>ERZ779896.227-NODE-227-length-83311-cov-11.574565_pt1 | contig 83311 bp, 87 predicted proteins | sample MGYA00511067_ERZ779896 | MGnify/ENA primary metagenome ERZ779896 (study PRJEB29588, sample SAMEA2161597) | human gut metagenome | biome: human gut; feature: human-associated habitat; material: faeces | place: Denmark | collected 2008/2010 ... | reverse complement strand
AAATTTATTCTTCTATAGGTTTAAAATTATAATCTTTTTTTATAGGTTCAGGCATAAGTTTAAATTCATAATCCCTATGGCGCATAGAAGCTTCAAAAGCGTAATAATTATATTGAGAAGTATAAAAAAATATCTTATCTTGAGTAGTGTTTAGATATATTTTTTCGTCGTAACCTTCAATAAAGTTATCAGGCTGACATTTAAATGCAGCTAAGGCTTTTTTCAGAAAATTCATTCTATAAAGCATTTCATTAATAAGAATATTAGCATCAACATTATCAGCAATTTCTGGTATATCACCAAAAATATATAAAATGTTACGTATTTGGTTTATTTGTTCACTCACGTTAGCAATAAGATATTCTCTTTTCATTTCAATTTCTTGCTTTGTCATAATAATCTCCTTTTTATCTAAATTTGTATAAATATTTTAGAGAATCATAGTTTTCTTTTACAAAAATGCTTTATAAATAATTTGATTTGATATAAAACATCATTAATATAAAATTCATTAAAATTATTGAAAACCAAATCTGTTACTACACCAGTTTCTGCAAACAAATCACAAAACGATTTCCAATCATGGCACTCTTCATAAATAATTTTATCAATCCATTCAGTTATTTTATATTTATTTTCTTTATATCTTATATTGTTTATCTTAAATGCCTTATGTCTTTACCTCACTTTTTCAATTTATTATAACATCAAAGCCGTAAATACTCCTCATCCACATTTTATATAATTTTGTATCGATTATAACATTTCTTTGCCTTTTTATCTATATGAAATTTAGATATATGGAATTTAGATTTTTTTCAAAATTCAAATTGTGTTAAATCGTGTAAATAATTATATATTAGAATTATTATTCGCAAAACAAAAATTAAAGGTGAATATCTTTAAGACATTAAACTCATATTTATAATCTCTGTCTAACAACATCACATACTTTTTGGAAATAAAAATTAATTGTCATCTTATTGAATTAAGTGGAATCAAAATTACATAATTTTCTTGGCTGGCATTAATATCTAATGTCATAAATGCTTTTTAACAATTTCAATAGAGGTCCAAAGAATCTTGTTTGCGCACATTTTTATGTATTAAGCAACCGTATTAATATAAGTTAGTACGTTTTTTTGTGCAAACGCACATTTTTATGTAATAAATATTTAATCTTAGTTTAATTGTATTCGTAGTCTTAGTCTTTTGTTTCCTATCGTACATCTCTATTTTAATATTTTGTATAGATCAAATTATCATTTAATTTAATAATAGATCAGTTAAAAAATGGACACCAGACATTTTTTAGGTATATACCAAGAGCAATCTAAGTAAACAGATAATTTGAAACTTCAATAAACCTATTTAAAATGACTAAAAAAAGGCCTCTTAGTTAAAACTAAGAGGTTGGTTTTCAAGATGGTGCTCGAGGCGGGAATCGAACCCGCATACCCTCACGGGCAACAGATTTTGAGTCTGTCGCGTATACCTGATTTCGCCACTCGAGCAATTTAAGATAAATTAATAATTTTGCATGATTTTTTTACAAAACTATTAAAAGCTTTACGCGTAGACAAATAATAGCAGTTTTGAATTAATCTTTCAACTATAAAGTTAAATTTATGCTATCTTTTTATGTTAAAATTGGGTATTATAAAGAATAGTGAGGTGATACCAATGTCGCTTTCTAGAGTAGAGAAATATGCAGAGCTTAGAAAACGTATCGATAACATGGTTTCAACCTTTGATGACCCTATAACAGACAATAAAATTCCAGATGTGCAAATGGACGAACCAAAAGTTAAAGAAGAAGCCATGACTAAAGAAGAAGTTCAAGAAGCACATATTAAAAAGAACACTTTATCAATTTCAATTGATGAATTGATAAAACAACACGAAGAGTACACGCAGACAATTTCAAAATCTGAAATAGAAAATCAGATGAAGACTCAAAAGAAAGAGCATAATTTTACAAGGTTATTATTCATTATTCTTTTAATTGTTGTTATAATAGTCGCTGTTTTTGTTGGTCTACTATTAGGGGGAGTAATGAAATGAGTTTTTCTATAGCTATCGATGGTCCAGCAGCAGCTGGAAAATCAACTGTTGCCAAACAAGTTGCCAAAATTCTTAATTGTGTATATATCGACACAGGTGCCATGTATAGAGCCATAACTTGGTACGCTTTATCTAAAGGAGTAGATCCTAAAGATGAAGAAAAAGTTACTGCTTTATTACCTGAAATTGATCTTTCACTCCACTTGGATGGAAAGGTCGTTGTTAACGACCAAGATATTACAAAAGAAATAAGAACAACTGAGGTTGCAGATAACGTTTCCTATATTGCTAGCTATAAAAAAATAAGATTACACTTAGTAGAATTACAAAGAAAAATGTCTAAAAACGTTTCTGTCGTTATGGATGGCAGAGATATTGGTTCATACGTTTTACCACATGCAGATGTAAAAATTTTCCAAGTTGCCTCTGTGGAAACAAGAGCAGTAAGAAGATATAAAGAAAATTTAGAAAAAGGAATTAATTGCTCAATTGAAGAAATTGAAGAAAATTTAAGAAAGAGAGATTATATAGATTCTCATAGAGAATTTGCTCCTTTAAAAAAGGCAGAAGATTCATTCGTTTTAGACACATCAAATATGACTATAGATGAAGCAGTGAATGCTATTATAAAAATTGTTAAAAATAAGTTGGGTGAGGTGAAATAATCAATGAGAGGAAAAGTTGCTTTAGTAGGCTCACCTTCAACAGGTAAGTCAACAATATTTAATAGAATTATCGGCGAAAGAAAATCCATTGTAAGTGAAGAACACGGAATAACACGCGATCGTCTTTACGCCGAAGCAGAATGGTTAGGGGAGACATTTACATTAATAGATACCGGTGGACTTGAAATAGTCAACGCTCCTTTCCAAAAAGAAATTAGAGCACAAGTTGAATATGCAATAGATGAAGCTGATGTCATCATTTTTTTAGTTGATGGAAAAGCTGGACTTACGGCTAATGACGATTATGTACGTTCATTATTATTTAAAGTAAAGAAAAAAGTTGTATTGGCCTGTAATAAAATTGACGATGTCGATCACATGTATAGAATCTATGATTTCTATTCATTAGGATTCGGTGAACCTATTGCCGTTTCAGGCGCACATGGAATTGGTTTAGGTGACCTTTTAGATAAAGTAGTTAAAATGCTACCTAAGAAGTCTCCTAAAGCCTATGACAACGCTATAACATTCACATTTATTGGCAGACCAAACGTTGGTAAATCAAGTTTAACAAACGCTGTTTTAGGCTCGGATAGAGTTATAGTTAGCAATATAGAAGGCACTACTAGAGATGCTATTGACCAACCGTTTAAACGCGATGGTATAAACTATGTTGCAATTGACACAGCTGGTTTGAAAAAACGTGGAAAGATATATGAAGCTGTAGATAAATACGCCGCTTTAAGAGCTATGGATGCTATCGAAAGAGCTTCAGTTGTATGTCTATTAGTTGATGCTTCAACAGGTATTTATGAACAAGACAAACACGTTGTTGGATATGCTATTGAACAAAACAAACCTATAGTAATAGTCGTAAATAAATGGGATTTGCATAGTCACGAACCTGATGCTCAACAAAAATTTACAGAAGAGCTTAGAATATTATTCAAATTTGTCGATTATGCACCAATAGTCTATCTTTCAGCTAAAAATAGATCTGGACTTAAAAATTTGTTTGATGCTATTGATAAGTGCTTCGAAGATAGCAATAAGAGAGTTCCAACTGCTATTTTAAACGAAGTAGTTTTAAATGCTCAAATAATGAACCAAGCCCCAGATTTCAATGGTGGAAGATTAAAAATAAGCTATGTTAGCCAAGTTAAAGCTCAACCACCAACCTTTGTATTCTTTGTTAACAACCCGAAATTCTTACATTTCTCATATGAAAGATATATTGATAATACTATAAGAAGAACGTTTAACCTAGACTACACCCCTCTTAAGTTTGTATTTAAATCAAAAAATAAGGAGGTTGAAAAGTAATGAAATTTGCTGTTTTAGGTAATGGCTCTTGGGGTACAGCACTCGCACAACTATTAATAGATAATGGTCACGATGCTATCCTTTGGGGTATCGATAAAAAAGTAAATGATGAAATCAACATCAATCATACAAACTCACAATATTTTGGTAATGAAACAAAGTTACCAGAAACATTAAAATCAACTTTGGATTTAAAAGAAGCTCTTAAAGATGCTATAGGAATTGTAATTGCTGTACCAACAGCTGCTGTTAGATCTATTTGTAAACAAATAGAACCTCTTATAACCTCAAAAACATATATCATATCCGTAGCTAAAGGTTTCGATCCAATTACAGATGAAAGAATGAGTCAAGTAATACGCTCTGAAATTCCTGAAGAAAAAAGACATGAAGTAGTTTCTCTCATAGGGCCAAGTCACGCTGAAGAAGTTATTTTAAGATTACTTACTTTAGTTACTTCGACTTCTTTATCTCACGAAGATGCTAAATTTGTCCAAGAAGCTTTTTCTAACAAATATTTTAGAGTTTATACAAACACTGATGAAATCGGCGCTGAATATAGCGTTGCAATTAAAAATATAATTGCTATAGCTTCTGGTTGTCTCGATGGATTAGGCTATGGTGATAACGCAAGAGCAGCATTAGTCACACGTGGATTGACTGAAATGGTAAGATTTGGTGTTGCAAATGGTGGAAAATTTGAAACTTACATGGGATTAACTGGTATTGGCGATTTAATGGTCACATGTAATTCACATCATTCAAGAAACTTCATGGCTGGATACGCTATAGGTAAAGCAGATAGTGCTATAGAATTTCTAAAGACAAACACAAAAACCGTCGAAGGAATACGTAGTGCCAAAACTATTCACGAATTAAATAGTGGAAAATTAAAGGTAGAAATGCCTATATGCGAAGCAGTGTACGAAGTCCTTTTTGAAGGCAAAAAGCCATCTACACTTGTCGACACATTAATGCTAAGAACTTTAAAGAAAGAACTTTAGTAACCATTCGCCCACATTCACATATGCTAATGTGGGTGAAAAAATGAACGATTCATTATTTGATAAAGTTGAAAAAAAGACTAATGTTAAAAAGGATGATATCTTAAAACTAGCTAAAAAAATTCAAGGAAAAGATCTAAACGATGAAAAAATGCTTCGATCTTTAATAAAAGATGTCGCTAAACTTGCTGGAAAAGATGTATCTAAAGAAAAAGAAGATAAAATTATAAAAGCAGTAAAAAAAGATAAAGTTCCGAAAAATTTTGATTCAATAATTTAATTTAAGGAGGGTTTCCTCCTTTTTTTGTTATTCCTTTATCATAAAAATTATTCAATTGTCATACCTAATAAAGAAGACATACAAGGGGGAAAGATATGGAAGCATTAGAACTCATGGAAGTATTAGGTGAAAGAACTAATGGTGATTGCTACCTTGGCGTCGTCGGTCCAGTAAGAGTTGGAAAATCAACATTTATTAGGCGCTTTATGGAAGCGGTTGTTTTAAAGCATATTTCTGACCCTGAAGAAAAAAAGAGAGCAACTGACGAACTGCCACAAGCAGGTTCTGGAAAAACTATCACTACAACGGAGCCAAAATTTGTACCAGCAAACGCTGTCACATTAAAAATTAAAGAAGATTTAGATGTTAAAATAAGATTAATTGATTGTGTCGGCTATATTATTGACGAATCAATTGGCTATCTTGAAGATGGAAAAATGAGATTAGTTAAAACGCCATGGTTTAACGATCCAATACCATTTGATGAAGCAGCACATATAGGTACCAAAAAAGTAATTGAAGAACACTCTACAATTGGTATTGTCGTCACAAGCGACGGAACAATCGGAGATTTTGATCGTCAAAAATATATCAAAGCCGAAGAAGATATCGTTAATTCCTTAAAAGAAATTGGAAAACCATTTGTAATAGTTTTAAACACTAAGACACCTGGAGCAACTCAATCACAACAATTAGCAACTGAACTTGAAGAAAAATACGATTGTCCAGTTATGTTAATAGATGTAGAAAACATGCAAGAAAAAGAAGGATTAGAGCTTTTAAATAAAGCTTTATTAGAATTCCCAATTACTTCTGTTGCTCTTTCATTACCAACGTGGGTAAGTAATTTAGATGACAGTCACTACATAAAATCATCAATAAATCAAACGCTAGAACAATCAATGACTGAGGCTTCAAAAGTTAAAGATGTAGAAAAAATCATTCCTACAATGTTAACTAATGAATACTTGAGTGATGCCAAAGTAACTAACGTAGATTTAGGAAGCGGAATCGTAACTATCACACTAGACGTAAAAGAAGACTTATATGATAAAGTTTTAAAAGAATTAGTCGGATGCGAAATAACTGATAAAAGTGAGCTAATAAAAGTCTTATCAGATTTCGTAAAAGCTAAAAAAGAATATGATTTGTTAGGTAACGCTATAAAAATGGCTGAAGCGACAGGCTATGGCTTTGCCTCTACTTCTTCTCAATCAATGAAAATAGATAAGCCAGAAGCTTTTAAAACTAACAATCGTTATGGTATTAGAGTTAAAGCAAATGCTCCAACATATCACATTATAAAAGTTAACACTACAACATCCTTTGAGCCTATACTTGGTAGCAAAGAACAAAGTGATTTCTTCTTGAAATATCTAACCGACGCTTACGATAAAGGTATTGATGAAATGCTTGAATGTGAAATGTTTGGACAAAAGCTTAAAGATGTTATTCAAGGTGGAGTAGTTGGTAAGTTAAGTGGTCTACCAGAACCAGTAAAACTTAAACTTCAACAGATAATAAAAACTATCTCTAACAAAGGAAAAGGAAACTTGATAGCTTTCGTTTTTTAAAAATGCTAAATATTCCCGTAAACATTGGATTTTTTTAACTTTTATTGTCTAAAGAAAACGCTTGCATAAGTAATATCATTATGCTATCTTATGGCTATAAAAGGAGAATTTAAACTATGAATACAAAAGATTTAGCCGGTGTTGTCGCTGAACAAGCTCGTTTAACAAAGAAAAATGCTGAAGTTGCTATAAACGCTACATTCGTAGCTATTGGAGAAGCTTTAGTCGCAGGTGAAGAAGTTAGAATTCCTGGCTTTGGAACATTTGTTGTCAAAGAAAGAGCCGCTAGAACAGGTCTCAATCCATCAACTCGCGAAAAAATCGAAATTAAGGAATCTAAAGCAGTCGGTTTTAAAGCATCTAAGAATCTTAAAGATTCACTTAACTAATTTAGTTTAAAAGACTCAAGGGCTCTTTTGGAGCCCTTTTTTGCATATTTATTTTTATTAAACATATGCTTTAACATGAAAATACTTCTTTGTGGATACTCAGGCAAAATGGGTCAACTTATACTTAATAGTTTTAAAGACAAATATAATTTTGTTCATTTAATTGATTCTTTAAGTAAATACAACTCTAAAATAATTGATGATGTAGATATTTTAATTGATTTTTCTAATCCTAATTTTTCTTATCCAATAATTATAGATGCTTTAAATAAGGGAAAACACGTTATTGTTGGTACTACAGGTTTTACCGAAAAAGAAATTAAAGATTTTGAATATTACGCTAGCACCAACAACACAGGAATAAGTGTTATCTATAATTTTGATAAGTCTTTATATTTATTTATCAAAGCATTAAAGCTATTTGACGATCAATCAAATACAGTTATTATCAAAGACTATCATCATTATTCTAAAAAGGATTCCCCAAGTGGAACCTCAATTTTAATATCTAAAGCCTTTACAAAATCAAAAATAATTTTTATATCGTATAGAGTTTCAAAATATGTTTATAAGCATGAAGTAACAATAAGTGGAAAATCAAAATTAGTTTTTACTCATGAAATTAAAGATAAAAGTGTTTATCTTGAAGGTATTGATAACGAGATTAAAAATATTATGCATATTAAAGGACTTAAGCGTACACTTTCATGATATACTTTTGTCATGAAAGAAATATTCGATTATTTAGCTGATTTAGAATCGCTTTTTAAAACATCAAAAGTATATTTAACTGGAGGCTCTGTTAGGAATCACCTCCTCGGTTTTGCATACGACGATTATGACATAGCTATTGGATTAACACCAAAAGAAATAGTCAAACGCTTAGAAAAATCTAAAATTGAATTTAAAACAGTGTTTGCCAAATATGGTATAGTAAATATTTTTTTAGACAACAATGAGTTTACCTTAGCTAGTTTACGAAAAGAAAGTAATTATGACGACCATCGTCATCCAAGTATAATCGAATTTGTCGATAGTTATATTGAAGATTCCTACCGTCGAGACTTCACTATAAACGCAATATATATGAATAGTAAAAAAGATATTTTAGATCCTCAAGAAGGAGTTATAGATATAAATAACAAAGTGTTAAAGTCTATAGGTAATCCGAAAACTAGATTTGAAGAAGACCCTCTAAGAATACTTAGAGCAATTAGGTTTAAAAACATATATAATCTTAAATATGAAGGAAATCTTCATAAAGCTATTATTGAAAATTTTAATTTAATCAAAGAGTTAACCCCTTTAAAAGTCAAAGAAGAATTATCTAAATTCAACAAAGATAGTTTACTAGAATATGAAAGAATAAAAGGAGACCAACATGAAAATTATTGATTTGCATACAGACACATTAACAGCTATAAAAAACGATGAAAATATTGTAGAAAATAATAGGTTACACATCGATTTAAAAAGAGCTCATGAAAGTGGATATAGTCTTTGGACAATAGCATGTTTTTTAAACATGCCTCAACATGGAGGAACACTCTTTCAAGATGCCTGTAGCTATTTTCAAAAATTAGATAAAGCTATTGAAGCTAATTCTAATATTGCTGCTCCTTTTACAACGTATGACGAATATATAAAAAATAAAGAGAGTGGAAAAGTCACAATATTCAAAAGTATCGAAGAAGGTGAAATAATCGAGGGAAAACTCGACAATCTTAGAAGACTTTATAATAAGGGCGTTAAGATGATGACACTCACTTGGAATTATCCTAACTCTTTAGCTTGGCCAAACTATCCAAGAGAAAATTTAAATCAAGCAGAAACAAATTTTGGATTGACAGAAACTGGAAAGAAAGTTTGCTTAGAACTAAATAGATTAGGAATGCTTTTAGACGTTTCCCACTTAGGTGATAAATCTTTTTATGATGCAATTGAGTTTTATAAAGGACCTATTATTGCTAGTCATTCAAATGCGAGAGCAATTAATCCAAGCGTAAGAAATCTTACTGATGACATGATTAGAATCATATCTAAAAGCGGTGGCGTAATTGGATTAAATTTATGTGAAAATTTCGTTACTAAAACAGGCGATTATTTAAATGATCTAGTTTTACACCTCAATCATATTAAAGCCGTTGGTGGCATAGATGTAGTTTCTTTAGGATCAGATTTTGATGGTATTCAAACTCCACCATTAATAACTGATTGTACAAAATGGAATATTTTATTCGATAGACTATCCAAAGAAGGATGGACAGATGAAGAAATTGAAAAGTTATCTTGCAAAAACTTCGAACGTGTTTTAAAAATGTTTAAATAGGAGAAAAGAATTATGAATATATCAAAATTAGACTTTGATTGGCGCTCTTTATTAATAAAGCGATATAAAAACTATGGTTTAAACGAAAACGATATTGCAGTAATATTTTGCATCAATGAAATTATTAAAGAAAAGAAATATTTAGTCTTGGCTGATGATATAGAACCTTTAATGACTCTAAAAAAAGAAGAAATAGATAATATAATTACAAGATTGTTTGAAAGAAGATTTATATCTTTTGAAGAAAATAACAATAAAACAGTCACTTCTTTAGATCCATTAATAACAAAAATATTTTCTGATACACAAAAAGATTTAATGATTGAAGCTCAAGACAATATCAGAACTGATGCCAAAAGTAAAGGCGAAGCAATGTACGCTTATTTTGAACAGTTATTAGGTCGTTCTTTAAATTCTATCGAATTTGATAAAATCTGTTCTTGGTATCGTGAAGGTGCAACTGATGGCATGATTAAAGAAGCAACTGAAAGAGTTAAACAAAAAAGTAAGAGAGTAACAATTGCTGCAGTAGATAAAATGATCCTTGCACTCGAAAAGAGTGCAGATATAAATCAAGAAGGCTATACGACAAGATCTGAAGACTGGAGACAAGGCACAGCAAAAACAATAGAACAGTTAAAAGGCAAATGGCTTCAAGATGACAAATAAAGAAAAGTTATATAACTTAAAAGAATATTTAGATACTCTTTATCCAAATACAAAATGTTTTTTAAATCATCAAAATGATTATCAACTTTTGTTTGCTGTCATAATGAGTGCACAATCACAAGATAGAGTAGTAAATAGCGTTACACCAACATTGTTTACAAAATATCCTTCTCTTGAATCTTTAGCCAATGCAGATTTAAATAGTGTTATTGATATAATTAAAATTGTTGGCTTAGCACCTACAAAAGCTAAAAATATTATAAAATCAGCTCAAATCTTAATTGAAAGATTTAATGGAATCGTTCCAAAAGATAGAGAAGATTTAATGAGTCTACCTGGAGTTGGATATAAAACCGCTTCAGTAGTTAGAGGGGAATTATTTAATTTAAATGAGTTTCCAGTCGACACTCATGTCAATAGAGTAATGTTAAGACTTAATATTGCAAGTAAAAACGATTCACCTAAAGACTTAGAACAAAAACTTGTTAAACTCTATAGCGGAGATAATATGATTCATTTTCACCGACAAGTAATTACTTTTGGAAGAGAAATATGTATTGCTGGTAAAAATTGCCACTGTGATAAATGTCAACTACCATGGTGTAAGAATCGTAGAATCGTTAATAATTGAACTGCCATATATATTTGTTAATTTTTCATAGCCCGACTTAATTTCATACTTCACTTTAGATGGATCTTGACAATAATATTCAAAGTTTTGACCCGTAATAAAATTAACAGTTTTATTTCCGTTATCGTTTATCGTTATAAAATATCCTAAGGAACCATATATTTTTTTATAAACTTTATCTTCATATTCTTCTAAAGGTTCAAGATAAAAAGATAACTTGTTGTCAAATGTAAAAACTATCGGATTAATATCTGGTAATATAGGAAATGGATAAACATCATATTCATTTCCTTTTTTTACATACGTCTTATTTATGAAGTTACTTGGAATATAGCCGTTAGGCAAAAAATAACCATCGGCATATTTAACTAAATCAATTTGAACAATATCTTGAGGAATTGTAAAAGATCTTCCTTTTACATTTATTTTTTCCATTATCTTTTTAAATATTTCTTTGCTAGTATTTCTTCTTTTATCATTACTACCAAAGTATGTTTTTTCACCTTTTATTGGCATATCAAAACCACTCCAGACACTCAAAGTATAATCTTTAGAATATCCACATAACCAACTGTCCTTATCAGCGTTTTTAGGATAACCATATTTACTTATAGTATTAGAATCGTATGCTCCAGTACCAGTTTTGGCTGCTATTTTAACATTGTTTATTTTAACTTTTCCTAATCCGTTATAATCTTCTTCAACAATGTTTGTTAAAACATCTGTAGTCATAAATGCAGCTTCATCGCTTAAAACTCTTTTACCTTCTTTTTCATCTTCATAAATTGTTTTTCCAGTATCAATTGATACTATTCGTTTAATTAATGATGGATTAACATAAATTCCACCTCTACTTAACATTGAGTATGCTGAAGCGAGATTTAAAGGTGAAACACCATATTTCATTCCACCTAAGCCATAGGAAAGAGTAAACTCACTATCATCCATTAAATTTATCGATTTCAAATAATCGCTTAAATATTCATCGCCTAATTGTTCTTCTAATTTAACTAATGTCTTTATAGCTGTTGTATTTTTTGAATAACCCAAAGCTTCTTTTAATGATAAGTCTCCATAGTATGAATCACCAGCGTTATGAAGACTTTCACCATTAGGATAAAAAGTTTCTTCATCAACAAGTGTAGTGTTTGAATTGTAATCAAGTTTTTCAAAAGCTAAGGCATATTCAAAAATTGGTTTAATTGTACTTGCAGGCCCACGACGCATATCATAAGCTCTATTATATAGTTTCTCACCAACATAATTTCTTCCACCACTTAATGCTATACAATTACCAGTTTCATTTTCTATTAATGCAAGTCCAATCTGTTGATTATTATCTATAAATTTATATTCTTCACCACTACTAATTTTATCGACATAACTTTGAATGTTAGAATCCATATAAGTTTCTACTCTTAATGGTACTGTATAAGGATCAAGATTAGTTAATCGCTGTATTTCTTTATAGCAACAATCTATATAAGCTTGATAGTCATTTATCGATTCGTTTTGCGGTGGGGTATTAATAATATCTTTTACCAAAGTATTTTTAGCTTGTTTATATTCATCTAAAGATATATATCCATTTTTTAGCATAGAGCCTAAAACGACATTTTTTCTTTCATCAGCTCTATCAGGATATTTTAATGGATTTAAATTAGATGGAGATTTAACTAATCCAACAATAGTAGCACATTCACTTAAAGTTAAAACAGAAGGATATTTATTAAAAAACTTTTTACATGCATTGACTATTCCTGGAACAACTGGATCAAAATAAACCATATTAAAATAAAATTCTAATATTTCTTCTTTGGAATATTTGTTTTCTAACTTGATAGATAATAGTAATTCATCTATTTTTCTAGTCATAGTTTTTTCAGAAGTTAAAAATAAGTTCTTTGATAATTGTTGAGTAATAGTTGAAGCACCTTCAATATTTTTACCCATTAAATTATTTAATAATGAACTTGAAATTCTTTTAACATCAAAGCCATCGTGTTCAAAAAATGATAAATCTTCTATTGATACAAGAGCATCTATTAAAGTCTTAGGAATATCTTCATACTTAATATATGAGTTTTTTGTATCTCCTAAAGACTTAATTAAATTACCATTTTTATCGTAAAACTTTGAATAATTAATTTCTGGATTTTTGACTATATCTGGATTGTTTAAATTATTTATACGTGTCAATACAAAAACTGTTCCTACAAAAGTTGGAATGAAAATAACTAAAGAAAAAAATGAACAAAATAATTTAAGAAACCTTTTGAACCTCGACATTAAAATATTCTTCATCCACAGCTTCTAATAAGTATAGACGTGGCTGAAATCCAGGCTTAATTAAAACTCCATTTTCCATGAAAAAAGATCTTTTAAAAGTTTTAGATTGTGCATCTAAAATATATTTGGCATCTAACAAATACGTTTCGTTATACGCTTTAAATCTAACGACAAAGAAAGCTAAACCACCAAGTTCTTGTACTTGACGTAAATGCCTAATTTGTTGTGGTCTTATTTTTGACAAAGTCAAAGCATCTTTTATCGTTTCTTTACATTCAAAATCAAGATACTTTTGTCTATAAATACCATTAAAGTCAGTCGTTGATTTTTCATCAAAATACGCATCAGTTATATGAGTTCTATTATTTTTATCCATCTTACAAACTTTAATTGGAGTAGGTCTTTTATAAATTAAAGCTCTGTTTTGGTCTTTATAAAAATTACACGAGATAATGACATCGTGTTCAAGTTGCATACCCATATTCGCTCTAGAGTGATTAATTTGTTGTTCACTTGGTTTAACAACTTTTTGACCATTTGGATAATTGACCATAATTAGCCTGTCTCTCCTTTCAAGTTTATTGTGTCTTTAGCTATTTAAAATATTCATCGACGTCCTTCAAAAATTCAGAATGTTTGACGTTTCGTCCCTTAAGTATCTTATTAATACTAGGTTTAAGAATTGATGGAACCGGCATTTGTTTTAACAAAGTTTCTGTGTAACCTTTTTTTACATAATCTGTTTTTGTATAAAAGCACTTATAAAGGTTTAATAAATCATAAGCATCATTTAACGGATCGTGACTTGCACCGTGTGTATCTTCATCAAAATAATGTACAAAGTTGACTAATGAAAGCTTTGTTCCTTTTTTATCTGTTATAAAATTGCTTAAAAAAGCAGAGAAATCTATATAGTTATGAGAGAACTGCTTAAAGAAAGTTATAGTATCCATCTTATTTGTTAAATAGGCTGAAACTTTCATCATCAATCTATCTTGTTCACCAAAGCAAACAAATTTAGTGTTCTCAATAGGTTCACCATCTTCAAGTAAAAATTCTTTTAGTTTGCTTACAACAATATCAAAACTTTCAGCATCGTCTAACATTGAATCAGTAATGCCAGTCAAGTTTGTAATAACCTTACCAACTTTGTGCTTGGCTTTGACCATCATTTTAAACTCTTTGTATGGAGCAACTATATGTCCATGTTCATCGACACTAGCTACTACAGCTCCGATTGCAATAATTTCATGTTCTAACTGTGTTCCTTCGAAATCGACAAAACATAATCTAGTAGCGTTTTTAATTAAATCTAATAGTAATTTCATATTTTGCTCCTTTCTACGGCTTATATTTTAGATTAAGAATAATGAATTGTCTATATAGTTATCACATTAGTTCTTTTTCGCATATAAATGAATGAACCATGATTGGTTCAGAGAGGTGAATTTATGTTTTATAACAATCAAATGTGTGGTTGTGGATGTAGAAACAGAACTTCGACACTAAACAATATGTTGAAGCCTCAAACGACTTCTATTACTCCTTGTTCAACAACCATAGTAAGCGAAAAAAATTGTACAAATTGTGGTGTTACTTTAGCATTAAGTTCCACACCTTGCTGTGCAAGAGTATGCGAAACTATAACTTATACATTAACAATAACAAACAATTCTTCACAAGAATTAGGCTGCCCAACACTTAATATTATTCTCGGTGATTCACTTTGTTACATGTGTGGAACATTAACAATTGATGGAACCGCAAACGATGCTACATGCTTAAGAGGCATTACCTTAGATACAATTGCTGCTGGTGCAACAGTTACTATTACTTTAGAAGCTAGAGTAATGACAAATGAAAGATATGTTAACTCCTTAGCATATCTTGACTATGGAGCTTGTTGTTGCTTAGACAACAGATGTTATCGTACCACAAGCAATATTGATCAAATTCAAGTTTGTCAATGCTGTGGTAACTAAAAATAGCTGGTAGGTTTGTGCCTACCAGCTTTCTTTTTCTTCAGATGTAACATATTTTTTAAAAGCTTCTCCGATATTATTCATATCGCTAGAAATTTCCAAAATTCTAATAAGGTGTTCAGTTTCTTCTTCGCCTAAAAGTTTTAACCAATCTTGGAATAAACCTATAATTTTAGACATTCTATTGTTAAATTCTTGCATACCCTTAGCAGTTAAAGTTACATAAATTTCTCGACGATTTTTAGCGTTCAACGTGCGAACTATCATTTCATTATCTTCAAGATTTTTTAAATTTGCAGTTACGTTAGGACGAGACATATTTAACGACTTACTAATATCGCTTGGATGGCAACTTGGGTGATAGAAAAGATATAAAAGGATTCTAGAATCCGATTGTACTAATTGGATAAATGGGTTTAATTCTCCCTGAGTGTAGATTTTTTGAATTAACTCTACCAATTTAAAAATAGATGTTTGTGAAGACATATTTTACCTCAATGTTTAATAATTGTACTTTTATTGTATTTTTTTGTCAAACTTTTATATTTATTCATACATAATTGATATTGTGTAAAAAAAGAACTAAAACTAAATATATTAATTACTTTAATATATGATATAATCTTTAAGTCTTAGATAGGAGATTAAATATGATTGAAAACGAACAAAAAGATATTGATAACGAAGTAAAAGAAGAAAAGACAAATGAAGTAACTGAAGAAAAAGTTGAAACTCCAGCTGAAGAAGTGGAAGTTATCGAGCAAGAAAAAGTAGAACAAGCTCAAAAAGCGCCAAAAAAAGCTGAAAATATCTACTATGATCTCGATTCTAAATATTTTGTTTCAACCGATGAAATTTATAAAGAATTATCTGATCGCCAAACAAAATTTATGAGCGAATATAACAAAGGAAGAAGAATTCAAGTAATCATGACAATTGTCGTCTTTGCATTCTTCCTCGCATGTTTAATTGTTATGTTCATAGGCAAAAAAGAGCTTAACTTCTTAATGTATATTTTCTTAGGCTTAGCTGTCGTTGCTTTTATAGCTAGCATGGTAATAAATTCCAAATTTAAGAAATCATCTATCGACTCAATCGATAGCTATGTACACAGCTATTTCTTCATCTTGGATTGCTTCTCATATAGCGAAAACGAAGCAAGTAATGTCAAGTGCTCACCAAACGCTAAAGTAGAAGATAGTGAAGTTATTGAATCACACTACTTTGACACAATTTTATCTATCAATTCAAGAAATAGAGTTTCTGGATCTTTCAAAGGTCATCTATTTGCTACTAATGATGTTGCAGTAAGAGTTCCTGAAACTTCTGCACAAGTAACTGCTAAGAAAAAAGATAAAATTGGTTTCTATGGAAAGTATTATGCTTTTGATGTTAAATCAGACAACAGCATAATCATCATTAGAAAGTCTAATGAAGGAGCCAAAACAGCCGAACCAACATATTTAGATGGCTATGAAGAAGTAACTATTGAAGGCTTAAATGAAAACTTTGAAGTTTATGCAACTGATATTGAAAAAGCAAAAGAATTATTTACAGACACATTTAAAGAACTTTTAGAAAACTTAGTAATCGATAAAAATTTACTTGACTACTTTATTTCACTCAATCCACTTGGCACAAAAGTGGCATTGAATTATAGCGACGCAATGATGTCAGTCCCACTCCAAAACAAATACCAAATTGAAGTAGTCAAAAAGCATTTAGATGACAACAAAGCAGTATTTGCTATTGTCAATTCACTTATAGGAGAATAAACATGATCGCCAGTTTCGATTTGAAGAGCTTTAAACACGATGGCTCTTCGCATCGTATGTGGCGTTCGTTAACCTTAGTAAATGAAGATGACAACTATTGGATTTTAGCTTCCCCTCGCACCAAAGTTATTGAAGATGACGGTCGCGAGTGGAAAACACAACAACCTACGCTTTACATACTTAGCAAAAAAGAATTTTTTAACGTTATTTGCATGATTAAAGGTAAACGCACTATTGATTATTATGTCAATATTGCTTCTCCAACTGTTTTGATATCTGAAAATGTTCTTGGCTTTATCGACTACGATTTAGATTTAAAAAAATCTAGAGGCGAAGTTAAAGAATTAGATATTAATGAGTATCAAGCAAACTCAATTAAATATTCTTACCCAGAAGATTTAAAAAAAGTTGTTGAAGAAACTTTTAGAAGATTAAAAATATCTCTCACTGTTAGCAATAAACCATTTGACGATTTTGGAAATTTAAAGACTTATGAATCATTCCAAAACGCTAACAAAATAAGAGTTTAGACGAGGATTTATATTATGGATTTTATTTCACATAATGAAGAAGAGACAAAAGTAATAGCTGAAACTTTAGGAAGGGGATTAAAACCAGGCTCAATTATATTAGCTTACGGAACTTTAGGAGCAGGAAAAACTTGCTTTGCACAAGGTTTAGCTGCAGGAATTGGTATTACAAAAAAAGTAAACTCTCCTACATTCAACATTATTAAAGAATATTTAGGAAACAAATTAAATTTCTATCACATCGACGCTTATAGACTTGAAGACAAAAATAGTGTTAGTGATATTGGATTTGAAGAAATCTTTGGTGATTTAGAATCAATATCATACGTTGAATGGCCTGAATTTATCATCGATTATTTAAAAGGGTATAACGTAATAAAACTTACAATTACTCCAGATGATAATACAGGTTATAGAAAAATTTCCTTGGAGGAAGTTAAATTATGAACAAATTATATTTAGATACATGCGCTGGATCACTAGGAATAGCAATTGTAACAAAAGATAAAACTTGCAAATCTGAAATTAACGCTGGTAAAAAAACAGCTGAAGAACTTTTTCCTTTATTACAATCTCTTTGTAGTGATGCTCTCATTAGCTTAAAAGATATTGAGGAAGTATTTGTCACAAAAGGTCCTGGATCTTATACAGGAGAAAGATTAGGATTAACAGTAGCTAAAGTTATGGCAACTCTCAATCCAAGCTTAAAAGTATATACTGGCTCAACACTAAAAGCTTTAGCAGCTAACGAAAAAGAGAATTGCGTTTCATTAATCGATGCGAGAAACAACGCATTCTTTGCTGGTTTCTATTTAAACGGACAAGAAGTCAAAGAAGAAAGAGTTGATATTTCGGAAGTCGATCAATTTGTTAAAGAAAATAACGCAAAAATTATAATCAATATTGAAGATAAAAATGCTGTTATAACTCTTAAAGACAGAACTTATATAAAAGCTTCAATTTTAGAAGGAATGTTAATGCTAGATAGCGATCAATATACTTATGAAGATGAGCCTTTAAAAGCTGCTCCAGTTTACATGCATGGAAAAGAAAGAAATTAGTGTTAGCGAAAATAATGTCAGCGAAATTTTTTCTATTGAAAAAGAATGTTTCGAATTATTATTACCAACAAACACTTTCAATGAAGCAATTAAAAATAAAGACTATTTCAAATGTGTTGAAATAGATAAAAAGATAGTTGCTTATTTACTTGGAACTTTTAATGATTATGAAGGAGAAATAATAGAAATAGCTGTTCTTCCTAATTATAGAAATAATGGTTATGCTCAATTATTAATAAATAACTTTGTAAAGTTTCTCAGTGGAAAAGAGTTCCTTTATTTAGAAGTAAGAGAAAATAACATAAAAGCTATAGAGCTTTATAAAAAAATAGGATTTGAACAATACAACATTCGTAAACACTATTACCGAGATGGAGTTAACGCAATCCTATTTAGAAAGAAGTTGATATCATGAAAGATGAAATCATTATTGGAATTGAATCAAGTTGCGATGAAACAGCAGTAGCTGTTTTAAAAAATAGAACTGAATTACTCGCAAATGTTGTTAGTTCACAAATTAAAACTCATATGCAATTTGGTGGAGTTATGCCAGAAATTGCATCTAGATTACACTTAGAAAATGTTGGTTACACGATTAAAGCTGCTTTAGATGAATCTAAAATTAATTTAGATGACATCTCAGCCATTGCTGTTACTAAAGGCCCAGGTTTAATCGGTGCTCTCCACGTTGGAGTTACAGCCGCCAAAACAATGGCAGCATATTTAAATAAGCCACTAATTGGTGTCCATCATCTTGCCGGTCACATTTATGCAAATGAATATGTTTCACAGCTTAAATTTCCTTTACTTGCTATCGTTGTAAGTGGTGGAAACTCTGAGTTCGTCTATATGAAAGACCATTTATCATTTGAAATAATCGGTTCAACTCTCGATGATGCAATTGGAGAATCATTAGACAAGATTGCCCGTGCTTTAGGCCTTCCTTACCCTGGTGGTGTTGCAATCGATAAACTTTCACAAGATCCAAATACTCCAGTAATTAAATACACAAAGCCTCACGCACCAAATTATGACTTATCTTATTCTGGAATTAAAAGTGCACTTATAAGAGAAATAAATGAGAAAACCAAAAATGCTCCTTTAACTGAAGAAGAAATAAAAACATATGCTAAATCCGTTGAACACGCTTTAGTCGATCAACTATTAGATAAAGGACTTAAAGCTGCTAAAGACTATAACGTCAAGCAAATAGTTCTTGGTGGCGGTGTCTCTGCAAACTCTTATTTAAGAGCAGAAATTGTTAAACGCGCAGGCAAAGATTACGAAGTAATTATTCCACCTTTATGGTGTACAACTGATAACGCAGCTATGATTGCAAAAGTAGGCTCATACCTATACGAGAAAAAGCAATTTATGGATTTAAGTGAAGGCCCAGTTGCAAGCTTAGATTTATCAGAAGATTGGTAATTTTAAAACTATAAGCAAAACTTCAAAGTGAGCTTATAGTTTTTTTGTGCTTTATAAGTACTTTTGTACTATATTTTTAATTTAGTATTTTGTAAGTGCTATTATTTCATTGTATAATATATATGTACCAAATAGGTATATTGGTTAATAAAAAGGATTTTATCCTTGTTAATATAATTGTCGCTTAATAACAAATGAAATATAAAATTTTATTTAGTGCTATAATTATGGCCAATTTTTAGCCAGGTCGGGCTTTAAAATAGACCAGAAAGGAATAATATAATGTTACCAGTAATAACCGCACTGATTATTGGTCTAATCGTTGGTGGCGCAATAGGTGTTGCAGTTATGTTACTTGTTCCTTACTTCAAGGAAAAGAGAGCAAAAAGCAACGCTGAAAAAATTATTCACGACGCAGAAGTAAAAGCTGATCACATTCAAAAGAATGCTAAAATTGATGCTAAAACATTAACAAACGAATTAAAAGCTGCTGCTGAAAAAGAAATTAAAGAACGTAAGCAAATCGTAGCTGAAAGCGAGAAAAAGTTAGCTCAAAGAGAACAAGCAATAGATCGTCGTGACGCATCTTTATCTACAAAAGAAGATGCACTCGAACAAAAAAAGGAAACCTATAATAATAGGCTTGCCGCATTAGACAAAAAAGAAGATGAATTACAACTTAAAATTGATTCAATTATCGCTGAATTAGAAAAAGTTGCACAAATGTCAGTTTCAGAAGCTCACGATGAACTTATGCGTAGAGTAGAAGAAAAAATGAACAAAGAAATTGCTGCTTACATCAAAAACAGAGAAGATGAAGCAGAAGAACAAGCTGATGGAAAAGCTAAAGATATTATGTCTCTTGCAATGTCCAAATACGCTCAAGAAGTTACAAACGAAAGAACAGTTTCAATCGTTTCCTTACCATCCGATGAAATGAAGGGAAGAATCATTGGACGTGAAGGTAGAAATATTAAGTCTCTAGAATCTCTATTAGGTGTTGATATCATTATTGATGATACACCAGAAGTCATTACAGTATCCTGCTTCGACCCAGTAAGAAGGGAAGTAGCACGTATGACATTAGATAGATTAATTAAAGATGGTAGAATTCAACCAGGAAGAATTGAAGAAATCTTCAATAAATGCAAAGAAGAAGTTCATCAATCAGTCGTCAAAGCAGGTGAACAAGCAGTATTTAAACTCGGTTTACCTCGTATGCACAAAGAGTTACTCGAATATGTCGGTAGATTAAAATATCGTACATCATATGGTCAAAATGTTCTTGACCACTCAATCCAAGTTGCTTATCTTGCAGGAATAATGGCTGCCGAATTAGGCTTAGATCAAACTCTTGCTAAGAGAGCTGGATTATTGCACGATATAGGTAAATCAGCAGACTTTGAAATGGATGGAAGCCACGTCGAAGTTGGTGCTAGACTTGCTAAAAAATATGGTGAACCTGATGTTGTAATTAACGCTATTGAATCTCACCATGGGGATAAGCCATCCAAATATGTCATTTCAAATCTTGTCCAAGCAGCCGATACATTGTCAGCCGCTAGACCTGGTGCACGTAGTGAAACACTTGAAAACTACATAAAGAGAATTGAAGATCTAGAAAACATTTGCAAATCATACGAAGGTGTCCAAAATTGCTATGCAATGCAAAGTGGTCGTGAAGTCAGAGTTACTGTCATCCCTGATAAAGTTGATGACTTACAAGCCTTCAAGATGGCTCGCGATATCAAAGATAAGATTCAAAACGAAATGACTTATCCAGGTCAAATCAAAGTTTCAGTTATTAGAGAACTTCGCGCTGTCGAAGTTGCTAAATAAGCATGAACATCTTATATCTTGGCGATATTGTAGGCCGGATCGGTCGTAAGGCCGTTGCCGGCCTTTTGCCACAATTAAAACAAACTTATTCGATTGACTTCACAATTGCAAATAGCGAAAATGCTACACACGGACACGGATTATCACACATCCACTATAACGAATTACTCGAAGTTGGAATCGATGCATTCACAAGTGGTAATCATTTCTTAAGACACAAAGATGTATTTAATACAACATTTGATTTTTCCAAACAAGTAAGACCTTATAACTTCAACAATAAGACACCACTAGAAGGAACTAGAGTGTTTAAAGTAAAAGATAAAACTTTAAGATTAACAAATCTTTTAGGAAGAGTTTATTTAGATACTGTAACAAGCAACGCTTTTGATGATTTAAAAAATATCATTGAAACAGAAGAAAAGACTGATATACACATAGTTGATTTCCACGCTGAAGCAACAGGCGAAAAAATATCACTAGCCCGTGCTTTCGATGGACAAGTCACCGCTATTGTTGGAACACATACTCACGTTCAAACAGCTGATGAACGCCTGCTTCCAAAAGGCACTGCTTACATTACTGATTTAGGAATGTGTGGTGCCTATGAAAGTATTCTTGGTGATTCTCCTGAGCCAGTTATAAAAAGAACATGGACTGGCATGCCTGCTCAATTTACTATTCCTGAAAGTGGAACAATTCAAGTTTGTGGAGCAGTTATTTCAATTGATGATAAGACAAATAAAGCTACCTCAATTAAAAGAATTTTCGTAATAAAATAGAAAGAGAGTAAACAAAATGAAAACTGATGCTAAAAGTTTGCCAAATTTAAAAGAAGCTGCAAATAGAACTAAATCTCCAATTCAAATAACATCAGCAAAGAGTAAACCTTCTGACGCCTTAAAATCATGGGCAAAAGGAAGAAAATATTGTATTTATACATATGGTTGCCAAGCAAATGTTAGAGATTCAGAATACTTACGTGGATACTTTGAAAATATAGGCTTAACAGAAACTGAAGAAGGAACTGAAGCTGATATCACTATTTTTAACACTTGTGCAATTAGAGAAAATGCTGAAACCAAAATTTATGGTGAACTTGGTAGAATGAAACAACCATCGCAAAATAATCCAGACATGATTGTCGGTATATGTGGTTGTATGATGCAAGAAGAAAAACCATTAAATTTTATTCGAGAGCATTTCCCATATGTCAATTTAATCTTCGGAACTCACAACATTGATGATATTTATCCTTTAATGAACGAAATAATCGAAAGAAAAAATAGAGTTATCTCAGTAAAATCTATCGAGGGCGACGTCATTGAAGATATGCCATCGAAGAGATTTGAAAAGTATAAGGCATTCGTAAATATCATGTATGGCTGTGACAAATTCTGTACTTATTGCATTGTTCCTTACACAAGAGGAAAGCAAAGAAGTAGAAAAGTTGAAGATATTGTTAAAGAGGTTGAAGAACTTAAAGCCAAAGGTTATAAAGAAGTTACACTTTTAGGTCAAAATGTTAACGCTTATGGAAAAGACTTTGAGAGTCCAATAACATTTGATGTTTTATTAGAAAAAGTTGCTCAAACAGGAATTGATCGAGTCAGATTTATGACTTCACATCCTTTCGATTTTCAAGAAAGAGTTTTTGAAGTAATGGGCAATTATTCTAACATAATGCCTGCTTTACATTTACCTTTACAATCTGGTTCCTCTGAAATGTTAAAGAAGATGAATCGAAGATATGATAGAAACATTTATTTAGATTTAGTTCAAAAGCTAAGAAAACACGTCCCAGATGTAAACTTAACAACCGATATTATCGTTGGATTTCCTAATGAAACAGAAGAGCAATTTGAAGAAACTCTTTCTTTAGTAAGAGAAGTCGTATACGATTCAGCTTTTACCTTTATCTTTTCACCAAGACCTGGTACTCCAGCCGCTAGAATGAAAGATGAAACTCCAGCAGAAGTTAAAAAAGCTCGTTTCTTGAGATTAAAAGAATTAATTGATGAACAAGCCACCTATACAGCAAGCAAATTTGTTGGACAAATAGTTGAAGTTTTATTTGATACTGTTTCAAAGAAAGACAAAACTAAGATTTCTGGTTATGAACGACATGGCAGACTAGTTCATGTCGATGGAGACGAATCTCTTATCGGTCAAATTAAAAAAGTCAAAATTACTTCCTCTCGTACATATTCTTTAATGGGAGAAATAATTGATGACTGAAGAAGAAGCTCTAAAAGCTGAAGCAACTAAACTTGTTGAATCATTTAAAGAATTAAAAGTTGTACAAGAATATTTATCTTTAAAAGAAGCTATAGCTAACGATGAAGAATTAAATCAAACGAAAATTAAAGCTAAAGAAAAAAGAAAGCAAATAGCTTTATCAGATAATATTCAAGACCAATTAAAATTAATAGCTGAAGTGAAAGAGTTAGAAAAATCTATTAACGATGATCCAAAATTAATTAATTTATCTAACGACAAAGAAATAATAGATGAAATAGTTAAAAAAGTTATTCACATAATAGAATGAAAAATGGGCTAAAGAGCCCATTTTTTATTCTTTGTTATTTTGACTTGTACCATTGTCCTTTTTTTGAATTTGGACACTTAAAACATCTAAATCATAAAACTCAACAAAATTGACATAAACCGAAACAATAACAGTAAACTTTCCATCTTGAGGATTATAAATAATAATATTATCATCTCCAGCACTATATAAAATTCCTTTAAAGACTTTATCGTGCCATTCTGCTGAATCAGTGAAAGAACAATAAACTGTAATAGATTTACCTTTGTTCATTTTGCATAACTCACTAATACAGTTAGAATCGTTTGCCATTGTTTTATCATTGCTGTTATTATCATTACCAGCGTTCGGTAATGGATAATCAGGCATTTGATTATTTACATATGGGTTATTGTAGTTTGGATTCATTCCCATATTTTGATTTGGATAAGGCTGATTAGAATAATTGTTACCATAGTAATTTGGTGGTTGTTTTTCCATAAAGTTCTCCTTGTTGCAGTAGAATATATGCAAATAGCCTCCAAAGTTTGACACTTAAAAAATAAAGTATTTAAATTAAGTAACTTAAGTTATAAAATATCCCTATGGAGGTAAATATGGATAATAAAAATACAACACTAAGTAAAGAAGAACTAGCTATCCAAAAAAAGAAAGCTAAAGAAGCTAAAAGAGCAGAAATAGCTAAAACACTCCCAAAATATACTCGTGGCGAGGAAATATTTAATGCCGTTTCACATATTGTCGGAGGCGCTTTAGGTATTGGAGCTTTAGTAGTTGGAATTGTTTTTGCGGCTTTAAAAACTGATAAAATCGGAGTAATTTCAATGATAATCTTCGGATTATCTATAATGATTCTCTATACAATGTCAGCAATATATCATTTCTTATTTATAAATAAAGCTAAGAAGGTTTTTAGAGTATTTGATCACTGTACCATTTATCTTTTGATTGCCGGAACATATACTCCAATATGTTTAATTACATTAAGAAACGAATGGATTTGGGGATATTTAATCTTAGGAATCGTTTGGTTCTTAGCAATATTAGGTATCGTATTTAACGCTATTATGTTAGATAAAAAGCCAGTAAAAATAATGTCTCAAATCTTATATATTATCATGGGTTGGGGCATTGTCGCTGCTATTAAACTTTTAGTAAAAAACATGGCTCTTCCAGGAGTAATACTCATTATTGCCGGAGGAGTTTGTTATACAGTCGGAGTAATATTCTATGCACTTGGAAAGAAAGTAAAATATTTCCATTCAATTTGGCATTTATTTGATTTGTTTGGAACAATACTTCAATATATGGGTATTTTGCTTTACGCTGTAATCGGAATTTAATATTTAGTTCTTATTATTTAAGTCAATTTTTAAATAATAAGAGCTTTTTTTATATTTTTATTTCAAAAACAGCATTTTTACTATAATAAATGTAGTAGTTATATTAACTTTAGTTTATAATAGATGCGGTGATTTTTAGGTGTCATTTAAAGCTATATTTAATAGAGGTTTCGAAGATGAAATACTAGAATGTATTAGCAGTGCTAATAACCTCTATGAATTTGAATCAAAAGAAGGAACAAGAATTAAAATTAGAAAGCTCTCAGATGAGTCGTTAGCATTTCAAAGAATTGCTAAAGGCTTGGATGTAAAAGGCATTTTAAAGCTTAATTCATTAACTAAAATGTCAGCTTCAGTGTCCGAATTAAATGCTAAAGTTGAATACAACGTGTTTATGACAAGAATGTTCTTTGACTTTCCAAATGAAGTATCGTTTGTCTATCAAATAGTTCACGATGGAAAAGAAGTTGATGAACCTACAGAAATTATTATAACTGAAAAAGAATAAGGAAAAATTACAATGAAACTTGAAAACAAAATTGCAGAAGAATTGAAAAGAGTTCTCGATAAACTTGGATATGAAATCAAATTAGACGAGATTGTTATCGAACACTCAAAAACAAGAGAACATGGTGACTATGCTGCTAACATTGCAATGAGACTTGCCAAAGTTGCTCATAAATCTCCTAGACTTGTCGCAGAAGAAATCGTTAATAATTTCAAGCTTGAAGAAGTTGAAAAAATAGAAGTTGCAGGACCAGGATTTATCAATTTCTTTATTAATCTTAAATCCTTGCAAGCAGTTGTTAAAGAAGTAATAAAAGAAGGAAAAAAATACGGTCAATTAACATACGGCAATGGCACAAAGGTAAACGTCGAATATGTTTCTGCTAACCCAACTGGTGACTTACATTTAGGTCATGCTAGAGGAGCTGCTGTCGGAGATTCTTTAGTTAGAGTCTTAAGAAAATGTGGATTCGATGTTACTGCTGAATATTACATTAACGATGGTGGAAACCAAGTCGACAATTTAGCAAAGTCCTTACTTGCTAGATATAAAGAAGCCTGTGGTTTAGGTAAACAAGAAATGCCTGAAAACGGCTATTATGGTAAAGACGTTATTAGAATTGCTAAGTCAATCTATAAAGCCGAAGGCGATAGACTTTTACCTTTATCCGAAGATGAACAACTTAAATATCTCAAAGAAAAAGGTATTCAAGCTATGTTTGCCCAAATAGTTAAAGATTTAAAGAAGTTTGGCGTTGAATTCGATGTATTCTCTTCTGAAAATAAAATCAGACAAGATGGTAAAGTTGAAGAAGTTAAAGCCGAACTTAAGCCTATGTGTTACGAACAAGATGGTGCTACCTATCTTAAAACAATTCAAGATGGAGACGATAAAGATAGAGTTATCGTAAAATCTGATGGTTCATATACATATCTTTTACCAGATATTGCTTACCACAAAACTAAATATGATAGAGGCTTCGATCAAATTATCGATGTTTTCGGTGCAGATCACCATGGCTATATAGCTAGATTAAAAAGTTCTATGAAGTCTCTTGGATATGATCCAGAGAAAATCGGAATTGTTATCATTCAAATGGTAAGACTTTTCAAAGACGGACAAGAATACAAGATGAGTAAGAGAACAGGTAATGCTGTTTCTATGAGAGAATTAATTTCTGATGTTGGTGTTTCAGCCACTCGTTATTACTTTGTAACACGTTCTGGATCTAGCCATCTAGATTTCGATATTGATTTAGCTAAATCACTATCATCAGATAACCCTGTTTACTACGCAATGTACTCTCACGCTAGACTTGTTTCAATGTTAGATTCAGCTAAACTTAAGGGATTAACTATTGATAAGAGTGCTCACCTTTTAACTGAACCAGTTGAAATTGAATTATTAAAAACTATCGCTGGATTCCAAGATGCAATCTTAGAAGCAGGATTAACAAGAGAGCCATATAAAATTACTATATATATTCAAAAACTCGCTTCACAAATCAACGAATTCTATACAAAATGTAGAGTCTTAGATGAAGGAAATCCAGACTTAAGTGCAAGCAGATTAGCCTTATGTAAAGCAAGTGCTCAAACACTCAAAAACGCATTAGATCTTATTGGCGTTAAAGCTCCAAATAGGATGTAATATAAAAAAGAAAGGAAAAACATTATGGAAAAATCAATGTTAGATGTTGCCTACGAAATCGTATCGCAAAGAACAGAGCCTATTACTTTTAAAGAGTTAGTTGCCCAAATTGTTGCTGAACTTAATTTAAGTGAAGAAGAATGCGCAAAACGTATATCACGTTTCTACACAAACCTCATGCTCGATGGAAGATTTGTTACATTAGGCGAAAACACTTGGGATTTAAGATCAAGAAATAAGTTTGAAAAAGTTCACATCGACATGAACGACGTCTATAAAGATGAAGACGAAGATGAAGAAAATGAAGATGAGGATGAAGATTTCAACGATGAAGATTCATCTGAAGATGATCTTTACAATGATGAACTCAAAAAAAGTGATATAATTATAGATGCCGATGAAGAAATGGAAGGAGAATAATCATATGGCTTTAGAAAACATGAATAATATGCTTAGAAAAGCATATAAAGAACATTACGCAGTTGGTCAATTTAATATTAACAACGTTGAATGGACATCAGCAATTTTAGAAACAGCTGAAAAGACAAGAACACCTGTCATCCTTGGCGTTACAGTTTCTGCCGCTAAATATATGGGTGGTTGGCACACAGTTGTCGGTATGGTCAAAGGTTTAATGGAAGATCTCCATATCACAGTTCCAGTTGCTTTACACGTCGATCACGGCCCATCATTTGAAGATTGCAAAAACGCAATTGATGCTGGATTCACATCAGTTATGATTGATGCTTCTCACTATCCGCTCGAAGAAAATATCAGAATTGTTAAACAAGTTGTCGAATATGCACATCCACGTAACGTTTCTGTCGAAGCTGAATTAGGCAGAGTTGGCGGACAAGAAGATTCAGTTGTCGCTGAATCAATGTACGCTGTTCCAAGCGAATGTAAGAGATTAGTCGATGAAACTGGCGTTGATTGCTTAGCTCCAGCTTTAGGTTCAGTTCATGGTCCATACCACGGTGAACCAAAACTTGGCTTTGCTGAAATGCAAGAAATTTCCGACTTATTAGGAATTCCACTTGTTTTACATGGTGGCTCTGGCATTCACGATGACCAATTCAAAATGGCTATTGCTAGAGGAACATCCAAGATTAACATCAACACAGAATGTCAACAAGCTTGGACAGCAATCGTAAGAAAAGTTTTATCTGAAAACGATAAAGTTTACGATCCACGTAAGATTATTGGCCCAGGAAGAGAAGGAATTAAAGAAGTTGTCATTAATAAAGCAACAGTCTTTGGTTCACTTGGCAAAGCTGAATAATTTATAAAAATCAAATAAAAAGCCCCTTTTAACAAGGGCTTTTTTCTTCTAGGGGGGAAACAAATGAACGAAGATTTTTTCAAATTAATAGAACAATACGATACAATAACAATTTTTGGACACATTTACCCTGATGGCGACTGCTATGGTTCCGAAATAGGATTAAGAGAAACCCTCAGACATTTTTATCCAAACAAAAAAATATATGCCTTAGGATCTGGCTTTAAAAGAAGACCTAAAGACTTTCCAGGAATGGATGAAGTTGATGATGAAACAATAAAGAATTCATTAGCAATCATTGTTGACCTAGCAGGGCTAGATAGACTTGAAGACAAAAGGGCAACAACAGCCTTAGCATTAGCTAAAGTCGACCATCATATTTTCCAACAAGCTTTTGGCGTAGTCGATATTGTCAAAGAAGACTATGTATCTGCCACACTAATATTAGCAGAAATGCTAATTGATCATTTTGGATATGTTCCAAAAAGTGCAGCTGGACCACTTCTTCTAGGATTGATTACTGATTCAGGTAGATTCTTATATCAACCTATAGACTCCAAGACTTTAATAACAGCAGCAAAGCTAGCCGAATGCGGTGCAAGCTTTAAAGAAATATATGATGTTTTATATCTTGTTGAAGAAAAGTCGTTAAGATTTAAAGGTTATATTTTCTTAAACTATTTAAAGCATCCATCAGGTATAGCTTACATGGTATTGAGCAAAGAGAAGCTTGCAGAGTTCGGATACGATAGCAATAGTGCCGCTGGATTTGTAAATTCAATTGCAAGTATTGAAGGAATGAAAGTATGGGTTTTCTTTACTGAAGGCCAAGATGGTATAGTCCGTGTTGAATTAAGATCTTCTGGTTTTCCAGTTCAACCAATTGCTGTACACTTTGGTGGCGGTGGTCACCTTTGTGCTTCAGGATGCAGATTAGATAAATTAGAAAAATATCAAGAAGTTATTGATTATATCGCTCAAGAAATTGAAAAGGGAGAATAATTATATGAATTTTAGTAAAGAACTTTTCGATGCTATTATCGTAGCTAAAAAAGCTATGGAAGTAATAATGAAATATTACAAAGACCATTTTAATATTGAAATTAAAAGCGATAAATCACCTGTCACCGATGCTGATAAAGCTAGTAATGAGCTTATCTATAACGAATTAAAATCAAAGTATCCTACATATGCCTTTTTAACAGAAGAAATGGCTGATAACGAAGAAAGATTAACAAACGATTATGTTTGGATTATTGATCCATTAGATGGAACTGAAGACTTTATTCGTCACGATGATCAATTTTGCATAAACATCGCTTTATCTTATAAAGGACAACCAGCAGTCGGTGTAGTTGCAATTCCAGTTACTGGTGAAATTTATTATGCTTCTTTAGGTTGCAAAGCATATTACCTTGCTAAAGACAGTCAAACACCGCAATTAATTCATGTTAATGATAAGACAACTGATCTTATCCAATTAAGTTCAGTATGTCATCAAACAGAACAAGAATTAACAATTTTTAACAATCACAAAGATAGAATTTCTTCATTAATAAAACATGGTAGTGCAATAAAAGCTTGTTTAATTGCTAGCGGTAAAGCTGAATTAACATTTAGATTCGGTGCTGGTTCAAAAGAATGGGATACATGTGCTCCTCAAGCAGTTGTAAGCGAAGCTGGAGGTATATTTGTTACCTCAAAACTCGAACCAATTACATATAATAAAAAAGATGTTTATAACCGTGATGGCTTCTTTATTGTTAACTCCAAAGACAATTTAGATTTAGTTAAGTAATAATTTATTGTTTAAATGAATATGTATGTTATGAAAATAACATACATTTTTTATTTGCTTAAGGAGAGACATGCGAGACTTTATTTTTGACCAATACGGATATTACTATAGTGATTCAGATGCAAGTGAATTTGAATTTAAAGGTTATGAATTTAAAGTTATGGCACATTCTTTAACGGAAAATGACTTAATAAATATGGAAGAATATATCCAATATTTATATTCCAAATTAAATATTAATCCTCATTGTCATATTGTAAAAAATAGAGCTGGATTATACGGAGTTGAATCAAAATACGGAACCGTTTCGTTAGTTTCATGTTTAAAAAAAGATTACAAATTAGATAATTTAATTAGCTTTCAACATTTAGAAATTAACGAGCTATCAAAACCGTATACTATTTCAAATTTAAGTACTCTTTGGGAAGAAAAACTAAACTTAATAGAAGAAAAATGTGTGCCTTACTTAAAAATAGATGATTTTACATATCCAATAATATTGAAAGAAACAATATTTGCCATCGGTTTATGTTCAAATGCCATTGAGTATCTTACGGATATGAAGGAAGATTATGGTAATGAAGTTAAAAATTTATGTTATGCACATAAAAGATTATATGATTTAACCTCTTTTGATTTATTTAATCCATTTAATATTGTCATTGATTCACCGACAAGAGACTTAGCTTTTTTATATAAAGAAAAAGCAATAAATCTAAATGAACTAATATCAATAATCGATTATTATAAACTTGATCAGATGGAAATATCATTACTTATGGCTCGCGCTTTGTTTCCAACTGCAACATTTGATATTTTAGAAGACTATTTTGCTTTAAAGAAAGATATAAAATTATCGATAGTAAAAAAACATAAAAAAACTAAGCGTGAAGTAAATCTCTTAGTAGAATTACACAAACGCTTAGTAGAAAAATATAAAATTAGACCTATAGAATGGTTATTAAATTATACGAATTAGATAGTAGAGAATTTATTATTTTTACTTTTTTCAATACCTGTCAATAAATGTTTATTTTTCCACTTACCATGTTTCCATCTAATGCAAAATACAACAGCTCTAAAGCATTCATCAAAGCACATTGAAATCCAACATCCTATCAATCCTAAGTTAAGTGGAATTCCTAAAACATATGTTCCGCCAACTGCAAATAACCAACAAGATAATATTGATAACAAAACTGGGAAATTAATATCACCTGCTGTTTGTAAGGCTCTAACAGAAATGATGTTACAAGCTCTTCCTACCTCAAGAAGAATATCTATTGATAAAGCTATAAATGCCAATTTAGCAGCCTCAGAGTCCTTCATAATCATCATGAACAAAGGATAAGAAACTGACCATAAAATTATGGACATGATAGTTGAAATCGTAATAGACATGACGACTGTATCCTTAAATAGTTTATCAGCTTTATCCATTTGATTAGATCCTATATACTCTCCTTCAAGGACTTGCATAGCCTGAACAATACCATTTGCAAACATATAAACAATCATAGTAAAAGTAGTTATATATCCTTTGATATTACCTGCTAAGACGCCAGATGAAGTTGAATTTAAAATTGATAAAATAACTATTTGTGAGAAACTATAAGAAAAATTTTCACCTGCACTTGGAATACCAATTTTTAACAACTTTCCAAATAAAACTCTAGGAAAAGGCATTAATTGTTTAATAGAAAGAGAAATATTAATGTATTTAACGTAGACGATAATTGTAATTATAAGCCCTGCTAATCTACAAGCTGTTGAAGAAATACCAGCACCGACAACACCCATTTTAAAACCATAAATCAAAATAGCATTACCAACAATATTAACAATATTCATAACTAAAGTAATAATTGTTGATTGAATCATTAATTTATTAGATCTGAAATAGGCTGAAAAAGTTGTAATCATTGCCTGAAAAACAATAAAAGTACCTGTTAGTCTCATATAAGAACAAGCTTCATCCATAACCGACGAATCTACCTTCATTGCTACAAAAATATCTTCACAGAAGAAATATAAAAAAGCTGAGAACAAAATTCCTATAACTAAATTAAAGTAAAAACTTAAGGCGTAAATTTTGTCTGCTGATTCTTTATTACCTGAAGCATTTAATTGAGTAATTAAAATAATAGAAGCAGTCGATAAAACAGAAAAAACAATCAAAACAAGGTTAGTTAATGTATTAGCTTGAATAATTCCATTAACTGCTGTTTTATTACCTGTCAACATTAATTGATCGACACTACCTATTAACATTTGTAATATTAACTCTAAGAAAATTGGAAGAGCTAATTTAATTAAATATGTGTTTCTTTTAAATGTATTAATTAAATATTTCATAATATAATCACCACCAGACTAGAGATATTATAAAATCATAATTTTAGATAGCAAGAAAAAAGTAATAAATGAGCAATGATAATGCTTACAAAAAAATAAAATATTGCTTTTAGTTTTAGCACTTTTTTAGCACTTGTTTTGCTATCATTTGTACGTACAGACAGGGGAAAGAACTACCTACTAATAAAACTAAGTTTATTTGTAGAAAAAATAAGTCAGGGAAATGTAAGTCATGTACATAAAAGGTTAGATCATAATAATTCTATCTAACAACATTTATGTTATTTGGGGAGAAAATAACATAAAAAACAAAGCAGATTTAACTAATGTTATTTCTGTTTTTTTTACAAAATATATATAAATAATGTATAATTCTTTTAGGTGAAAAAAATGAAAACAAAATTATTTATTATCTCTTTAATGATATTAACACTAGTCTCGTGTTCAAAAGAAAAAGAACCAGAACATAATTATGGTGATACTTTAACAGTTTATTCTTTTAACGATGTTCATGGTTCAATTGTCGGTGATGGTTCAAATTTTGGACTAGACCAAGCATCTTATTTAATAAAGAATTCGGATAATTACATTCCTGAAATGACCATGCTTCTTTCTTCTGGTGACATGTATCAAGGATCAGGTCTATCAAATTTGACAGATGGTCGCTCAATGGTTGAAGTTATGAACGCCATGAACTTTGACGCTATGGCCATTGGAAATCACGAATTCGACTGGGGTGTTGATACTTTAAAAAACAATATAGAACTATCTAATTTTCCAGTACTATCATATGACGTATATAACAAAAGCAACGATAAAAAAGTAGATTGGCTCGATTCATATACAGTGGTTGAAAAAGGTGGATACAAAATCGGTGTTATTGGAGAAATAGGCAAAATAGAAAGCTCTATCGCCTCAAATATGATTAAAGATTATTATTTTTCACCAAATGTTAAAGAAATCAATTCTATAGCAAAAAAGCTTAAGCAAAAAGAAAATTGTTCAGCCGTATTTCTTATAACCCATAACGGACCTAACTCTGGATATGAAAAGCTTAATAACAATTATGTAGATGCAATCTTTGGTGGTCATACTCACGAAGTCACAAGCAAAACATATAACAATATTCCTTATTATCAAAACGGCGATAAAATTAAGGGTATAACAAAGTTCACAATTAATCTTAAGACTCATGAGAGTGAAGGTGAACTTCATAAAGTTACTACCAAAGAAATTAAAGAAACACCTAAAGACGAAGCTTTAACAAGCATCATCAGTAAATATCAAGAAGAAACAAGCCCAATATTAAATGAGGTTATCGGCAACTTAGAAGGAAAATTAAATTCTAGCGATTTAGGAACTTTAGTTACTAAAGTTATGTTTGAATACGGAGTTTCAAAAGGAATCGATAAAGATAAACTTATTTCTGTCCATAACAAAGCAGGCGTTAGAATCACTTCACTTGGTGAAACAGATCAAACAACTCCGATAACTTATGGACAAGTTTATGAAGCTTTCCCATTCGATAATGATGTAAGACTTGTAAAAGTTAAAGGAAGTTATTTAACAAGCGTTGGCACTACAAACTATGTTTACGGAGTTAAAAGTACTGCACTTTTAGACCCTAACACAATATATAACGTAATAAGCATCTCTTACCTTACTGAAAACGAAAATGGAACTCTTTATAATGATGGAGGTGGTGAGTGCTTAGACACACTTCCAACATACTGTAGAGACATAGTTAAAGACTATATAAAAGTTCAAGGAACGATTACTAAAGATTCACTACAATTAAATTATCCTCAATCGTTATCTTTACATATCGAAAAACAAGCAATTCAACAATTGCTGTTTTAAAAAAACTGCATTAGGCAAATTCTAATGCAGCTTTTAATTTACATTGATAATCCTTCTTCTACAACTTTTACAGCGTTAACGCCAGGAACTTCTTCACAAAGTATAACTTCAATTCCAGATGATAAAGTTTGATCGATATACATACAACCAGCACAAGCACCCTTCATCTTAACATAGACAGTACCTGAATCTTTATCAAAAGAATCAAACTCAACGTCTCCACCATCTCTTTGAATAAACGGTCTTAATTTATCTAATGTATTTTCAATTTGTTGTTCTATTTCATTCATATAACGTAACCTCAACGACAATTAGTATAGCACATTAATTATTTTTTATATTAAATGTGATTATCTACAAAGTTGTAAATTTATATATGAGAGTATTGTGCTAAAACCTAAGCATGAAATTGTAGCAATACCATAATTTGAAAAAAGGCTAAAGCTTGCTTTTATCAAATTTGAATCAGTAACAAAGACAATATTTAAAGAGACAAATGATAATAATAAAACAATGAAATTAATTGTATTGATAAATCTAAATCTCTTTAAGAAAATGGAAATAAGAGTTGTCAAAAGTGGTCCAAATGTTACAACAACATAAACATAATTTAAAGATCCAAAGTCTATGTCTTTAAACATGTCAAAGTTGTATTTGAATAAATAAGTTGTCCATTGACCTGTTGTCCTAAAAATAAAATCTATTAATGTTACATTAACATCTTTATACAATGAAAAGGTAATTCCTATAAAAACATATGCAAGGATTGATATAAAACTGAGAAGCGCGACAATTAGGCTTCCTTTTTTTCTTCTAAGAGCAGCCATGTTTATTAACCTCCATTAATAATAGAATTATATATAAAAAATATGCTATTTGCAACGCATGTATTTATGTTTGCTTGATTGCAATAAACCTAATGTTATATAATTTATAAAGCAAAATTGCTAAAATATAAATATTAAGGAGAGTTATTTATGGAAAACTACGTTACCGTACGCGAAATGTATGAATCTTGTCGTGAAGATGAGTGCGCTCTTGATAATAAGAGCATTGCTGTTGACGGATGGGTTAAAAATAATCGACTCTTTGGAAACGTTGGCTTTTTAACCTTTAATGATGGAACATGCTTTAAAAATGCTCAATTAGTATATACCAGTGAAACAGATGGCTTTGAAGAAATTAAGAAATATCGTTTAGGTGCAGCTATTTCTATAACTGGCGTTTTCAAAAGAACACCAGACCAAAAACAACCATTTGAAGTTGCATTATCTTCTTCAACTCTTATTGGAGATGTCGATGAATCTTATCCACTTCAAAAGAAAAAGACATCTTTTGAATTTTTAAGATCTATTCCACACTTACGTCCAAGAACAAATACTTTTAACGCTGTCTTTAGAGTAAGAAGCGTCTTGTCATTTGCAATTCATGAATTCTTCCAAGGTGAAGGCTTTGTCTATGTTCACACACCACTTATAACTTCAAACGACTGCGAAGGTGCAGGTGAAACATTTAAAGTTATGAGTTCAATCGATAAGCCTCTTGAATTCTTTGGTAAAAATGCAAACTTAACTGTCTCAGGTCAATTGCATGTTGAGCCATTTGCTTTAACATTCAGAGATGTCTATACATTTGGACCAACATTTAGAGCTGAAAAGAGCAACACAAAAAATCACGCTGCTGAATTCTGGATGATTGAACCAGAAATCGCATTTGCTGATTTATCTGATGATATGGAACTTATTGAAGATTTCTTAAAATACATAGTTAAATATGTCATGGCAAACTGCCCTGATGAAATCGACTTCTTCAACGAAAGAATTGATCCTACACTTAAGCAAAGATTAAATGACTTTGTATCAAAGCCATTTACCACAATACCTTATACAGAAGCAATTGAAATTCTTAAAAAAGCAGTTGTCGAAGGTCATAAATTTGACAATTCTCACATCGAATGGGGTATGGATTTACAAACTGAACACGAAAGATATTTAACAGAAAAAGTTGTTAAAGGTCCAATGTTCATTATTGACTATCCAAAAGAAATTAAGAGCTTCTATATGAAGCAAAACGACGATGGAAAGACTGTTGCTGCATGCGACTTATTAGTTCCAGGAATTGGTGAACTCGTTGGTGGTTCTGAAAGAGAAGTTCGTTATGATGTTTTAAAAGCCAAGATGGAAGAATTACATATGAATATGGAATTCTATCAATGGTACTTGGATTTAAGACGTTATGGTGGCTGTCCACACGCTGGATTTGGTTTAGGTTTCGAACGTATGATGATGTTTGTCACAGGAATGGAAAACATCAGAGATGTAGAAGCTTATCCAAGATCCTATAAAGAGTTGCAATTCTAATTATGTTTGGTAAGAACAAGAAAAAAGAAGTAGATTTAGAAGAATTGCGTAATGAACAAAATTATCAATATTCTAATCAACCTAATTATTCTCAACAAAATCAATACAATAACGATTTTTACCAAAATCAAAATTATAACAACAGTTATTTAAACCAACAACAATATCAACAAAATGTCGCTTATGATAATTTAAATAATCAAGAAACTAAACCTGAACGAAAAAAAGTTAAAAAGGCTAACTCAGAAGAAGATAAGTTTAAATCAAAATTAATGAAAAGATACTTCTTAAGAGCAATCTTGATTTGTTTAAATATTCTATTAATAGGATATTTCGTCTATGAAGTAACTATACTCATCAAAAGCGAAATAAATAAACAAAATCTTAAAAAAGAAGCTTATATTCCTCTTTGCTCGCAATCAAAAAAGAAATCAGAAGAATTATATTCAAAATATGAATTAGACGGATATCAGTCTGTTAAAGATTACTCTTTAATAGGTTCAAGTTTATTTTTATCTAACAATAGAGTAGATGCTGAAAATTTAAGTTCATTTTCAACACTTCAATTATCCAATGTCTGTTCTAGCGTTGATAAAGTTGCTTTTGTCGATTCTCTTAGATACGATATTAAAGAAAATGATTTCAACTCTGGAATTAATTTATCGTCACTAGCTTTAACATCTGGAGACTATCTTGTCTATAACAGAACCGAATCAGGAAGCTATCCATTAAAAATAGAAGATACAAATCTATCAGTTTCTTACTACACTCTTCCAAATGAAGAAGGAGAAAGAAATAAAATAACACTATTAAATACAACAATTTCAAAAGCTCTTGTTATTAGAGTGGAGAAAGTTTCAAGTATCATGAACGATTATTATGATTTGGTTGTTGCTTCCACAAAACAAAACATAGAAATTCCTAACTCTTTAAAACAATATAAGATTAAAGTCATATATAGCGAATCAATAGATGAGCTAATTAAAGAATCAAGTTTAATTAATTCACCACGTGCTGTTTTAATCGATGAGCAAGATGAAAAAATAAAATCAGGCTATAACTCTAACAACACTCTTATTTCAAATGGATATGTCGATTCAACAAAAATAGAAACAGGAAAACTATCTGGCTATGACTCAGATGATTTCATTAGAGAGATGTCTGGATATATCCAAAATGCAGGATCTTGCTATTTGTATGACAATCATAATACCTGTAGTTTTAAAGCAAATCAAGTTGGGCATGTAGGCAAAACTGCATATCACATTAATTCAAATTTAGATTTAGAAACTGAATTTAAAAATATTTTATTCTAATCAATACTTTAATAAGACAATTGTGCTATTTGGCTCGGTTGTCTTTTTTATATCAAAAAAAGCTTAATATTCATTAATTAAACGAATATCAAGCTCTTAATATATTTTTAGTTTTGTAACTCTGATAGTTTGTTCAAATCTTTTGTAAAGTATGTCTTTTTCAAGCTACTTATTCTTAACTCACGGGCAATTAACGATTGTATACAAATAAAGAATTTAATTCCTCCATACGTTAATCCAATAAGACATACATATGACAAATATTTACCAAATTCAAAACTCAAGTCAGGATAATGAGTTATTGTTGGCCAATCAACTGGAACGTGTAATCCAAAGAATTCACCCATAGGCCAAACAAAGCCAAAAGAGAGGGTATTAATACTCTTAGCGAAATACTTAAGCCCAATATCGCCTATAATTGTTCCATAAATCAAAAGTGCACTGATAAATACTGCTAAGATTAGAAGTGGAACCCATGTTTTTTTCAAAAAATAAACATTAGATTTATATCTTGCTACTTTTCCAAAAGTTTTTGAATCAACAATAACGCGTGCTTTCATGATGTCATACATCATAAAATCAACTTTTTTGCCTTGTCGACGCATGACATTTCTTACTAAAAGAGAAAGATATCCAACTAATACGATAATCAAAAGAACAATTAAACAAATAGCAATAAGAACTCTTTTGTCATTTTCTGAAAGTTTAATAAGCATTGTAAACATAATTACTCATTCCTTCCATTGTTATTTTGATCATACTGATTATTGTTAAAATCATTTTGACCATAATTGTTATTATACTGTTGATTGTTGTTATTGTATTGGGTTTGTTGCTGAGAATTTATATTTGTTTGTCCACCTTGTGGTTGATAATTATTCGAATTCACTTGTGGATTATTAAAGTTTCCAAATTGATTATTAACTTGTCCATTGTTATATGAGTTAAAATTTGATGGTCCTGGTTGTTGTTGATAATTTGGATTGTTATATTGCGGAGCAGGTTGAGGCTGTGGCTGAGGTTGATATGTAGGTTGTTGGAATTGTGGTTGATAAAAATATTGCTGTTGAGGATAAATATCCTGTCTATTTGTCGTTCCATATCTAAAATCAAAACTTGGATTAGATAAAATAATCTTTGCTTTTTTATCATATTCAGTTTCAATTGTTAAGTGATTCTTAGAAAAGAGCTTAACTATAGCTTTTATAACCATATAAATAAATAACATTAGGCCATAAACTATATACAACGCAAAAAATAGTAGCCATAAAGGGCTAGAGATTATTACGATAAATCCACGTCCACATGTTTTTAAAAATGAAAGCATAAATTTACTCCATTCTTATTCTACCATATTATTGTCAAAATAAAACGAATTCAATGTTAGTTTTTCGTGTTTGTGCATATAGCTGTACATTGTTATAAATATGCAGCTAATAATAATAGTTATAATTTGTGGGGCTAAAACAAGTGAATTTAAATTATTTCCTATTTCAACGAAAATATACAAACTTACAAAAATTGATATTATTAATAAAATCGATAAAATAATCTTATTAATCTTGCACTTATAAGAAAATTCATAAATTATATTTATAGTTCCGTATAAAACCGAATATCCTAATAACAAATAAGATATTGCTTTATTTTTAATTAATAAAGACAAAAGATAAAACAAAAGATTTATCCCAACTAAAATATAGAACTGATATCTATTATCGTATGTGGAAACATTGAATTTTTTCATTTCGTCTTGAACAGTCAAGGTCATTATTAATGTTTGAATAACTGACAAAGCAAAAAAGAAGAGAGGAGCAATTAGTTTAAATTGACTTTCTTCCAATCGAAAAAGATTAGAAAAAACTAAAAACAAATCAATTTTATAAATAAAATTTATCAAATATATAGCTACGTATGACAATAAAAAACTTATAGTTGACGTACCTAAAAATAGTAAAGATCTATCAAGTTTGAAATTAACTAAATTTCCATATACTAATCCAATTATGACATTAGGTATCAAATAAAATAAGCCTTCTTGAATATCTATAAAAGAAATCAAAACTACAGCTAATAAAAAAATAAATTGGTTTTTCAAACTTGATCTAATAGCTAATAGTGCTGAAAGAAAAGGAATAAAAATGATCATTAAAAATGAAGAGAATGGAATTACATAACTTAATCCCAAAAATATAATGCTTAAACTAAGTGCAATTCCAGCTAAAGCTATCTCCCTATTTTTAACTAAATTTCTTTTACTTTTCATATTGTTTATTATACCATCTTTTTTGCATTAGCTTACTATAAGTAAGCTTATTTATGAAAAACCATACTAAATTAGTCTATAAGTCAGTAGAAAATAGGTATAGATTATGGTATGATATAGCTAGCTTTTTTAAAGGAGAGACTATGAGCGTAGAAACAAATGAAAACTCTGTTCAAGAAAACTCAACTGAGCCTAAAAAGAAAAAAAAGCTTAGCAAACAACAAAGAAACTATATTTTTTATATAATATTAATTGTATTTGTCAGTGCATTATCTATTTACTATATAGTTAAAAATGATTTTAACGAAGTTATACGTACCATCACAAAAGCCAAAATCGGTCCAATATTAGCAATGTTTGGATTAGTTATTATTTCTTTCATATTTGAAGGACTTATATTAACTTTATTTGCTAGACTTTATAAGAAAAAATATCACTTATATCAAGGTGTTTTTAACGGATTAATAGGTGTATTCTTTAGCGATATCACCCCTTTTGCTAGTGGCGGTCAATTTGTTCAAGCTTACACTTTTTCAAAACAAGGCGTTAAAGTAGCTAACTCTGCTTCAATTCTTGTTATGCACTTTATTATTTATCAAACAGCCATAATATTATACGGCGCTGTAGCTTTTATTTTTGGATACGAAAATACAATTAAATTAATGGGTAATATTAATTTCTTTGGCATTTCATTTTCGTCTATTTCACTATCAATTGTCGGCTTTGCTATTAATATTTTTACAATACTTAGTTTGTTTGTATTAGCTTATTGCAAACCTCTACATCGCTTTATTTTAAATACAGGCATAAATTTATTTGCAAAATTACACTTAGTTAAAAATCCAGAACAAAAGAGAAAAGATCTCACTGTTAAAGTTGCAACATTTAGAGTTGAGCTAAGAAGATTAATGAGCAACTTTGGAATGCTCATAGCTGTTATTATTTTAATGCTTTTAAAAATGACATTACTTAATTCTCTTCCATATTTTGCTGGATTAGCTATGGGCGAAGATTTAAGTGGTAAATATTTGCAATGTCTATGGTCAAACTCATATTTAACAATGATAACTTGCTTTATTCCTATTCCAGGAGCTTCTGGAGGCGCCGAACTTGCATATCAAGCATTATTTAGTCACATATATAGTTCAAATGCTGTATTAAGCGCTAGTAACCTTCTATGGCGTGGTATTAGTTATTATTTCGGATTAATTCTTGGTGGAATTATTTTCTTTAGTTATCACGAATCACCCAAAAAATATGCTGTTTTAGCAGATACAAGGACTTTTATCGATTTAGAAATTATCGCTTTAGCTAGAAGTGAAAAAGAAGCATCCACCTATGAAATGCTTTCAAGCAGAGATGCAAAAATAGAACAAGAAAGAAAAAAAGGTGCTAAATTATTAGATGCTAAAGCTGTTAAAAGATCATTTAATAAGATTAATAAATTGATTCAAGCATCTGAAGATTCTGAAAAAATAGATGATGGAATAAATGAAGAAACATACGAAAAAACTAAAAAATATTTAAAGATTGTTTTTGAAGAGACACAACAACAAGAAAATATTTCAAATAGCGAAGTTGATGAAGAGATAACCAAAGAATTAGAAAAAGATAGACAAGCTTTGGAAAGGAGTTCTTCTAAAGAAGAAGATCAAAATAATTAGCGAGGTACAAATATGAAAATCGGATTATTTTCAGACACATATCCACCAGAAATAAATGGAGTTGCAACTGCAACTGCAACTCTATGCAAAGTTCTTAAAAATCACGGTCACGAAGTTATTGTTGTTACCACAGCACCTAAAAACCAAAAGAAGATAACATATGAAAACCGTGTATGCCGAATTCCAGGAATAGTTATGAAAAGACTCTATGACTATAAGCTTACTTGGATTTGGAATAAACGTGTTGCTAACTTCATAAAAAAATTTGATTTGGATATCATTCATGTTCAAACCGAGATTGGTATTGGCATATTTGCTCGTTTAATAGCAAAAAAATATAAAATACCTCTAGTTTATACATATCACACTATGTATGAAGACTATACATATTATGTTACTAAAGGCAAAAAACACTTCGATAAATTTGCTAAAAAAGTCGTTGCTGAATTTTCAAAAGCAGTAGGCGATAGTTCAACTGAATTTACCACGACATCTGAAAAGACAAAAAATGCTCTAAGAAGATATGGAGTTACTAAATATATCAATATTGTTCCAAACGGAGTTGATATGAGTTCTCTAAAAAGAGAAAAAATCGATGAAAATGAATTGATTAAATATAGAAAAGAAAACGGATTAGAAGATAAATTTATCATTCTTTTATTAGGCCGTGTAGCTAAAGAAAAAAGCCATGACGTCGTCATAGATAACGTCAAAAAATATATCAATGATACAAAAGATGATTCGATTGAAATACTTGTCGTTGGAGATGGACCTGATAAAGCTTCTTTAGAAAATCACGTTAAAGAAATCGGTATGGATGAACACGTTCGATTTATTGGTAAAGTTATGCATGAGAGAGTTCCATTCTTTTATGCCTTAGCTGATCTTTATTGTTCTGCATCTATCACTGAGACTCAAGGCCTCACTTTTAATGAAGCAATGGCTATGCAAACACCAGTTTTAGCAAGATATGATGATAACCTTAAATACTTATTAAAAGATGGAGTAACAGGTTTTTGTTTTGATACACCTGATTCTTTTGTAAAAAAATTATCTTATATTAAGCAGTTAGATAAAGAATCTATAGACAAAGTAATCAAACAAGCTTTTGATACAAATAACGACCAATTTTCCTTAGATAAATATTATGAAAGGATGATTAAAGTCTATGAAAGAGCAGTTAGACAATACTGGTAAAGTAATTGCTAAAATCAGCACTCGTCAAGGTAAATTCACAATCTATTTTGATAGTGGAGAAAAAATAGAACTTAATGAGATTTCATATTTATCATGCGGTTATCTCTATAGTGGAAAACAGATTGATATATCTCAATTAGAAAAAATAATCTATTTAGCAAAGCTCCAAGAAGGAATAAACTACATCAATAACCTTTTAGCTAGAAAACTTTATACATCGCATGAGTTAATAAATAAACTTCAAAATACCAAAAAATACGATTTAACTGATGCCGAAAAGATTGTTGAAATATTTATAGATAACGGAAGAGTAAACGATAAAAGTTACGCCACTGAATTAATTGAAGACCTTAAAGAAAAAGGAAAATCAAGAGAATATGCTTATCAAAAAATGATGAGCAAAATGTTTAATTACGAACTAATAAAAACTTTATTAGAAGATTATGAAGAAAACGATGAAGCCGTTTATACTCTTATTGAAAATTGTAGTAAAAGATACAATTCAAAGCCTTATGATGTTAAAAAGAAAGCAATTTATAACTATTTAATCTCAAAAGGATTCAATCACGAAAAAGCTCATGAATATGTTGATAAGTATTATGAATTAAATGGCGGTAAAGACGAAGAAAATGAAACAAAAATTCTTTATAAGGCTGCTAATAATGCTTATAACTCAGCTCTATCTAGAGGGGAAAATCCTTATGATTCAAAACAAAAATTTATAAGATATTTACTATCTAAAGGTTTCAAATATAACGACATACTCGAATTATTAGAAGGAGGAGAATATGAGTTTGATTAAAGAAGCAATTACAAACGGAGGAAGATTTGTTGGAAATCTTCTTATAAAAACAAGTACACGTGGTGTTACAAATAACGGATTACCATATTATACAGTTGTATTCCAAGATATTAGTGGCGTCCTTGAAGCTAAAAAATGGGACGCAACAGCTGAAGATGATATTATCCTTACACCAGGAAAAGTAGTCTATGTTGAAGGTGAAGTCATAAACTACAAAGGCAAACCACAAATGAAAATTTTAAACCTTTTAAGCATACCTCAAAGCACAATAGATATGCGAGAATACATAGTCTCCTGCCCAATGAGTGATGATCAATTAAAAAAAGAAGTTTATGGATATATCGATCAAATAGCTAACGAATCAATGCACGAGTTAGTTAAAACAATGATTAAAGATAATGAGGAAAAATACTTCACTTATCCAGCAGCAATGACATTCCACCATTCTTATAGAGGGGGTATTGCATATCACTCTTTAAGCGTAATGAAACTTAGTTTAGCTATCCAACAAAGATATCCTTATTTGTTAAAAGATTATTTGATTGCTGGTTCACTTTTACACGATATAGGTAAAATCGTTGAATTGAGTGGCAATATAGGAACTCAATATACACCCGAGGGAAAGATGCTCGGTCATATTTCTATCGGTGCTAGCATGGTTGCTTCCTACGCTGATAAACTTAAAACTGACTTAGAAGTTAGAAACATTCTTATACATATGGTTCTTTCTCATCACGAAAAGCCTGAGTATGGATCTCCTGTCTATCCTCAAACAGCTGAAGCAGTTGTATTACATTTTGCAGACGACATAGACTCCAAAATGGATATATTAGAGACAGCTTTAAAAGATATTAAAGAAGGAGAATATACTGTTAAACTTACACCATTTGACAGTAGAATGTTCTATAAAACACATAAATAATTAAAAGCTTTATTTTGTCATATGCATTGATGTTTAAATCAAACAATATCGACAAAGTAAAGCCTTTTTTTATAAATTTATTTCATGAAATGTGTCGTTTTTTACACTTTAATTGAACATTATTTAAAATTGTTTTAAAATGCACTTGTTGAGATGGGAAAGGGGAATAGGTGGAGGAGAGAATATGTTAACGATTTTTATAATTGAGGACGACCACAATTTTTTAGTAAATACAATAAATGGAATCAATATGTCAAAAGATTTTAAAATTGTAGGAACGTTACAAAAAGGAAGCGATATAAAACAGCATATAGAAGACGTAATAAAAGCTGATATTATCTTAGTAGATGAGAGTATACCTGAAATTAGTCCTGTAGGTATAATGTCATTAATAAATGCTGAATGTGTTAAAAGACCTTCAGGAGCAAAGAGTATTAAAGCAATTATGAGCGATAATATTACGCCTAAAAACATTAAAAAGTATATGGATTATGGTTATCAAGCTGTTATTGATAAAAACCTATCCGTCATTGAAAATTTAAATATGTTAGAGAGATTATATATGGAAAAGCAAAAAAGAATTATGAACTATGAAAAATATATAAATTACAAAATTGATATACCAGAATTTCATGGTTATTTAACAAATATATTACATGAAGTTGGTATACCTGCATCACTTAAAGGATATATGTATTTAAAAAGAGCTATAGAAATTGCCTTTTTATGTTTAGATACAGTTGTAGGTGGAATAACAAAAATAATATATCCTTCTGTTGCCGAATATTATAATACAACTCCATCTAGAGTAGAAAGAGCAATGAGACACGCTATTGAAACAGGATGGTTACGTGGAAATGTAGATATTATTGAAAACATATTCAGCTATTCATATTCATCAGAAAAAGGTAAACCAACAAATGGTGAATTTATAGCAAACATAGCTGATCATTTAGCTGTTAAGTTTAGAGATGAACAAAGAAAGATAATTGAAAAAATAGAAAATACAAATAACGTCAATAAACAAATTGATAAATATAGCTATTCTATAATGTAAAAAAGACATCCTAGAGATGTCTTTTTATAATCCAAGTTTAATTTGTGAAGCGACAGCTGGAAGATTAAATGTCTCAATACTATTTGGAACAAAATTAAGTTGTAATCCATCATCCTTTTTATATCTTGGTATTACATGAATGTGGAAGTGCATTACTGATTGTCCAGCAATTTCGTTTATATTAGTTATGACATTAGCTCCTTCAGCACCTAATTGACTAATTTGTGCTTGAGCAATCTTTTGTGCTACAGCATAAGCTTTTCCAAGAAGATCCTTAGGAACTAAAGTAAAGTTAGCAAAATGTTCTTTTGTTATAACCAATGTATGTCCCTTAGATGCTGGATTAATATCTAGAAAAGCTAAAATATCTTGGTCTTCATATACTTTAGCACAAGGTATCTCACCTTTAACCATTTTACAAAATATACAATTATCCATAATAAGCTCCTTTATATAGTAATATTATAACTCACTGTTTAAAAAAAGCTATAAGCTCATTTTGAACTTATAGCTTAATTTTTAATAGTTATTTATTTATCTTCTTCGAAGACATCTGGGTAGTTAGTCTTGATGTAGTTATAAACATCTTCATCATGATAACTAAGTTTAGCATTCTTAAGATAATGAACTGTTGAGTTCTTTTCGTAGTTAGAAGTAGTTGTCATTTCGAAAGCAACTTCAAGAGCTCTAGCTTTTTTACTTGCTGCAACTTCTTCAGAATCATCTGATTTACGTTCAAGAGCAGAGTTTGTAATTACATCGTTAATTTCAACAATATAATATGTCTTGGATGAGCTATCATAATAGACAACACTATCAGCATCTGTTGAATTGCTTTCAGTAAGTGGAGAAGTTAAGTAACGTTTTCCATTTTTCATTGTAACTGTGACATCTTTCTTTGTTGAAGAAGAATCAATGTTATAGTTACTTGTGAAAATACGTGACTTTAATTCTGATGGTAAACTTGATAAACCATTAGATTTAAGATAGTAACCTTCAGTAATATAATCTTCTTTTCTTAAACTATTTCTTGCTAATTCAATACCTTTTGCTAAGGAATATGTGTAGCTTCCTGTATATTTGCTTTCGAGGTTTAAATCAGTCTTGTCTTTATCTGATAAATTAATCTTAGTAACATCTTCATCAATCTTATCATTTAATGTTGTAATGCCTAATGTGTGAAGAGTATCTAATGTTGTTCCATCAGATTCTTTAATATCAATGCCTCTCCAAAGTCTTCCTAAGACTTCAAGATTGCCTTCACCATCTAATGGTGTTTCAGTATCGATATAATTTTTAACAAAGTATTTAACTAACTTTGCAGCCATACCTGGCTTATCTGTGCTATCAGAAATAGCAATTAACTTAACCTTACGGGCATTTGTGCTTCCAATTGAAGAATAACTTTCGTTATAAATATAATCGGAAATTAATCTCTTCTTTAAAATGCTTGGTTTGACAACTTTTTCAATGTATTCAGAGTAATCGCATTTAAAGATATCGGCATAAGTGCTATCAGAAGTAATAACATAATCTTTATTTGCACCTTCGGCTGGGCAAGTAACGTTATAAAGATTCTTAGTTAATGAAGCAACATATTTTTCTTCATTGAACTTGTAGTCTTTATCGTATGTGCCTGAACTGACTGCATCAATTAAATATTGTTCTTCTTGTTCTTTAAGCCAATCAGGATCAATCCAATCAGCAGTTGTTGTGTCGTTCATTTTTTCATCAGCAATACCTAATAAAATCTTGTCTAATACTTTTGAAGCAACTGTATCACCATTGTTAACTGCATCATAGAATTTTTCATATGAGTTATATGGATTGTCGTTTACATCAACAATCTTGTCACTAGCATTAGTAGGATAATTCTTTTTAGAACTGCTGCTATTGCAAGAAGTAAGTAATAATGTAATTGAAGCAACACTTAAAATGCTTAATACAAATTTATTTGACATAACATGTTGTTCCTTTCTCGATTGAGCCATCGCCATTATAGAAAACATCAATACAACCTTCTGGTAAAATTCTACCAACTAAGTCTCTTTGTACACCTAACATATCAATGTATGATGTCCAGTTGTTTTCATATGTTTCGTTAGCTGTTGTCTTTGAACTTTCTTCAACAGAACTAATATACTTTTCAATTAAGTTATTAATATTAGCTGGGATTGTAACTTTATATTCTGAAACAGCCTTAGCTAAATTTGATCTGTAAATTTCAAAGTTGATATTTGAGAAAACATTCTTTGATGCATCTTTAATTTCGGTTGCACGATCTGTATATGTTTTTCTGTTATCAGTCTTGATGAAATTAATGTATGTTGGTTCTAAATCTGGATTTCTATCTGTTGTTGATGGGATATCAAGATTATAGTAATAATCAAGTGTATCTGTACCAACAAATGGACTTCTTTGAGCGATGATGAAGTGTATGCCTTGGTAGCCACTATCACCAGAACCTGTTCCAGCTCTTGTAACTAAGATTGGATTTTGATTTTCGTCACAAAGAATGTATTTATCACTTGTTTCAACTTCTGAAAGTGATGTTTGTCCTAAGCCATCAGAGCCTGAATTTGTAAAGCTCTTGAGTTTGACATTGCTCATCTTAACAAATCCGTGTGGGATATTGCTTTCATCGATATTACCATCTTTTGGAGAATAGTAAATGAGTGATGTACCGTGGTTATTAAGATACTTATTGAATAAAATATTTCTTGGATAGTTGACTTCACTTGCGTTATCGACACTATTCTTGTCTTTATTCTTTGTAACATCTGCATATGTTTCTAATTCTTCAAAGACATATGATGGAATGCCGAATAAACCATCACCAATGACTGAATCAGCATCATTTGGAATATTTAAAGCACTCTTTACAGCTGCTCTTTCTGAAGATGTCTTTTCATTGAAATAAGCATCATAGGCATAAAGGCTATACTTGAATTCATTAACAAATGATGTTGATGTACTCATAATACCTGTATCACCAAAGTTAGCAGCAGATGATGTATCGTCACTTGCAGCTCTTGCAACTTCACCGAATGTTTCTTCGCCTGATGTTAAACGGCTATAAACATTAGCTAATTGTTTAGCGTCATCTTCGCTGATCTTTCCATCGACAATTTGATCGCTGGATGCATCAACTTTAACTAAAATATGACGGACGTGATATGGATGATATTCTTCGATGAATTTGTGAATTAATCCATCATACTTTCTATCTCCATTTGCATCTTTTTCACCTAAATAGGTGTCATCATCATAGAAAGCATTTTCGTTTGCTTTTTGTTTTTGTTCGAGCACGTAAGAATTTCTTAATTGCTCCATTGTTTTGAAACCACTAGATGCTAAAAGAGCTTCTCTTTCTTCTTTTTCGCTAGTTCCATTTGTTTTAGCATTATCTGAAACAGTTTGATTAAAGTCATCAATCTTTGCTTGAACTTCAGATTCCATTGCAGCTGTTGTAGGTTGGACTAACCAAACTAAAATGTTGTTGATAGCTTCATAATATGCTTTAGCACCATCAATGTTATTGTTGTATTCTCCGTAGATATCATCTACTTTAATATCTTTACCATTAACAGTAATTAAGACACCTTCTTTCCAGGTATATGGGTCAGAGGCACAAGAACCAAGGAATGTGGCTGACATAAGAGATACGAGTGAAAGTGTCAAAAGGCGTTTTTTCATATATTTCCTCCTTTATATTCAACTAACTAATAATAGAATAAATTAGCTTCAGTTTCAAGAAATATCGTACATATTTATGCTCTTTTTTATATATAAATATAAATATTATTAACAAAACATTAATATTTGACTTTTTTCAATAGAACAAAAGCCTATTTTTACATTTCAAAAGAACAAAAAATAAAGTTTATACATAGTATAACATGGAAACCGGAGGTAAACATGATTCCATCTAGAGGTGCCGGTTGTGGCGGCACAAACAACTTCTTTTCCTTCATTTTAATACTATTCATCCTCATTGCTATCATCGGCTGTGGATGTTGTTAGGAGGTGTACAAGAATGAACAACTATTTCTGCGTCATTCTCGTTTTATTCATTCTCTTAGTGATTGTCGGTTGTGGCGGTTGGTTTAACGGCTGCGGTTGCGGCTGCTAGCTTTTGGAGGCAAGAGTAATTCTTGCCTTTTTTATTTTTTATCGTTTTATTTGAATTAAAAATACTATGGCGTTACAATACTAAGCCGTAGGAGCCTAGATTCATGAAAGAACTAATTATAAAAGACTTAGAAGCCGAAGTAGAAGGCAATAAAATCCTAAAAGGTGTAAATTTAACTATTAATGGTGGCGATACTCTCGCATTACTTGGTCCAAACGGGCACGGAAAATCAACTTTGTTAAATGTTTTAATGGGACACCCTCATTACAAAGTAACAAATGGCAGTATAACTTATGATGGAAAAGATTTATTAGCTATGAGTGTAGACCAAAGATCAAAGCTTGGTATTTTCATGGCTTTCCAAAATCCACCAGAGGTTGCTGGTGTTATTAACATTGATTTTTTCAAGCAAGCAATTAATTCTCATAGAGAAAAGCCAATATCTCTTTTAGAATACTATAGAAATTTATCTAACGCTTATAAAGAAGTTAATCTTCCTGACTCAATGAAAGAAAGACACCTAAACGAAGGCTTTAGTGGTGGAGAAAAAAAACGCAACGAAATTCTTCAAATGCTTTTATTAAAACCTGAATTTTGCTTATTAGATGAAATCGACTCAGGTCTTGATGTTGACGCTTTGAAATTAGTTAGTTCAGCAATAGTAAAGCAAAAAGAAGCTGGAGCTTCATTTTTAATCATCTCTCACTATGCTCGTTTATTTGAAATGGTTAAACCTACACGTGCAGCAATAATGATTGATGGAAGAATCGTTGTCGACGGTGGCCCAGAACTTGTTCAAAAAGTTGATACACAGGGTTATGAATGGATTAAAACAGAATACGGAATTGAAATTCAAAAAGAATCTGATAGACCAGTAATATTAGAAAACTGTGCTGTCAAGAAAGTGATTTAATATGACAAGCAACATAATTGAAATCACAAAAAACGAACATTTGTCTATAACAAATTTTGATCAATTATCTAATATCGTAATTAAATCAGGCACAGATTTTAAACTTGAATTAATTAGGTTAAACGAAAAAGAAGAACTTAATACCAACTTTTCAATTTCAGTAGAAAAAAATGCTAAAGTTGAAATTGTCATAGTTGATTTAAGCAATAGAAATTCAACTATTGAAGGAACTGTTACTTTAGATGATTTTTCTGAAGCAACATTAAAATTAGGCGCATTAAGTGACTCTATATCACATAAAAAATACATTCTAAACGTTGATCAAAAAGGAGTTAAATCAAAATCCTTAGTAAGCATGTTAGGCGTTGCTACAGATGAATCAAAACTTGAATTTTTAGGTTCGACAAAAATATATAAAGGAGCTATCAAGTCTACCGCTCGTCAAGAAAGTAGAATTGCTGATTTATCAGACAAAGTTAGAAGCGTTTGTTCACCTGCTCTTTTAATTGACGAAAATGATATTATGGCTAGCCATGGTGCAGCTTTAGGTCAAATTGAAGAGAATCAATTATTCTATCTTATGTCTAGAGGATTAACAAAACAAGAAGCAGAAACAATAATTACTCTTGGATATCTTAAACCAGTAATCAATTTAATTGACTCTAAAGAAAGCCAAGAAAAATTAAGTGAATATATCGAAAGTAAGGTGAATCATCATGCTCGATCCATATAAAATTAGAAAGGATTTTCCAATGTTCGATAACTGTCCTACTATGCAAGGACATCCTTTAGTGTATCTAGATAATGCTGCAACGACATTTAAGCCTCAATGTGTAATTGACGCTATATCAGAATATTATTCTAGTTATACTGCTAATTCTCATCGTGGCGATTATGACTTAGCCCATAAAGTTGATGTAAAATATGAAGAGGCAAGAAACATCGTAGCAAAATTTATTAATGCCGAGCCAAATGAAGTAGCTTTTACATCTGGCACTTCTATGTCTATGAATATGATTGCTTATGGGCTTGCAGAATTACTCGATGAAGGCGATGAAATTTTATTAAGTGAAGCTGAGCACGCTTCAAACGTTTTACCTTGGTTTAAAATTGCTGAAATAAAGCATTGTACAATTGGTTATATTCCACTCACAGAAGATGGACGGATGACTGCAGAAAACTTAAAAAATTCTATTACTCCAAAAACTAAAGTAATATCTTTAGCCCAAGTAACAAACGTCTTAGGATACACAGTTGATGTTAAAGAGCTTGCAAAAATTGCTCATGAACATAATGCCTTATTTATAGTTGATGGCGCCCAAAGTGTTCCACATATGAAAGTAGACGTTAAAGATATCGATTGTGATTTTTTAGCTTTTTCAGGACATAAAATTTGTGGGCCAACTGGAATTGGAGTAATGTACGGAAAGTATGAACTCTTAAAGAAAATTTCTCCTCTTCTTTCAGGTGGTGGTATGAACACAAGATTTGAAACATGTGGAAATGTTTCACTTCAAATTCCGCCTTTAAAATTTGAAGCAGGTACACAAAATATTGCTGGAGCTATCGGATTAGCACGCGCTATTCAATATGTAGAATCTATCGGATTAGACAATATTAGAGAATACGAAGCAAAATTAAGAAAAAGAGCTATTGATGGCTTAAAGAAAATTCCAGGCATAAAAATATATAATCCTGATGCTGATTCTGGAATTATCACTTTTAATATTGATGGTGTTTTTGCTCAAGATGCTGCGTCACTATTTAACTCTTATGGAGTATGTGTGCGTTCTGGTCAACATTGTGCAAAAATATTAATGAACTTTTTAAAAACAACTGCAACTCTTAGAGCATCCATATATTTTTATAACACAGATGAAGATATAGATGCCTTCTTAGAAGCTTGTAGACATGGAGGTGATTTCTTAGATGCCTTTTTTAAATGATCCAATGTTGCTCCGTGAAATAATCATGGATCACTATCAAAACCCTAGAAACAAAGAAGAAGTTAACGACCCACGCTATAAAACAATAAGAATGGATAGCGCATCTTGTATAGATGACATTTATATTCAAGTGTTAATTGAAGATGATATTGTCAAAGATTGTAAATTCCATGGAGTAGGTTGTGCAATTTCTACTGCATCAACTTCTATAATGACTGAACTAGTTACTGGTAAAAGCGTTAAAGAAGCTGAAAATATTATGCAAAACTACCAAAATATGATTTTAGAAAAGCCTTATGATCCTGAAGTTCTTGGTGAAGCAATAGCTTTTATGAACACTTCTAAACAAGCATCAAGAATTAATTGTGCAACAATAGGCTGGAGAGGACTTGAAGAAATCTTTGACGAGGAGGAACACCACCATGAGTAATGAAAAACCAAATATCGGTGGAGAATACAAATACGGTTTTAAAGATAAAGATGTCTCAATTGTCAAAACACCTAAAGGAATTAATGAAGATATTGTCAAAGAAATATCTACATTAAAAAATGAGCCATCTTTTATGACTGAATATAGACTTAAAAGTTTAAAAGAATTTGAAACACACCATCAACCAAGTTTTGGCCCATCTTTAGATTTTTTGCAATTCCAAGACTACACTTACTTTACAAGAACATCAAATGGCGTTAAAAGCAATTGGGAAGAAGTTCCAGAAACTGTCAAAAACACCTTTGACAAATTAGGTATTCCAGACGCAGAGCAAAAATATTTAGCTGGTGTTTCCACACAATACGAATCAGAAGCTGTATATCACAATATGCTTCAAGAAGTCGTTGATAAAGGCGTTATTTTCTTAGATACAGACACTGCATTAAAAAAATATCCAGATTTATTTATGAAGTACTTTGGAAAATTAGTTCCATATACTGATAATAAATACGCAGCTTTAAACGGAGCTTGTTGGTCTGGTGGTTCTTTTATATACGTTCCAAAAGGTGTTACTTTAGATAAGCCCCTTCAATCCTATTTTAGAATCAACAACGAAAGAAGTGGACAATTCGAAAGAACACTTATCATAGTCGATGATGATGCAAGTTTGCATTATGTCGAAGGATGTACCGCACCACTTTATTCAAAAGATTCACTTCACGCTGCAGTTGTTGAAATATTTGTTGGAAAAAGAGCTAAATGCAGATACTCAACCATCCAAAACTGGTCAGATAACATTGTTAACTTAGTTACAAAAAGAGCAATAGTTGATGAAGATGGTTTGATGGAATGGGTTGATGGAAACATAGGCTCTCAAACTAATATGAAATATCCTGCTTGTGTTTTAAAAGGAGATAGAGCTAAAGGTTCATGTATTTCTATCGCTGTTGCAAGCAAAGGCCAATATCAAGATGCTGGCGCTAAAATGATACATATTGGCAAAGAAACAACTTCAACAATTATTTCAAAATCGATTGTTAAAGAAGGTGGCGTTGCTAATTACCGTGGCTTAGCTGAAATTACTCCTTCAGCTAGCGGTTCGCACAGCCATATCGAATGTGACACCTTAATACTTGATGACAAATCCAAATCAGATACAATTCCAACAAATATCGTCAGTAATAGTTCTTCGTTTATTGAACACGAAGCAACAGTTAGTAAGATAAACGATGATGAATTGTTCTATTTAATGAGTCGAGGCCTTTCAAAGAAAGATGCTACACAAATGATTGTTATGGGATTCATTGAACCGTTCTCTAAAGAATTACCTATGGAATATGCTGTTGAACTAAATCAACTTATTAAATTTGACATGGAAGGTAGTATAGGATAATGAAAGAATCATACGATATAATCGTTGTAGGTGGTGGACACGCTGGAAGTGAAGCTGCACATGCTGCAGCTACTTTAGGAATGGACACTTTATTACTATGTCTAAATATTAAAATGATTGCTAACATGCCATGCAACCCACATATTGGTGGCAGTGCTAAAGGCATAGTCGTCAGAGAAATTGATGCTCTTGGCGGAATAATGGGCAAAGCAGCTGATGCTAATTACTTGCAAATTAAAATTTTAAACATGTCAAAAGGACCTGGAGTTAGATCGCTACGTGCCCAAGAAGATAAAAAAACATATCCAGCATATGTTCAAAATTTATTACAAAATACTCCTAATTTAGAAATTGTTGAAAAGGAAGTTACAGAAATTATTACTGAAGGCGATAGAATTGTCGGCGTAAAATTAAAAACAGGCGAAATAGTAAAATCTAAGGCTGTTATATTAACAACTGGAACTCATCTTGATAGCACAATAATGCGTGGACACAACGTTACAAGCGGTGGACCAGACGGAGAAAATGCTGCACATGGTCTATCTGATTCATTAAGAGAGCATGGAATTGAACTATTTAGACTTAAAACTGGTACCCCTCCAAGAATTGTTCCTTCATCAATAGATTACTCAAAACTAGAGCCTCAATATGGTATGGATGGACAACTAGCTTTTTCCTTTGACACTAAAGAATTCAAGCCTTTAAAAGATCAAGTACCTTGTTACTTAACTTATACTAACGAAAAAACACATGAGATTATTAGAGCTCATTTAAATGAATCTGCTATGTATGGTGGAGTTGTTAAAGGTGTTGGCCCAAGATATTGTCCATCTATAGAAGATAAAGTAGTGAGATTTTCTGAGAGATCAAGACATCAATTATTCTTAGAACCAGAATCTAATTACTTTGAATCCATTTATGTTCAAGGCTTTTCTACATCGATGCCTATAAACGTTCAAGATGAAATGATTCATTCTCTTGTTGGTTTAGAACATGCAGAAGTTATAAAATATGCTTACGCTATTGAATACGATGCAATTAAGCCTTTACAATTTGATGAAACACTTCAATTAAGAAAATATAAAGGATTATATGGTGCCGGTCAAATAATTGGTACATCAGGATATGAAGAAGCTGCAGCATTAGGACTTATGGCTGCAATCAACGCTTCTTTATATATTAAAGGCGAAAAGCCATTTATTCTAAGAAGAGATGAAGCATATATAGGTATTATGATAGATGACTTAGTTACAAAAGGTACGACAGAGCCTTATAGATTACTATCCTCTAGATCTGAGTATAGACTATTAACTAGATCAGATAACGCTGATGATAGATTAATGGAATATGGTTATAAACTTGGATTAAATTCTCAAGAGAGATTTGATACATATTTGAAAGAGCACAAAGAAATAGAAGACACAAAACAACTTTTAAAAGAAATCCACGTAGGAAAGAACGAAAAAGTAGTTGAGTATGTCAAAAGTAAAGATTATCTAGATGTAGATCCAAACGTTTCATTCGATTCTTTATTAAGAAGACAAAGAATTGACTATAACGGTTTAAGAGATACAGAGCCTTCTTTGCCACACTTATCTGATAGACAAACATTCAAATTAGAAACAGATATCAAATACGAAGGATATATCAATTTAGAAATTAAAGAAGCTCAAAAAATCAAGTCATTAGAAGAATTATTAGTTCCAAGCGATTTAGATTTCTTACATCTCGATGGAATATCTCTCGAAGCAAGAGAAAAACTTAATCTAATCAAACCAAAAACTGTCGGTGAAGCATCAAGAATTACAAATGTTCACCCTGCTGATATAAACAACTTAATTCTTCACATAAAAAAATACAACACAAAATAAAATCTAAACACGTGTTCAAATAAATATTACTTAACAAATTTATACACGTGTTTTTTTATATGCGTTAATTTTTATATTATAACAATATAATTTAATTTATTTACATTATATAACCTTGTGATTATAGCCTAAATAATGTATACTTTAACTCGCACACTGTGAGGTCTTTTTTAATGAGTGAAATTATTGCTATAGCAAATCAAAAAGGTGGAGTAGGTAAAACAACAACTGCTATAAACCTTTCTTCTTGTTTAGCAAAGTATCAAAAAAAAGTATTGATTGTCGATCTTGACCCTCAAGGAAATTGCTCCAGAGGTATAGGAATCGATCCAACAATTTTAAAAAAGACTATCTTCGATGTAATCATTGGAGAAAAGAGTATAAAAAATGTAATAATAAAAACAGTTATTAAATATGTCGATATTTTGCCTGCTAATCTAGATTTAGCAGCCGCCGAAGGAAAATTAATATCTTTAGGGATCACCTCTGGACTTAACACTTTAAAGCAATATTTGACTAAAATAAATAACGATTATGATTACATAATTATAGATTGTCCACCATCACTTGGATTTTTGTCTTTAAATGCTTTAACAGCTGCAAATTCAGTTTTAATTCCTGTTCAATGTGAATATTTTGCAATGGAAGCTGTAGCTCAAATATTAGCAGCTATCAACAATGTCAGAATGAGTACTAATCCACAATTAGACATATTAGGCTTTTTATTGACCATGTACGATAATAGAACAAAGTTATCAACTATGATTACTTCAGAAGTTACTGGAACTTTCAAAGAAAAAACTTTCGCAACACAAATTCCAAGAAATGTTTCTCTCGCTGAATGTTCAGCATTAGGAAAACCAGTTAATTTTTATAAGCCAAAAGCAGCAGGTTCAATTGCTTATTCATCTTTAGCTAGAGAGGTTATTGAATATGTCAGAAGAAAAGAAGAAAAATAATCCAACGCTTGCTGAATTACTAGAAAAATATAAAGATTCTTCAGTAGTTCAAGAAATTGAGAAAAACGTCCGCTTTTCAAGTTCATCTTTAATTCCTACAACCGAATTAAAGATTCACCCTCTTTTTGATGAATCAAATTACGATATATCAAACTCACCACTTTGTTACTCGATTGAAAAAAACGGTGTTTTATTTCCTATTTTTGCTATTGTCGAAAATACAAACCGCTATGTAATAAATGGAGTAAAAAGATTCCTTATTGCCAAAAAATTAAAAATCAAAGAAGTTCCAACAATTATTTTAAACGTTGAAAAAGATGAACTGTTTGCTTACATTCTTCAAAATGAAATTCAAAACGGTGATAATGCATTTGTAAAAGGCACTGCATTTAAAACTCTAATAACAAAATATGGCTATACCGAAAAAGATATTTGTTTAATTACAAATCAAAGTCATGGTCAAGTAAATAACTTAATGCGAATATTATCTTTACCAAAAGAAATAAAGTCTTCAGTAGTAAAAGGCCATTTATCATATGCCCAAGTTAGAGTTCTATTAGGATTATCCAAAGAGCAACAAATAACATTGATGCACAAATTTGAAGACGAAGACATTTCTGTTAGAGAAGCTGAAAGAATAGCTGGTGAATTCAAAAAATCATCTTTCTACCAAAACGTTCAAAGCACATATGAAAGAAATGGACAAACTTTTCAAATAAAACTAAACTCTCCTCAAAAAGCTGATGAATTTGAAAAAATAATTAAAAAATTTATAGCTAATAACTAACGTCTTATTGTTCTAATATAAGACGTTTTTTCATTTACTTATATGAGGTGAGTAACTTTGAAAAAAATTTTAATTATATTCTTATCCTTATTATCTTTAGCAACTTTAAAAAACACTAAAACAATAGATAATTCAAACAAAACATATTTTTCAGAATGTTATGTCATTATTAATAGAGATAATCTAGAAGTACTAGAAGGGAAAAATATACATAAAGTTAGATCAGTTGCAAGCATATCAAAAGTAATGACATGCATTATTGCTTTAGAAAGTAATAGAATATTTGATGTTATAGTAGCACCTAATGAAGCAACAAAGCAAATTGGTAGTTCCATTTATATTCAAGAAAATGAAAAGTTATCCTTGTTAGATTTGTGTTATGGTTTAATGTTGAGAAGTGGAAATGATGCAGCTTACACAATCGCAACCTATATTGGTGGATCCATCGATGGATTTGTTAAAAAAATGAATTCTAAAGCTTCTGAAATTGGAATGAAAAATACTAAATTTACAAATGCAAGTGGATTAGATATAGACGAGATAGGTAACTTGTCTACTGCTTATGATATGGCTGTTTTAATGTCTTATGCACTAGAAAATGTTTGGTTTAGTAAAATTTCAAAAACTCAGTCTTATTCTTGCAAACATATAAACACGTGGATAAACAAAAATAAATTGTTAAAAATGTACGAATACACAGATGGTGGAAAAACAGGATATACATATAAAGCCAAGAGAACTTTTGTATCAGGAGCGACTAAAAATGGCCTAAAAATAGCTATGTGCACATTAAATTGCGGAAACGACTTCGAATTTCATAAAAATATGTACGAAAAATACTTTTCTAGATTGGCTTTTATAGAATTCTTAAAGCCAGGTATAAATCAAATATACGATTATAAAATTGAAAGTAAAAAGAGGATTGGAATTGTTGTTCCAATAGAAAAATTTAAAAATGGAATTAAATTATATAAATTCTCTTCTTCTGGTCAACTTTTATATATGGAATATATTACAGATGATGGAGAACGTATAAAGGTAAACTTATATGAATAAAATATGGTTAGGTATTTTGTTAATTTCTTTTTTATACGGAATAATTACAAAAAGATTCGATACAATGGCAACTATAATTTTATCATTGCCACAAAAGGGTTTAGAGCTTGTTTGTACATTAGTTTTTTCTGCAGTGTTTTGGAACGGAATAATGTATATATTAGCTGACTGCGGAGCAATTCAGTTTATAAGCAAACTATTAACACCTTTATTAGATTTAATTATGCCTCAAATGAAAGATAAAGAAGCACGTGAATTAATATCGACTAACATAGCAGCAAATATGTTAGGCTTAGGCGTTGCCGCAACTCCTAGTGGTTTAAAAGCAATGAAAAGACTCAAATTATTGAGTGATGAAGAAGAAGGAGTAGCAAGTGATGCGATGGTTACTTTTTTAGTTTTAAACACAGCTGGAGTAACAATAATTCCTACATCCGTAATTGCAATTAGGCAACAATATGGTGCGATAAATCCTGCCGACTTTGTTATCTGTGGAATTATATCAACATTATTTGCATGCATAGTTGGATTACTTTTTGATGTTTACTATCGAAATAAAAGGCTAAGGAAAAATAAAAAATGATATCTAAATTATCTTTGTGGCTAATTGCTGGAGTAGTAGTAATAGCGTTATTTCTATCCTTAATAAAGAAGAAAAAGCCATATAATTCGTTTACGAGAGGATGCAAAGACGGATTAAGTTTATTCGTTGAAGTTTTTCCATCAGTAATGGCAATGCTTTTAGCAATTTCAATGTTAGAAGCTTCAGGGTTGATTGATGACATAGCTTTCTTTTTATCTGCTTTCTTAAAAAAAGCTTCAATAATAGCTGATATAACACCTATGTTATTTTTTAGACCTATTTCAGGCAGTGCTTCACTAGCAGTTTTAAATAACGTTTGTAGTGTTAATGCTGACTCACAATCTTGCAAAATTGCCTCGACAATTCAAGGCTCAACCGATACAACTTTATATGTATTGTCTCTTTATTTTTCTACAGTTCAAATAACTAAATGGAAACATGCTTTAAAAGTAGGTTTAATTGCAGATGTAGCTGGGATGGGAATGGGAATAATTTTATCTTTAATTTTTCTTCACTAAGTTTCTTTTCTAAAGTATAATAGCTAAGAAAAGGAAATCAAAATATGGAAGAACAAAGATTACAAAAAATAATTGCTGATAGAGGTTTTTGCAGTCGTAGAAAAGCTGAAGAATATATATCTGATGGAAGAGTTAATGTTAATGGAAAAACCGTCGATCAACTTGGAATGAAATTTCCAATAGATGTAAAAATTACTATCGATGGAAAAGAAGTATCAAAAAAGCAAGATACGTATACATATATTGTATTAAATAAACCTACTGGAGTAATCACTACTGCAGCTGATGATAGAGGTAGAAAAACTGTTTTAGACTTAATGCCACCAAAATATGGTCGTCTATTTCCAGTTGGAAGACTAGATATTAATACCCATGGAGCAATCTTACTAACAAACGATGGTGAATTTGCTAATTTAGTCATGCACCCATCAAGTTCCTTAGATAAAACCTACAGAGCTAAAATAGAAGGTAGATTAACAGAAGCACAAAAGAAGATGCTTGAACAAGGTGTCGAATTAGAAGATGGATTGACTGCACCAGCCAAAATTAAAGAAGTTATGGTCTTTGATGATGATACATCTATTGTTGAATTAATTATTCATGAAGGTAAAAAACGTGAAGTAAGAAGAATGCTTCAATATGTCGGACATCCTGTAATTGATCTTGAAAGAAAACTTGTCGGTCATATTGGAATTGAAGGTATGAGACGTGGTGAATATAGAGAAATTCCTTTATCAGAAATTACCAAAATTAAAAATCAATGTTTAAAAAATAAGGTTAATAATAAACATATAGTAACAAAAAAGTAACCTATTGACAAAACATAAGTATTGTGTAAAAATATTTATACTTCAGGGTTGGGTGAAATTCCCACTCGGCGGTATACCCCGCGAGCTCTAGTTGAGCATGATTAGGTGCAATTCCTAAGGCGACAGTAAAGGCTGGATGAAAGAAGTGAACCTAATTTTGCGTTTTTAATTGTGTCCCTGAAGAATATATCTTTAGGGACTTTTTTCATAGAAAGAGTTATTATGAGAAATAAATCAGTAGTTAAAATTGCTAATTTAGCAGTACTAAGCGCTCTTGGTATTGTATTGATGTTATTAGGCAAATATATGCCGTATCCATTAGCACCATGGCTTGAACTTGAGCCAAGCGATACAGTTATTTTAATTGGGTATGCCTTATATGGGTTTCAAGGTGCTATAACAATAGCAATATTAAAAACTATAATTAACATACTTGTTTTTGGACCTAATGGAGCTATCGCTGTAGGTCAACTTACAGCCTTGTTTACTTCACTTATGTATTGCTTAGGAATATTCTTAACAAGTAAAGTTTTCCATTTATTCAAAAAAGGAATTAAAGGAAGAATTGCAAGTTATGCAATTACTTGTTCAATTGTTGCAGTAGCTTTAACAATAATGAACTTCTTGTTCTTTACTCCAACATTTATCTTAGGCAAACCTGCGACATTCATCGATGCTTGGAACTATGATTTTACAAGTGTTGGAATTAACGTAAAAGGTGGTTATGCAGTCGTAATTGCTTATATATATTTGCCATTTAATTTCTTAAAAGGATTAATTGTTTGCGCATTTTATGAAATTATATTTAATAGAGTCATCTTCCATCTATTAAAAACAGATAAGAGATTTAAAGAGTATTTCTCTGGAAGTATTGTTACATTAAAGAAAAAAGAAAAGACAAATACAGATTCTGAATCAATAGATAATAATGTCGTTATAAATTCAGAAGAATCAAATAAAACTCAATCAAATAGCTAATTCTCCCCTTTTCATAACTAAAAGAACTTATAGAGACTATTAAAGGTTTCTATAAGTTTTTTATTATAAATAAAAAAGCCCCCTTAATTATTTGGGAGCAATTAAGATCTAACTTATTAAAAGTTATTAAGCGACTTCGATGGCTTGAACTGGGCAAGAAGTAGCAGCTTCTTGAACAGAATCTTCAACATCGGCAGTAACTTCAGCATCATCTAAGATGCATTCAGCTTTTCCATCATCACCGAAAGCGAATGCGCTAGCAGCAATAGCTGTACACATACCGCAGGAGATGCATAAATCTTTATTTACGTTACATTTTGCCATGGGGATTTACCTCCTTAACATGTTGTATTTTAACAAAACAGTTATTATAAATCAAGATTTAAGCCCCTTATTGAACCATATATTAATATAAGTTTTACTTATTGATTATCATATGAATTATCACGCATATATGTTACACTATTTATTGATGAAAGAGAGACACTATGGAAATATTATTAGCAACAAATAATCCTGGTAAAAGACAAGAATATATCGATTTAGCCAAGGAATACTCAGCAGACATTAAATTTATCCTTCCAAAAGAGTTAAATATATATTCTGATCCTATTGAAGATGGAAAGACTTATGCAGAAAATTCAATGATAAAAGCTAATGCTATTGCAAGCCAAACAAATATGATTGTTTTGGCTGATGACGCTGGTATAGAAATTAAAGCTTTAGGAGAGCAATTCCCAGGAATATATTCTCATCGTTACTTAGAAACAATAGATTCGTTAAATCAAATTTCTGATAAATGTCTAAATTCAGAAGCAAAATTTCACTGCTCGATAGTTCTACTTAACTATAAAAAAGAACCAATAATTTGTGAAGGAGAAGTGAAAGGAAAAATAGTCGAACCACACGGAACAAACGGATTTGGATACGATCCTATTTTTATGCCTGATGGCTATAACAAAACTTTTGGAGAAATGCCTGAAAAAGATAAAAACAAAATATCACACCGAGCAAATGCCTTTGCAAAATTAATGAAATTATTAAACATCTAGGCGATAGCACATTTTTGTATAAACAGGTTGGTTATCCAACCTTTTTTTGTTACAATCCAACAAAGAAAGGACGTGAATAACTAATGAAATTTAAAGCGACAACGTTTATAGTAACAATAGGATTGCTTCTATTTAACGCATCTTGTGTGTCTAAAAATAATTCATCAAGCGATATAAATATCAGTTCATCATCTGACTTAATATATACTACATCTACACTTGAATCATCAATAGAATTTAGCACATTAATTTCTTCACCACAAATTATTAGTAGTAGCAGTTTAACTTCAAAACCTACATCAAGAGAAAAAATATCTATATATTTAAATCCATCAGTTCAAACAAAAAATATGTACATAAACAATCTTGGTTCTGAAGCTGAAAATATGAGAGATATAGCAGAATTAATGTATAAAGAATTAAAGTTGGTAAGTTATATTGATATTGAAGCTAATATTGCCAAAAATGGACTTTCTTTATCTCAATCTGTTAATCAAAGCAATTCAAGAAAGAGACACATCCACTTTGCATTACATTCAAATGCAGGTGGTGGACAAGGAACAGAAATATATACTAAAGGTTCAAATAAAACTTTTGCCACAACAATGTATGAAAGTTTTTTGGAACTTGGAAATTTTAAACGCCGTGGCGTTAAAGATGGTACACATTTATACGAAATTAAAAATGTAAAAGCTGATCATGTCGCCTTAATTGAATTTGCATTTCACGATAATTTAAAAGAAGCTAAATTTATTGTTGAAAATAAAGCTCTAATTGCAAATCAAATGGCTAAATCTATTTTAAAATATATTGATACTTATTATTAAATTTTAATCATATATCTTCGAATTAATTTACCATTATTTTCGACAGCGTTTTGAAATACTCCTCCACACTTTTCTATTACTTTTCTACTAGCAATATTTTCTTCTATGCAAGTTATCAATACTTGATTAATATTTAAATTCTTACATTCATTTAAAACTAACTTTAACTGAATAGTACCATATCCTTGTTTTCTTTTACTTGGGGAAATACTATAGCCAATATTACCACCATATTTATATAAATAATCGTTTAATTCCAATCTAATATTAGCTAAACCAATTAATTCGTTTGTCGAAGTATCTAATAAGCAATATTGAACACATGGAACTAAGCCTTCTGGACATGTGTCCTTTGATTCTAATGTTTTAAGATATTTTAACCAAGCAGAAACTATATCCATTGACATAAGTTCAGATGAGCCAGCGCATATTTCATTAGAATTTAAAAAATCTATTTTATATTTTTCTATTTGATCTTTAAGTTTGATTGATGGTTTAACTAACTCAAGCATATTTATCTCCTATTTATTTATAAAATAAACTTGTTGTATAATTATAATACATATTAAGGAGTAAGTAATGGAAGACTTTGATAAGATCCTCACTTTTGAAGAAGCGCTAGAAAAACTAGATCGAGGGTTAATTCTATCTAGTATTATTCAAAATAAAAAAACTATATTTATCAAAAAAGGTGAAAAAGTAATTATGAAGAATAATAATCTTGGACTTGCTTTATCATTAAACGATTTCAAAAGTATTTTTGAGAATTCAGAATTTGTCTTAATCAAAAACGATGAGGAATTTGTCGATGTTCAAAGAGACATTGAATACTACTCCTGGAGGAACAAATAATGAAGATAGTAAAAAACATTTTTAAAGGTATTGGAATTTTTTTCACATCACTTATCACTCTAATAGTTATCACATTAATTTTGTTAGTATTATTTAGAGGAGCAATGTACGATGATTTTTACAAAAATGGCAAAAAGACTGATGTAAAAATACAAGGCTTAGATGCTAACTATTGCCCACAAGGCCTAGATTACGACAAAGATACAAATATGTATTTCTTTAGTGGATATATGACTACAAAAGAAGCTTCGAGAATATATATTTACGACTATAACAATCAATCTTCAAAACTTATTAATCTAGCTAATGAAGATAGCTCTATATTTAAAGGACATATAGGTGGTATTGCAGTTAAAGATAATTATGTTTATTTAAGCAACGATCAAGAAATATTAACAATTAATAAAGAAAGATTAATTAATGCTGAAAATGAATCTGTAGTAACTATAGATTCCAGATTAAAAGTTAATAATGAAGCATCATTCGTTTTTGCCGGTCAAGATAAGCTTTGGGTCGGTGAATTCTATATGAAAGGAAAATATGAAACAGCTGAATCTAATCATTACACATATAATGGTGAAGAGTTTAAAGCTATAGTTGAAGGTTTTGATTACGATAGCACTAAAACAAACGGCATCTCCGAAACTAGTAGCGTTAAAATATCTATTCCTAAAAAAGTTCAAGGATTTTGTATTACTGATAGTGGAAAAATAGCTTTATCAATTTCTTACGCTATAGTAAATTCACAATTATTAATTTACGACAACGTATTTGAAACTCAATCACCAAAAGATAATCACTATTACTTAGACAAAGGTAATCTATTACAAGATATCGCTGTTATGCCAATGACAGAAGATTTAGACTATCACAATGGAAAGATTTATATTAACTTTGAATCCGCCTCCAAAAAATATAAGTTAGGAAACATTTATCCAAGTAAAAACGTTTATACATACGACATAAAATAAAGAAAAGGTAGAAAACATTTGTTTTTATGTTTTCTACCTTTTTTAGTTAAATAAATTTTATTCGTATTCAACGACGTCGACAAGTTTGAGTAAGAAATCTTTCTCAGCTTGACCACCTTTAACAGATTGAGTTGCAGCAGCAATTGCAATCCATTTTTGAACATATTGTTTTGCTGTATCAGTCTTTTTGCAGAATTCGTTTAAATACATTTCTGCGCCATCGTTATCTCCAGCAAGTAAGAAGTCTAAATATGTAATTGCAGCATCGCAAGAAGCATTACCTTGAGTTGCATGAGCCCAGTCGAGAATATAATATTTACCATCGTTTCCAAGAATAACGTTTGAAGGGTTAAAATCACCATGGCAAAGTTTTAAGTGTCTAGGCATATTTTCAAGTCTCATATGCAATTCATATCTTGTAGTTGCATCTAATCCTGACATAGAAATTCTACTATTAAGTTTATCTTTCATTTTTGGAAGTTGAGGACAATTCTTAGAGTGAATTTCCATTTGTAATTCAACAAACTTTGAAATGTATGCGCCTTTATTAGCTTTATCTTCTTCAATTAATTCTTGAAGAGTTTTTCCTTCGATATAATCAGTTGCAATAGACCAATCTTCTGTTTCTGTTTTGCTAACTTGAGTAACATGAGGCATATTTAATCCTGTCATTTCAACTCTAGCATAATTTGTTGCTTCAGCAAGAACATCTGCTTTTGGAGTTAATTCATGATTAAATACTTTAACTAATGTATTTCCATCTTTATAAATTTTTTTATTACGACGTTCAGCAATAAGTTTCATTTTTGTTCTCCTTCTTATTTACCATAGTAACACTTTAAATATAATTCTTTTATTTCAGAAATTAAAGGATAACGTGGGTTAGCACCTGTACATTGATCGTTAAATGCATCTACTGACATTTGATCAAGAGATTCTAAGAAGGCTTTTTCATCAACGCCAGCATCCTTAATTGTTAAAGGAATATCACATTCAACCTTTAAATCAGTTATAGCTTTTAATAAAGCCTTTAATTTAGCTTCATCATCTTTTCCTGATAATCCTAAAACTTCAGCAATATGTGCGTATCTTCTTAATGATTGTGGATATTCATATTGAGGGAAAGTTCCCATCTTTGTTGGGTTTTCTGCACTGTTAAATTTCATAACTTCATTTAAGACTAATGAAACAGCAATTCCATGTGGAATATGGTGATAGCTACCTAACTTATGTCCCATTGAGTGACAGATTCCTAAGAAAGCATTTGCAAAGGCAATACCTGCAATTGTAGCAGCGTTAGCCATACCTTCTCTAGCTTCAGGATCATTAGCACCGTTTTTGTAAGCTCTTGGTAAATATTTGAAAATTAATTGAATAGCTTTATATGCCATACCATCAGAGAAATCAGTAGCCATTGTTGAACCAATTGCTTCAATTGAGTGAACTAATGCATCAATACCAGAGGCTTTTGTTAAGCCCTTTGGAATATTCATCATTAAATCAGCATCGACAATAGCCATCTTTGGTAAAAGTTCATAATCAGCTAATGGATATTTTGTTCCATCTCTTTCATCAGTAATAATTGCAAATGGAGTAACTTCACTACCTGTACCTGCTGTAGTAGGAATAGCGACGAAGAAAGCTTTTCCACCCATATGTGGGAATTTATAAATTCTCTTACGAATATCCATAAAGTCAGCAGCCATATCTTCAAAATCTGCTTCTGGGTGTTCATATAAGACCCACATAATCTTTGCGGCATCCATTGGAGATCCACCACCGATAGCTATAATGACATCTGGTCTAAAGTCTTCCATTAATTTAGCACCTTCTCTTGCACAAGCAAGTGTTGGATCTGGTGCAACTTTACTATAAACCTCACTGACGATTCCTAATTCAGTTAATCTATCAGTAATTTTATTTGTAAATCCACTTTCGTAAAGGAATTTATCTGTAACAATAAATGCTCTCTTTTTATTGTATTCATCTTTTAATTCTGTTAAAGCTGTTCTTAAACATCCACGTTTGAAGAATAACTTTTCTGGAACTCTAAACCATAACATATTTTCTCTCCTGATAGCGACAGTCTTAATATTAAGCAAATGTTTTAAACCAACGTTTTCTGAAACAGAGTTTCCGCCCCATGAACCACATCCTAATGTTAAAGATGGTGTTAACATAAAGTTATAAATGTCACCAATACCACCTTGAGATGCTGGTGTGTTGACTAAAATACGGCATGTCTTCATTGTGTTTTCGAAAACGGATAATCTTTCTTTATCACTAACTTCATTTAAATAAATAACTGAAGTGTGACCATAGCCACCATCAGTAACTAACTTTGTAGCTTTAGCCAATGCATCTTCAAATGTTTCAGCTTTATACATTGCTAATACTGGTGATAATTTTTCATGAGCGAATTCTTCTGAGGAATCTACACTTGTAACTTCACCAACTAATACTCTTGAATTTTCTGGAACTTTTATGCCTGACATTTCAGCAATCTTAGTTGCCTTTTGTCCAACAATCTTTGCGTTAAGTGAGCCATTAATTAATATAGTCTTTCTAACACTATCAATTTCATTATCTTTTAAGATATAAGCGCCTCTCTTAACAAGTTCAGCTTTAAATTCATCATATACTTCCTTCATGACAATTACAGATTGCTCAGAAGCACAAATCATACCATTATCAAATGTTTTGGAATGAATTATTGAAGCTGCAGCCATTTTTATATCTGCACTATCAGTAATAATAGCTGGTGTATTACCTGGACCAACACCAATAGCAGGTTTACCTGATGAATACGCAGCTTTAACCATACCTGGTCCACCAGTAGCCAAAATTGTATCAGCTTCATGCATTAATGCACCTGATAATTGAACGCTTGGAACATCGATCCATCCAATAATATCTTCTGGTGCACCTGCTGCTACAGCTGCATCTAAAATTGTCTTTGCTGCATCAATTGTGCTTTGTTTAGCTCTTGGGTGAGGTGAAAAAATACATCCATTTCTTGTCTTTAAACAAATTAAAGCTTTGAAAATTGCTGTAGATGTTGGGTTTGTTGTTGGAACGATAGCTGCAACGACACCAATAGGTTCAGCTAATTTTTCATATCCCATATCTTCGTTGTGTTCAATAACGTCGCAAGTTTTTGCTTCTCTATACTTATTAAATATATATTCTGAAGCAAAGTGATTCTTTATAACTTTATCTTCAATAATTCCCATGCCTGTTTCTTCAACAGCTTCTTTAGCAAGTGGAATTCTTGCTTTATCAGCAGCCATTGCTGCAGCTCTAAAAATCTTATCTACTTGTTCTTGGGAATATGTAGCATATTTCTTTTGAGCTTCTCTAACTCTTTCAATCAATTCATTTAAGCTTTGTTCATCTTGAACAACTAATTTTTCGCTCATATATTTTCCTCGCTTTCTCATTGATTACGTTGCTATTTTAATAATATATTCACAAAAATGCAATATTTTGCGCATTTAAATTGTAAATATGCACATTAATTTAACTTATATGCTCGTTTTGTATGCATTTGCTATGTTTTAAGCATTATTTGAACGTTTTTCTTTCATGAACTGAGCATTAAATAAAAAATATAATTGATTACAAAATATGAATATAATTATTTATTAAATACTAAAGTTAAAACCTAAAATCGCTTAAACAATTAAATCAAGATATGCAGTCATCAACTATTTTTGTATTTTTTTCAAAAAAATGTTGCATTATTGTTTATGTTTTGATATATTAACTCTTGCGCGGACACTTAGCTCAGTAGGGAGAGCGTTTCCTTCACACGGAAGAGGTCACAGGTTCGATCCCTGTAGCGTCCACCATTAGCAAACCCATGCCGCTTTAGCTCAACTGGCAGAGCAACTGATTTGTAATCAGTAGGTTGAAGGTTCGATTCCTTTAGGCGGCACCAGTTTTAAAAAGATATGAGCCCTGAACAGGGCTCTTTTATTTTGTATCAAAGTCTTTAGAGAAACGCTCTTGAAGTACATTACTTATATTTTGTTTTCTAGAATCAGTCAGCTCTAAGTAATGCTTTTTAGTTGTATTAATTGATGTATGGCCTAAATACTTACTGATATCCTCAATAGGTATACCTAATTCAAAAAGCATTGTTGTATCTGTAGATCTAAGTTGATGGAAGTGAAACTTTTCAATTTTTGCTTTTTTACATATTCGATTTATTTCACGACTTAAAACGCTTCTTGAGATTTTAAATATAAAGTCAGTGTCTTTATTTATATAAAGCTTTATATACTCTTCAAGCATCTCACTTAAAAACTCTGGTAAGTAATACTTTCTTATGGATTCTTTACTTTTTGGAGATAATAAGACACTTTTACGAGTTCCTGTTTTATTTGTAAGTGATTGATAAATATATAGTGTTTTAGTTGATGCATCATAGCATTGTTTTTGAAGACACAAGACCTCACCAAGTCTTAAACCAGTGAAGTAAGTTAATATAAATAGTACTCTCAACTTTCTTGTTTCACATGCTTTAATGAATTTCTTAAAGTCTTCATAAGTAATATATTTTTCTTTTGATAATAGAGATATATCAGGATTAGAACTTTTAAAAGGCGGCAACATCTTTACTGCCTTGCAATCATAATCGAAAAAATCATTACAAAATCTAAATATTTGATTGATTAAAATATAATATCTTTTCTTATAAGTTAGATCTAAATTAATAATATAATTACGCCATTGATACAAATCATTGTAATTTATCTTATTTACTGCTTTATTCGGTATATAAGGCCTTATATGCTTTTCTATGCACAAATTCATGTTATAAAATGTTGTAGGCTTTAGAAAGTCCTTTTTGTAATTAATAAAAGCATTTAGCAATTCATTGAATGTAATAAATTCTTTAGCATTGCCATAATTTACCAAAAATTGTTTACTAGCTATAATTGCTGCTTCTTTAGAATTGAAGCCCCTTCGCAAAAACTGTTTGCCAAATAAACTTATTTTGAAAAGATACTTTATGCCTTCGTTCGTTTCATATTTATATACTGCCATAATTTTCTTTAACCTCTTTACATTTTTTAATTATTTGATATAATTAGTAACAAGTAAGACAGTTAACTTTCAGTGTGTTGCTAGCAATAGCGTACGTGCTCACGAGTCTTACTTTTTTTTTGCAATTATTTATGCTTTTTAGATTTATTCTTAGCTTTTTCAATTAGATAATCAACATATGGCTCATCTTCTTTAGGCATTTCATAATTTTTCCAAATTTCTTTTGTATACCTATAAATTGGCTGATAATTAATCTGTTTACGCATATAAGATTCATCTGGTTCACCAGGTTTAGAATAAAGGTTAGCATTTCTATGTAATTTGTAATTACTATGATGTTTGCCTTTTTTATTCTTAGATGTTAAACCTAATGAATAATAATAATTACCTTCACGACCTATAATATAATTAGCGTGAGTACACTCTTCGCCTGTTTTTTTGTTTTTATCTCTTTTTCCTCTAAAATATCTGTCTTTGCGTTTATACCACATAATTAAAAATTTTCTCTTTCTGCGTTGCTTTCTTTTTTTACCTTCTTTCTAAAAATCATCGTCAGTATTTATACCGAACTTTCTGCAAGTACATAAATCTTTTAACTGACCCATATTACCTGCAGTCATTAAGTTTGAAAACTCACCCTCTGCCATATCAAAAGTTTGCATTAAATCACATATTATCACCGCCTTACTACGTTTTTCTTGACCTAATTCGTTAACCGCAAAACTATTTATTGCTTCAATCATTTTATTTGTTACTTTACCCTCTTCTAGTGCTTTATAAGCTAACTCTAAGAGTAGATTCATAAAGTCTTTTAGTCCTAGTGCAGACAACAGCATTATTAAAGTATTCTTCCAACTTTTCTCGGCCCATTTCATTCGGCTTGAAACAAGTGTCTCAGGTGTGAACACGCGTTTTTTACCTGCAACCTTAAAATAGTCGTCATATGGTACTTGATTCATAAAATTTGACCATGCTGGCCAAGTCTCAGCTCTATAATAATGAAGTGAATCAAACTTAGTACAATCGTCTTTAATAGTTATAATTCTATTTAGAAGAGCCATAGCAACAGTGCAAAACATATCGTTATCAATTGCATTTTGTAAAATTGGAAAAACATTAGTTGCTTTATAGTCGTAAAATCTCATTTCACAACGTATCCAGTGATTTACTAAAAGACTGATATTTCTTGCTTCGCGTTCAGCGTGTTTGTCATAGAATTGTAATTGAATAGCTTGCTTTGAGCCTAAAGTTGCTGACCAACCAGCATATTTTTCGTAAACATCTATTTTATCTTCAATAGAGTAGTCAAATCCCTCTAGGCCTTCAGAGTATTCTTGCTTGAAGCTGCTTTCGCGAAACGAGTCAGTTACATACCACTTAGAGGATAAACGGCTTTTAAGTCCTTCTAAGTCGAGATATCCCTTCATATCGTCAACAGCTACATCAATACGATGTATACGAGCGTCAAACATGTAACAAAAGTCAAATAACTCTTGCCAGCTACAACCACGTTCTTCAAAGTGTCGACAGCCACTGCCCTTAAGTTCTAAAATAAAATAATTATCTACACCTGGACGCTTTGCTGATTCATCTGGATCAGCTAGAATATCAAAACCTTCACCATAGGATAGACGTCTTTTGTAGTTCCGAGTCCCACCGAAGAAGTCAAAATCTTGATAATCAACTTTTAATATATTTAACAATTCTTTGACTAAATCGCTATTTGGAAACCAATCGCAGTTATTGAAAGAAACTTTAAAGTAGTCGATGAGACAATATACACCAGGTTTAAAATTTTGAAAATTTCTATCTTGCTGAGTTTTGATTTTTTGAAAAATACTATCGTTCATTTTGTGCCTCTTTTCTTTTTTGTTGTAATAATAATTTTTAATGATTTTTTAACGAATATAGGGGGTATAGGTGTGCTGTATGGGGTGTTACTCGGATTTTTCCGAGAAACGCGAAGCTTTCGCTTTTCGCATTTCTTTTTCTTATTTCTTTTCGCTACGCTCATTTTTAAGGCTTTTGGGGGCGTTATTTCTTTAGTGGAGAGTTCACCGCTAAAGCTAAACCTTGTAAAGCTAAGAGCCTCATTATCCTTCCCAACTGCGTTGTGAACATAACGAGGACACCCATTAGCTTGACAAGTCTTTTTTTGAGCTTTCATGTGTCAAATTGACAATTGGCACACTGGAAAGTTTAGGTAACCTTCGGTTAGCGAGTGTGCCATTGTAGACCCATTTTAATCTCAAAAATCGCTTAAGCTATTTTGGATTCCTTTTTCTTTTGGCAATGTGGCGCCTAGAAAGTTTAGGGTAGAAACGACCGCTAAAAGTCGTCATTTTCTTCTACATCATCTTTTTTATCTTTCTTGTTTTTTCTTTCGAGTACCCCCTCAAGATATGTTTGTAATTCTTTAAATTTTTTATCATTGTCGACTTTCTCTATTAGATCTTCGTAGTTGCTGCTATTTATTGCATTGAGACTCATAACGTCATAAAGCACACTGTACGCAAATGTATCGATTGAGCCATAACAATATTGAAGAGGAAAAACTAAAGAGAATTTTGTTGCAAATCCTAAACAATCTTGTAGTGCTTTGCCATAGTCGTCTTTAGAGCTGTAATGATATCCTTGATACCTTATAAATGCTGCTGCATTTAAATAATTTATTTTTGAATGTAAATTAAATTTAAGCTTTTTAATTTTCTTTTCTCTTTTGAGTGCTTTATCTTTATTCTTACAGAATTTTAAACGAATTTTTAAAGCTACATTTAAGAGCTTTATAAGCGTTTCGTAATACTTAATAGTAACTTTATGAGGGTTGATTGCTTTACGCTTAACAACGTGGAGGATCGTATCAGCTAGCTCACGCTCTATTAAGTCAGCTCTTCCAAAATTTTGAATAGTAGTTATATAAGTAATATGCTCTTTGCCCATTTGGCGAATCAATCTTAAGAACATATCACCGCCGCCGTCTTCTTTACGATTGGATTGCCAATTTACATTTGATTTTGTTAAAGCTTTTTCATCGTCAAATATGATGGAATAGCGGAAAACTGAGAAAACTTTTTCTTCAAAGCTTATTTTTAAGTCGTACATCTTATTTAAGAATGGCATCGAATAATTATCAGTAACTCTTGAGTAGAATTTTCTAAAAGGAAAATAAACGTAGTTATTTCTTAAAATTGCTAGTTCTGCATCGATGTAATCTCTAAGCAAAGAGTTTTTAGAAGAGACTGTCAAATAGTCGTTATAGTTTCCTTTAAAGAGCTTTTGGAAGTCCTCTTGAGGCTTTATATTAGCTGCTTTAAATATCTCTTCATCAATTAATTTAGGATCATACAAGATAGATATAATCATATCTGCATTTGTGATGTGAATTGTATTAAATGCTAAGTTAATAACGCTATCTACATAAGAAAAATCGACATAATAGAGTATATTAACTATCTCATTGATTTTATCGAGTGCATCAAGTTGATATTGATAGCTTCGCATATTTGTTATACCTGCTGATAAGGTTGTCTTACCAGCGCCTATATTACCATCAACGAAAACGACATAACCAAGATTGTAAGTAATGTAGTCTTCAGTATCTTCGCACAGTCTTGCAAGTACTTTTCGCTGGATCTGAATTGCTATTTTATAGAAAATATAAATAACAATTATCACAGCTAAGATTATCGAAATAGTAATAATTATTTTCATATTACTTTAACTCTTTCGGCATCTGCTCATATATGCTCTTTTTCTTTTTTGGAAGTACTAAATAAAGAAGAAAACGGATAGGAATATAAATAAAGTAGACGAGTATTATAATTGGATAAATAAACAATTTTAATATTGGTGGAAAAAATTCAAAAGTGCTAAATGTAAAATGAGGTATTGTTAATACATCTTTAAGATAGCTACCAATCATGTTGATCACCTTCTTTTTTTGTACCCCACTTGAAGAGCCAAACTAAGAAACGCACCAAGATTCTAAAAATCAAAAAAAGGACAATTATTAGAATAATTGTAAATATAGCAAGAAGAATATCAGCAACAGTTGAATTGCCATTAGCAATATTGTTAATAGCTGCAATTACACTGTCGATAAATGCTATAATTTTATTCATAATTTTTTGCCCTTTCTTTTTTTAAAATAGTTTTATAATTAATTTAACGAATTTAACCAAAATGGCTAAGATAACGATTGAACCAACGAGGCCAACGCCAAAATAGAAATAATCAACAAGTTCAATATCTTTATTAGTAAAGACTCTTTTAAAAGCTCTTAGGATTCTTTCAAAAAAGTTTAAATCTTCTTCAGGTTTTTCTATAGGAGTATTACCGCTAGAATCTTCATAAGTATCAATAAAAACAGCTTGCTTAGTTTCACCGTTCTTGATGTAGTGGAGAGTCATTAGAGATACATTAGAATAGTCATAGTAGTTAAATACAAATTGCCTTGTAGTTAAGATATCCGTATAAGTGCCTCTTGAAAGCACATCATTATTACCGAAACGAATTAACCAGGAATAATTAGAAACAGCTTCAGTTTTGTTATCTAATTCACTGACTTTTTGAATAGTACTAAAGGAAGATACAACTTTTTTAAAACTAAAGAAGTTATTATCAATATAACTATAGTTAATATTCTCAGGTTTAACCTCAATGCTTCTATTGAGGTATTGAGTTACTTCATAATACTTAGAATTTTCATCAAAGCTCTTTTTAGTTAAATCAATATTAGTCAAAGGATAATCAGTAGTCATATTATCGCCGTGAATGGTGTTACCTTGGTAAATGTTATAATCACAATTTATAGTTACATCGACGATATCAGTAATATCTATATCAGTATTAAATGCGATGTAATTTGATTGAATATAACAATAAATGTTTTTGTTATTGTCAGGAGTTATATTTTTTTTGATGTAACTATATCCTAAATCAACAGTCTTTTTATCAATTGGATAAGTGTTAGAAGATACAACAGAGTCAGAAAATCCATTTTTAAGCATCTCATAAGCAACTAACTTTGAAGTTACTACAACTTTATCAAGTGTATTTACTTTCATTTTTGTAACGTTATTTGTATCAGTTTCAAGAAGATATTCCAAAGCAACTGGTATAATGCCATCGATTTTATTTTTACTTTTTGAGTCATAAACTTGACGAACTGCGTAACGACGTTTTTTAAGCGTCATATCACTTTTTAAATTATTAACAAGGTATTTAGTTATATTACTTTCTGAATCGACTTGAGAAAGCTTATATTTGCTAAATCTTTCACTTGCTGGATCAAAAGAGTAACTAATATCAATCGAGTCATATTTAACATTTTTATCAAATATATATACAAATATTTGTCCTGATTCACTCTCTGCAAGTGTAATCATTTCAGCAGTTGAAGCAGTACTATATTTAGTTAAATCAATACTTAGTTTAGTCAAATCATTTAAAACGTTTGATGTATTTTCTTGTCTTTTTATCGACGTTTTTAAACTGCAGCTACCCGACTGCGTTTTAGATGCAATCGGGCAACTCAGAAAAAGGATAAGAGGAACAAGAACTAAAGCTCTTGGGCTTTTCATATTAATTACCAACGACGTCTTGAATTATTTCTACGACGTGAGGAAGATCTTCTTTTATCTTCTTTGTGTCTCTTAACTATATAAGCAATTAAACCAACTAAACCAAGTGTTATAACAAATGTTCCAATAACTATTACCCATTGAGTAGCTGTTGCATTCTTTGTGTCTTTAAAGACTGCTTTAAAAGCGTCTACAAACCAATTTGAATTAGTTTCAACTGCTTTAGTATCGTCAGTTACCTCTAAAGTGAATGCGCCGCTTTGAGCTTCATTATTATCATCATAATATGTGTAGCTGACTGGATAAGAACCTTCTTTATCAGGTGTAGCTAAATAGCCTGCAGCATTAACTTGTAAGCCTCTAACAGACTTTCTTAATATAGCTTTTTGTACAATGTTTTGAAGGTCAGATAGATCAAGAGGGTTTGAAACGGTAGCATTTACAAGCTTGTCGGAAAGAATAAAGACAGGAGGTAAATCAGCTACAATTTCACAATTGACTGTGTAAACAGCTTCATTACCGCTCTTATCTTTTGCAGCAATCTTTAAAGTGAAGTCGCCTGCCATTTCAGCAGGTATCTTACCTTCTTTAAGATAAACATCACATGCGCCATCAATAGCATCGTTAGCAGAATAATAGCCTAAAATTGTATTGATAGTATTCTTATTAATTGAAGAATAAGAAATTTTAATTTTATCGCCAATTTGGCCACTCTTTTTAGAGATAACAGGTGCAACATTATCGACAACTTGTAATGTGAATGACTTTGTAGCTTTATTGTTAAAAGCGTCAGTAACTTCCAATGTTAAATTATATGATCCAAATACAAGAGCTTTTGAAATATCAAAACCAGTTGGATAGATGAATTTAGTTTTTAAGACGTCAACGCCCATATTATCAGCTAAAACAAAGTTTTCTAATAATTTAGCTTCTGTTAAAAGTGTGCTGTAATCATACTTAATTTCAGCATTCTTTTGTGTAATTGTAGGAGCTGAATAATCTCGAACATCGCAAATTAATGTAGCTGTGGAAGTTTGTCCGTAACTATCTGTTGCGCTTAAAACAATGTTGAATTTACCAGTTTTGCCGACAACATAATCGCTTGAAACTTTTGTAACTGGAACTGAAACGCCAAATAGATCGATAGCGGAAACTTGAGAAATAATATCTTCTTCAGAGTAATGACTATCAACGTTTATAACGATTGTTTTTGTTCCGCCATTTTTAATTTGATCTTCATATTCTAAATTGGAAGCTCTACAAGCTTTTACTAAACAAACATCTGGATCAGCTTCGTCAAAAAATGAATTGCATGGAGTTAAAACGCCAGAAATAAAAGCTTCAAGACAAATTTTGGAAGTAATCGAAGCTGGATAAATCAAATAACGTGTTGTGTAATCTATATCAATTTCATCGCCAGTTTCGATTAATTCAATATCAGATGGATTATAGTCATAAGATTCAGTTGTATTTAATCTAAAAGCGTCAAAATGTTTCCATGATACAAATTTAACGATCTTTTTTCCATCTTTAGAAGTAGGAACATTTATTTTAGCTGGATCAAAATAAAATTTTTGTCCATCATTATCAACGAAAACTTTTTCTAATTGCATGCTAGCGCCTAAAGCTGTCATATTACCATATTTAACTAATGGATCAGCTGATACATTATCATCAGTAGTATCGTCTTTATCAATGAATCTATAATGCAATTTACTGCATTTTAATGGCTTAATTCGACCAACGAAGAACGCAGAAAGTTCACTAATTGGACTATCAAAACATTGTAAAGAAAGTGTAGCAGCATTATAAAGAGATCTTGAAATAGCTAAATTGTAAACATACAAGCCACCATCATCAGATGTTAATTTTGAAATAACACCACCAGTAGTAGAATTATTACCAACATCAATCGTTTGAGAAACACTAAATTGTAAAATTAAAATTTCATCATCTGATATATAATCAGAAATCCTACTGCCAAAAAGATTAGCAATATTAATATCAATTATTTGTGAATTTGACGAATTAATACTAAAAATCTCGTTATCAGGATCAAGATCGGCTAATTCATAGTCAATATTCCCATTTATAGAATCAACAAAAATGGAACAACTATCAAAAATGCTTTCATCAAATGTAACGCTATCAGCTTTGCCAGTGGTGTTATCTTTACCAACGGCATCAGCTCTTTTTACTGCGACTTTTTGAGCATTGTATCTAGTTGTAGAACCAGAATCGCAAGAAGTAACTGAAGCAATGCCTAACAACATCGTTGGAATCATTGCTAATGTTAATAATAAATTTTTTCTTTTCATTTTTTTATTTTTCTCTTTTCTGCGTTGCTTTCTTTTTTAAAAATCATTATTTAAATAACTATAATCTCTATCAGCTTTATATTCTTTCTTTATACTTGGCTGATAAAATTCACGAATAAACTGCTTAATTTTTGTTAAGTGATTATCAAGGATAGTAATTGTCAAAAAGTATAAATGTGTCTCTTCTGCTGTCTTTGCCTTGATTCCACGATATGGAACAAAACAATAGAAGTTAGAAGATAAGTCAGCATGATTACCATTTAGAAGATTTACTAAAATCTCTTTGATTTTTAAGCACTTATCAGGATAGCCGTCGAAGTAACCAAAGGCATCGAAGAGTTTAGCAATGTTATCTCTTGTGATTCGCTCTACACGTGCGTTACATGTACGTTTATCGACTATTACTAAACGTCCTGAATAATCACGATCACTAAGACGATTAACAACTACAGGCCTCATATTATTCAGCTGTTACAAGCGTATCAACTGCCTCAGCTTGGCCATGTGTCTCAACTACAAGAACTTGATTAATTGAATGTTCAAGTAGTTTAGATTCTGCAAAGTTAAGATTGTCAATAAGAGATACATTTTCGCTTAAAACTACTTGAAGTTGATAAAAATACTCTTCATTGTCTTTAACAAATTTAACAACTCTTATATAGCAAGTTTTGTTAGTAATTCTATCTTGAAACTTTTCAAAAAAGTTACGCTCTACAAGCATTAAGTTAAATTTTGCTTCGTCTAAATAGAATGTTTTGTTAAGTAATGGTGTAACTGCAACCTTCACTATGAATGATTTTGTAATACTATTTCTATTTGATTTAACTTGTGCATCGTATGGAGCTCTAACTAAATGAAGTTTACGCTCTTCTAAGCTAGGCATATCGGAGAGCTTTTTATACTCATATTTCTTAGCTGCCTTAATTTCGTCTAATAAATTTAATTGTGTTGCCATAATTTTTACCTTCTTTCTTTGTTTGTTTTCATGTTTTCATGTTTTAATGATTGGCTTTTTTAGATCTAGTTTGTTTGTTTATTAATAGCTTTTTTTGCATATGTAGAGCTATAAGAACTACTAAGCAAGCAGTAAAGCTTAAATTGCTAACTAAAGAGAAAGAAAACGCTTATAGAACTCTAATTAGCAATTTATGCCTTACTGCACTGCTATTAATTGGTTTTAAAAATGATAAATCGGAGAATTATCAAGCTTTTTTCTAATTTTCTTTTGTTGAGCTTTATAAGCACCAGCACTATCTTTACGACTTGATAGATAACCAGCTCTATAAGCTCTTGACTGTCTACTTAAAGTTTTAACATGTCCACGTTTATCAAGCTTAACATCACCATCGTTGGTGCAATGAACATTACACTTAAGTTCTAAAGCATACTTATTACCTTTTTCTGCAGGATTCAAAAGAGTAACAGTCTTGCCTTTACGATTAACAACTTTTCTCATAGTCAATATTTGTCCTTTCTGCAATTGTACGTGATACGCACATTTACACACATATGATATAACGTATCAAGCACATTTACAAGCATAAAATGTACGTATTAGTTATTTTTTTTATAACTTTAGTTATAATCGAGTTATGAACAATAAAGCTTTTAATAAATTTAGATTGAGAGATTTAAGAAGAGAAAATAACTTAACTGGATCTCAACTAGCAAAAATCTTAGCTGTAACACATGCGACCGTTTATAGGTGGGAAAGTGGAGAGATAATACCTTCACAAGACAACTTAAAAAAGCTTGCATCATACTTTAACGTGTCTTCTGATTATTTACTTGGATTAACTGACGAGAGAGAACCTTACAAAAAACCGATGAAGTTTGAAGAAGCGCTAAAAATTTTAGAAAACACAAAAAGAAACGACGATATTATAAAAATTACTAATAGTATTAAAAATTTAAATGATGAAAAACTACACGCTTTAGCAATGATTGCTGACTCACTTACTAAAGAGTAAGACTAATAATACATCTATTACTTGATTTTGTTCTTGTATTGTTAGTCTTTTTATTTGATCCAAAATATAAATATATAGGCTATAGCCTATTTTTATCAAATATAATTCCATATACACTAATCCTCAATTAAAATATAACTCTAAATATGAAAGTGAGGAAGCGTCGCAAATTTGCGATACAAGTATTATGAATTTAATTAAAGAGTTAAGAAAATCTAAAGGACTAAGTCAAAGTCAATTAGCAAAAGAGATCAATATATCTAAAAAAACGCTAGCAGACTGGGAAAACGGTCGAAGGAATCCAAATGAATACAATTACAAAAAATTATCTAATTTCTTTAATGTTCCAATAGATACTTTAAAAGCTCAAATTGTGATCACAAACGATAAAGAATTAATGAAATCTATAATTAAAAATAAAACTGATTACAACGATTTATATGCCTCTAAAATTGATAATGAAAATGATTTGCTCTTAAAAATTAAATTAGATAAGATTCTAAAAATTAATAAAACAAAAACTATATTAGAGCGTTGCACTATTTATTTAATTGTTTTAATCTCATCGTTTTTTATTAGCTCTTTGATAACTCAAGAAACTACTTACAACAAATCTAATGCAACTGTTGTCGCTAGTCTTGATTCATGCAATGAATTTACATGTATCTTTAAAGTTCAGGAAGTTATTAAAGGATCATACAATGGTAAAACTGTTGAAGTGTTTAAAACATTAATTAGTGAGAATGAATCAACTTATATTTTTACTATTAACTTTGGTGGCCAAATTATTAATATTGAGTCTTATTACACAGGTATCTAGTTTAGATACCATTTTTTATTGCAAGTATCCATATTAGATACTTTTTGATAGTTGACTGACAACGACTGACATAGAGCTGACAAAATACTAATACGTGATACAGATTTGATACAATTCTAAATAAAATTGATTTTATTTAAATATCAATTTAAGTCAAGAAAATTATTTTTAATAAAATACACGTATTTTATTACATTAAAAAAGCCACCAATTCCTTTAGGCGGCACCATTATTGAAGAATTAGTTCGATACAGTAAAATGTATCGAACTTTTTTATTTTTACTGAGTTTGATTTCTGCCGTATGTTCGAACTAATGAACTATAAGCACCGAAAACAACCTGGTTTGATAAAAAGATTCGAATATTGAATAATTTATTTACAAGTATTTCTTTACCTTATCTACACGTTTTACAACTTTATTATTTAATTTTTGTTGACTGTTTGTATTTGATGAACATATAATACTAATACAATATCTAGCACCAGCTAGACCAGTCACTAACTTGCTCAAACATGCTTAGTGAAGGAAACGGGTAACTGAAACCGAAAGGACAGCCCCGTTTTTTATTTGCTTAAAAATAAATAACAATAATAACTAGATGCATAGCATATCATCTAATTAATTTCTTTATCACTTATATAATTATTTGAGTTGTAAAAGCAAAATTGTTTACTAGACATAATTATTGTTTTTAATATTAATATTATTTTTTACCTTCCTTAATTATCTA
>ERZ779896.216-NODE-216-length-84887-cov-5.606163_pt1 | contig 84887 bp, 67 predicted proteins | sample MGYA00511067_ERZ779896 | MGnify/ENA primary metagenome ERZ779896 (study PRJEB29588, sample SAMEA2161597) | human gut metagenome | biome: human gut; feature: human-associated habitat; material: faeces | place: Denmark | collected 2008/2010 ... | reverse complement strand
TCTTTAGGTAAAGCGCAAGCTTTGCCTAAAGAGCAGGGCCTCTCTAGCCCGGCCGCAGGCCGGGCACTAAAGCTAACGCATAAAAAGCGTACAGCCTATCTCTTTAAAATATTCTATTTTGCGCTCTATAACCGAAGGTTCACAGCCAAGCCTTTTAGCAAGACATTCCTTACAAAGGCATCTGGCCGCACCTCTATCCACCAAACGCCTATATATAGCAATTTCATCAATATTAAGCTGTTTAGCGCATTGAAAGCAGGCCGCCACTTTAATCCTTAACCGCCCTTGCCCTAAACATTCTGCATCCATGCCCTTCAACAGAACCGGCAAACTCTATGCCGCCAAACATAGACTGTTCTTCGCCCGTCCAAAGGTCAGTCAGAATAAGTCGTTTTCCGGAAGTCCTGCCAAAACCTAAATCAGCGGCAGAAAAAGTCATAAAAGCAGCGTTATCCTCCATATTAAACAGGCCAATGGCAAAATCACCGTTGTTTAAGAGCTTAGCCCAAATATAAGCCTTGAGATCATAAAGCTCATGACCGCCATGAAGCAAAAACGGCTGCCTGCCGGCTGGATCCTGATTAATGGCTATCACATTCTTATTAAGCAGAATACTCTTAGTTTCCTCGCTCATAGACCGAATATCGCATCCAATCATAAGCGGCGAATTAAGCATAGCCCAAAGCGAAAAATGCGTTTTATATTCCTCAAATGTACAGCCGCTTACGCCAACATTTCCGCCGCCGTTCATACCTACTACCAGCATATCCATATCATTAAAGCAACCCAAGCCATTATAGGGCTGCAATTCCAGCTGCTGCATATAAATATCCTTAATGCTGCCCCATGAATCGTTAATATCTCCAGTTGAACGCCACATGGACGCGCCAGTAGTTTTTATCCATTTATATGTGTCCTCTTTACCCCAGCTGCACGCGCTGAAAAGCATATCTCTGCCGCAGCTGGCCAGCGCCGCGCCCATTCGGCGATAAGTATACTCCGCGCTTAAAGCTGCGGGCCTGTGACAGAAATCATATTTCAATAAATCTACATCCCACGAAGCAAAGGTGTCAACGTCCTCAAATTCATAATCATAGCTTGCCGCGGCGCCCATACACATCCTGTGGCCGGATGAAGTATACATGCCAAATTTCAAACCCTTTGAATGCACGTAATCGGCAACCGCCTTCATGCCGTTCGGAAATTTTTCAGGGTCAGCCGTGAGCCTGCCATCCTGCCCGCGCTCATTTTCAGACCAGCAGTCGTCAATGCATAAATACTCGTATCCAGCATCCTTAAGTCCCGTTTCTATCATAGTATCGGCTATTTCTTTAATAACCTGTTCATTTATATTAGTGCCGAGAGTATTCCAGGAATTCCAGCCCATAGTAGGAGTAAGCTTTATCATAAGTTTATATCATCCTTTCATATGCTAAAATTGAGATTAAATAATAGCATAGACTGATTATAAATGTCAATCTTAATTTTATTTTATATACAAATCAAAATTCAGTTATATAATTAAATACGAATTCACTAAAGCATATCTCTTCCGCCTCAATTTTCAATCATAATAACTGATAAATTTAGGAGCTTTGGGCTCCAAGGAAACCTCTTTGGCTGAAGACTTAATTTTCCTGCAATAAGTTTTATCTCCGCATTGAGCAAATAAGTAACCGCCGCTTATGGTCAACCGCCGCGGAGTCTCATTTTTCGGAAGAGGCAGAATAAGATCGATAAGCCCATATGAACGAATACATTGAACTCCCAATTCTGTAGCCGCAAACACCCGGTCATTGCAATCAACGCAAATATCATACGCGCTGGGACTGGTAAATTCAGTAGGCATATGAAGGGAAGAGAAAATTTTAATACCCCTGAGGCCTCCGTCTTCGCAGATTGTAGCAACGTAAATACATCCCTTGGAGGAATCCGCTATATATAATCTCCATAAATCTGAGGAAATTGCGATAGCAGATAAAGCTGCAAAACCTTCAGCCACGGTTTTTGCTTCTCCATTGGCACAATATATTATTCTGTTTTCCTTTATCTCATATATACCCGAATTAACTGCGGCCTTCTTTGAGTCAGATAATGCAATAGAACAGCTTTCTCTCCAGGGCTCATCATAAAATATAATCGCCTCAGCTCTCTTTGACAGTCTCTTCGCTTTAACAGGCGCCTTATCCCAATCCTTCCAGAGAAAGCGCAATATCTGCTCAGCCGTATTTACGTTATACATCCGGCCGCAATGTCCCTCCCCAGGATAAAACGCCCATTGATAATCATATCCTGCAAATTGAAGCGCATAATGTCCCTCCAACGCCGCGCAATATGAACTGCCAAAATAATCGTCAGGCTCATTTTCCGCATAATCAATAAAAACTCTTATAGGCTTAGTTTCAAAAAGCCTTATAAAAACAGGAGCCATATTACCTCTCGCCATTGCTGAAAAGGTCGGACTGCTTAAATATGCTCTGCGGAAATAATCATTTCTAAACCAAACGCAGTTCCACGAAGACATGCCGCCGGACGAACCTCCGCTTACCATATGCATATCAGGATTGTCCGATAAGTTCAAAGAATATTTTTCTCGTATATACGGAATAAATTCATCCACAAGAAAATCGGCATATTCAGAAGAAAAAATATCGTAATCATTAAAACGCATATCTCTTGGCATGCCGCCCGGCATTGAAGGATACATAACGCCCGGCGATAAACCTATTATAACGCAAGGAGGAGCCTCTTTGCTTTCGCACAATGTCGCCATTGCCTTAGCTTCCGCTTCGTTTAATCCATCATGCGTAATAAGGACAGCTAATTCCATTTCCTCCGATATATTCGGTACATAAATACAAAATGAATACAATGTGCCGCTGCGAATATTGGCGCTGGCATATTGCCCGTTATATTGAATATATTTCACGTCAGAACCCCTGTCATAATACATAAAATAATAGGTTGCAATAAAACAAAACGCCCGAAAAATTCGGGCGCCTAAGCTCAAAAAGCTGTCAGGCATTAGCTGTTATGGAATTATCCACAATAACCTTAACCTCTATTACATGCAAGCCAACCATGCTTTCTATGTTATCCCTGACTGTCTGCTGAACCTTTGCTGTCACTTCAGGAATAACCGAATCGTTAATAACCGCCGCTCTTATACTAACCTGCACGCCGTCGGCCATAACTGCTGTGCTTACACGCACATCCCGTATGCCCGCAACCGAACGGCTGTACTTTACTGCAAGGGCGGTAAGAGTAGCAAGGGTTATATGTATTGTGCCGTTATCGGTCACTTTAATAAGCGCCTGAGTCGGCTCCGGCTGCTTAGAAGCCACAAACATCATGCAAAACGCATATACCGCTATAAGAGCCCCTAACACAGTTATGAGCGCATTAGCCCATAAATTATCAGACAAATATTGCAGCGCCGAAGAAATATCTCCGGGAGTTATAGCGCCCCAGCAGCATAAAAGCAGCGCGATAATAATCGCTATAAGCATAAGAGAAAGCAAAACTATAAGCGCTCTCTGGCCAGCCTTTAATTTCATCTCCAGCTCCGTTTCCGCGGCAATTCATAAGTAGATTTTATACGCCCGGCATTCCGCGCCGCCCGGTTAATATACGCCGGCTTAACCATTAGCTTTATTTCAGCCTGGGCACGTCCTTAGGCTCCTGCGCTACGTTTACACCCTGAACATACACGTTTACTTCCACAACATGCAGGCCCGTCATGGTTTCAACTGCCTTTTTAACATTTTCCTGAACCTCAAAGGCCACCTTATGAATCTGCACGCCGTAATCCACTATTACGTTGAGATCAATGGCGGTTTCCTCCGTTCCTACTTCTACCTTAACTCCCTTAGTAAGATTCTTACGGCCCAGCAATTCCGCAATGCCGCTGGAAATACCTCCGCTCATACCCGAAATCCCGGGGATTTCAGTAGCAGCCAGGCCAGCTATAATAGCTATAACATCATTGGCATAAGAGATTGTGCCCGCTTTATTAGCAGCTTCTTCAATATAGTTAATTTCATTGTTTTCAGACATGCGTTATCACCTCAAAATTTTTTATTATGTTTATTTTATCAGATATTAATGAAAATTTCAACGTATTTATATAAATTTTTTAATAAGCGAACCCGCGCCTAAGCTCAATCTATTATAACCCGAAAGACGCGGGCCCATTCGCTTACTCCCTGCAAAAAAGCTTCTTAAGTATTCCGCGAAGAAAGATAGGCGCCCTGAAACAGTAAATCCTCAAATTAGTCCACCTCCTAGCCGCGCACAAGCACGATGCCGAAAACTATAAGAGCGATTCCCAGCAGGGTAAGCCACATCCAAACGGGAACGCAGCATATTACTATAATCACGCCCAGCAATATTAGTAAAAGGCTGATTATCCTGGCTGCGTTTCCCCCGCAGAAGCCCGCCACAATTATCCCCTGCCTTTCAATAACCTGGGGCCGAAACGCCCCTACGCTATTATAATACGCAGGAAGCATAAATGCTGTTACTTATTGCTGCGCAGCCTGGCTATGGCTTCAGCCGGATTCGGCGCGGAAAACACGGTATTGCCCGCTACTATAACATTTGCGCCCGCATTTAATATATCGCCGATATTTTCAAAATTCACCCCTCCGTCTATTTCCAATTCTATATTCCTTCCGCTTTTCTCTATCATATTGCGTACCCGTTCAATCTTAGGCAGAACGGCTGGTATGAATTTCTGTCCTCCAAAGCCCGGATTGACCGACATAAGCAAAATCATATCCGCCAAATGCAGAACATACTCGGCCGCGCTTTCATGAGTGGCAGGATTAAGCACAATACCCGCCCTAACCCCTTTGCCTTTAATATAAGCCAAGGTACGCTCGGCATGCAAAGTAGCCTCGGCATGTATGGTTATAATGTCCGCACCCGCCTCTGCAAAAGCGTCAATATAACGCTCCGGCCTATCTATCATAAGATGTACATCCAATGGAATATCCGCATGCTTCTTAATGCTTTTTATCATGGGAGGCCCGAAGGTTATATTGGGGACAAAAATGCCGTCCATAACGTCACAGTGGATATAATCCGCTCCGCTGGCCTGCATTAATTCCACAGCCTGTCCCATAGCCGAAAAATCAGCCGACAAAATACTAGGCGCAATTTTAATCATATCTCTTCCTCCAGTTTTCTTCAGTTATTTTATAAAGACTTTTATATCTTTCATACCGTTCAGACGAAAGCTCGCCCCTGGCGACCGCCTCTTTCACAGCGCAGCCCGGCTCGTTTACATGCGAGCATCCCCTAAACCGGCAAAAAGGAGCATATTTATCAAATTCATAATACAGCGCCTTAAAATCCTCAGGCGGCATAAGCAGCTGCTCCAGCAGAGAAAAGCCGGGAGTATCTATAAAAAAACATTCGGGCGCATACTCCATAAGCTCACATTGACGGGTAGTATGCCGGCCGCGGTCAGTTTTTCGGCTAAGCGCTCCCGTTTTTAATTCCGCGCCCTCTATAAGCCGGTTAAGCAGAGAGCTTTTTCCAACCGCAGACTGGCCTGCAAAGCAGCTTATGCCCCTGCCCAAAAGCGACCGCAATTCATCCATACCCCAGTCATGGACTGCCGAAACGCATACGGCGTCAATACCGCTTGAAGCGTACTGTTCCCTCAGCGCGCCGGCGCCCTGCTTGTCCATATCCGTCTTATTAATACATATGACAGGCTTTATATCAAAATTCCTGCAATAGCTTATTAAAAGGTCGGCCAAAGATAAATCGGGAGCGGGATAGACGGGAGAAAACACTATAACCAGCCGGTCTATATTGGCTACAGGGGGCCGAATCAATTCATTTTTTCTCTCCTTTATCCTCTCTATAAGCCAAAAGCCTCCCTGCGGCGGCCTCAAAAGAACTCTATCCCCTACTTTAGGCTCCAGCCCCTCCTTGCGGAATCTCCCCGCCGCCTTAGCCTGCAAACGTTCACCATTCAGGCTTATAAAATATGTTCCCGCCAGTATTTTATAAATTAGCCCCTCTGACATTTAGCCTCCCTAAAAAGTCAACTTCCTGACGTATTGGAGGAAAGCGACGGAGTTACCCTATTGCCTTCCTTATCGTAAAAATACATAGTATACGGCTCTCCGTACTGAAAGCCATCCTTATACACATATACCTGGCGCACCTCGGGCACACCCGTAGTCGCCCTGTAAACAAAGCTCTCGCTCTTGCCCGCAGGTATTGTACGGGCGTCTACAACTATTCGTTCGCTGCCATTAAAGTAAATCACCTCATATACGGCGTCCTGATTCATAACCGGGAAATTAACTGTAATTTCGCCCTCATAGGGATATGCTATATTCCCCTCCTGGTCATAAAAATACAGAGGGAAGCTCTCATACAGCTGCCCGTTTTTATATACATATACTGTATATTCCGCAGGCTCCGTCAGGCTGACCGAATAATTACATACCGCGTTCTCCCCTTTTACAACTGTGCGCTCTTCAATTAATTTTTCATTACCATTTGAATCTACATAAACCACCCGGAAGGAAGCGCTTTCCTCTTCATTATAAAGAGAATAAGCATACTCAAGATTAGCAGTATAAATGCTTTCCGGCCCCGTACTGACATATACTACCACCTCTATTTTATCGTCCATATTATATTGACTTAACGCCCCTGGCTCCTGACGGCATATGAGATTGGCCTCGACTGTGCTAGAAGACTCCCATCCCTTAATCCCTTTATAGATAAAACCGTTATCCTCCAGAAGCTGCTTGGCCTCAACAAGCGATTTGCCCGTTAAATCGGGCAGGGTCTTTTTAGGCGCTGCGCTTGCAATAACTATCTCCACAGACGAGCCCAGCAGCACATCGGTTTCGGGCAGTATGGACTGGGATACCACCTGTCCCACCTCATATTCGGAATTTTCCTCTTCAGTCACTTTAACCAGCACCAGTCCCATATTATTAAGAGTTTCCTCAGCCTGTTCCTTTGTAAGCCTGCGCAAATCTGGCATTTTTACATACTCCTCCTGCACGCCTACCTCTCTGGCCTCCACAGTTAATTCTACGACCGCATAAGGGCTGACGACTGTTCCCGCAGCAGGATTCTGCAGAGATATAAAAAGCTGTTCGCCGGGATTCAGAGAAACGTTATTCATCTTTTTCACGCGAAGATTCAGCTCCTGCAGCTCTGAAATAGCCTGAGCATATGTTTTATCCACTACTCCAGGAACAGCTATTTCGCCGCTGGGAGCCGGAGTTTCCGCAACATCGTTAGGAAGGCTTTGAGTTATCAGTACCGCGCCTACAATTAAAACGGCCAGAGACAATACTACGGCGGTAATAAGCAGAATCAGCTTTTTATGGAGCTGCTTTTTATTATCCGGCTCAGCCTTATCTTCATTCTTATGCTTGCGCACAGGCTGCACATTTTGCTCAGAAGGCTCTGAATCGCTTATCCTCAGCGCGCTTTCGCTTCGTTTAACGGCAGCCGCTATAACGTACCCTTGAGGGTCCTTAGCCGCTCCCTCCAAATCCTGCTTAAGCTCGCTAATGCTCTGATAGCGCAGAGCCGGATCCTTTGCCAGACATTTTAATATAATATCATTCAGGCATTGAGGAATATCAGGATTAACCTCCTTAGGCTTGCGCGGAAGCTGATTGACATGCTTCATGGCTACCGTTATAGCCTCGCTTCCGCCATAAGGCAATTTACCCGTGGCCATTTCATAAAGCACCACGCCCAGAGAATAGATGTCGGAGCGCTTATCCAGATGCATGCCGCGCGCCTGTTCAGGAGATATATAATGCACAGAGCCTACCACGTCTTTGCCCGCCATTGTCAGAGTATTCTGATTAAGCACCCGAGCAATGCCGAAATCCGCTACCTTAAGCGTGCCGTCAACAGAAAGCAGAATATTCTGAGGCTTTATATCCCGATGTATTATATTGTTTTCATGGGCGTGCTCCAAGCCGTCGCATATTTGCAGAGCGGCGTCAATAATTTCCTCAAAGCTCAGACAGCCCTTAGCCTTTATGTACTCCTTTAAAGTAAGGCCGTCCACATAATCAGTCGCTATATAGTACCGACCGTCCGCCATCTGGCCTACGTCCAGAATATTTACAATATTGGGATGAGACAGATTGGAAAGAGTATGCGATTCGCGCATAAACCGGTCTATTTGTTCGGGATTATCTACAAATTCTTCCCTCAGCACCTTTACGGCTACCAGTTTATTGGTACTTAAATCCCGCGCTTTATATACTATGCTGGTGCCCCCCGCGCCCAGTTTACATATTATTTCATATCTGCCGTTAATGGTATTTTCCATTAAAATCAACTCCTCACAGCTTCCGGCTCCCCGGAACAGGTGTTAAGCGCCCCCGCGCGTCCATTATTATTAAGACAAGGCAAATATCCGCCGTTAATACGGCCTTCAGCGCCTTTTTTGCAAATTTTAGCCCTCTCTGACTACACAGATAGCAGTTATATTATCTCTGCCGCCAGCCTCTTCGGCGGCGCTTACCAGCGCCTCTACATATTCGCCGCACGTACCCGGACGGGACAATATTTTTACCATTTCTGAGCCCTCCAGCATATTTGTCAGCCCATCCGAGCAAAGCAGCAGCAATTCATTATTCTTCCAGGGCACCTGATATACGTCCACATTTATATAACGCTCTGTTCCCAGCGCGCGGGTTATCATATTCTTTTCAGGATGATGCTCGGCCTCCCGGGAGGATATAAGCCCCAGGGAAACCAGCTCCTGCACATAGGAATGGTCCACCGTAAGCTGACGAAGCTCCCGGCCGTTAAATAAATATGCCCTGCTGTCCCCCACCTGAGCCAGATATATTATATCGTCGTATATATATGCGGCCGTAATGGTAGTACCCATATCCACATATTTCTTATCCGCGCGCCCGGCATTATATATAATCTTATTCGCTTCGGCTACTGCGCTTCTAAGCATTAAGGCTATATCTTCCTGAGGCAGATGCGAATTAATATATTCGCATACCGTACAAACCGCCAGAGTGCTGGCTACCTCGCCTGCGTTCCTGCCTCCCATGCCGTCGGCCACTATAAAAAGATTATCCGGGCCGGCGCCCGGCCTGGGAACATGATAAAAATCCTGATTATTGCTCCGCACCCGGCCCACCACGCTTTTTACGGCATACTTCATACGTTCCCTCCCTTAATTGTCTGTCTTCTGAGCTGTCCGCACGCGCCGTTGATATCCCTGCCCATTTCCCGCCTTATAGTACACGAAATATTCAGGCTGTCCAATTCGTCCTTAAAGGCCTGCGCTCTTTTAATCGTAGAACCGTTAAGCGCTCTCTCGCTGACAGCGTTCATCCTTATAAGGTTCACATGGCACTGCATGCCCTTTAATAAGCCCCTAAGCCTGCGGGCATGCTCCCGGCTGTCGTTTACGCCGTCCAAAAGTATATATTCAAAGGTAACCCTTCGCCCTGTTTCTCTTATATAATATCTTGCAGCCTCTATTAAACGCTCCAATGGATATTTATTGGCTATAGGCATAATAGTCCTGCGCAGGGAATCCTCAGGCGCGTGCAGAGAAACCGACAGAGTCACATTCAGCTTAAGCCTTGCCAATTCCTCTATTTTTTCCGCCAGGCCGCAGGTGGAAACGGTAATATTCCTCATTCCAATATTCAGCCCGTCCGGGCAGTTAACCAGACGCAGAAATTTTATCAGGTTATCAAAATTATCCAGAGGCTCTCCGCTTCCCATTATCACTATATGAGAAATTTCCCTTTCTCCCTCCAGGCGCAGCTCGTTATTTACGCTAACAACCTGACCGTACATTTCGCCCGGAGTAAGATTCCTGACTAATCCCTCCAGCGTCGAGGCGCAAAATGCGCAGCCCATACGGCAGCCCACCTGAGACGAAATACAAAGGGTATTGCCATAATTATATTTCATAAGCACCCCTTCGATTATATTGCCGTCCATAAGGCTGAAGAGATATTTACGGGTGCCGTCCAGACGGGAAACCAGCCGACTGTATATGCCGGCTCCACCCAGGGGATACTCTTTAAGCTTCTCGCGCAGTTCAAGAGGCAGATTGCTCATTTGTTCAAGAGGAGTCCCCTTAGACAGCCAGTTAAAAAGCTGCCTGGCTCTGAAAGCGGGCTGCCCCCGCTCCTTCAAAAGCGCCTCCAGCTCTTCAATTTGCATATCCATCAGCGCCATAGTCAATTATCTTTCCTTATAAAACGAGCTATAAAAAAGCCCTCGGTATTATCTATATGCGGCAGCAATGAAATAAAATCCCCTTCCCGCCGCAAAAGAGCGGCCGGCGCATAATTATAAGCGCAATCCGCTTTAAAATCATTATGCTCCCTTAAAAATCGCTCTGCCTGAAACACGTTTTCCCTGCTTCTTATAGTGCAGGTAGAATAAATTAAAGAGCCCCCAGGCCGCACATACCTAGCGGCGGTATTTAATATCTCCCATTGAAGCCGCTCGGTTTCCACCAAGCCCTCAGGCGTTAAACGCAGCTTTATATCAGGCTTGCCCGACAAAACCCCCAGCCCTGAGCAGGGCGCGTCCACCAGCACTAAATCAAACAGGCCCAGCTTAGGATTAAATACAGCAGCGTCCCATACGCAGGCATTAATTATATTCTCTGCGCCGCATCTTGCCGCGTTTGCTTTAATTAGCTGCACGCGGTGCTCGTATTTATCCAGAGCAACTATTTCGCCCGAACCCATAAGTCCGGCTAAACAGACGCTTTTCCCTCCCGGAGCCGCGCAGCAATCCAATATCCGTTGATTTTTTTCAGGAGCTGCTACATTACATACTAGCACAGATGGCTCGCTTTGAACAGAGCAAATTCCCGATTTAAATAAATTGTCCTGAAAAATTTTATTTCCCTTAATCAAAAAGACATCTTTATATAACAATCCCGGCTTATATTGGCAATTAAGCCTGTCCAGCTCCTTAATAAAAGCCTCGCGGCTTATACTTTTTATATCAAAACGGACGGCAGTATAATGCTCGGGCTGATATGCAAGCATTTTTTCAGTTTCCTCAAAGCCATGCTCCTCTATACTCTCCTTTACCAGAAACTGAGGATAGCTGTATTTAACCGAAAGATATTCTTCAGGGCTTGCCGCTCTATCAGGCAGAGGCAGAGCGGATTTTGACCGTTCTATCGACCTGAGCACACCGTTTATATATCCCTTCTGAGCGCCCTTTCCTAATTGAGATGCAAGCTGAGTCCATTCAGAGCATACCGCATACGCAGGAATATTCATAAACAGCAGCTGATATACTCCCAGACGCAGTATATCCTGCACTACCGGCCGCAGTCTGCCTCTGGCATACGCTTTTATAATATAATCAATATAAATAAGCTTATCCAGCGCGCCCATAACCGTAGCGTGCGTTAATTTTCGCTCATCTTTGCCGCCCTGAAGCAGCTCCTTGGCCGCTAAATTGGAATATTTGCCCTGCCGCACTATGCTCTCAAACAGCCGGTATGCCTGCAATCTCTGCTCCATTAAAAATGATTTCTCCCGCTCTAATTTTTCAGCAGACAATTAACGCCCGCTGTTTAATACGGCGCCTGTTTCCAGGCGATGCCCGCGCAGATATTCTATATCGTCCATCATGCGCTGGCCGGAAAACTGTATGCGCGATAAGCGCACGGCGCCTTCAGCCGCGGCTACTACAAGCCCGTTTTTAACGTCGGCCGCAAGCACCTGCCCTTTTACCGCGCCCGCCGGCCTTTCCCATCCGCTTTCTTCCGCCTTGCCTATCTTGAAGCGTTCTCCCTCTAAAAAGCAATATGCGCCCGGCCAGGGAGTCATGCCCCGCACAAAATTTACTATTTTATCGGCCGAGGCATTAAAATCCAACAGTCCGTCCTCTTTTTTTATCATAGGATAATAGCTGGCCTGAGCTTCATCCTGCTTTATCCTTTTAAGCGTACCCGCTTCAAGCTGCCTGAGAGTATCCAATAATACCTCCGCTCCTAAAACGCTCAAGCGTTCAAAAAGCTCGCCCGCAGTTTCATCCGGGAGTATCTCCAATTCTTTTTTTAAAAGCATATCCCCCGTATCCAAACCGATATCGGTAAACATTGTAGTAACGCCCGTAACTTTTTCTCCGTTTATCACCGCCCATTGTATTGGAGCGGCGCCGCGGTATTTAGGAAGCAGGGACGCATGCACATTAATGCAGCCTAAAGGCGGAATCTCTAAAATCTCGCGTGAAAGTATCTGACCGAAGGCCGCCGTAACCATAAGCTCCGGCGCCGTCTTTTTCAAGGCAGCCACGCCCTCGGCCGATTTAATTCTCTCAAATTGATACACGTCCAGGCCTAATTCCACCGCACAGACCTTAACGGCAGGTTCTGACAGAGCCTTCCCCCTGCCCTTGGGCCGGTCAGGCTGAGTAAATACACCCGCAAGCTCATAACCGGCGGTTTTCAGCGCCCTTAAAGAGGGCACGGCAAAATCAGGCGTACCTAAAAACGCTATTCTCATTTTTCCTCCAGCTTGTCTGTAAAAAGCACGCCGTCCAGATGGTCAATTTCATGGCACATTGCCACAGCCAAATAACCCTGAGCCGTATATTTTATAAGCTGGCCATCGCGGTTATACGCCTCTACCACCAGTTTTGCCGGACGCCTGACCTCGCCGCGGCGTCCCTCTACACTAAGGCAGCCCTCTTCATTAAGCTGACTGCCGCTGCTCTTTTTTATTACCGGATTAATAAGCTCTATAAGCCCTATCTCCTCGTCTCCTATATCTATAACGACCACACGCCTGAGAATACCCACCTGCACCGCGGCCAAACCAACGCCGTCGTTAGCATACATGGTTTCCGCCATATCGTCCAAAAGGGTCAATATTTTCTGGTCAATTTTATCCACCGGACGGGATTTCTTTCTTAACAGCTCGTCGGGAGCTTTAATAATGTTTCTAAGCGCCATTTTTAATTACTCCTGTTTAAAATAAGTTAGACGGATTAACCTCTATATCCTTATAGAAATTATCCGTTTCAATTTTATCATAATGTTCAAACACCGCCTGTTCCGCCTTATCACATTCAGGCCCCGTGCGCAGCTTTATCAATACCTGCTGCCTGTACTGCCCTTTAATACGGCCTATGGGAGCGCTCATCATGGTAAGAAATACTACATTCTTCCATAGTCCTGCCTCGCGCAGACTCTTTGTCAGCTCCTGATATGAAAACATACATCCTCTTTTGGCCGAATCGTAATCCTCAGAGATAAAAAGCAGACGTATCAAGCGGGCGAAGGGCGGATAAAGCCCTTGCTTTCTCTGTATTATCTCTGTTTTATAAAAATTTTCATAATCATAATTGACCGCGTTGGCTATAGCGTAATGGCGCGGAGTATAGGTTTGCAGAATCACCCGCCCTGCGGCGTCAGCCCGGCCCGCCCGGCCGGCTACCTGAGTTATAAGCGAAAAAGTCCGCTCCCGGCTGCGATAGTCGGGAAGCTGGAGCATAGTATCGGCCGACACTATGCCCACCAGCGCTACGGCGGGAAAATCCAGGCCCTTAGCTATCATTTGAGTGCCTATCAGCACCTGCGCCTCTCTGCGCGAAAAGGCGGAAAGTATTTCCAAATGAGCGTTGCGCGTTCGGGTAGTATCGTTATCCATACGCAACGTGGATACATTGGGAAACAATTTATTAAACTGCTCCTCCACCTTTTCCGTACCCGCTCCCATATGCTTTATAAATTTGCTTCCGCAGTAAGGACATACCTCAGGGTAAGGCATTTCATATCCGCAGTAATGGCAGCGCAGCCTGTTGCTGCCGGTACGCGAATTAACGCCGCTGAGATGATAGGTCATGGACACCTCGCAATTCGCGCACTGCACAGTCTTACCGCAGCTTCGGCAATTGACTATGGTAGAATGCCCTCGGCGGTTTAAAAAAAGAATCGCCTGATTGCCCTCGTCTATAGTCTGCTTAAGCGCGTCGAAAAGCAGACGGGAAAATATCGATTTATTTCCGGCGGCCAGCTCGGCAGTCATATCCGCCACTTCAATCTGAGGCAGAGGCCGGCCGTTTATGCGCTCGGTCAGCTCTATTATATCATAGCCGCCGTTTTTTGCCTCGTAATACTGTTCTACAGACGGAGTGGCGCTGCCCAGCACAAGCGCGCCGCCGCACAGCCTCATCCGCTTTTTGGCAACCTCTATGCCGCGGTAAGCCGGATGCCCTTCGGCATTATATGAATTTTCATGCGCCTCGTCAATTATAATAAGCTTCAAATTTTCGCAGGGCGCAAAAACCGCCGAACGGGCTCCCACTACCACTCTGGCCTCCGAAAGACGTATACGCCTCCATTCGTCATAGCGTTCCCCTGCGCTGAGCGCGCTGTGCAGCACCGCTACCCTTTCCCCAAAGCGCTGTCTGAAACGCTCGACAGTCTGGGGCGTAAGAGAAATTTCCGGAATTAGCATTATAGCGCTGCCCCCATGCTCCAGAACATGCTGAATAGCGCGCATATACACTTCAGTTTTGCCGCTGCCAGTTATTCCGTGCAGCAATATGTCTCTGCCCTCCGACATATTACGTATTATATGCTTCAGCGCCGATTCCTGCATGGGCTTTAAAGCATGCCATTTAACGGGCGCAGTAGAAAGAGATTCATACGGATTCCGCCTTATCTCCTCCTTTTCCAGTCTTATCACGCCGTGCTTTTCCAGCGTTTTAAGAGTGGTTCCCGCGCCTCCCAGCGCCTTTTCTATATCCGCGCAGTCCAGCCGGCCGTGGCTCATAAGCATGCTTATCGCCCTGCGCTGCTTTTCACCCGTGCGGCCGCTGGAAAGCACCTTCTGAAGCGCTTGCTCGTCTTCCGATAGAGACGCCATGGTTCTATACTTTTTATTTATACGGCCGCCCCGCATTTCGGCAGGCAAAAAGAGCCGCAAAATGCTGGCGCGCATACAATGATATTCCTGCGCCATCCATTTGGCAAGCTCAAGCTGATCGGGATTAAGCGCGGGATATTCATCGCACGCGCTTAATATGTATTTTAATTTTGCAGGATCCACGCTGGAGGTGGAGGCAGTATCCAGCACATAGCCTTCTATTGCTTTCCGGCCGCCAAAGGGAACTATAACCCGCATGCCCGGCTTTATCGTTTCCTCCAATTCCTGCGGCACGCCGTAGGTATATATCCTGTCCACGTCCTGATGCGCTATATCCGTAATAATCTTCGCGTACATCCAGCTTCCTCTACCGGCAGTTTACGCCTGATTTCCGTCCTGTGCATGATGAAAAGTATATTTATCCTGATAAAGCTCGTTTATAGCTATGATAACCGGCCTTACCTCCTTGCCCTCGCAGTCTATAAGGGGCTTAGCGCCGTCTATTATCTGCTTGGCTCGCTTTGAAACTACTGTTACCAGCTCGTATTTGCATTCAGCCTTAGTAAGCATCTGAGTAGTATTAGGACAATTCATAATCATATTCCTCCCTCTAAAAGTTCGCTTAATAACTCTTCATTGCGCTGCACTCTGCATTTTTCAGCAGTTATAACAGCCTCTATTTTAGATACCGCTTCTTCCACCTTATCGTTTGTAATAACGTAATTATAGCGGCTGATAAAATTCATTTCCTCATACGCGGCCTTAAAGCGCTCCATTATAAGCTCCGGCGCCTCACGGCCCCTCTCTATCAGCCTCCTATGCAGCTCCTCCATGCTGGGAGGCACCAGAAAAATAAATATCCCCTCTTCAAAGCGTTCCTTAACCTGCAAAGCGCCCTGAATATCAATTTCAAGTATAAGGTCGTCTCCCTTAAGAAGGGTTTGCTTTACATATTTTTTAGGAGTACCGTAATAATGTCCGCCGTATATTTGAGCGTGCTCCAAAAGCTCACCCTCGGCTATCATGCGTTCAAACTCATGGCGAGAGGTAAAGAAATAATCCCGTCCCTCCACCTCGTTTTTGCGTATTTCACGGGTAGTAACAGAAACCGAAACCTTCAGTTCCGGATGCTTTTCCCTTAAAGCCCGGCATATGGTGCCCTTGCCGCATCCAGACGGGCCTGAAATTACTATAAGCAGACCCTTTTTCATAATTCGGCCATTTCCTCCGCCTCTTCATCAGCAAAATCGTCTGAAAGCATGCGCTCGCCCGCCTTAGCCTCCATACGATGAGCAACAGTCTCAGGCTGTACAGCCGAAAGAATAACGTGATCGCTGTCTGTAATTATAACGGCGCGGGTACGGCGCCCGTAAGTCGCGTCTATAAGCATGCCTCTGTCTCTGGCTTCCTGAATAATCCGCTTTATCGGCGCGGATTCCGGGCTGACTATGGCTATTATTCTTCCAGCGGAAACTATATTGCCAAAGCCTATATTAATCAGCTTTACTCCCATAACTATCCTCCAAAGCTACTCTATATTCTGCACCTGCTCGCGGAGCTTCTCCAATTCGCACTTAATATCCACGACGCGGCTTTGTATCTCTGTATCCATAGCTTTTGAACCTATGGTATTGACTTCCCTGTTTATTTCCTGCAAAACAAAATCCAGCCTGCGTCCCAGCGGGCCCTGCTGAGCCATATACGTCCGCATGCCGCTCAAATGCGCTTCAAGGCGCACCAATTCCTCATCAATAGCCAGCCTGTCCGCCATAATGGCAATTTCCTGAGCTAGGCGCTGCTCGTCCAGGGAGGCGTCCGCTAAAAGCTCCTCCATACGCCTGCGCAGCTTTAAGCCATATTCCTTAGCCGCGCCTTCGCTTTTTAGCTTGATTTGTTCTGCCAGCTTCTGCACCTCGTCCAGCTTTAAGAGCATATCTTTATATATCTTTTCTCCTTCGGCGGCCCGCATTCCTAAAATTTGACCGCACGCTTCAGCGGCGGCCTGCAAAGCCAGCTCAAGCACGGCCGAACGGTCCTCCTCGGCATATGTTACAGTCAGCACATCGTTCATGCGAGCAAGCAGATTTATATCAAACCCGCCTATGGCGCCCAGCTCTCTCAAAACGCCGAAAGCCTTAAGATACTGCCCGGCCAGCGCCTGATCCACGCTGACTGTTTTATTATCCTCCCTGGTGTTGCTATACTGTATGGATACCTCCAGATGGCCGCGGGAAATATACCCGCTTATACATTTTTTTATATCCTCCTCGGCAAAGCTCAGCGCTCTGGGCGAGCGGACAGTTATATCCAAAAATCTGTGATTAACAGATTTTATTTCCATGGTTATCTCTCTTCCGTCACAGCAAGCAACGCTGCGTCCGAAGCCCGTCATGCTTAACATGCCAACACCTCCATTCAATATATTATAGCACAGTTCCGCAATATATAAAAGCGTTTATTTTTATACGCGGCAGTTACCCTCAGTTTATATGAAACTGCGCGTCTTATATCGGGATAATGCCTTCATTTTCCGTATTATCCCCAATCGGCATACATCCCGTGGGCATAGATTTCATGCTTTGAAAATAATAAAATCCTCTCAGCTCGAGATATCCATGTCAGAACGCGTAAACATTGCGCCTTGCAAAGCGCGCTTGAACAGCACAAACCGGATATGCCGGACGCGCCCGAAGACAAACCAGCGCGGCAGAACGCGGATTTTTATATATTTCGGTCCTAAATATTATCCAAACCGCTAATATGCTTAAGCACAGCCGCCTTAACCTGCTCAAAAACCAGTCCGCCCTGCATATAAGCAATATACGGCTCCCTTATAGGAGCGTCGGCGCTGAATTCAATAGAAGAGCCCTGTATAAATGCTCCTGCCGCCATAATGACCTTATCCTGATAGCCGGGCATATCCCACGGCTCAGGCAGAACATGGCTTTCCACCGGCGAAAGCCTCTGCACGTCCTGGCAGAAAGCTATAAGCTCCTCCGGCGTATTAAACCCAATAGACTGTATAATGCAGCCCCGCTTTTCTCCCGGCTCAGGGCTTACCCTATAGCCCAGACGGCTATATACGCTCGCAGCAAATACCGCTCCCCTAAGCGCCTGCCCTACAACATGAGGCGCGAAAAAAAGTCCCTGAAAAAAAGGCAGATAGCCGGCGGCATAGGAGCCCACTTCCAAGCCTATGCCCGGAGAAGTCAGCTTCCAGCCTATTCTCTCAATTAAATCCGCCCTTCCCGCAATATAACCGCCCGTGGGAGCCAGACCGCCTCCCGGATTTTTTATAAGCGAACCGGCAATTACGTCCGCGCCCAATTCCAGCGGCTCACATTCCTCTACAAATTCTCCGTAGCAATTATCCACCATTATGACTGCTTCAGGCGAAGCGGCCCGCACAATTTCAAAGGCTTTTTTTAGCTCTTCGCAACGCAGGCTGGGCCTGGAGGTATAGCCGCGCGACCGTTGGAAAGCAACTACAGTTGGCTTTTGCTCTGCGCAGATTTTTTCTATCATCGGGTATTCCAGCCCTTTTTCGCAGGGAACTGTCTCAAATTGCACTCCCATTTCCCTAAGCGAGCCCTTATCCCCTTCCGAAGCGCCTATTATTTCCTCCAGCGTATCATACGGCCGGCCGCTGGCATAAATCAATTTATCTCCCCGACCCAGCAGGCCGTAGAGCGTAAGCGCTAAGGCGTGCGTGCCCGAAGCTATCTGAGGCCGCACTATCGCCTTCTGCGCTTTAAAAACCAGCGCGAACAGCTCCTCCAATTTTTCTCTGCCCGCGTCCGAATACCCATAACCATAGCTGGGCGCAAAATGATTAGGGGCTAAGCGGCACTGTCTGAAGGCGTCCAGCACCTTAAGCTGATTAAGCGCCGCCATTTCTTCTATCTCCTTAAACGCCTGCGCGCATTCTGCCTGAGCCTCCCGCCCTATTTCCAGCGCTTTAACGCTTACTCCATATTTCTCTAACAGCATTTTACCGCATATATCCATATTCCTTCTCCCCGCGCATTCAGCGCCTGAAATACTCTCCGGGAATAAAATCAAGAGCTCTTTTAAAAAGCTCCTCCCCGTTAAGTCCCTTAATATCTATCCAATTTATATCCTTATTCCTTCTGAACCAGGTAAGCTGCCTTTTAGCATACCGTCTTGTATTGCGTTTTATCAGTTCCTTGGTTTGTTCCAAGGTCATATCGCCTGAAAAATAGCCGGCAAATTCCTTATAGCCTATAGCCTTAGCAGCCTGGGAATCGGGCCATTTTGCCAATACTGCGCGCGCTTCCTCAAGCAAACCCTCTTTAAACATAAGCTCTGTGCGCTGTTCTATCCGGCTGTATAAAAATTGCCTGTCCTCCGAATAAAGCCCGATTAAAACAGGATTGAAGCCCTGCCTTCTTTCACGGCAAAGAGAATATTCCCCTATACTTTTGCCTGTCAATTTATAAACCTCTATAGCCCGTATTACTCTTTTTAAATCGTTAGGATTCAGCCGCGCGGCGCTTTGGGGGTCAATTAAGGCAAGCTGCCGGTGCAAAGCCTCGCAGCCATTCAGCTCAGCATACCGCTTAAGCTCCAGGCGGGTTTCCTGGTCGGCAGAGGCTCCTCCAAAATCCATATCATACAGCAGCGCGTCCATATAAAGGCCGGTGCCCCCGGTAAAAACAGGAACATGCCCCCGCCGTCTTATTTCAGCCGCCGCCTTAAGCGCATCCTGAACATATTCCGCCGCCGAATACGCCCTGGAAGGAGGGATAAAACCGAAAAGAACATGAGGCACTCCCATCATCTCTTCAGGGCAGGGCCGCGCGGTGCCTATGCGCAGCTCGTCGTATATCTGCATGGAATCGGCGTTTATTATTTCCCCCTCCAGCCTTTGAGCCAGCCGGACAGCCAGTCCGCTCTTGCCTGAAGCAGTAGGACCGACGATATATATTCCATCCATTATTCGTTCCTTTTAAATTTATTCTCCAGCTCCCGTTTGGTAAGCTTAATAAGAATAGGCCGTCCATGCGGACAGGAGAGCGGCACCTCTTCCGAACGTATAAGCGTCATAAGCTGCTTTATCTCTTCGTCGTTTAAGCGGTCTCCGCCCTTTATGGCATGCTTGCACGCGGTCTGCATAAGCTTTTCGCGCAGTATATCCGAGGCCTTAGGAGATTTAACTAATTCCGTGCCGTCCAGCATGGAAAGTATTAATTCGGCAGAATTAGGCTTGCCTAAAAGCACGGGCACCGCCCTTACCGCATAGCTGAGCGAGCCAAATTCCTCTATTTCAAAGCCCAGCTCCTCAAAATATTTGCTCAGGCTTTCAAATTTACGGGCCTCAGCATAATTAAGATTTAATATCTGCGGCACCAAAAGCTGCTGTGAAATTACGGCGCTTTCATCCACCTGCTTTTTCAGCCGCTCGTAAAGCAGCCTCTCATGCGCGGCATGCTGGTCTACTATATACGCAACGTTGTTTTCTTCCAGCACGATATAAGTGAGAAACATCTGCCCAACCAGCTTATAATCTCCTTCAGGGAAATCCGCCTCCAAAGCAAGCTGCTCCAATTCCTTTACCGGCCGCAGCGAGATAGGCGCTTTACGGGGTTCAAAACCCGTTACCGCTCTAAAATTCTCAGCAAATTTTCCAGGCTTGGACATGATGGGTATTATAACTCTGGTCATCTCCTCCCTTTTGCCGGAATTTTCCTTAGCCCGTTCTTGTGCAGAGACGGAATTTTCCCCTCCATCCCTCTTTGCGGCGATGTCGGCCTTATTATATTCGGCAGGCTCATCCTCCTGCATAACGGGCGAGGTAAGCTCCTCTTCTCTTGTTACAATTGTGCCGCTCGTCTCGCCCTTGGAATAATTTTCCTCCATAAGCTGCGGAACCTTAAAGGATTCCCTTATAGCCCCGCTCACCGCCGCGCGCACACACTCGTAAATATTTAATTCAGGGGCAAAACGCACCTCAAGCTTGTTAGGATGCACGTTAACGTCCGCCATATTACCCGGAACTAAAACGTTAAGCACATACATTGGGAATTTGCCTGTGCCTATACTGTTGATATACCCATCCTGCACGCTCTGGGATAAATCCGAATCCTTTATATATCTGCCGTTCACAAAAAGAGTTTGATAAGTGCGGTTGCTCTTTTCCAGTTCCACCCCGCTTATATATCCGTCTATTTTAACGCTGCCGCCGTCATAATGCACAGAAAGCATGTTTTCAATAGTATCCCTTCCGTATACCGCCTGTATAGCATTAGCTAAAACGCCGTCGCCGGGACTGTGCAGCACGGTTTTGCCATCGTTTATGTATTTAAAGGAAATTCCCGGTCTTGCAAGGATTAGACGGGTTAAAATATCCCCAATATACGCCGCCTCCTGCGACGGCTTTTTAAGGAATTTACGCCGCGCGGGAGTATTATAAAACAAATCCTCCACAATAATGCTTGTTCCCGACGGGCAGCCTGTTTCATTCGAGCGTACGACCTCGCCGCCCTCTATTATTATCTCGGAGCCATATACCTGCCCGGGAGCGCAGCTTGTCATATGCACCCTGCTTACAGCGGCTATACTGGCAAGCGCCTCTCCTCTGAAGCCCAGCTGCTTAATATCATAAAGGTCCTGCTCGGTATAAAGCTTGCTGGTAGCGTGACGTGTAAAGGCCATAAGCATGTCCTCAGGCAATATGCCGCAGCCATTGTCAGTAACTCGGATAAAGCTCACGCCGCCCTCCCGTATCTCAACAGTAACCGCCGAGCTGCCTGCGTCTATGCTGTTTTCCACCAATTCCTTAACAATGGACGCCGGTCTTTCTACCACTTCGCCCGCGGCAATTTTCTCAGCCAGTTCTTTATTCATCAGCTTAATAACGCTCATAATTTTCCTCCTTTTTCAAGCTCGGAAATTATCTCTTGGCCAGCTCGGCCAGCTCGCACACTATATTAAACGCCTCTCTGGCAGTCAATTCATTTACATCTATCTCCTTAATACGCCTAATTATCTCGTTCTCCTGCGGTTCAGGCTCGGAAACCTCCGCCGCGGGAGCGTCAGCCTCTCCAAAAATATTGGCGCTTATCTGAGATTTGCTTATATCCGCATCCTCCAAACGCTTTAATATTTCCGAAGCCCTCTTAATTACAGGCTCAGGCAGTCCTGCTAGCCGGGATACCTGTATGCCAAAGCTTCTGTCTGAGCTCCCGCGGAGTATTTTCCTCATAAAAATAATCTGTTCGCCATGCTCACGCACCCCGATAAAATAATTTTTAACCCCGTCAATACGGCCTTCCAACTCGCTTATTTCGTGATAATGCGTAGCAAAAAGCGTCTTGGCGCCTATGATATTTTTATCAGCAAGATATTCGGTCACCGCCCAGGCTATGCTCAAACCGTCAAAGGTGCTGGTGCCCCGGCCTATTTCATCCAAAATAACCAGGCTGGAGCGGGTAGCGTTGTTTAATATGCCCGCCACCTCGTTCATCTCCACCATAAACGTACTCTGGCCGCTTGCCAAATCATCCGAAGCTCCGACCCGGGTGAAAATGCGGTCCACTATGGAAATATCCGCCCTAGCCGCCGGTACAAAGCAGCCTATATGCGCCAGCAGAGTTATAATGGCCACCTGCCGCATATAAGTGCTCTTACCCGCCATATTAGGCCCTGTTATTACCATAAAGCGATTATCGTTATTGTCCAGCAAGGTGTCGTTAGGCACAAAATGGTTCTGCTTCAAAGCGTTTTCCACCACCGGATGCCTGCCGTCGGTAATCTCAATACGTCCTTCCTCATTGATAATCGGCATAGTATAATTCTTATCCGCCGCCAAGCCTGCGAAAGCGCAGATTACATCAAGTTCAGACACGGCTCGCGCCGTTTTCTGCAGTCTTTCAAGATGGCGGGCAAGCTCGCTGCGCAGCTCTATAAACAAATCATATTCCATCTGTACAATTCGTTCCTGCACGTTTCGCAGCTTTTCTTCCTGCTGTTTAAGCTCTTTAGTAACAAACCTCTCGCCGTTTGCTACCGTTTGCTTGCGTATGTAATCGTAGGGCACCTGGTCAAGATTGCTCTTAGATACCTCTATAAAATAACCGAATACTTTATTATGCCGTATTTTAAGGTTCTTAATGCCCGTTCTCTCCCGCTCGGCATATTCCAGCGAAAGAATATAGCCCGTGCTGTTGCCCTCCATAGCGCGCAATTTATCCAATTCAGCGCTGTAGCCCCCCTTGATAAGCTTGCCCTCAGTTATCAGAACGGGCGTTTCTTCCTCCTCTATCGCCGTATCCAGCAGGCGGAACAAATCCTCTAAAGGATCTATCTCCCCAATAAGCTCTCTTACAAGGCCGTCCTCGCACTGGGAATACTGCGCAGTAATTTCGGGCAGCCGCCTTAGGGAACCCTTAAGGCTTATACATTCCTTTGGATTTATGCGGTTTTCAGCTACCTTGGCGGCCAGTCTTTCAATATCGTATATATCCTTTAAGCGCTCTGAAATATATTCGCGCAGATTATAGTCCTTAAAAAATGTATTAACGCCCGCAAGACGCTTTCTTATCTCCGCCGCATCCCTCAAGGGCTGTTCCAGCCAAAGCTTGAGCCTCCTGCCCCCCATAGGAGTAAGAGTCCGGTCTATAGCGTCTAAAAGAGAACCCTTCTTGCTGCGCCACATCATGGTTTCGGTAATTTCCAGATTTCGGCGCGTATTAACATCCATCTGCATATAAAGGCTTTTATTGTAATAATGTATCCGGTTAATATGGGATAAATCGGTTTTCTGAGTCTCATATAAATACGCCAGCAGCGCGCCCGAAGCGCCTATGCCCTCTATAAGCTCAGATATATCAAAGCAGGCAAGGCTGCGCACCTTAAAATGTCCGCACAGGCTGCGGTAAGAACGGTCGTAGTCAAAGCTGTTTCGGGGCACCTGGGTAAAATTATATTTTCTGCCCGAAAAGCGCAGGGCAAGAATCCCCTCCAGCTTTTCAGTCTCCCCTTCGGTAAGCAGCTCGCTGGGATTAACCGAGCCTATCATATCCACTAATTCCTCCAGCTGAGGAGTGTTGTCAAATTCCGTCGTGTAAAAATCGCCGGTAGATACGTCGGCCCATGCAAAGCCTATGCGCTTAGGCCCAAAATTCACGGCGCAAACGTAATTATTCGTCTTTTCATCCAGCATGCTCTGCTCCATGACGGTCCCGGGGGTTATTATACGCACTACCCCTCTTTCCACCAGGCCTTTACTCTCTTTAGGGTCGGTAAGCTGCTCGCAGACGGCCACCTTATAACCCCTATTGATAAGCCTTTGCATATATGTATCCACGCTGTGATAAGGCACTCCGCACATAGGCGCTCGCTTTTCCAGCCCGCAGTCCCTGCCGGTAAGGGTTAATTCCAGTTCTCTCGAGGCCACTACTGCGTCATCAAAAAACATCTCGTAAAAATCGCCCAGCCTGAAAAAAAGCAGACAGTCGGAATAGTTCTCTTTAATAGTCATATACTGCTTCATCATGTCCGAAAGCTTTGATACGTCAATAATTTCTTCTCCCATTTTCCCGCCCCTTTTCTTAATTATTAATCAGCTCGCCCGCGAGCGTGTTCTTTTTAATCTGAGTAATCCTTACATTAACAAAGCTTCCTATAAGAGAAGGGTCTCCCTTAAAGGTTACTGTACGCCCGCAGCTCGTTCTTCCCGAAAGCATGCTGCCGCTCCGGCGGCTCAGACTCTCTACAAGCACCTCGTACTCATTATTCAAATAGCCCTCGCTTACCCTCTGAGCGCCCTCCTCAACCACATTTATCAACCGCATTATACGCTCCTTTTTTACAGAAGCAGGCACCTGGTCGGGCATGCCTGCCGCAGGAGTGCCCGAACGCTTGGAATAAATAAAAGTAAACGCCGAGGAGAAGCCTATTTCCCTGCAAAGAGAGAGGGTATCCTCAAAATCCTTCTCTGTTTCACCGGGAAAGCCCACTATTAAATCGGTGCTCAGCCCAATATCCGGAATGCTCTCCCTGATAAGACGCACTAGCTGGATATAGTGAGCGCGGGTATATTTACGGTTCATAAGGCGCAATATTCTATCGCTGCCCGACTGCACGGGAAGATGAAGCTGCTTGGAAACATGCCTGCACCCAGCCATAGCGTCTATAAGCTCCCTGGATAAATCCTTAGGATGACTGGTCATAAAGCTTATGCGCTTTATCCCGTCTATTTTATCCAGCCTCGTTAAAAGCTGAGCAAAGGAAATCTCATTTCTATCCTGACCGTACGAATTGACATTCTGCCCCAAAAGGATTATCTCACGGCAGCCGTCAAGCGCAAGGCTGCGCGCCTCCTCAATAATATCAGCGCTGGCCCTGCTGCGCTCCCGTCCGCGCACATAAGGCACTATGCAATAGCTGCAGAAATTGTTGCAGCCGTACATGATATTTATATACGCGCTTTCTTTTCGCACGCGCTTTATCGGCGTCCGTTCTATTATGGCTTGATTTGCGCCCGAGAGCACCGGCGCGCATTTCCGCCCTAAAAGCAAATTATGTAGTAATTCAGGCAGCTTATTAGCGCAGCCGCTGCCCAATATAATATCTATAAACCCAAATGTCTTTTTCAAAGCCTCGGCTACGCCCGGCTGCTGGGTCATGCAGCCGCAGACAACCGTTATAAGCTCCGGCCTTTTCTCCTTTATGGGCTTAATCGCGCCTATATTCCCCTTAATGCGGTTTTCAGCATTTTCCCGGACGCAGCAGGTATTAAAAATTATTATATCCGCCTTAAGCTTTTCCTCCGCCCGAATATAGCCCATCAATTCCAAAATACCCGCAAGCGTCTCAGAATCATGCGCATTCATCTGACAGCCATAAGTATCTATAAAATAGCCGCCTGCTCCGCCGCCCTTAAGCGCCCTGACCTTTTCAATATAATCCAGCTCATGTTCAACGCCAAAAGGCTGAATTGCAGCCGATATCCCACAATTTGGAAAATCTTGATTAGACATAACTCCCCCGCCGTTTTCTGTTTCTTTAATTATACAGCATTTTAAACTATTCGCCAATGGTTTTATGCAATTTTTATCAAATTAAAAGAAAAGGCCGGATTTTCGGCTTATTTTGCCGCACAATCCAGCCCGTAATTTTCCATATATTTCAATAATAAAACTGTATTAATTTCCCGTAATTCGGTAAACAATACAATCAGAGCGCAATGCGCCGCCGCGGGGGTGAATTGTTCGGTTTTGCTGCGTTGCCGTTCTTGAAATACGCCCGGTATTTCTGCGTCCTGCCGCCTTGCAAAACTGAAAGATTCCCTTTTCTCTGCGGTCGGAGACTTTTGCTTAAGAGCCCGTTGACGACCGCACAGCGCGCAATTGAAAACATATCAAGTATATTTTAGAACCGCGCAGCAAAGCGGACGCGGCGGGCATTTATGCAAAAACGCATTGTACTTTAATTGTATTGCCCTAAATTGACAAGGGCATATACGGCCAGGACAGGGCTGTTTGAGTGTCCTGCTGTGTTGCTTTTCGCTCCGTGTACGTTTATTAACACGTCGTTCAAGCGCCTTGCAGGGAACTCAAACGGCCGCCGTCTGACTCTTCCACCTCCAGCAGGTTTGATTTCGGCATTTTCAAGGAAGCGGAACGGGGCGTACTAAACGCACGCCCATTGACGATGACGCAGAAAATGCCGAAATCAGACCGCTGGAGGCGTGTATCCCCTTGTCAATTTAGGGTATCTATTCCTGATACAAAAACATATTTTTGCCGTTAGACCAAAGCCTCTCCAAATGATAGAAAACCCGTTCCTCGTCCTTAAAAATATGAACTATTACGTTTGAATAATCCAAAACTATCCAACGGCCTTCATTATATCCGTCTATGCGAGCGGGCCGTATACCCTCAGCGTTAAGCTTTTCCTCCAGAAAATCGCAAGCCGCCTTCACCTGCACGGCGCTGCGCCCGCTGGCTATTACAAAACTCTCGGCTACTACGGTAAGCTCGGAAATATCAAGATACATAATATCCTCGGCCTTTCTCTCAGATAATAGGCCGCAGATTTTCTTTGTCAGCTCCAAAGCGTCCTTATTCATGATTTCCCTCCGTTAATTTTTTATAATATGCAAAGGTCTTTTCGCCCAGCGGATGTATACGCCCGCCCTGTCCGCGCAGATAGCTTAAATTGCTGCGCGCATATTCCCTCACGGCCAAATCCAGGCTTTCCTTCGCCAGAGGCCGCAGTTTTTCCACGCCCTCGTAATTGCGGCCCGGCTCCAAAGCGTCGGCCAGATAAACTATTTTTTCCTCCAGCGGCATAGCCGGACGGCCGGTGCAGTGATACCATATACCCGCCAGCACCCGCTTATCAGTTATCCCCAAAACATCATAAGCGTAAAGCGCTCCCAACGGCGCATGACTTACCTCCGGATAAAGCATAAAATCACCTATGAACCGACCGTATGCCGGCATAATATACTGGGTTATATTTTTTGCACAGTCATGCAGAGCGGCCGTAAGCGCCGTAAGCGGCTGGTCCGCCTTCCAAAGCCGGGCCAATTCAGCAGCAGCGTCCATTACCCTTAGAGTATGCTCATATCTTTTAGGCGTTAATAGAGGCTTTACCCGCCCAAGAGCCTCCTTAAGCTCCATATATATTATTCTCCTTTATATACGCAGCTACCGCGTCGGGAACATATCCGGCAAGGGGAGCGCCCTTTCTGGCTAAATCCCTTATGAATGTAGAGGAAATTTCCGGACCGTTAAATTCAGCGTCTAAAAGCTGGCCTCCGAAATCCTCCCTGACACGAGCCGCCGCGTTATGCAGCGCCTCGGCAGGAACGTTGCTTCTGCCCACCACCAGAAATTTAGTCAGCTTTGCTACCTCCTCAATGCTGCGCCAGGTATATAATTCACTAAGAGTATCCGCGCCAATAATATAGAAAAAGCGAGCGTTTTTATAAAGCTGCCCCAGCTCCCGAAGGGAATCTATCGTATAGGTATAGCCTTCCCGCCTTATTTCAATATCCGAAACGCTGAAGCCCGGAATATCCTTAACCGCCAAATTAGTCATTTCCAGCCTGCGGTATTTATCGGTAATTCCAAAGCTGCGTTTATGAGGCGGCTCTCCGGCGGGCAAAAATATTATTTCATCCAGCGAAAACTTTTCCATGCATTTTTGAGCCATTTGGATATGCCCGTTATGAATCGGGTCAAAGGTTCCGCCCATAATACCAAGCTGTTTTTCAAATTTTATAAATTCCATTTTATGTACCCCCTGAGCGTCCTGCAAAAAGATTTTCCGGAATAAACCAGCGTTTCATGGCCATAATTGCTTTATATTCCTCAATTACCATTGGCAATAAAGGCAATGCGTCTTTGCTCTTAGCGCCCGCTGCGTCCGCTTTGCCGCGCAGCCTTTAAAATCGAGCTCACTTTTAAAAACGGCGTCAAGCGCACTTTTAAGGACGGCGACGCAGCAAAACGGGAAACCATCCCACTAAAGCGCATTGTACTTAAAGCTGCATTGTCTAAATATTCTTTCAATGCCAAAAAGGGAGGCATAGGCACTATTGAAACGCTTTATTTTCCGCATAATTGACGCTTTATTCTTTTTCACGGCAGTATTTTTTATCTGCTACGCATTTTTGCTGCCCAGAATGAACAGCCGCAACGCCGCGCTTTTTACTTCTCTGTTCGCCGCGCTCGCGCTTGACTGCGCATACTACCTTATACGCGGCATATTTCTTGAGCGCAAAGACGCTCGCGCCAGCCGGGCAGAGGAAATCCGCTCATTTTATTACGGCTTTCTCCTGCTTGAGCAAAAGGAGCTATTTGCCATGCTTGCTAAAGCCTACGGCCAAAATTCCTCGCGCGCATCCAAAAAGCAGAACGTTCTTTTCTTTGGGCCGCCTCAGAATCAGGCCTTGATTTGCTTTCGGCCGCCTGAAGGTCAGCCCGCAGGGATTTCAGCTCTTCTTGAAAGCCTGAGATTAATAAATACCTCTAATTATCCCGAGCTTTTAATTATTGCGCCCTTCGGCCTCGAAAAAGCCGCGCAGGCATTTTTAGAAAGGCTGAACGCAAAATATGAGCTTATAAATTTCACTCAGCTTTTAAGAAAGCTCAGCCAAGAAGGCTTTACGCTTCCAAAGCTGGAAAAACCCAGCCCCGCTGGCTCAAAAAAGCTTTCCAAGCGTCTCGAGCCCCTGCTGGAAAACAAGCGTTCCCCCTACGCGCTGATAAAATACGCTGTTTTGCTCTGTCTGCTTTCAGTTTTCACGCCTTTTTATATTTACTATCTGGCCGCCGCCGGACTTTTTCTGGCGGCCGGAATATATATTAAATTCCGGCAAAAGCGTCAATCCAGAAATATTTTTTGATGCTTTCGGCTCTTTTTATATATAACAAGCTTATTACCTATGCACTGCACAGGCTCCGCGCCCGTTCTGCTTATTATTTCCCCGCAGGCCTCGCGCGCCGTCAGCCCGCTGTTTTTTAATACGGTCAGCTTTATAAGCTCGCGCGCCTCCAGCGCGTTATATATTTCAGTTATCAGCTCAGGCCCTATCTCGTTTTTACCTATTTGAAAAATGGGCTCAATACTATTTGCCATAGCCCTGAGCGCCGCTCTCTGCTTAGTAGTTATCATAAATTTACTCCTCTTAAACCGCGCGTCTTTTTTCAAGCGCGTCCCGTTTAATATATTTTCAGGCTTATACAGGCTTAAGCAGCGCCTGTACGCCGTATAAGGGCAGGCCTTAAGCCTTACTCTACATAATCAAATTCCATATCTCCCATGCTTACTGCGCTTCCCTCTCCCGCGCCCGCGGCCTTAAGGGCCTCTATTATCCCTTTTTCCCTCAGCTGGCGCTGAAAATATTTAAAGGAATCAGAATCGTCCAAATTGATGCGGGAAAGCAGTTTATCTATATACGGCCCTTCTACAACAAAAACATTTCCATCCTTATATATCTCAAAAGGCTTAAGCTCAGCATCAGGAGCATAAATTTGGTCCGGCATAATAGGCTCTGGAAGGGGCAAGGTCTTCAAAACCGCCGCCGTTTCACGCAGCAGAGGCAAAAAGCCCTTATTAGCCGCCGCCGAAACCGCAAAAACCTCCCTGCCCGCATGCGCTTTAAGCCTCTTAATATTCTCCTCCGCGCCCGGCAGCTCGCTTTTATTAGCGACTATAAGCTGAGGAAGCGCGCTTAAGGCGGCGCTGTATTGAGAAAGCTCTCTATTGATTATATCATAGTCCTCTACAGGGTCCCTGCCCTCGCAGCCCGAAACGTCCACCACATGCAGCAGCATGCGCGTGCGCTCTATGTGCCTTAAAAAATCATGTCCCAGGCCCGCGCCCTCATGCGCGCCCTCTATAAGCCCGGGAATATCAGCTAAAACAAAGCTGTAGTTATCCACGCCGCACACCCCTAAATTAGGCGAAAGCGTAGTAAAATGATAATTAGCTATTTTCGGGCGGGCCTTGGTTACTACTGAAAGTATGGTTGACTTGCCTACGTTGGGAAAGCCTATGAGTCCTACGTCGGCAATTGTTTTCAATTCAAGCTTAAGCTCCATTTCACGGCTCGGCCCGCCGCCCTGAGAAAAATTCGGAGCCTGGCGCGTCGCCGTGGCAAAGCGCGCGTTGCCCTTGCCGGGAGCGCCCCCCTGCAAAATAACCCTTTCTTCCCCGTCCGAATACATATCCGCCAATATCCGCCCGCTCTGAGCCTCCTTTACCACCGTTCCCGCAGGCACGATTATAACGACGTCCTCCCCCTTTTTACCCGTTTTAAAATTACCCGTTCCATTTTGACCGTCTCCGGCGGAATAATTCCGCTTATACCTAAAATCCAGGAGAGTGCGCATATCCTTATCCGCCTTAAATATAACCTCTCCGCCTCTGCCGCCATCCCCGCCGTCCGGCCCGCCGTTAGCCAGGTATTTCTCACGGTGAAAGGACACCGCGCCGTCTCCGCCCTTGCCGCTTTTAACCTTTATTTTAACAACGTCTACGAACATATTTTTTCCTCTTTATTGTTGTACTCGCAAAGGCCTGCAACCGGACATTTTTCACATTCGGGCCTTCGGGAATGACATATGCGCCTGCCATGCCAGAGAATAAGGTGATGCGCATGAGACCAGCGCTCCTTTTTAATCTGCTCCATAAGCTGAAGCTCGGTATGCAATTCGTCCTTAGCGTCAGTAATGCCTATGCGGTTGGAAACGCGGAAAACATGCGTATCTACTGCTATAGCGTCTATGCCAAAAGCTATACTTCCCACAACATTAGCGGTTTTTCGCCCTACTCCAGGCAAGCTTACCAGCTCCTCCATGCTATTAGGCACCTGAGAATTATATTTTTCCACCAGCATTTTGGAGGCCGCCAAAATATTTTTAGCCTTATTATGATAAAACCCGCAGCTATGAATAAGCTCCTCCAGTCTCTCCTGAGAAAGGGTTATCATTTTTTCCGGAGTATTATAATTCTTAAACAGCTCCTTAGTAACTATATTTACCCGCGCGTCCGTACACTGTGCGGATAAAACTGTTGAAACCAGCAATTCATACGGCGTAGAAAAAACCAGCTCGGTTGACGCCGTGGGATACAGTCCCTCCAGCATATCAAGCACTTCCTTCACCTGCTGCTTATTAAGCATTAACTCTCCCCCGTTCTTAATAGCCGAATATTCAAAAAGCTGCGCGCCTGATTAAAAGACTTATAAAAGGCCAAGGCCTGTTTTCCAGTTTTCGACTGCGCATTTAAGCTTATATATTTTAAACCATTCCTGTTTTTTTTGCAACACTTTGGCTTATTATCTGCCTTTCAGGCTGTTTAATACCCGTTCGGTAGTTTTAAAATGCAATTTTGCTATCTTATCCAGCCATTCTGACCCATTTTTTTGCGCTATTTCAACAGCCCGCTTTTCCACCTTAGCCGAAGCCCCCTTTATAAGTTCCATTCCCGTTTGCTCGCTCAAAAGCGCCATACTGCGCAAATATTCCTCCCGCGCCAATATGCTTGCCGCGGCTACAGCCGTATCCCTTTCACCCTTTGGCGTTTGAATAAGCTCTATACCGCGTCCCTTTTGCATAAGCGCCCTTTTAAGCACCTCTTCTCCGCCGAACTGGTCGGCTATAACATGTCCGCATTGATTGCGCGAAAGCAGGTTTTCAATTACCCGCGCATGCCCCCAAGCCAAAATCCGATTTAAATTTCCCGTCTTTTGATACATTTCGTTATATCGCTGCGGCCCAATTTTAATAATTTCAAATTTGTCCCGGCCCAGCGCGGCCTTTATATCCTGCGCCAGCAGCTTATTTTTTTTATCCGAGTTTTCCTTTGAATCAGCCGCGCCCAGCTCCTTAAGAATGCTTTCAAGCCGTCTGTCGACAAACACGCCCGCTATAACCAGAGGCCCGAAATAATCTCCCTTGCCCGATTCATCCGTGCCTATATGACTTTCAAGCAAGGGTATTGCCTTAACTGCTCTGGGCGCTTTAAATTCATTAGCCTCAGGCTTATCCGACATAGCTTTCAAGGCCGCGGAAACGCTTTTCAAGGCCGCGTCCTCCTCTCCGCCTGAAAAAACCGCCTTAGTAGAATTCCCCGATTTATTATAATACAGCGCCGCTTTCACCCTTCTGCCGTCCCGTTCAAAAATATATCCCTCCCCGTAGTCTATCTGCTTTTTTTCCAAAAATTCAAAGCCCTGCTTTTCCATAAGAGAAAGGAATATTTCGCATGCGTCCTCAAACCTGCGTATAAATTCTACTGAAAATGCCAAAAGAAGCTCCTCCAAATCTATATTATTGCATCGGCGCATTGAGCATACCTGAAAAAGCACGCCGTATGTTGTATAATCATTTAGTATAATATAAGCAAAATGAAAAAATAGCAAGCCGAATAATTGACACCTGAACCGATTTATGCTATATTACCAGCATTGCGCGGAAAAATGGAAATTTACAGCGCTTTAAGGCCGGCAATCCTCTGATAAATTTTCAATACGCCCCTAAAGCCGCCGTTAATTACGTTCCGCACTTATTATAATGTCCTTGACATAACCGCCCTATGGAGTTACAATTTAATAGCTTTTTAAACCTGTCGCTATAGCTCAGCAGGATAGAGCGACCGCCTCCTAAGCGGTAGGTCGGAGGTTCGAATCCTCTTAGCGACGCCAAAAACTTAGGCAGCAGCCTAGGTTTTTTATTTTTAAATACAATACCCTCAGTTTACAAGAAAGACGGTCGGAAGGCATAAAATTTGAGTCCTGCTGCGTTGCTTTGATTCCAAGTACGCCCGGTACATTTCTCGTTCAAGCGCGGTTTACCGGGCATAAATTTTATGCATTCTGACCATCCGGCCTTAAGCGGAGAACATTCTTTATTTTCAAGGCAAGCAATAGAGACGTACTTTGGAGTACGGCCCATTAAGGTTAACGCAGAAAAAGAAGAATTATCCCGTTATAAGACATATAATTTCTTGTAAACTAATGATATTGAGTGTATAAATCTAAAGCTCGCGGCAATAATTCTGCTATAAATTAGAAAGCGAGGTAAGAATATGTTTAAGCATGAAAAAAAGTTGTTTGAACCGGTAGAAGTAGAAAAGCCCAATCCACAGTATGCCGCGCTTCTGCAGGAGCAGCTTGGCGGCGCAAATGGAGAGCTAAAAGCCGCTATGCAGTATATGTCCCAGAGCTTCAGAATTAAAGATGCTGAAATAAAAGACTTATTTCTGGATATAGCGGCAGAAGAGCTTGGCCATATGGAAATGGTAGCACAAACCATAAATCTTTTAAACGGCCATAATCTTGACGCTTCAGGCGTACCGGCAGGAGAAATAGAAACCCATGTATTATTAGGCTTAAATCCCGGTTTAATTAACGCTTCGGGATATTCATGGACTGGAGACTACGTAACCGTTACCGGCGATTTGTGCGCTGATTTGCTTTCAAATATAGCCTCCGAGCAGCGAGCAAAGGTTGTATACGAATATTTATATCGTCAAATTGCGGATAAAAAGGTACAAAAAACTATAGATTTTCTTTTAAACAGAGAAGAAGCGCATAACGCTATGTTCAGAGAGGCCTTTAACAAGGTGCAAAGCACAGGCTCAAACCGCGATTTCGGCACTACCAAAGCGGCAAAAATGTATTTCAGTATGTCCGAGCCGTCTCCTCAAGACAGCCAATTTGCAGAAGCTAAGGTTACGCCGCCTTCTTTTAATTAATCCCAATAATAAGTCTAAATAGATAAAAGCCCTTTCTTCCTCAAGAAGAAAAGGCTTTTTTATTCAGCTTAATCAGCGTTGGCGGTATAATACGCTAAAATTCTCAGAGATATGCCTGTTTCCGTATTAATATCCTCGCAGCATTATTTTTTCTTTCTGAAAATCAGCGTTCCACAGCCCGCGGCGGCAGCGGCGGCATATGCGAGCACGGATAAATCACCCGTACCCTGCTGATTATCCTTATTATCATCCTCTTCGCCGTCCTGTCCATCCTGCTTAAGGGTAATGGCATCGGTTACAATTGAAGCGTCCTCGCTGGCGGTAATATCCGAACCGTAAACAAAGAAATTATCAAATATAATTCCGTTGGTATCAACATTATTCATATAGAGAGCAACCCAATTAAGAGTTATTTTAGTGTTATCCAGAGGCTTATTATCCAAATCTGCATATTCGGCGTTATCGTCAGCAATATCTACTATAATTGAGGACGCGGGTATGGTAACATAGCCCTCAAAGCCCTCGGGAATTATTATTGCCGCGCAGCCGTTATCCAGCACTCCTTCGGCTTTAATAGCTGTTTCCACGCCGTCCATAGAGGTAAGCACAGCCTCGGAATCATTTGTAAACATTATCCCGGAATTGCTTATGGTACCGTTCGCTATATCGCTGGGCGGAGCAATCCATGTACCCTGGAAGGAAAAGAGAACTTCGCCCTTACAATTGTTTTTAACATAAAAGCCGTAGCCGTCCGCGCCCGTATCGTTAGCCGCATAATTGGCAAAGGACTGAGTAAGCCCAGTTTCGGCGCCGCTGGCGGCATCCGCTTTTTTAGCCGCAACAAGCTGATTATTCTTTAAGGACCAATCCAAATTACCGCTCCAGCCTATGCCGGGAGCAAAGGCGGCGCTTTGGTCGTAAATTGTATCCTCCCCCGTTACGCTGTTGGTTATCTTAACATTAACCGTCTTATCGTTCCAGGGCGTCGCCGCGGCAAAGGCGGCCGCGCAGGAAAGAATCAAAGCGCAGGCCAGCAGCAGAATTATTGCTTTTTTCATAGAAAAACCTCCTTAATATTGCGTATTGCTACTTCTAATTATAAAGCGCTCAATCTGAACAAGCAATGCACAAAATTAAGAAAAACAAGTATTAGGTTAACATTAGCCTTCAATAATTAGCATCCCGCCCTTTTCCATGCTATGCCGCGTTAAAAGCGGCGGAACGCAGAAGCTCATAATTAAAAGCCCGCTTCATAGCGCAAACAAAGCGCAGTCCAAATTAAGCACGCGCCTAAATGAAACAAGCCCGAATCATATTTATTTTTTCTTTTTTCCAGCCAGCTCAAAAGAAATGCTTCTTCCCCTTACGCTTGCTCCCGTAACCTTTATGCGCACGCTCTGGCCCAGCTTAAAGCGCCTGCCGGTGCTGCGGCCCGTCAACACATATTTTTCCTGGTCAAAAATATAAAAATCATCCTTAAGACTAGAAAGGGGCACAACTCCCTCAATAGTGTTGTCCAGCTCAACCCAAAACGCCGTTGAACACATGCCAGAGATAACGCCGTCAAATTTTTCTCCTATATGCTTCTGCATATACTCGGCCTTTTTTATATCGTCTCCCTCCCATTCAGCCTCCTGAGCGGCGCGTTCTCTTTCAGAAGCGCGCAGGGCAATATCAGGCAGACGCCTTGCCCATCCCTTCAGGGCCGACGGATTTTCAAGGGAAAAATGTATCATTCTGTGCACTATCAAATCAGGATATCTTCTTATTGGAGAGGTAAAATGCAGATAATCCTCCGCCGCCAAACCGAAATGCCCCGTATTTTCCGAACTGTATTTAGCCTTCTGCATGGTTCGGAGCATTAGCCGCGAAATCACTCTTTCCTCCGGTCTGCCTTCCAGACGGGAAAGCAGCAGGGCAAAATCCCCGGGCTTGTCCAAATTATCCGCCTTAAAATTATAGCCGTAGCCCTTTATTATTGAAACAAAGCTTTCCACCTTGCTTTTTTCCGGCTTTTCATGAACCCTGTAAACCGCGGGCAGCCTATTAATACGCATATGCCTGGCTACCGTCTGATTGCATACGAGCATAAATTCTTCAATAACCATATTTGATATCCCGCGCTCATGCACCCGCACGTCTATGGCCCGGCCCTCTTCGTCCAGCGTAAATTCCGCCTCCGGCGCATTAAAATCAATACTGCCGGCGGCCATTCTGCGCTTTCTTAAAATATCCGCCAGCTCCTTCATTAAAATAAGCTCGTCGTAAATATGAGAATATCTTTCCGCCAGTTTAATGTCCCCGTCCAGAAGTCTGTTTATATCCTCATAAACAAGCCTTTCCCTAGAGCGTATAACGCTTTTAAATATTCTATAATCTCTTACTTCTCCCTGAGGACTGATATGCATTACGCAGCTTAAAGCCAGCCTGTCTACATTGGGATTAAGGGAGCATATGCCGTTGCTCAGTCTTTTAGGCAGCATAGGTATTACGCTCCCCGGAAAATAGACGCTTGTGCCTCTCTTTAAGGCCTCTCCGTCCAAGGCGCTGTCAGACCGGACATAATTGGATACATCCGCAATATGAACTCCCAAAACATAATCCCCGCCCTGCATTTTAATGCTTACGGCGTCGTCTAAATCCTTTGCGTCTATTCCGTCTATAGTAAATATACTCTCCCCGCGCAAATCCTCCCTGCCAATAAGCTGAGAACTTTCAACCGTTTCAGGCATGCTCTCCGCTTCGTCCAGCACCATTTGGGGAAAAGCCTCGGGTATATTATGCGCCCTGAGCACAGAAAGCATTTCCGCGCCCGGCTGTTCGCTCTCGCCGAGAATTTCGGTTATGCGGCCCAAAGGTTCTCTGCCGTCCTGAAAAAACTGATAAATTTCAGCCACAGCCTTAAAATTTTCAGGCAGCCCCTCCTTTTTATCCAGCCTTATCCGAGTATTCATTCTGTAATCATCAGGCGCAAGGTAAATTTCTCCGTTTTTATTCTCTATAGTGCCAACCACGCTGTTATTCGCCCGCTCTAATATTGAGATTATCTCTCCGCGGTCCGAATCTGAGCCTCCTGTTTTTATAGCGGCGACTCGGTCGTTAAGCATGGCTCCCATAAGCTTTTCAGCCGGAATATATAATTTTTGGCCGTCCTCTCCCTCAAAGAAGGCGTATTTATTTTTAACCAGCGCAATCCTGCCCTTTATTTCAGCATTTTTTCTTGCCCCGGCTCTGGCCCTGGCTCTTGAACCCAATGATTTGCTCCGGGCCTTTAGAATTTCCTCTCTTTTAAACGAATCCTCTTTAAGATAATATCGGCCCAGCCTATCCTTTAAAATCCGCTTATCCCTCTTCATGTCTTTAAGAATACTGTCAATAGGCGCATAGTCGCGCGCATCCCTTAATATAAGCTTTCTTATTTCCTTTTTGCTCAGCCTCTCATATTCCCTTAACAATTTAATTATTTTATCTTCTAATACCATTTTTACTCCTTTTTAACGCCCTTTTTACATAGGCTGTGTTAATAAAAAAAGCGCCCTTTTGTGGGCGCTGAAAATATATCCTTTTTTAAGCGGCCGCTCTTAGCTCTGAGATGGAAAGCATTATAGCGAGCACAATAGCCACAGCGACTATCAGAATAACGCATATTTTTGTCATGAGAGCCAGCCTGCCCTCTTTTGTTTTAACCGCCTTATTCCTGCCTAAAAAATTATCCGTATTGCTGCCGCCCAAAATACTGCCCAAGCCCTCGGTCGTACCCTTTTGCTTTAAAACGCTGATTATTAACAGAATGGATATAACCCCTAATATACACGCTAATATTATTTCAGTAACGTACATTTTTAATACTCATTCCTTTCACATATAAAAGAGCAGTAGTATAATAGCATAATAACAATTAAAAAGCAAGCGGAATTTAAACAATACTTTTTCTTTTCAGAAATTTTTGCCTTTTCTGCGTATATTCAAAAGGGCCAGCAAAAAGAAGAGCGCGCCCGAGCCCAGCAAAAACGCTATGCTCACAGCCGCAGGCACCGCATTCTCTCCAAAACTCAAACTGTTACCCATCATTATATTAAATTCCTCCAGCGCCCCTTCAGGCGCGCCCCTAAAAGCCTCCGCCAAACTGTCCTGCATAACCGTCCGCCTCATAAGCGCGGCTCCGTGCGAAACCGGAAAAAGCTTTACAATAAACCGTACTCCCTCCGGCAGAACTCCCACAGGCATATATATTCCCGCAACAAAGCCTATAAACGTGCCTATAAGAGTGCTGGCGCCAGTAAAAGCGCCCTGGCTGCTGAAAAAGGATACTATAAGCAGCACAAAAGCCGTATTGGAGGCCGAACAAATCAAAATAAGCCCCAGTACCTTTAACAGCGTTCCGCCGTTTAACATCGCCCCGCCTGAAAGCAGAATATACAGCTGCGTAACTATCAGAGTTACCAGGCTCATTATTACTCCCACCAAAAACGCGCTTAGCACATATCCTCCGGCTATATCCCGCCTCTTTAAGGGCGAGGAATAAAAATCCTTAGCCAACCGGCGAGCCCTGTCCTCCACCATTACTCCGAAAGCCCCCATTGTAGAGGTTAAACTGGCCACCGCGAGCAGTCCGGCGCTTATCCAGTTGTCCATTATCCCATCCATGCCCTCTACGCCTTCATAGGCCGAGCTAAGGGAGTCTCCCAAAAACGCAAAATACAGCACTATTATTATAAGCACGGCCAGCATGGAGAAAAATACCGAGCTTTTATCCTTATAAAAAACCTTGAGATTTCTCAGCATGAAATGAATCATTCTCTTATCTCCTTCCCCGTTATGCCTATAAAAGCGTCGTCCATATTGCCCATAGCCACCTCAAAGCCCGTTATAGCTCCGCTCACCCTTTTAAGCAGGGGCAGAGCCGCAAGCGTATCTGCCAGCTTTATTTTTATTCCTCCGGCAAAAGGAACGGCCTCAGCCTGCATATCCTTAATCAAGCCCATTAAAGCGGATACTTCACCGTATAATTTAAGACTGTCCGCAGCATATTCTCTTTTTAGCAGAGCCGGAGTTCCCCTGGCGGCGATTTTCCCTCCGTCCAGAACCACCACATAGTCGGCCGCATCCGCCTCTTCCATATAATGAGTGGTTAGAAATACCGTCATGCCGTTTTCCCTCTGCAGTCTTCTGACCGTCTCCCAAATACTCGCCCGCGTCTGCGGATCCAAGCCGGTAGTAGGCTCGTCCAGAAAAAGAATCCTCGGAGAATTCACCAATGCCCTGGCTATATCGGCGCGCCGGCGCTGCCCGCCCGAAAGCCTTCCGTATTTTCTGCCGGCAAATTCAGCGGCGCCCGCTTCCAAAAGCGCCTCATCCACTCTTTTTTTAAGCCTTTCACCCTTAAAACCGTAAAAGCTGCCCCGCAGCATAAGATTTTCCCTCACACTAAGCAGTCTGTCCAACACGCCGTCTTGGAAAACTACGCCTATTTCCGACCTGATTTTTTCATCCTGACACCCCAGCTCCAAGCCGTTTATAAGCACGCGGCCTCCGTCCGACCGGCTGAGTGTGCATAAAATATCAATAGTTGTGGACTTGCCCGCGCCGTTGGGGCCCAAAAACGCAAACAGACTTCCTGAATCAACGTAAAAATCAATTCCATCTACTGCTTTAATATTACCGTAATACTTTTTTAATCCGTCTACTTCTACGCTCTTCAACGTCCCTTCCCTCCTGATTGTATAAAGCTTCAGCTAAAGCATTATACTATTAATACCGGTCTGAGCGCAATTAAATACGTATAAAAAATTATTTAATGACAATTATATTACATTTAATTGAATTTAGCCGGGCTTTCTTGACAATATCTGCGTTATGGGCTAGAATAACAATAATAAATTTGTTAAAAATACATACTCCCCAACGGACAGGAATGCTGCGGCATAAACGGGAGCGCCGAGCGCGTTTCTGTTTTGTTCCGTTCTGCCGTTTCGGCTCAAAGCATTGCATAATCCTGCCGTTCATTTTTGCAAATAGGAGTATATAAAAGGGAGAACGCCGCGTTTCTTATAAAGAAATGTCCGCGCAATTTTAAAATTATGAAAAAAACTGAAGCCGTTATTAAAAAATGGGGTTCCTGCGCCCTTTTTATATGTATTGATATGGTGCTGCTCTTTTTGGCAATGCACATTTCTCTTTTAATCTTTACCCAGGGCGATATAAGCGAATACGCTCGCAGAATATTAAACCGGTATTATGCCGCGGCCTCAGGCATTACCGTAATTATTTTCGCCTGCATGGGGATTTATAATCATATCTGGAAGTATTCCGCCACCCTGACAGAAATGTTCCAGATAGCGATAGTAACCGCTATTTCCACTCTAGGCCTTTATCTGACCGGCGGCCTGCTTGATACCGGTATTGAGCTTTCCCTGTCATATTATCTCAATTATATGCTCATAGCGCTGATATTTATAATAGGCTCCCGGCTTTGCCTCTATCTGCCCCGGCTTGTCAAAACCCGCATTGAAAGCAAGAAAAACAGCAAGCGGCTGTTAATAATAGGCGCGGGAGCGGCGGGCGCCATGCTTATCGATTACCTGCGCGGCGGCGGATATGTTTACGGCCGGCCCATAGCGGTCGTGGACGACGATCCGTCCAAGCATGGAATGCGGGTGCACGGCGTGCCTGTTAAAGGAGGCTGCGAGGAAATGACGGACGTAGCCGAAAGGCTTTCCATAGACGAGATAATGCTGGCCATACCCAGCGCTACTGATGCCGAACGCAGGAATATATTACGGCTGGCCGCTCAAACGGGCAGAAAGGTTACCACTCTCCCCCCCTTAGAAGAGATAGACGATAAGGTAAGTCTGGATATGATAAGGGATATTGACCCTCAGGAGCTGCTTCCCCGTCCGGAAATAGTAATCAACCAGCGCTCCGTACTCTCTTACCTCAAGGGCAGGACTGTTTTAGTAACGGGCGGAGGCGGCTCCATAGGCTCCGAGCTTTGCCGGCAAACGGCGCTCTGCGGATTGAAGCAGCTTGTTATATTTGATATTTACGAAAACAATGCCTTTGAGCTTATGAACGAGCTTAAGGCCCGTCAGCCCGAATTAAACGTTTGCATACGCATAGGCTCGGTTCGGGATATTTCCAGAATGCGCGAAATATTTGAAGAGTTTCATCCAGAGGTGGTATTTCACGCAGCAGCGCATAAGCATGTGCCCCTTATGGAGGATAATTCGCGCGAAGCGGTTAAAAACAACGTATTCGGCACTCTGAATACCGCCCGCTGCGCACAGGAATACGGCGCGGAGCACTTTGTGCTGCTTTCTACCGATAAAGCGGTTAATCCCACTAACGTTATGGGCTGCACAAAACGCATAAGCGAGCTTATAATGCAGCATTTGAACCTCGAAGGAGGAAAAACTAAATTTGCCGCCGTGCGCTTCGGCAACGTTTTAGGCAGCAACGGCAGCGTTATTCCTACCTTTAAGCGGCAGATTGCCGCCGGAGGCCCCGTAACCGTAACCCACCCTAAAATAACCAGATATTTCATGACTATTCCCGAGGCCGCCCGGCTGGTAGTACAGGCCGGCGCGCTTGCCGCAGGAGGCGAAATATTTGTATTGGATATGGGACAGCCCGTATTTATAGACGATTTGGCGCGCAATATGATTCGTCTCTCCGGCTTTACCCCTGATAAGGATATAAAAATAGAATATACCGGACTGCGTCCGGGTGAAAAGCTATATGAAGAGCTTTATAACGACGACGAATCCAACAAAATGACCAAAACCGAGAACAATAAGATTTTTGTTCTGCAGCCGGTGGATTTTGACGCCGATATATTCTGGAAACAGATTCAGGCGCTTAAGGAGGATGTAGAAAACGGACGTGAGGTGCGCGATGGCCTTAAAGCCATAGTGCCTAATTTTATAGAACAAGAGGGCTAAAATACTAAACTACGGCAGAGGAAGCATATGGTTTTCAGCAGTATTGAATTTATCTTTATATTTCTTCCAATATTTTTTCTGGTATATTATTTTCTGCCTTTTAAATTTAAAAATATTTGGCTGTTTATAGCAAGTTTAGTATTTTATTCTTACGGAGTACTGGATAATCCGCTTTATATACTTTTATTGCTGATATCAATATTGCTCAATTACTATTTCGGCATCGCAATAAGCAGAAGCGAGCAAAACCGCCGCGGCTGGCTGGCCGCGGGCTTGGCCTATAATTTTGCATGGCTTTTTTTATTTAAGTATTCCGACTTCGTTTTTGAGAACATTAACGCTGTTTTGGGAAAATTTTTCCCCTCCTGGGGCTTTGAGCTGCCTCTGTCCGAATGGGTTCTGCCCATAGGCATCAGCTTTTACACCTTCCAGATATGCTCTTACATTATTGACGTTTACAGAAAAAAAGTACCTGCGGAAAAATCCATACTGGATTTAGGCGTTTATATCTGCATGTTCCCTCAGCTGATTGCCGGCCCTATAGTCACTTATTCCTCGGTAGCAAAGCAGCTGCATAAACGCAAGCACACCCTGGCTCTTGCTGAAAGCGGTCTTAAGGAATTCGTAATAGGCTTGGGACTTAAAGTGCTTTTAGCCAATCAGGTGAGCACGCTTTGGAGCAATATAGAAGGCATCGGCTATGAAAGCATATCCACTCCCCTAGCCTGGATGGGCATTCTGGCCTTCACCTTCCAAATATACTTCGACTTTTACGGCTATTCCCTTATGGCTATAGGTCTGGGACGCATGATGGGCTTTAAGCTGCCCAAGAATTTTGATTATCCATATATTTCTACATCCATGACTGAATTCTGGCGGCGGTGGCATATTACGCTGGGAAGCTGGTTCAGAGAATATGTATATATTCCTCTGGGAGGAAACCGAAAGGGCATGCCCAGAACAATACTTAATCTATTTATCGTCTGGCTTTTTACCGGTATATGGCATGGAGCAAGCTGGAATTTCGTAATATGGGGACTGGTACTGTTCTTCTTTATTTTTATAGAAAAGCTGTTTTTAAAGAATTTCTTAGACAGGCACCGCTGGCTCGGTCACCTTTACATGATTCTCCTCATCCCCCTGAGCTGGCTGATTTTCGCCATAACCGACCTCAAGCAGCTTGGCATCTATTTTGGGCGTTTATTCCCTTTTCTGGGCAGCAAGCCTATAAACGTATTTGAATTAGACTATATAACATACCTTAAATCCTTCGGCGTGCTTCTTGTTATATGTATTTTATTCTCCACGCCCCTCCCCCGCCGTATATTTACGGTGCTCCGCAGGAATCCGCTTATAGAAGCATTAATACTCATCGCAATATTCGCCGGCTCTGTTTACTGCCTGTTTATGGGGCTGGACGACCCGTTCCTGTATTTCAGATTCTGACGAGCGGCCAATACGTATATAATGCAAATTTAACCGTCATGGAGGTAAAATAATATGCGCAAAAAAACTCATACTGCCCAGCACGTCTTTATAATAATTATGATTGTACTGGTTATAATAGCCCTGCCGGTAACAATAAAGCACCTATTTTTCAAGGACCCGCCTCAGCCCGAAAGCTCCTTTGATATAAGCGTCACTCCCTCTCCTGAAACACCCTCTTATTCAGGCCAGAGTCCAGTTATTGAAGAGACTCCCGCCCAGAGCGACGCAGCCCCAGGCGAAAGCGCCGCGCCCTCGGCCGAGCCTACAAAAGACGCGGACGGCTTTATAACCGTAGATAAGGATTATTTTAAAGACGCTCTATTTATAGGCGATTCACGCACGGTAGGACTTTATCAGTATTCAACTATAAAAGAGGCGACCTATTTTGCGGACATCGGCATGCAGACCTTCAACGTATTAAATAAAGAGCTGGACGTTCCAGGAAAGGGCAAAACCAATCTGGAAAATCTGCTCAAAAACAACAGCTATAAAAAGATATATATAATGTTGGGAATAAACGAATTAGGCTATCCCTCCTATAACAGCATAATATCTAAATACTCGCAGCTGCTGGATACCATAAAATCCATTTGCCCAGAAGCGGTTATATACGTTCAGGCTAATCTGCACGTTACCAAAAGCAAATCGGACGGGGACAGCATATATAACAACGCTAATATAGACCGGCTTAACAGCGCCATTGCCGGTCTGGCTGATAACCAAAAAATATTCTATATAGACGTAAACACGATTTTTGACGATGCAAACCATGCGTTTGACCAGAAATACACCGCCGACGGCAGCCATCCCCTGGGAAAATATTACATGACCTGGGGCGATTGGCTGTGTACTAAAGCAGTAGCAATAGACTGAGCATTCTTTAATAAAAAAAGCCCGGAGCAACCTGTTCCGGGCTTGTTTATATATACTTAGACAATACAATCAAATTGCAATGCGTTTTTGCTTAAGAGCCCGCTGCGTCCGCTTTGCTGCGCGGTCCTAAAAATACGCCTGGTATAAAAATCATACCGCGCCCGCCTGCTCGCTTTCAAGCATAACTGTTTTAGTTAAAATATCGTTATAGCTGTAGGTAAGCTTTCGTTCTACGCCGTCCAACTGCACGCTGAGAGTAAACACATTAGGATATACGCCGCAGATAACTCCGTCATAATGACTAATTCGCTTGCGTCCTATATCCGCGCTTACCCTTACCCTGCTTCCCAGCATGCCTCCCACTCTTGCTTTTATACGATTTATTTCCTGCATATCAAAAAAGGCTCCGTTTCCCCGCGCACACGCGCGGCTTATTTTTCTTCTCAGACAATATTATTATGCTCAAAAAAATTTTTTCAATGCAGAAAATACCAGCATATTTTTCTGCCTGCGGGCAATAATAAGCTTGAAATCATTAAGAAGGAGAGAAAAACACATGCCAATCAAAGGTTCGCAGAGCATAAGCTGCAATGTTAATTCCTGTGCTTTTAATCAGGAGAGAAAATGTACCCTGAAGGCCATAGTAGTGGCTCCGTGTCCTCACGGAAATTCCGGAAATCCCGAGGACGAAAGTATGTGTGCAAGTTATTATAAGAGGATGAATTGATATGCAAAGCAATATAGAATGCGATGCAGTACGCTGCCTCCATAATAAGGACGGCAAGTGCGACGCGCATCACATAAACGTAAGATGCAGCGATAATCTGGCGGTAGGAGACGCTCATTGCAACAGCTACGCCTATCCTATAAACAATGCCGGCAGTAAGCTTTTGATGGAAATGGGCAAGGATATGACCGTTGACCGTACCGTAAAGGACGCAGAGATTACCATAGCATGCTCAGCGAAAAACTGTATTCACAACAACGAATATATGTGCAGGGCCAGAAGCATTAAAATTCAGGATCCAAGCTTTACCCCGCTTAAGGATTGCGCATGTCAGACCTATTCCCCAAAATGATTTCAGTTCTTTTGGGCTGACGAGCGCAGAAGAACATTTAAACCCGGACGGGAAATTTACTTCCTATCCGGGTTTAATGCTTTTAACCCAGCCTGCGCGTGAAAGCCTGCAAAAAGCGCGAAGCTTCGCCCTCTATGAATGCGCGCTATTTTTTTATAAGCCGATATTCCACACAATTAGCTCCGGACGCGGGAATATTAAAGCTCATTTCGTATTTGCCTGCCGCCGCATCATAATAGCACTGCCAATAATCGTTCCCGTGCACCGATTGGTCCAATTTGAGCCATTGCCCGTCCTGCCTGTATTCCAGCGTATAGCCCGAATACCCGTCCAGCCCGGTAATTGTAACCGGAATATATCCAAATCCGCCGCTTAGGCTGAATTGAACCGTCTGGCCCTCAGCCTCCAGCTTTAACGGAAGCTCAGAAATAACGCTGCCTGCAGAAACGTCGTATTTTGATTGGTTGTAATAATACTGCGCCATTTTATAGGTGTTGAAATACTCCGCGGGTATATCGTTTACATCCGAGGTTTCTATATAATATAAATCCTTATTAAAGGGCAGATTTACATATTCCACCTTTCCGCTGACCTTGCTTCCTGCTTTTATTATATTGCCCACAGCCGCCGGCGGAGACAATTCAGCCAGAGGCGCGTACCAATTGGCCCAATCGGTATATGACCGATATAAGCTTACGCAGGGCTGAGTATAGGTCACACCGTTAAGAGTGGCGCTGTATTCCTTTACCGCCAGCATTCTATTGGCTACGATTTGGCTCTGTCCCCAGCTGGACTGCGTCTGGTCGTTAAACACCTCGCCGGTTGCGCCGGTAAAAGCAATATAGCAGCCTGTTCCCGGCACCTCTATTCGCTGCATTGTATCGCTGCCGATATATCCCGTCTCCCGAGTATAATCCAATTCAAATTCAGCGCCATAGCGCATGCCGTTTAATTCAAAGCTTATAGGGCCCTCGTCGTTGCCTATAGTCATGGTGGGATAATAAACTACATTATAAAAATCCGAGCCTATCTGATAAAAGGCCATACGCTCAAATTCCACATCCTTTAAAAATTCATATTCAAAGGTATGCAGCGCTTTGCTCAAATCGTCTGTGCGGCCCAAATTAGCCGTCATTTTTACAGCTATGGCCTCGTCAGAGGTCACGGCGGTATATATCACCTCGGTAACGTTAGGACCCTGCTTGCGGAAATAAATCTTCATATTCTTAAAGCCGACATATTCCCCGCTGGTATCCGTATAAATTAAAAAATTTCCGCCTCCGTTTGAATTGACCCAACCATACTGCTGTCCGCCCTCCGGAGTAACGCCAAAGGGCACAATATCCACAATAAAGCCGGAGCGGCAGTTGTTTTCCGCATCATAGCAAAACGCCTCGTGCGAGGAGCCTATAGCGCTTGTCTCCCACACCTGCCCGCTCTGACGGCCTATCCACCCGGCCAGACATAGCTGCGCGTGGCTGGCGGCATATAATTGGCCCCACTGCGCATAAGCTATTGTAAATTCATATTCCACTCCGGTATACGCCGGAACTTCTATAACGGTATAGGCATGCAGCCACGTCCCCTCCAAATATCTGTGCGGGTCGTCGGGGGAATAATTATCCCCCAGATAATGCCAGTTCTTGCTGAGCTGCACGCTCAGACCGGTAGGTTCACCGGTAATTATATCACGTATCATAGGAGTTAAGCCCTCAACGCCGAATTTACCGTCCTTAAAAAACATTATGGGCACCTTGACCGTCCGGCCCGTAGGATTTTCAACGGTAAACCTCAGCCTATCATACGAGGTGCGCGCCTCTTCGTCAGCAAAATCAGTAAGCCGGTTTGAATTCATCCTATTTGCGTCAATAATAAAATATCCATGCTCCGCGTCATAGGAAACCCGTTGGTTTCTGCCCTCGCTCGGTTCTATCTGTACTGCCGAAACCTGCGCGCTTTCTACAGAGCGCTGATATTCCGCGTCAGCGCGCGAGGCGTTAAGAGATGGCACACACACAACTCCAAAGCCCTGATATTCTTTAGCGGCTAAATCCCTGCTGCATTTAAATGTAATGGAGGCGCCGTCCGTTTCAAGACTGGCCCCGCTTTCTCTGGGCAGCACAAAGGTAAAACCGCGGCCGTCTGACCGTTTAAGAGTAGCCGCAAAGCCGCCGTCATAAACCTCAACGCTGTTAAAGCTTTCATCCAGCTTAAGCGTAAAGGATAATTCCGCATCTGATACGGCCGTATAGCTGTATAAATTAAAATACAGAGAAAAATGCGATGGCATTGCCTTTATTTCCATGCGCCCCAATATATCACTACGGCCGCTGAACTGCAAAAATAGCAGCTCCATGCTCTGCATATAATGCCCTGATTCAAGAATCATGGAATTAACCTCGCTGCCCGTCACCTTTTTAATAGAATACGCATACGGATAATCGCTGCCGTCTATATTAACGTTATAATTCATAGCGCAGGAGGGCATGCTGTCAATCAAAGCGGCGTCCTGAGACTGCGCCTGCGCTTCAGTCAAAGGCTCCTCTATCCAACCCAATTTAGTAATCATCCCCAGCTTGGTATCTACGTTTATGCCGTAATAGCCCGACTGAATGCATATCTCCGGTCTTCCCATTTCCGCATTATTTGCGTTTACAAAGCCGTTTTTCCACCACATGCATACATAATCCCGGTAATCCGGCTTTTGAATATATGTTTTATCCATACTGATTCTCCTGTCCTCCGTCCCCGTTACTGATATCTGCCCGTCGTCTGGCGCCGTCGTGCCCGCCGCAGTCGGCGAAATCCCCTCTGCGCACGATGAAAGAGACAACGGCAGAATTGCAGCCGCTATCAGCGCCAAAAGCTTTTTATATCCCAACAATTTATTTCCTCCTTCCGATTTAAATCCCGTAAATTTATGGGACTGTCTCTAACGCTATATTAGTTTAACTTGGACCCTTTTAAGCCGCAATGCACAATACTAACCATAAAAGCTACAAAAGTAACCGCAAATCCGGTTATTTTTAAGGCTCTTAAAACCGTGTTTTATATATATTCTGATTACCCTCAGTTTACAAGGCTGAAAATCCGACGGCCCTTAAAAAATAAACTCGGCCCGTTCCGCAGCCGTTATTCAAGCTAAAAGGCCATAAAAAGCAGCCGCAATGGAACTCTCCCCCCGGAGCGGTCTGCAACAATATTATAAAAAGCAAACTCACAAGCCGAATAAGTTAGAAACGGGCAACAGCAAGTTAATATTGTCTATGGCGTTTTTTATAAAATTATTGTATTCTTTCAGGGTATATAAATTAATACGATGGAGGTATTATATAATGGACTGCAAAAGCTGCAAGATGGGCAGCATAAAACCCGTCGCACTTATGGTGGAGCAGGTGGAAAATCCTCTCGGTATTTTCCGCGCTCAGCCTCGTTTCTCCTGGCAGATACCCTGCGCTCAAAAGGGGAACTATCAAAAAACATATAGGATAGAATGCGCTTCCAGCCGCGAATTATTAGAAAACGGCCAAGCTGATCTCTGGGACAGCGGCATTGTAAGCAGCAACCAGCTTAACCTTGTTCCTTACCAGGGCAAGCCTCTTTCCAGCCTTCAGGGCGTATATTGGCGCGTCCGTATTACCGACGCCTTTGATAAAGAGGGAGAGCCCAGCGATATCGCTTATTTTGAAATGGGCCTGCTGGACAAAAACGAATGGAAGGGGCTTTGGCTGACCGACCGCCTTTACAAAAACAAATCCGCCTGCTATTTCCGCAGCGATTTCAGCGTAAAGCCCGGCCTTAAGCGCGCCCGCGCATTAGTTTCGGGAATAGGCTATAATATCGTCAGCATAAACGGAGCAAAGCAGGGCGACGCTGTTCTGGATCCAGGCTGGACTACATACGACAAGCGCGTACAGTATCGCGTACATGATATAACCTCCGACCTCAAAGAGGGCGAAAACACCATAGGCGTTACCCTGGGCGAGGGCTGGTACCATAATAACCATTACGCCTTCAACGGCTTTTCCTTCCTTGAAGCTTTGCACTGGCTGGGACAGCCCCGCTTTACCGCTCAGCTCTTCTTTGAATATGAGGACGGCAGCACACAATGGATATATTCCCGGCCCGAAGACTGGAAGAGCAGCTACGGCCCCATAATTTATAACGACGTATTTAACGGCGAGCATTACGACGCGCGTATAGAAATGCCTGGCTGGGATACGCCTGCGGCCAAGGACTGGCCCTGGAGACCGGCTAAGGAAATTGAAGGCCCCGGCGGAGAATTGGAGCCCGCGATTGCCGAGCCTATAAAGGTTATCCGGGAAATGAAGCCTGTAAGCGTTTCGCAGCCCAAGGAAGGCGTTTACGTTTACGACATGGGCCAGAATTTCGCAGGCTGGGCTGAAATTAAAGTAAACGCTCCAAAAGATACCAAAATCACCCTTAAATTCGCCGAAATGCTGTATGACGACGGTACGATTAACCAGGAGAATCTCCGCTGGGCGGAAAACAGAGACATATATTTCTGCAAGGGTACAGGCGAAGAGGTATTTGAGCCCCATTTCACCTATCATGGCTTCAGATATGTTCAGCTTGAGGGAATAACTCCTGAAATGTGCGTTTTAACCGGCAAGGTGGTACGTTCAGCTGTACGCAAAACAGGCAGCTTCTCCTGCTCGGACGAGATGCTAAACCGTATTCAGACCGCTGTGCTATGGACGGAGGAGAGCAATCTGCATTCCGTGCCTACCGACTGCCCGCAAAGAGACGAGCGCCAGGGCTGGACTAACGACGTATCAGTACGCGCTGAAGAAACCATATATAATTTTGGCATGGGCGCGTTTTACCGCAAATGGATGAAGGATTTAGTGGACGAGCAGGGTGAAAACGGCAGCATAACAGATGTTGCGCCCCGCGCCTACGGCTCCATTCAAGCCGACCCCATATGCAGCGTGTTCCTGCTTATCCCCTGGTTCAACTATATGTTCTACGGCGACGATTCCCTGATTGAAGAATATTACGATAACATGTGCCGCTGGGAAGAATTCCTTACATCTAAGAGCAAAGACGGAATTGTTCAATATTCCAATTACGGCGACTGGGCCGGACCGGTAGACGGCTGTATAGGCGGCCGCGAAGCCAATATGGCTCTTTCAGCCATAACTCCCGGCACATATATGTCTACGGTATTCTATTACGTCAACGCGCGGCTGCTGGCTAAAATTGCAGAGCGCATAGGCCGCAGCGAGGACATAGCCAAGCATAATGCGCTGGCCGATTATATTAAGGAGCAGCTAAATAAGGAATTCTTTAATTATGAGACTGCTCAATACGCCTTAGGCTCGCAGGCCTCCAATTCGCTGGCGCTGCGCTTTGACTTAGTGCCCGAAGGATACCGTGAAAAGGTTAAAAAGAATCTGGCGGACGACATACGCAAGCATAACGGGCATTTAACCACCGGCAATATCGCAACTAAATACATGCTGGAAGCTCTTTCAGATAACGATATGGGAGATTTGGCCTTTGAAATAGCCACTCAAAAGGATTATCCCAGCTGGGGCTATATGTTTTCCAAGGGTGCAACCACCATATGGGAGCGCTGGGAATTAGGGGTCACGGCAGCCATGAATTCGCACAACCACCCCATGTACTGCACGATAAGCACCTGGTTCTTCAAGCATTTAACAGGCATACGGCCCCTGGAAAAAGGCTTTGACCGCATACTTATCGCTCCGCAGCCGGTAAGCGGGCTTACCGACGCCAGCGCAATAATGGAAACCGTGCGCGGCAAGGTAGCTTCAGGCTGGAAGAAGCAGGACGACAAATTAATAATGGACGTTATCATACCCTTTGGCGCTACAGCTATTGTGCGCGTGCCCAAGGAATACGGCGCCGTATATTCGGGCGAAAACTGCGTTTACGGTTTAGACGGCTTTAAAGCTGAGCAAGGCATAACCGGGGCGCAGGAAAAGGACGGCTTTATCCAGCTGGAAATATCCAGCGGACGCTATGCGTTTGTGGCTGTAAAAAAGTAACGCTTTATTTTAAGAGCAGAAAAATAAAGTACGCGCTAAAGCTCCCGGCTTTAAAAAAGGGGGGGCGGCGCGCATTCGGGCGCCCTGCAGGCGCCCGAATGAGACGCAAAATATGCCTGGGAGAGAACGCTGTTCTCTCCCAGGCATATTTTGCGTCCGGCCAGGCCGGAGGCCGGGCCCGCGCCGCCCCCCTGCCCCAAAAGCTCGCAAGCGCGCCCTTTATTTTCTGCTCTTAAAGAAAAGCCGGAATCAGCACAAATATAATAAAACCGGCAAAATACCCATAACCGAGCCTTATATACTAATACTAAAATATTGTTATAAAATAAATTGTATTTATGCCCGCGTTATTGTATAATATTAAAAACTACTAATCAAAGGACAGGAGTATGGCTTTACTCAGCATAAATCAAGCCTCCGCGGCATTTGGAGATAAAACAATATTTTCAAATATAACCCTTTCTGTCAATAAGAAAGATAAAATAGGCATTATAGGCGCTAACGGAACAGGTAAAACCACCCTTTTTAAGCTTATTCAAGGGATTATTACCCCCGAAAGCGGCAGTATAAGCCTGCAAAAAGGCATATCCTTAGGATATTTAGAACAGCATACCTCCCTGAACAGCAATAATACAGTTCTAGACGAAGCATTAAGCGTATACAGCCGCGTTTTCGCAATGGAAGAAGAGCTCCGCGCATTGGAACAGGCCATGGCCAGCTCGGCAGAACACGAGCTAATGGAAAGATACTCCGCTTTAACTCAGAAATACGAAGAGATGGACGGATATTCCGCCAACAGCCGCGTTCTGGGCGCTCTGCGCGGGCTTGGACTGGGAGATGAATTCTTTAACAGAAAGGTTTCCACTCTAAGCGGCGGCGAGCAGATGCGCCTGGCGCTTGCCATGCTCCTGCTGGGAGGCCACGACATGCTTTTGCTGGATGAACCGACCAACCATCTCGATTTAAAGGCTGTGGAATGGCTTACAAGCTTTTTAGCAGATTATAAAGGCACGCTTATGGTCGTCTCGCACGACCGTTACCTGTTGGACAGAGTATGCACGGGTATTGGAGAAATTGAAAACGGACGTCTATATTTCTACAGCGGAAATTATACTCAATACCGCCAAAAGAGAGAACAGGCCAAGGAAATAAATCTAAAGGCCTATCAGGAGCAGCAAAAGGAAATTGCCCGTCAAAAGGAAATAATTGCGCAATACCGTTCCTTTAACCGGGAAAAAAGCATACGTGCAGCAGAAAGCCGCGAAAAGGCCCTTGAACGCATGGAGATAATAGAAGCTCCGCAGTCTGTTCAAAGCATACGGCTGCGCTTTAACGAAGGTCCGCGGCCGGGCAACGACGTATTATCCTTTAAAAGCCTTACAAAGCGATACGGACAAAAGCTTATATTTGAAAATATACACGGAGAATTAAAGGCGGGAAGCCGAATTGCGCTTATAGGACGCAACGGAACGGGTAAAACCACTCTGCTGCGTCTGCTGGCCGGGCTGGAAAGACCGGACTGCGGAAGCATATACTGGGGCGCAGGTGTAAAAAAGGGCTATTACGCTCAAAAGCAGGAGAATTTAGTTATGAGCAATACCATACTGGACGAGGTATGGTCTGCCTGCCCCGCAATGAATCAAACCCAGGCCCGCTCCAGCGCTGCGGCCATGCTCTTCAGAGGGGAGGACGTCTTTAAGCCTATTTCCGCATTAAGCGGCGGCGAAAGGGCGCGGGTGGCATTAATAAAATTAGCCCTTGGAGAAAACAACGTGCTCCTTATGGACGAACCGACCAACCACCTAGATATGGACTCCCGCGAAATACTGGAAGAAGCCTTAAAAGCTTTTGGCGGCACAATAATCATGGTTTCGCATGACCGGTATTTAATAAACAGGCTTGCGGACAGCATCTGGGAAATGGAAAACGGCGAATTAAAGATATACCCCGGCAATTACGACCAGTATTTAAAAAGCAAAGCGCCCGAAACCGTTTTAGACTTTCAGCCTCAAATTACTAAAACCGCCCTGGATAAGCAGCGCAGACTGGATAAGGCCGCACGGGAAAGAAAAAAGCGGGAAGCCGCCCTCCTGCGCAGCACAGAAGCGGATATAATACAAATCGAAACGCGCATATCCGCTTTGGAAGCTCTTTTTTCTCAGCCCGATACCTATTCGGACGGAAATATATCCTCTTTGCAAAAGGAATATAATACTTTAAAGGAAAAGCTTGAAGCACTCTATCTACAATGGGAAAATTTAAGCAGCCAGGACTGATTGGAGCGAATAAATATGAATAAACACATTTCCGAAGCAGTTATAAAGCGGCTTCCCCGATATTACCGATGTATGTGCCGTTTAGAACAAGAGGGCGCCGAACGCATTTCCTCGCATGAACTAAGCAGGCTGACCGGCCTTACCGCAAGCCAGATACGACAGGATTTAAACTGCTTCGGAGGCTTTGGTCAGCAGGGCTACGGCTATAACGTAACTGAATTAAAAAATGAGCTGCGTTCCCTTCTCGGCCTGGGAAAGGAAATGGGAATGGTAATAGTAGGCGCCGGCAACATCGGCCAGGCCCTGGCTCATTACAAAAGCTTTAAGCACGAAGGGTTCTGCGTGCGCGCAATGTTTGATATAAATATCCTTTCAGGCCGAACCATTGAAGGCATAGATATACTGCATACGGATATGCTGGAAAAATACCTAGAAGTAAATAAAGCGGATATAGGCGTTATCTGCGTACCCCAGGAGAGCGCGCAGAATATTGCCGACCGCCTATGCGCCGCCGGTATAAAATATCTATGGAATTTTACTCCCTGCGATATAAAGTCTCCTCCCGGAGTGATAATAGAAAACGTTAATCTCAGCGATAGTTTATATCTGCTCTCTTATCGGATAAACGCTCAGACGCAGCTTAAATAAATAGCTTTTTAACCAATAAATAACTGCGCGGCAGCGCGGAAAGGAATAATATTATGAGAATAGACGCTTTCCCCAGCACAGGGCAATGGTTTAAAGGCAATACTCATGCTCACACCTCGGTTTCAGACGGCATATTTGAGCCTGAAAAGCTAATAACTGAATACAAAAAAGCCGGATACAGCTTTTTAGCCATTACCGACCACGAAATCTACTCAGACTACACTCAATACGATACGAACAGCTTTATAATGATGCCCGGCGTGGAGCTAATGCTTTGGCAGGGAGATAAAAAAATAGCCTTTACCACCCATCTGGTAGGCTTGGGGATTCCAGGCAAAAATAAATTTTTGCACGGACAGAAGCTGGAATATGATAATACTACCCCCACAAGCGAGCTTATAAAATTCCTTCATGAAAACGGAAATTATGTTATTCTGGCTCACCCATACTGGTCAGGCACAAGACTGGAGCATTTCAACGAAAATTTCAACGGCATAGACGGAATGGAAATATATAACAATGTATGCAACCTGGCCTACGGCACGGGCTACTCCGAGGCATTTTTTGATACCGCCATTTGGGCGGACAGGCATATTGCCTGCTTTGCCAGCGACGACACCCACCAAAAGGTTGCCCAAAAGCCTGATTTCTGCGGAGGCTTTATTATGGTAAAAGCGCCTCGGCTGGATAAAACAAGCATATACCAAAGCATAAAGGCGGGCCATTTCTATGCCTCTACCGGCCCTATCATTGACGAATTCTATCTGGAGGACGGCGTAGCCTACGTAAAATGCCCGCCCTGCGAAAAAATCTCCTTTAACACCGACTTCTATTCAGGAAACTGCACAATCAGCCCAGACGGTTCCCTAACTCAGGCGTCCTGGGAATATAAATGCATAGGAGACAGCCCTCGCTATGTGCGCTGCAAAGTAGAGGGCAAAAACGGCACGGCCTGGAGCCAGCCTATATGGCTGAAATAAATCCCGCGCTTTATTAAAACCCGGCGGTATAAACTAAAAGCTCCGCTAAAAACATCCATTTTCTTAATTGAATAACAGCTTATACGGCCAATAATTGCCCATAGCGGCCGGAGCATGCGTTCATCCTCAGGAATAATCCTATTCCTTCTTTAATGAATTTCAGCAGCGCGCTCCGGCCCTTTTATATATATTTTACAGCGTATCCGCCTTTTTTAAGTGTAAATAGCTTACAATCATGTATGTAACCAATAAAATTAGAATTACAGCCGTAACAAAAACCGCCGGCCCCGACCAAAGCGCCGTAATATAATAGCCGCCCAAAACACCCGCCGCAAAGCTGAGGATAAACAGAAAATATTTTAAGCCTATCCAAAAAGCCCCTCTATCCCTTTTAAAAATAAATTTATGAAGATATTCCGTCATTGAACGAAGATTTCCCGTACAAAACGCCGTTGCAAAGGGAAGCCCCTCCATTTTTCTAAAGCTGTTGAACTGAATGGCCGCCACTAAAGAGACCAGCGCGTTTACTATCATATCTGAAAAGCTATCCGGCAAAAAGCCAACCAGAATAAGCAATACTATTTCCGCTCCTATTATACAGCAATGCCCCCAAAAAGAGCCCGCCTCATTTTTTCTAACGCCCTTAAGCAGCTCGCTTAAAATAACTCCCACTATAAAAAACATAATGGGCACAAAATATCTCAGCGCCGAAGCCCCTTCTCCCGAGGCCAAGCCTAATAACAGCAGAATAATGTTTCCCGTCTGCGCATTGGCAAAGACTCCACCGCGCGAAACATATGTATAAGCGTCTAAAAATCCGCCTATAAAACATAAGCAAAGCCCTACCTCCAGCCATTCATAAATCTTTCTGCGCGCTAAAAGCCTTTTATCCTTTTCCAATTCCCTCATACCGTCAATTCCTTTGCGTCTTTTAACACCATTATATTCACGCCGCGCCTATTGAGCGCATGCATCTGAGTCTACTTATCCAGCACAACGCTGGGAATACCCAGCAAACACGCTGTTTTTTCAAATAAAGCGGCATTATGCCCTACGCTCATGGCAAAATGATGGGTAGGCGCGCAGCCGAACCATTCGTCCATATATGTATCCGGGTCATGCCTGAATTTTACCGGCGTCTGCGTATTGCCTATAGTCATAATTTCCCCGTCGGTAGTTTCCGCCTCAGTTATAATAAATTTGAGCTGTCCGTCCGCCGTCTGCGTACAGCCTAAATTAGTAATAGGGCCGGTCTTGACTTTAGCCTCAACCGAAACTCCCGTGCCCTGCTTGCCGTGATACAGGCCCATGCCCCGCAATATAGGCTTACCCTTAGCAATCTTCAGATGAAACGGGCCGTCGTGACCCATAAGAATAGTTCCATCCTTATAATCCACCGTAACAATTTCGCAGAAGCTGCCGCCCTTATCCAGTATATCACATATTTTCATTGCCAGACAGGTTTTTAAATCTCCTTCCCCGGCGCAAGGAATACCCTTGGCCGTCAACAAAGAATGCCCTACTATAAATCCGCCCTGCATCGCTTCATAATGATTGCCCGGCGCTCCGTGATAATAATATGTCAATGCGTCCAGTTCAAATTCATTCACCATGCGCTCCTGCGCCGCAGCAATTTTTGCCGACCAGGCGAGCTGTTCAAGCGTAGGCTTATGCGCCAATGGGTCGGCCGCCGAATTATTACTTATAACAAAAAACTCCTCTATTTCCCGCAGCTTGGCTTTCTCCTCTTCATTTGTAACCTGTTCAAGCTGCCTGTCCAAATCACACATCTCCAGCACCTTTAAATGCGCGCCCGTCTGAGCCTGAAACATAGTAAAATCACTATACATATCCAGCATGCCGCTGTAGGTATTGCCTAAAAATCCAAAGCGCGCATTGCTAAGATTACGCTTAACCTTCGCCGCCAGCACCCATTCCTCTATTTTTCTCCATGCCCTGACCGCCTCAGGCGCATTGCAGGTAATTTCGTCCGTCATAGAACAAGCAGGCGTATAATCCAAACCCAGCAATCCATTAACCGCTTTAAAAGCTATGCCCGCCCTATTAAAAGCGTTGGATATTTCAGGCACAGGACAAGCGCCGCAATGGGCCAGCCACTCTCCGGTAGTAGTTTTCTGATAATTTATCCTGGCGGCAGGCTGTAAATTCAAAACCACGACGGGCGCCTTGCATATTTGATGTACCGGCATAATTGAGGCGCTTGTGACGTAAGTAGCCGAATGCGCAAAAATTAAATCAACATTTTGCACATTAAAGTACTCGCCCGCCTTTAAACCCTCCTGCTCACAATCCACAAGTCCGTAAAAAAACACTTCCCCGCCAAAGCTCTCTATTTTCCTGGAAATAAAGCCGCCATATTCTATCAGCCTCTCGCGCAAACCGGGGAACTGCTCCCAATAATGCCTGAGCCCCATTGAATAAAGACCAATCCTTGGCTTTTTTAAGTTTTTTGCATTTAACATGACTTTTTTCCTTTCCGCTTCCAGCAGCAGCCTATATCAAAAGAAGAACTGTACGCCGCAAACCGGAAGAATTTCTTCATTCTCTGCATTATCCTCATTCCGCTCACTTATGTCAACGTTTTCTTCCTTTGCCTTGAAAATGAAGAAATTGTCCCGTTTTGAGGCTATAGAATCAGAATGCTTAAAATTGATACCAACCAAAGCGCATTTATACATATCTGACTTCGCTGCAATATTTCTTTAATACTATTAACAAAATGCAACTACCAGCGAATTACATGCTTTGAGTATTCAACAATTACTGACTCATCAAGGCCCTTACTGACAAGAAAACTTTTTAAAGTATTACAATATATGGTATTATCTATTGGCAAATTTTTTGTAATGGGAGAAACAACGACGCTCTCTAAAGATTTGTCTAACTTATTTTTCATATCAAAAGTTATGTACGGATACAAAAAACGATTATCGCCTATGCTTTTTACTCCATACTCCTCCTTTTTCTTTTTGCTGGAATTAATACTATGCTCAAAATATACTATTCTATATTCATCTTCATATTTATATGTATCACTTTTTATTAACGCAGATAAAACCAACATATATAATGACAAATCATGTTTCCAATATAGGAAACTATTTAACTTTGATATATTGTCGAATATACTGTCAAATACCTTATTTGACGGTGTATTAACATTTATGATTTGTTCTTTAAATAAATATTCCAAGCTTGAAATATAACTCTTTAAATATATATTAATAAAATTCCCTAAATTAGATATTGAGTATAAATGATCTGCTTCATATAATGATTTTTCTTTAATAAAAGCTCTGTGTTCATTAAATATATTCTTAGATTCTCTATTCATTAAAACAAATTGAGAAAAATCTGGTACAGATATTTTTTCAATATCCAGCTCTGTATTCGCATATATTACATTTGCCCCGGTTAAAAACTCTTTTTCTGAAACAAATGTGCCACATAAAGAATCAACTAATTTCTCTTCCTGAAATTTTAATTGTATGCCGCCATGACCATAATAATTCCACATATTCATTTCATCTTCTCTATTAGTCAACGACAACACATACAGCCCTATATTCTTTTGTATATATTCAACATATCTTATTAAATCACAATCCTTGGTTTCATATAGTTCCTCAATTTCACTATTATTAGAATTTAAACTTTCTATTAATTCTTTAACATATTCTTTATGTTTATCTAGATATTTCCTTATGAGTTTTACAAATAAATGACAATCATTCGGGTCATTAAGAAATTCTGATTTAGTCATTCTGATTGCATTATTTTTAACTATCCCCTCAAATCCATCTACGCTTGTATAATGATATAACGTTCCCATAATTATTCTCCCCAGACCTTAAAATCTATACAATTGCTATGAACCTCCATTTAAGCATTCCTTTTGACAACGACCTCTCACATAATTCCTCATATGACATATAATCATTATTAGTATTTTAATACCGTTCGATTTTTCAAAATCATCTGAGTTGTTTTCTTCGTATTGTTATCATCGCGCATTTTATTCAAAGACATTAATACATAATTATTATATGATTTATTATGAATGGCCATTTGCTCTCACGTATTTACATATTGCTCTCTTGAGAGCAAGACCACGCACTCGACATGTCCCGTCATAGGAAACATATCCAGAATCTGTACGCGCTCAACATTATATTTGCCGCCTAAAACCGCCAAATCGCGGGCCAAGGTAGCCGGGTCGCAGGATACGTATACAATACGGGGAACATTCGTCTTTATAATAGCGTTTAGTAAAGAAGCCTCGCAGCCCGCGCGCGGAGGGTCTAATACAATAACGTCGGGCAAAGCGCCCTTTTCAAAAAGCTCGGGCAAAATACGCGCGCAGTCCCCCGTTTCAAAGCGCACATTGTTTATATTATTCGCGGCGGCGGCTCTGCGGGCGTCCCTTACAGCGCTCTTTACTATCTCCACCCCTATAGCCTCGGACGCCTCCTTAGCAAGCAGCATGGTCATTATCCCTATGCCGCAGTAAGCGTCCAGCACCCTTTCCTTACCCGTAAGCCCTGCCATACTTACGGCCAATTTATACAAATTTTCCGCCTGAACGGGATTAACCTGCATAAAGGAAAGAGGAGAAAGCACAAAGTCCAGGCCGCACAAACTCTCATCCAAGCTGGTTTCGCCCCACAGAGGCTTAATTTCCCCGCCCAGAATAACATTGCCTCTTTCCCTATTGATATTGAGAACTATCCCTGAGCATTCGGGCACCTGCTCCCTTAAAATGCTTATCCATTTATCCTGCCCTTTTAAATTGCCGGAATTTACTACCAGCATTATGACGCACTGCCCGGTCTTATAGGACACACGGCTTACAATATGCCTTAAATCGCCCGTATGCCTTGCTTCATCGTATATGCTTATACCAGTCTGCTCAACAGCGAGCCGGACGGCTGAAATAATACGGTCGGTGCATTCGTGCTGAATAACGCATCTATCTATATTTACAATGTTATGGCTTCTCGGAGCATAAAAACCGATTTTGACTTCGCCGTTAACGCTGCAAACTGGAAACTGCGCCTTATTGCGGTAATGGTACGGATTAACCATACCAATACACTTTTCCACGTTTATATCCATACCAGAAATACGCCTTAAGGTCTGCTCAGTTTCGCTGCGCTTTATCTCCAGCTGAGCCGAATAATCCATATGCATAAAAGAGCAGCCGCCGCACCTTTTAAAATACGGGCAAAGCGGCTGCACGCGCAGGGGAGAAGGCTCAACGATTTTCAGCAGCCTGCCCACAGCGTACTTTTTAGCTACTTTAATTATCTGCGCTTCTACCCTCTCGCCCGCAAGCGTATAGGGAACAAAAACAGCCATGCCGTAAAGGCGCGCTATACCCGTCCCCTGCCTGTCCATAGAATCTATGGTTAAATTATACACTTTATTTTTTACCGGTCTGGACTGCTCCATAAAAGTTAAACATCCTCCCTAAGCAGACGTTCAAAATTACCGGCTATAATATCCCCCATTTCGTCGCAGCCTACGCTCTTGCAGCCGCCCGAAATATCAATGGTACGCGCGCAGGCTATGGCCCCGCGAACCGCCTTTTCTATAAGCAGGCTCTCCCTGTCCATATTAAAGGAATACTTAAGCATCATCCCAAGAGAAAGCACCATGCCTATGGGATTAGCCATATCCCTTCCTGCAATATCGGGCGCCGAGCCGTGAATAGGCTCATAAAGACCGGTTTTGCCTCCCAAGCTTGCCGAAGGAAGCATGCCTATTGAGCCTGTGAGCATGCTGGCCTCGTCTGAGAGAATATCCCCAAACATATTAGAGGTCAAAAGCACGTCAAACTGCGACGGATCACGCACAAGCTGCATAGCGGCGTTATCCACATACATATGCTCCAGCTTTACCTCCGGATAATCCTGCGATACTTTATTAACAACGCTGCGCCATAGCCGCGAACTTTCCAGTACGTTCGCCTTATCCACGCTGCATATGCGCTTACTGCGCTTAAGGGCTATATCAAAAGCCATACGCGCTATGCGCTCAATCTCCTTTTCCGAATACTTTTCGGTATCATAAGCGTATTCCGCGCCGTCTTCTGTTCCGCGGCCCCTTTTGCCGAAATATATGCCGCCCGTCAGCTCGCGCACCACCATTATATCCACTCCGCGCGAGACTATCTCATCCTTAAGAGGAGATATGCGCTTCAAATCCTCATATATAACGGCCGGCCGAAGATTAGCGTAAGCCTTAAGCGCAGAACGCAGGCCTAAAAGTCCCGCTTCAGGCCTTTTAGGACAGGCGTCCCATTTAGGCCCGCCTACAGCCGCCAGCAATACCGCGTCCGCGCCGAGCGCCGCTTGAAGAGTACCATTTGGCAAGGGCTCCCCCGTTTTATCAATAGCGCAGCCTCCAAAATCCTCCTCCTGCAAGGCAAAACCTTTTAAAAGAGACAAAACCTTAACCGCCTGAGCGGCTATTTCCGGACCGATTCCATCCCCTTTAAGCAAAACTATATTTTTCATATTCTGCCTTCCTTTATGCATTCTATAAGTCCGCCCGCTTCCATTATACTGCGTATAAAATCAGGCATAGGCTCGAACGCATATTCCTTATTAAGGGTTTTATTTATAATAACTCCCTTTTCAAAATCCACGCCTATAATATGCCCCGCCTCAGCCTCGGCCGCGGCCTGTCCGCATTCAATTATAGGCAGTCCTATATTAATGGCGTTGCGGTAGAATATTCTGGCGAAGCTGTAAGCGATAATGCAGGCAATGCCGCACTCCTTAAGCACCATGGGCGCGTGCTCGCGCGAAGAACCGCATCCGAAATTTTCTCCTGCCAGCAGGATATCTCCCGCTTTTACATTATTAATAAATGCCCCGTCTATATCCTCCATAGCATGGGCGGCTAATTCCTTTTTATCGGCTATATTAAGATAGCGCGCGGGAATTATAACGTCTGTATCCACATTATCCCCGTATTTATGCGCTTTTCCTTCAATATACATATTCATTTAAAGCCCCTCCTCTTCTAAAGCATATCGGGCGTTGATATATACCCGCGCACAGCGCTGGCCGCCGCCACATACGGACCTGAAAGATATACCTCGCTTTTTACATGTCCCATTCTTCCCACAAAATTCCGGTTGGTTGTGCTAACGGCGCGCTCGCCCTCAGCCAAAATGCCCATATATCCGCCCAGGCAGGGACCGCAGGTAGGAGTGCTCACAACGCAGCCCGCCTCGGCAAAAATATCGAACAGGCCTTCGCGCGCGCATTGCAGCCATATATTCTGCGTAGCCGGGATTATTATGCAGCGCACGCTCTCATGCACCCTTCTGCCCTTTAAAATCTCAGCGGCCGCACGCATATCCTCCATGCGTCCGTTAGTGCAAGAACCTATAACCACCTGATCTATTTTTATATCCGCTCCCTCCTGCGCAGGATGAGTATTTTCCGGCAGGCTTGGATAAGCTACCGTAAGAGGAATTTTATCCAAATCCATTTCTATAACCCGCTCATACTGAGCGTCCTTATCTGCTCTGAATACGACCGGCTCTTTGGCATTATGCGCTTTAAGATAATTAAGCGTATTGTCGTCCACCTCAAATATACCGTTTTTTGCGCCCGCCTCCACAGCCATATTGCATATTGCAAAGCGGCCGTCCATGCTTATCGACCCGATATCCCCGCAGAATTCCAAAGACTGATACAGCGCGCCGTCCACCCCTATCCGGCCTATAAGGCTTAAAATTACGTCCTTGCCCGTAACATATTTAGACAGCTTGCCCTTTAAACGCACCTTGACGGCGGAGGGCACCTTAAACCAAGTCTTTCCTACAGCCATTGCACAGGCCATATCCGTCGAGCCTACGCCCGTAGAGAACGCCCCCAGCGCGCCATAGGTGCATGTATGCGAATCAGCGCCTATTACGCAGTCGCCCGCCGTCACCAGGCCTAATTCGGGCAGAAGCGCATGCTCTATGCCCGCGCGGCCCGCCTCAAAATAGTTTTCTATCTCCATTCTGCGTGCAAACTGACGCATAACAGCCGCCTGCTGAGCGCTTTTTATATCCTTATTAGGAACGAAATGGTCGGGCACAAGCGCTATCCTGCGCTTATTAAAGACCTCCTTCCTATTTAGGCGCTCAAATTCCCGTATCGCCACAGGCGCGGTTATATCGTTGCCCAGAACCATATCCAGGCTGCACATAACCAGCTGGCCCGGCCTAACCTCCCTTTGGCCGCATTTAGCCGCAAGCAGCTTTTGAGTCATAGTGCTTCCCATATTTATTTCGCCTCCTTTGCTTCAGCAACCGGCTCCAATTCAAAAATCAAACGGTTCACAGCCGCAACATAAGCAAGGATACTGGATTCTATTATATCCGTAGATACGGCGCGTCCCCTATAAACCTCATTATCTTTCCTTATAATAACGCTCACTTCTCCCAAGGCGTCCTTGCCGCTTGTAACCGCCTTAATATCATAGCTCTGAAGGGTTATATTAAGATTAACTATCTGGTCTATCGCCTTAAAGGCCGCGTCTACCGGGCCTGAGCCTGTAGCCTCGGCTACAAGATTCTGACCGTCCCTTTCCAGGACTAGATTTGCTATAGCGTCTATTCCATTGCCGCTGTATATCCTAAAGGATTTAACGTTATATATAGAGGGCACCTCGCCCGCCTTAAGGTTGGCTATGGCTATAAGGTCCTTATTAGTTACCTCCCGCTTGCGGTCGGCTATATCCTTAAACTTTCTGAAGGCCTCCTCAAGCTGCTGCGCATTTAAATGGAAGCCCAATTCCCCCAGGCGTTCCTCCAGCGCATGCTTGCCTGAAAGCTTGCCTAAAACCAGCGCGCCCGACGGAGCCCCTATATCTGACGGAGACATAATTTCGTATGTGGAACGGTCGGCCAAAACGCCATGCTGATGTATTCCCGACTGATGGGTAAAGGCGTTATCCCCTACCACCGCTTTATTAGCCGGAGTATGGATATTGGTTATGTTGCCCACTATTTTGGAAAGCCGGTATAATTTATGGGTATCTGCGTCAAAGCAGCAGTTAAGATAATCCCGGCGGGTATAAAGATTCATAATAACCTCTTCCAGCGCCGCGTTGCCTGCGCGCTCCCCTATTCCGTTTATCGTACCCTCTACAAATCCGGCGCCCGCCATAACTCCCGAAATGGAATTAGCAACGGCATTGCCCAGGTCGTCATGGCAGTGTACGCTTATTTCAGCCAGCTTTATATTTTTAACATTCTTTTTTATATCCTGTATAAGCTGAAAATATTCAGCAGGCAGAATATAGCCAACAGTATCGGGAATATTTACTACCGTTGCTCCCTCGTCTATAACCCCTTCCAGAATCTTATAGAGAAACTGCTTATCCGTGCGGGTGGCGTCCTCGCAGCTGAATTCTACGACGGGGGAATACTTTTTTGCCAGCCGAACGGCCGAAAGAGCAGAGTCATATACCTGCTCCGGGGTCATCCTGAGCTTATTCTTCATATGTATTTCGCTGGTGGCGATAAAGGTGTGTATTACAGGATGCACGGCCTTTTCCACAGCGCGCGCGGACATTATAATATCCCTTTCCACAGCGCGCGAAAGAGACGCCACAGCCGAATACTTCATTTCCGCCGCTATAGCTGAGACCGCTTCAAAATCTCCCTCGGACGAGCCTGCAAAGCCCGCTTCAATCACGTCTATGCGCATATCGTCCAATTCTCTTGCCAAACGCAGCTTATCCTGAAGATTGAGATTTACTCCCGGCGTCTGCTCGCCGTCCCTTAAAGTTGTGTCCAAAAATTTAATCTTTCTCTGCTGCATAAATGATACCTCCTATAAAACAATAACAGCCCTTTCTCATTTAAAGAGACGAAGGGCTGATTCCGCGGTACCACTCTTATTGGGCATAAATATGCCCCGCTTTGCCGGATACTAACATATCCGCTCCCTTTTAACGGCGGGCAACTCCGTCCTAGCCTAATGGGGCAAGCACCCTTTCAGCCGGCCGCTCGGCGGGGAGAAATATTAATTCTCCGCTTATTCCCTCGCACCAAACGGGAACTCTCTGCACTAGCGTTAAACTAATATAAATCCGCTTCATCGCATTTACTTTTTTATATTATATTTAATTTATCAGACGCTGTCAACAATTAATTAAACCTTAATTTAATAAATAATCGTCTCAAACAAGCGCCGGCAGCCCGTTTATCAGCCGTAAAATCAGCCTATTCGCCGTCTCTCCCGCCATTTTTCAGGCGAAAGCCCGTTTCTGCGCATGAATAGCCTGTAAAAATGAGAATAATTAAAGAAACCGCATTGCAGAGCGATATTTTCTAATGTATCCGACGTTACTTCCATTAAATGCTCCGCTTTGGAAAGCCGTATATAATTTAAATAGCTTACAGGAGTCATTCCCCACTCCTTTTTAAAAATATTTATAATATGGTTCTTGCTGAAATTAAATTCTCTGCAAAGCGCGTCCAGTCTTATTTCCTCATTCCATTTACCCGAAATATACTCGGCAATCCGCCTTGCCGCAGAATGCGCAGGCTTAACTTTATACAAACCTGACAGCAGCTGATAAAATTTAGCCGCTTTTATAATATAAGGGGTATCGCCGCACGCCAAAGCGTCCATTTCTTCAATATGCTCTTTTAAAATTGAATAATCAAACACTCCGCTCTTAGGCAAAACGTTTTCTCCCTCCGCCCAATCGGCAGAAAAATGAACGTAAAGATATTTGGGAGCGCCGCTAGGAACCGGCCCCTCCTGAAAACCGTCATGCTGCTGTATAAAATACTCGCCGGCATGAATTTCATAGGGTCTGCCGTTTTCGGTAAAACGCAGTATGCCTTCATACACCAGCAGTAAAACATCATCCCGGCAAAAACGGGAAACATGGCATTCCCCTTCGTTAAAAAAGCGCAGCGACGCATGTATATAAAAAATCTGCTTATTTAAATCTACGCCATACATTTTTGCTCACCCGGCTTATTATATTAAATTATTGTGATATAGTCAATATTAACAGGCATATTATCAATGTAATAAAGAGATAGCTATATGATATAATGCATATAACAAAAGGAAAGGAGCTAACAAAATGGCATATTGGAATTTTTACACCTCAAAAGAGCTTAAGCCAAAAGGCTGGATTAAGCGGCAGCTGGAAATACAGGCCGAGGGCTTAAGCGGACATTTGGACAGCATCTGGCCCTACATATATAACAGCGCATGGATAGGAGGAAGCGGAGACGGATGGGAATTAATGCCGTATTGGCTGGACGGCTTTATTCCCCTGGCTTATTTATTAGAAAATCAGAATATGATAAGTCGAGTAAAAAAATATATAGACGCAATCATTTCTCTTCAGAAAGAAGACGGCTGGATTTGTCCATGCCCGGAAGAAAAACGCGCCGAATATGACACATGGCCGGTGCTTTTAATTGCCAAGGTACTGACAGTTTATTACGACTGTTCAGGAGACGAAAGAATACCCGACATTATATATAAAATCCTCAAAAACTATTATACCCTGTTGAAAGAGGATAAAATAAAGCTTTTCAACTGGAGTAAATACAGATGGTTCGAGGGCTGTATCTCCATAGCCTTTACATATAAAAAATATAGGGAGGAATGGCTTTTAAAGCTTGCCGCCATACTTAAAGCGCAGGGCGCAGACTACAATAATTGCACCGAGCTGTATAAGAGACCTCTTAACGCGCCAAAAATGGAAACGCATATTGTAAATATTGCTATGATGCTTAAGCACGAGGCGGTAAGCTGCGAGCTGCTGGGGCAGAATTATACTGATAACGCCGAATATCTTTACGAGCTGCTTACTTGTTATAACGGAACAGCCGTCCAGACCTTTACAGGCGACGAATGTCTTTCCGGCCTCAGTCCAATTCAGGGAACAGAGCTTTGCGCCGTTGTAGAATTGATGTATTCCTATGAGCTTCTGTACGCTTATACAGGGGAGGAAAAATGGGCCGAACGCCTGGAAACAGCTGCGTTCAACGCGCTGATTGCAGCCTTCAGCGACGATATGTGGGCGCATCAATATGACCAGATGAGCAATCAGATAGCCTGCCAGCGATTTGCCGGAAAGCCCATTTTCCGAATCAACGGCCCGGACGCCCATATCTTTGGGCTTCAGCCCAACTACGGCTGCTGCACAGCTAATTTTAGTCAGGGCTGGCCCAAATTTGCGCTTTCCGCATTCATGCATAGGGAAAATGACGTTATAAACGGCATTTTAATTCCCTCAGAATTAAAGGATAAAGACAGGCATATCCTTTTGGAAACCAATTATCCCTTTGAGAACAGCTTCATTTACAGCATTGAAGCTGAAGAACCATTTAATTTTATTATACGCATTCCCTCTTTTGCTCAAAATGTTATGGTAAACGGCGTAAAAACAACCGAAAAGGAGCTTATTTTTAATATAAGAGCCCATTCCAAAAAGAAACTGCTAATTTCATTCGACGTTTATCCCCGCTTAAAAAAGCGCCCGAACGAACTATATACTGCGCAATGCGGCTCATTAATATTCTCCCTGCCTATACGTTATGAAAAAAGAATGCAGGAATATGAGGCAAACGGGGTTATCAGAAAATTCCCCTACTGCGATTATGAATATCTGCCTCTTTCCCCGTGGAATTACGCTTTCAGCAGTACGCAGCTTACCCGGCAGAGCCAGCCTTTAGGCTCCATACCTTTTTCCAGTATAAACCCGCCGGTAGTTTTAAAAGCAAAAGCAAAGAAAATACCCTGGGGTTTCGAGGATGGATATGATACCGTATGCGCCAAAATACCCGAGCATACCGCCCCGGCAGAGAAAGAAGAAGATATTTTACTTTATCCATACGGCTGCGCCAAGCTTCGAATGACCGAGCTGCCTTTATTAGACGGCGGCAATTCAGACACGGCTGAATTATAAGCGGACCAATGCTGAAATGGGGGGCGCCCCGCCCTTTAAAGGAGGGCGCAAATCCTTTACCGCTCTTTACAAATTAAATCCTTTGCATACTTTTTGCGCCGTTTATCAGCTTTTACATTGCGCCCAGGCCCTGCCAAAAGGCAGGGCCATTTAAATAACCCCGCCCGCGCCCTTGGCGCCAAGGCGCCTAGCGGCGGCTCGGTCAGCCCTCCCAAAATTCCTCTATCATTTCCGTCACGCTCAAATCCTCCTGAGACGCGTAACGAATATTCCAATGCTCGGGCATAAGCTCATTATAAGGGGGACGGGCAAAGCGCTCGTCTATAAGCAGAACTATGCCCCTATCCTCAGCCGTGCGTATAACTCTGCCCGCCGCCTGCAATACTCTGTTCAGCCCCGGAAAAATATATGCGTAAGCATAACCGTCCATATACTGCTCAGAAAAATATTTTTGAATAAGATTGCGCTCCAGACAAAGCTGAGGCAGTCCTACGCCTACTATAACCGCGCCAAGCAGGCGTTTGCCCGGCAGGTCTATTCCCTCTCCGAAATGTCCCCCTAAAACCGAAAACCCCAATACCGGCTGTCCGGCCTCATCAAACGCCTTAAGAAACATATCCTTTTCACGCTTAGACATTCCCGGAGTATGCACCAAAGGCTTTTCCTTATATTTAGCGCAATACAGCTTAAGCACCGCGTCCAAATACGCATAGGACGGAAAAAACACAAGATAATTGCCCGGACGCACGCTGATCGCTTCATGTATAATCCGCGCAATCTCCGGACATGTCCTCTGCCGCGCAGAATAGGTAGTCGCTATCCTGTCCTCCGCTATTACCAGCATATTATCCGGGTCAAACGGCGGCTCCAAAGCAAAATAATATGTTTTTTCATCCGCTCCCAAATTATAAAGATAATACTCATGAGGCGTAAGCGTAGCCGAAAATAAAACCACCCCCCTTGCATAATTCAGACCCATGCGCACATAAGCCGACGGCTGCAGACAAAGCAAATTAACCGAAAAATCCTCCTTAGAGCCTCCCCCGCGCTGAGCATAACAGGTATGATATTCCTCGCTGTAATATCCGCTTACCGTAGTATAATCCAGCATTGCGAGAATAAGCTCCCCTATTTCGGGCGGCAAAATAGACCTCTCCGCTTCATTCAGGCCGTCTATAATTTCAAGACATATAAGACAGGAATTATACAGAGCCTGAGGCGGCGCAAGCAAAAACGCCTGTTCGTTGGACTGCGCAAAAACAGCTTCCAAAGATTCCAGCACCGCCTCCACGCCTCCGCGCAGCCTGGGAAGATTTAATCCATCCAGCGCCCCGACAGTTTTTTTAAGCATGCTTCGGGAGATTTTTGCGCTGAACATTTCCCTGGCCCGCTCCACAAGATTATGAGCTTCGTCTATAAGAAAAGCATATTTGCCCTTTTCCTCTCCAAAATAACGTTTCAGCCTGGCAGATGGATTAAATACATAGTTATAATCGCAAATAATAACATCGCAGTATTCGCTCAGGGTTAAAGCTGTTTCAAAAGGACAGATATTATATTTCCTGCCCGTTTCGCGTAAGAATCTATATGTAAAGCTGTTATTCTTGAGCAGCTCGGGCAAAGCCTGACGCAGCTTAGCAAAATAATCCCGGCAGTATTCACAGTAAACCGGAGAACAGTTTCTGCTTTTAAGCAGGCACATTTTATCCTTGGCGGTTAAGAATATGCTTTTTAACGGGAGCCCGCCCTCCTTTAGCCGTTCTAAAGTGTCCTCAGCTACTTTGCCGGTCTGATTTTTGGCGGTAAGATAAAATATCTTCTCGCATATGCCCCGGCCCATAGCCTTAAGCGAGGGAAACAGGGTTGCTATAGTCTTGCCCGTACCCGTAGGCGCCTCCACAAAAAGCGTATTTCCCTGCTTAAGGGCCGTATACACCTGAACAGTAAGCTCCCTCTGGCTGGGCCGGTAATGCCCAAAGGGAAATTTCAGCGTTCCCAGCGCGCTGTTCCGATTTATCATATGACTCATCATAATATCGGATATTTCAATATAGGTTTCTATAAGGGAACGGAAAAATTCTTCCAGCTCGGACAGCTCCCAGAGACGCTCAAAGGCCCGCTCTCCCCGTCCCGAATAGGGATGATAGCTTATACGGCTCTTTATCCTGGTCAAACCGTTTTGCAGCGCATAAATATATGCATAAACATAAAGCTGCGCGTTATACGTCCGATTAAAATTTTCTCCGATATCCGAAAGGGGACAGAGCGTGGATTTTATCTCATGCACGCAAGCCAGCCCGCCGTCAGTATAAATGCCGTCCGCTCTCCCGCCTATCCTGAGTATATAATCTCCGCGGTCTATATCCATACTAAGGCTTAATTCGCTTTTATAATCCGCATGCGCCTTTAAATAGCGCCCCTGCACCGCCTTATGCACGCGCGTACCCTCCCAAAGAGCGGAAATGCTTCCTCCTACGGGGGCAAGGTCGCCCGAGGCAAGGCAATATTCGCATAATTCACGAACAGACAGCTTTTTAACAGGCTTATTTCGGGCCCTGTCCAGCTCCCCCATTTTTAAATCGCCCCCCAGCGGCGCATTTTGCTTATCCATATTTTCACAACCTCAGCCCATTGCCGGATTTTATAAATATAATACCACAAAAGACTCAAAAAAGCTATAAATCAGAAATACCCCTGTCCGGCTTAAGCGGGCTCTAACAGCTCGCTTAGGCCGGACAGGGGCGGTGGGCACAGCAAAAATACCGTTTCTTATTTATAAGGAAAACCCGCTCCTCTTTTTAAGCATAAATTCATTAACCCGCATATCAGGCCTATAATTCCAAGGCACACCGCCGCAGGAACAAGTGCAATTCCTAAAACTACCAGCCCGCACCAGAAAGCCGCCCGGGCCAGAATGCGCCTCGGAGCCTTAGGGCGGATTCTGTCAGCCGCGGGCCTACAGACTGGGGCCAGAAGGAATTTCACTCTTTTCCCTCCCGCGCCCCGCTGACTATATTATAATAAGCGTTGGAAGTGGCTCGATATACCAAAGTATAAAACAGAGCAAAGACTACAAAGCTTATAACCGTTGTAAGAGCAAAGAGAGAAGCATTGTTTAAATTAAACAGGAACAGCAGCCTTCTGATTATGGGAAAAGCAAACGCCAAATGCAGTCCCGCCCCCGCCAAAGGCATAAAGAATACTGTAAGGAGCTGTGAATTGATGCTTTTCCTTATTTCCCGCTTAGTCATACCCACCTTGCGCATAATGCCGAAGCGCGCCTGGTCCTCATAACCCTCGGAAATCTGTTTATAATAAATTATCAAGACTGCCGCCGAAATAAATACTGCGCTTAGTATTATTCCCAAATAAAAAAGGCTGCCAAAGGTTGCAAAAAAGCCGTTTGTCTCCGCCTCCCTGCTGCTGCATGTAAAGCTGTAAAACTGCCCGCCGTTATCCGCTATATAATTCAATTTTTCCCTAATGGCGCCGCGCAGAGCTATCTGGCCCGAGCCGTCCAGGCCCGTATCAAATTCATAATACCAATTCAAGGCCAGTATCTGCCCCGACTGATTCAGCGTCTGCTCAAGTTCTCCAATAGCCGAATGTATATCGGGCACTACCAGCATTATACTGGAAATAATATTTATGGCCGCCTCTCCGTTCCCGGAAAAATTCTCAACATGCCCTTTAAGCTTAAAAGTACCGCCCTGATTAAAGGAAATGCTGTCATAATCATATTGGAGACGATTAGTATATATAAGCGCTTCACCTTGGTTAAGGCTCTGATTTTCTCCCGTCATGGAATTATAATCGGCCAGGGATATAAAATAAAATTGAACAGCGTTAAAAAAAGCGTCGGCGCCCGCCTTATCTATTGCATCCGGGTCTGTTTCTACCTTTTCTCCCTCCAAAAGCCCGGCAAAGGAGGCAAGACGGTAATCATTTATATTAGAGGGCTGAGCATTGCCTGCCAAGGCGACCTGATTTATCTCAGAGCGCAGCGCTGAAACGCTATTATCCTCCAGCCCTGAAAAGCCCTCCATGCGTACTGTAAGCGTAATTTCGCGCGGATACCGGGTATTTATGGCGTCTTCAGCGCCAAAATACAGGCTGGCCGTAGAGGATAGCATAACCAGCACCATAGTGGCCAGAATGCATATTGAGGCAAGACCCGCGCCGTTGCGCTTCATGCGATACACCATAGAGGAAACCGATACAAAATGATTAGGCTTGTAATAATATTTTTTATTCTTCTTAAGCAGGCGGCAGAATATTACCGAGCCTGAAACAAACAGCAGATAAGTGCCTATTATAACCATTATAACGGCCAAAAAGAACAGCGCCAAGGCGGCTACAGGGTCCTCAGTCGTCACCGCTATATAATAAGCGCCGGCAAGCAGGATAAGCCCCAGCAGGCCTAAGAGCCAATTTCCCTTAGGCGGCTTTTCCCCCAAATTTTCGCTTCGCATAAGGGAAATCGCCGAAGAAAAACGCACCTGTCTTAAGCTGTTTAAAAACAACAGCGCAAAGACCGCTCCGAAAATTATCACCGTCATGCCTATGGCCTCAAAGGAAACAGAAAGGCTATAGGTTACCTCCGCCTGCATAATATTCACCAGCCCAAGCTCGGCCAGCTTGGACAAAATAATACCCGCGGCCAGGCCTAAACCCGCAGCAATAACAAATACAATCAGAGTTTCCCAAAGCAATATACGTCCTATATTGCGTTTGCCCATGCCCAGCATGTTATATAGGCCAAATTCCTTTTTTCGGCGGCGTATTATAAATGAATTGGTATAAAAAAGGAATATGCAGGCAAAAACTGCAATTACCCATCCTCCCAGATTCAGGGTAGCCGCTATGGTGGCCGAACCGGGCATGTAGCTTATAGCCTGGCTGTACTGCAGAAAGGTTATTATATAATACATCATTATTGTGCCTATGCATATAAGCACATAGGGCAGATACAGCCTCTTATTTTTTCTTATGCCGTCCAGCGCCAGTCTGGGATAAAAGCCTGCCTTCATATGCGCTCACCGCCTGTCACAAGCAGAGTTAAGGTATCTGTTATCCTCTGATAAAATTGCTCGTCCCCGTCCTGGCCCCGGTAAAGCTGATGGAATACCTCGCCGTCCTTTATAAACAGCACCCGCCCCGACACGCTGGCCGCTTTAACCGAATGAGTAACCATTAAAATAGTCTGACCGCTTTGATTTATTTCCCTAAAAAGACGCAGCAATTCATCCGTAGCCTTGGAATCCAGCGCTCCGGTAGGCTCATCAGCAAGAATAAGCCTGGGATTGGTAATTATCGCCCTGGCTACGGCAGCGCGCTGCTTCTGTCCGCCCGAAACCTCATACGGATACTTCTTCAGAATTTCAACTATGCCCAGCCTCTGGGCAATGGGAATAAGCCTTGCATGCATTTGCTTAAAGGCCGTGCCCGCAAGCACAAGAGGAAGATAGATATTATCCTCAATAGTGAACGTATCCAGCAAATTAAATTCCTGAAATACGAAGCCCAAATTATCCCTTCTAAAAGCTGAAACCGAGCTTTCCTTTATCTGGCCTAAATCCATGCCGTCTAGAATAACCGAACCGTTCGTCGGCTTGTCCAAAGCGGCCAGAATATTAAGAAGAGTAGTTTTGCCCGAGCCCGATTCGCCCATTATCGCCACAAACTCTCCTCTTTCCACGCTGAAATTTACATTTTTCAGGGCCTCTACCCTGCTTCCTCCCAGCCGGGTAGTATATATTTTTTTAAGCCCGCTGACTTCAAGAATACTCATATTCCTGCCCTCCATACAGTTTTTTCAACACGCTTATTATAACAGAAACGGGAAATGCAGCTCCATACAAAAGGCTAACATTTCCCTACTGAATACTTACGTTTTTGTAACATTCCACCCTAGGCTTATAAGAAATTACACGGTCAGAATACATAAGCTTTGCATGCCAAAGCTCCGCTTTTGCTACACATATGCCCGATAAACGTTGTTCGAGCACGCTTTCTACCGTCATAAATTTTATGCATTCTTACCCTACGGCCTTAAATGGAGCGAATTTCTTGATTTCCAGGGCGTGAATTACGCCCATTTAGAATAACGCAGAAAACAAAGCATTTATCCCATTATAATACTCGTGGTTCCTTTTAGGTTGAGCGTAGTGCCGACAACGCATTAAAAGCCAATATAATTATTCAACTATACTTGTTTCCAGCAGCATAAAAATGATATAATATAAAGACTGAAAATAATTTATTGTAGGAGAAAAAATATAATGTATATAGTATTATCAGCAATATTACTTGTTATTATATTTTATTGGATATCAAAAAAGAAATATGAAAAAACAGATTACTATAAACAAACTCACAATAGTTTTTTTACAGCTCATTACAGCCTGGGAATAAAAGGAGAATTCCTTACATGGAAATATCTTGAAAAGCTGAAGGGATACAAAAAATATTTGTTTAACTGTTATCTTCCTAAAGATAATGGAGAAACTACTGAGATTGATGTAATCCTCCTTCATGAATCTGGGATTTATGTGTTTGAATCGAAAAACTATAGCGGATGGATTTTCGGTACGGAAACCCAACAATATTGGACCCAGACTTTACCCGGCGGACGGGGAAGGTCTCACAAGGAACATTTTTTCAATCCAATTATACAAAACAAAGTACATTTGAAATGGCTGAGCAAATATCTGGGAAAAAGCTTGAATCAGTTTTATTCATACATCATCTTTAGCGACCGCTGCATACTAAAAAAGATCACATTGACAAGCGGACAGCATCATGTAATAAATAGATACGAAATTTTATCAGCGGTAAATGACAATGCCAATTTAATGGGAAACAAATTTACGCCTGATGAAATCGATACGTTATTTGCGAAGCTTCAACCGCTTGCTCAAGTTGATGAAGCAAAAAAATTAATACATATCGAAGAAGTAAAAAAGAAAAAGGAGGCTGCTGATGCTATGAGTGATAATTCTCAAAATAATCAAACGACCTGCCCGCGCTGCGGCGAAAAACTTGTATTGAGAACTGCTGGGGACGGAATAAATACTGGCAGAAAATTTTGGGGCTGTTCAAATTATCCTAAATGCAGATATATTAAAAATATAGCTCCTAAAGGGAATCCATAAAAAAAAACGTCAATTATAATTTCCCGCCTAAGGGAGAGGCTTCGTAAAGAAGCAGCTTCTCCCTTTGACTTTTTTAATCTGTCAGAATGAACAGTAAGGAGATTATCTAGTCCTTTGCCTTACAGTATCCTCCTAAAGAAAAACAATAGATTTATACGAATATAAACCGAATAATTAAGCCCGTCAACTTTGGCAAAATAACAATAATGATTTATAGAGTTTTTATAAAGCCACCTAACCAACCGCAGATTATTCCGACTATATAGGCGTAACAATCATGATTGAAACGAAAAAAGGTACAAGATGAAAACAAACGAAACACTAAAATTACTTGATAACAAAGACTTTCTTGATACGATATATCATTTTTCTTATCATAGGTGCAATACATCTTTTGAAGCTGAGGATCTATGTTCGGATATCGTTCTTGCAGTAATATCAGCCATGCATAAACAAGAACGTATTGAGAATTTTTACGCCTTTGTATGGACTATTGCTCGCAGAGTTTATGCTGATTATTGTGAGAAACGAAATGCGGAACGCCAAGTATTCAGCATTGAAAACAGCGACTTGATGTTAGCATCTAAAGAAAATCAAATAGAAGAATTTGTTGAGGAAGCAGCCGAACAAGAACAAATAAGTAGGATTTTCAAGGAAATTGCTTTTTTGTCAAAAGCATACCGAGAAGTAATGGTAATGTTCTACATTGATGAGCTGAAGGTGAAAGAGATTGCCGTAAGACTTAACATCAATGAAACCACCGTAAAGCAACGTTTGTTTTCTGCACGAAATTCAGTTAGAAAAGAGGTTGAAACTATGAGCGAAAGAACGTATGTATTAAAGCCTGTCAAATTAGCTATTTCAGGAACCGGAAATCCTTGCGGCAACGATCCTCGTTCTAAAACCGAAAGGATGTTTTCTCAAAACTTAATATATTTGTGCAAAGACAAACCAAAGTCCGCAAAAGAATTGTCTGAAGAGCTTTGTGTGCCTATGCCTTATATTGAGGAAGAATTGGAAATTCAATGCAGAGGCGAAAACGGAAAATATGGTATGCTCCGCAAACTTGAGAACGGCAAGTATGCAATAAATATTCATTTGGTGGATTATGATGAGTATAACCAAGCCAATAAAATTTACGAAAAGCATTTACCTGAATTTTGCGAAGTTATCAAAAACACGCTGAAATATAATGAAGAAAAAATACTTTCATTTCCTTATTTAAGCAAACAGAAAGATTTACGCTTTATTATGTGGTCTTTGATTTCAAGAACAGTTTGGGATTTTGAAGAAAAAATCAATAAAGTTCTTGCAGAAAAATACTTTTCTGATATTGTTCCGGTTAATAGGACTTTTTCTTGTGTTGCAGTTGCATATACAGATGAACAATATCCTGAATTTGATTTCTATGGTAGTGACGGTATAGATGCAACTTCAATCAGCGGATATAAATCGGTATTCATATCCAATATTTACGGCAAGCGTATTGATAAACACTTTCATTGTGGACACAACCTGTCCCACGATCCCAAGCTCTTAATGGTACTCAGAGCTATTGGGGGAATTTCGATTGATGAGCTGTCCGAAAATGAAAAAGAAATAGTAGCTAAAGCTCTTGAGTGCGGGTATCTCCGCAAGAACGGAAACATTGTAGAACCAAAAATTATCGTAATTGACAGAAAGAATGATATGGACTTCTATAATCTTTCTTTTGATTTCAATAACAATATGGGAACGGTTATCGAGCAAATTGCTGATGAGCTTTCCGTGTTTATGAGAACACACATTCCCGAACATCTGATGAATGAGTATCAAATCTATACAGGACTTATTGCAGGAATAAGGATATTAGCGAAGATAATCGAAGAATGCATTAACGAAGATTTACTCGTTGCACCTGAAAACAAGATAGGAGCAGAAGGTGTTTTAATGATTGTAGAAAAATAAACCTTTATACCCAAAAGTATTACCAAAGCGATATTTTTGAATATATCCGAACGGAATAGTATGTCCATAGATTTCAAAACATGTATAGAAAAACGGTATTCAGGTAGAACAGCAGAGAAAAAGTTGTTGTCCATAAGTTTAGCGAGCATCGGATTTTGACGCCACGATCCACAATATAACATTTTAGGGTACCTTCCTTACAGAGGGTGCCCTAACGAGGGTTAGTTTTTTAAATTATATCTCTAGCCAATATAATCAACGTATGGTGGATTTTTGCTCTTAATGCCCGCTGCGTCCGCTTCCCCACGCGGTCTTAAAAATACGTCCGTCAGGTCTTCGTCTGCGCTCCGCACAGCCGCCAAAGAGCGTTTGTACAAAAATCTCCGACCGCAAAGGAGAAAGATTTTCCAGCTTTGCAAGGCTGCAGGGCGCAGAAATACCGAGTTTCAAGAACGATGGCGCAGCAAAAACGAACGATCCGCCCCCTCCGCGGCGCATTATGCTCTGATTGTATTGTCTATGCATATGGTCATCTGAGCCGCTTTAAAAACACGTTTGTTTCATTCTCGCATACCGGAATCCCTCATCATAATCCGCCTTGATTTTAGCCTAATGCAAATTCTCTTAAGCCCTATTTAAACCGCATAGCGCATACAAGCTGCGGCTATTCCGCCTTCAGAGCATACTGAGCCAGATTTATATAAATAATCGTCCCCGCGCCAAGACGGGAGGAGGCCCATATCTCCGCGCCCAGATTTTTGCATATCCTGCGGCATAAGTAAAGTCCAAGGCCGCTGGCTCTTTTATCCGTCCGGCCGTTATAGCCCGTATATCCCCTTTCAAAGATACGCGGCAAATCCTCGGGCGCTATTCCCATTCCCGTATCCTCTATGCATAATACCGCCTCGCTCATATATATACTGACGCTGCCCGTGCGCGTATATTTCAGGGCGTTTGAAAGCACCTGTTCCAAAACAAAGCCCAGCCATTTATCATCGGTTACTATTTTATAATTTACCGGCTTATATATAAAACGCAGCTTGCGCTGAATAAATTCACCCGCATATTTTTTAACCGCCTGCTTGATAATATCGTCCAATTCATATTCTTTAAACACATAATCGGTGCTGACCGAATCCAGACGAAGAAAGGCCATAACCATTTCCACATACTGCTCTATTCTGAATAAATCCGAAGAAAGCCTCCTTGCCTGAAGCGAATCCTCATTTTGCAGCGTAAGGCGCATGGAGGAAATAGGCGTTTTGATTTGATGCACCCACATGGTATAATAGTCCATCATTTCCTGATAGCGCATATCCGCCTCTCCTTCAAGGCGCGCCGCTTCTTTTTTTAAATTCTCTATGACCAATTGATAATCAGCCTCAATAAAGCTGTCCGGCTCTGGAAGAGAGGTAATTAATTTAGCCGCCAGTTTGCTGATTCTAATAAGTTCCTTATGCCTAATTAAGGCTCGTCTGTAATCTAAAAGGATAAATATAATTCCTGCCAGCGCGCAAAGAGCCGCAGGATAAAGCACAGCTTCAACCGGCAGCCGATATAAAGCAAAAGCGCCTGCAAAAATAGCGGTAAAAAGTATAAATATTATAATACCTCCTGCATGCCGTTTCAGATAACATCCAAAAAGCTTCAATGCCGCCTCCCGCTTAAACTGTCATTATAAAAATATACGGTTTGTTTTTTATAAATCTATATTAATTCAAAACGCCGTCCGCGTTAAAATATCAATCCTGATTCTTAATTATATAACCTACCCCGAAGCGGGTGGAGATAAAATCCTCCAGTCCTGCTCCGTCCAGTTTTCTGCGCAGACGGTTGACGTTAACAGTAAGAGTATTCTCATCCACGAATAAATCAGTTTCCCAAAGCCGCTCCATAAGCTTTTCCCTGCTCACCACCCTGCCCTTATTCTCCATAAGACATAATAGAATTCGATATTCGTTCTTGGTAAGGGATATTTTATTGTCTTTATATATAAGCGAGCTGTCCGAAGTATCCAAAAGCGCCCCTCTATGCTCCAAAAAACCTGCGCCGGCGGAAAAAGCATATGAACGGCGCAGCAAAGCGTTTATCTTCGCCATAAGCACCCGCAAATCAAAGGGCTTATTTATAAAATCATCCCCGCCCATATTCATAGCCATAACTATATTCATATTATCTGAAGCGGAGGAAATAAATATTATGGGCACCTTTGAGACGCGGCGTATTTCACTACACCAATGATACCCGTCAAAAAAGGGAAGCATAATATCCATAAGGATGATATGAGGACTAAAACGCCTGAATTCACCCAGCACATCGTTAAAATCCTCAACGCATCTAACCTCCAGCCCCCATTTTTCAGCCTGTTCTCTTATACCGCCCGCTATTCCAATATCATCTTCTACTATAAGCAGCTTATACATTCTACTTCCTTTCAAAACGCCGCATGCAAACAGCTCCAATAAGCGCTTACTGCCACAAACCATTCCCACAGCCATATCCCGCCGTTATTACTTATTACGGCCTTATTAAACTAAGCGCCCGCCGGAAAATTAATTCATCCGACTCAAACCGTGCCCTACAGCACTAAAGCATCGTCCGCCCGCAGCGGAAAAGCCATTAAGTATTTTTATTATATCATACCCTCAGTTTGCAAGCAACTGCACGCCTCAAAACGGGATAATCTCTTCATTTCCCGCTTTATCCTCAATCAGCGTACTCATAAGTAACGCCTTCTTGGTCTGCCTTGAAAATGAAGAAATTCTTTTTCTTTGAGGCCGAGGAGCCAGAGGGCATAAAATTTGTGCCGGGTAAAGCGCGAAAAATTGCCGCTGTCCTTGAAGGAGAAATGTACCGGGCGTACTTGGAATCAAAGCAATGCAGCCGGACGCAGATTTTATGCCTTCCGACCGTGTAGTCCTTTATAAACCGAGAGTATAATCCGACCAGATAAAAAGGCAATGTTAGCATTCCATATGCCGGTATTTTAAAATAAAGTAATAAAATTCGCAAAAAATACCTTGAAAATTTTAGGAGAATCAATTATAATAATAGAAGTTCTTCTTTATTATATTTTATTGATTTTCCATGTAAGTAAATTATAAGTGGATATTCTATTAAATACAACCGGTATTAGACTGCATATACGGCCATTTCAGGGGACAATTATATTTTTTAAGGAGGTGAGCTTTTCCCGTTTTATGCAGTTAAGATATATTATAAAAGGAGTATCTATATGAAAAAATTATTAAACCGGCTAAAAATAGCCACCGCCGCTCTGCTGGCCGCCATATTCTGCTTAATTTATCCTATGCAGACTTTATCCGACGCAGGCATAATCCAACCGCAGCAGGAAAGCAGCGTTGTTTATTCCCAACCCGAAGAAATTGCGTCCCTTCAGGAGGAGCAGTCCTCAAAACCGTATATAATAGGCGAGGATATTTCCAAGCGCCAGCCCTCTTCAAAGCATTTTCTTATGAGCGACGGAAGCTATCAAATAGCTGAATATCCCATAAACGTTCATTATCTCAACGAGGACGGACAATACGAGCAATACGACAACCGAATCCAAACCGCTTCGCCCGCAGCCCGTTCATCCGTCTCCCAGGCGCAAACCTTTAAGGCCGCCAAAGCGGATAAAGAAATAATCCTTTCGCAAAAAAGCGATGCCGGCAAGCTGATAACCCTGTCAAATAAGGAAATTTCCGCCTCCTGGCAGTATAAGGATGCTAACCGCAGCAGCCTGGAAATAACCCCCTCCGCTGAAACGGACAATCCGCTGGAGCTTACCGGAATAATTCAGGAAGTATTTTATAGAGACATATATTCTGATATCGATTTACAGGTGTTGCTCCTGCCCGGCGGCGTTAAAGAAAACCTTATTCTCAAAAGCCCCGCCGCCCAAAATATATTTGAAATTGAATATGCCGTCAGCGGTCTAAACGCAATAGAAAAGGATTCGCGCACAATACACTTAACAGATTCGGACGGCAATATAAAATATATAATAGCCGCGCCTTATATGGAGGACGCTCAGGGCGCGGCAAGTCCCGAACTGCAGCTTGAAATAACCGCTCAGACAGCCCGAACCCTTTCCATCCGGCTGACGGCGGATAGAGCCTGGCTGCAGGAAGAAAGCAGGAGTTATCCTGTAACTATTGACCCCACCTTTCAAACTCCCCAGGTCAATTCCAACATACAAAGCACCTTTATATCTCAGGGGCTTCCAAACGACTCCTTCGGTTACGGAGGAAATAACTATCAGGGCAGCCTATACGTAGGAAAATTCACTTCCGCAGCGGCTAACAACGGAGTTACGCGCACATTGATAAAAATGAGCAGCCTGCCCGCTCTTTCGCCCGGAGACGTAATAATAAACGCCCAAGTATATCTGCTTCGCAGGAGAGCGGAAGAAAATTACACTCCCATGTACGCCTACAGAATGACCTCCTCCTGGGACCAGTCCACGGCAACATGGAATAACGCAAACAACAAATATGATTCCTCCGTCGTTATAGATTACGACAGCTCTTTAACCGAAAGCGGCTGGACATACCGCTGCTGGGATATCACAAAATTAATGCGTCAATGGTATGAAAATCCCGCCCAAAACTACGGCGTGATGATAAAATCCAGCAACGAAAGCGTAAGCTCTAAATTCTGGGCTTATTCCACTCATAATTCCGAAGGCCTCCGCCCCACATTTTTAATAACCTACCGCAACAACGACGGCCTGGAGCCCTATTGGGAATACGCCTCCCAGAGCATAGGACACGGCTCCAGCCATGTCAACCTGTTTTCAGGCAATCTTATCTATACTCTCCCCCTTACCAGCGGGACAGGCGCAAAAATGCCTATCAGCCTTGAGCTTACCTACAGCCTGAGCTCAGCTTACCGCGAAGCGTCTCAGGGAATAAAAGTGGCATACGGCTGGCATCTGAATATGGCGCGGCGCATAAATACAATAGACCAGATGACTCAGCTGGGCAGCTCTGTCCGGGACAATCTGAAAGAACGCGGCTATGAATATGTTTGGATTGATTCAGACGGTACGGCGCACTATCTTAAAAAAGACGGCTCTGTATATAAGGATGAGGACGGCCTGGGCCTGACTCTGACCGTCGGCGGAAGCGGAAACGAAAAATACACTCTTCAGAGCAAGACGGGCGAAAAGGAAACCTACAATACAAACGGCTATCTTTACAGGGCATATAATACTCAAGGACACCATATCCAATGCAGTTACGACAGCTCCAATATTCTGAACAAGGTAACCGACGGCGCGGGCCGGGATTATATCCTGCATTCCTCCAACGGCCGCCTGAATAAAATAACCTGCCCCGACGGCAGCGAAATAAGCCTTGAGCTTTCTGGACTTTGTTTGGCAAAAGCAATTTACGACGACGGCTCCGCCACTTCCTTTGAATATACCTATACCACCATGAACACACGCATATATATGCGCTTAGTCAAGGCTGTCGCTTCGGACGGCCAGTATTTGGCATACACCTATAAAGCCGATTCCGGCCATTTAGGCGGCAAAGTTTCATTGGTAGTAGAATGGAACGGCGAACCCAATCAGAGCCGCAATTATGTGCGTTTTTCCTACAATAAGGACAATACTACCACCGTATATTACGGCTCTCAGACATATATAACCTCTTCTTTTTATAACTTTGACAAATGGAACGCCGTATACACCTTTGACAACATGGGCCGCACCACAAGCATCCTCAACAGCGACGGCACCATGTCCAACGGAAAATACGCCCAGCCCAGCCAAGACAGCGCCGAAGAAATGAGCAAAAGCAATAATCGGCTGATTTCTGCTTCAGAAGGGGAAAAATATGTAAATAATATAGCGCCCGACCACAGCTTTGAAAACGGCTCGGGCTGGTGGTATCAATCAAACTGGTACAACGATATCGGAACTCACACGCTGGATGAATCTACCGCATATCTGGGCTATAAATCCTATAAAGTAACTCAAAACGACCCCACGCCCGGCAAAGTTGCCATGGGTATGGGCAATGTTCCCGTTTCTCCGGGCGAAACCTACACCCTTTCCGGCTATTTTAAGGTTCAATCTGTTTCAAATATCGCTTCAAACGGCGGCGCGGGGCTGTTTATCGCTTTTCACGATTCCAGCGGAGACAATAAAATAGGCGAAGAAGCCGCGCCTTCCATGATAAAGGAAAGCACTAACGGCGAATGGAAGCGGATAAGCATGACCTTTACCGTACCGCAGAACGCCGCCTATCTGCGCATTTACGCAGGCATGTATCTGGCTAACGGAACCGTATGGTTCGACTGCATCCAGCTTGAAGAAAGCCAGACAATGAGCGATTACAACATGATCATTAACAGCTCCTTTGACGAAAACGCCGACGGCTGGGTGCTGGGCAGAGGCACCTCGGGCAGCGGCTGGTCCAACGGACGGTATATGATTAAGGGCAGTCTCAGCGGCACCCCGTATATCTACCATCACGTCAATATCAACCGACCGCAGATATCGGTTAAATTCAGCGGTACCGTCCAGGCCGACTCCGTGCCCAATACACCCGGCGGCAGGGATATGTTCCTGGAGCTGGAAATTAAATATAAGGACGGCGCATTTCAATGGCATAATGTTCATTTTAACTACGATACCTCGGCCAAGCAATACCAGAGCGACGTCTTTACCACCAATCCCGATAAAGAGGTAGACCGTATCCGCTTCTTCATAATGTTCTACCGTCAGCCTGACGCCGCGTATTTCGATGATTTGATGATGACCTTTGACGAGACGGGCAGCGCCTACTCCTACGATTCCAAGGGCAACCTTATCTCCGCCTCGGATAACGCCCAGCGCAACGAGACCTATACTTTCAACAGCGCCAACGAGCTGACCCAGCTCACCAACGATAACAACGAAACATATAAATATTTCTACGGCGACTCTAATTTCCCCCACCGCCTTACTGCCGCCCGCTCACAGCAGCGCAAAAACGGCTTTACTTATTCTTACGGCACTTCTGATGTACTGCTCCATATATTTATGGGTTCTATTAAAGACGACGGCTCAGAAGATTACACCAAACCATATATAACCGATTCCAGACTCTATGACGTCAACACTAACTACGTCAACAGCTATCAGGACCAGCGGGGCAATATTACTTCATATATGGTCAATTCGGATAACGGCATTGTATCCTACAGCACTAACCCCAAGGGGGTTACAACCAACTACACCTACAACGACTATAACTACCTCACCGCCGTTTCGGCTACGGCCAGCCAGGGAGTTGTGCATACCGTAGGCTACGCCTACGACGACTACTGGCGCCTGAAAAAGATTACTCATAACGGCTTCGACTACGAATTTAC
>ERZ779896.203-NODE-203-length-87942-cov-5.744399_pt1 | contig 87942 bp, 75 predicted proteins | sample MGYA00511067_ERZ779896 | MGnify/ENA primary metagenome ERZ779896 (study PRJEB29588, sample SAMEA2161597) | human gut metagenome | biome: human gut; feature: human-associated habitat; material: faeces | place: Denmark | collected 2008/2010 ... | reverse complement strand
CTACGGGGCCGGAATTGCGCGCGCCGCCCCCATGTTCTCCAGTTTTTCCCGCATTTATTAAAGGACAGACGGGCTTTTTTGGTGCGGCCATAAGCTGCCTTGCGGTTAGTTTATACTAATTCAAATTCAACGGATTTTTACTGATAAATTTAACGCTCTATGTTTATAAATATTAAATTTTTAGCTTGAAATTACTAAACAAAATTTAAATTATTTTGTGCGTGCTGCTTTAGGGCATGCCGTAAAATGCCGAAATGCGGGCGTTTTTTAAATCTCAGGTCTGTACGGGATATTTAACTGACAAAAACAGCGGCCGATTTTCAATAAAAATCATATAATTTTTGATTGACACGCTGGGGCTGTATAAATATAATGTTACAGGATTGTTGGTTTAGCAATTATAAACCCAAAGTTTATAATAATGAGATTCGGAGGCGCTGTCATGCAGATAGGAGAAAAGATAAAACAGCTTAGACTGCAGCACAGGCTTACGCAGGAGGAGCTGGCTAACAGGTGCGAGCTGTCCAAGGGGTTTATTTCGCAGCTTGAAAGAGATTTAACTTCGCCCAGTATTGCTACGCTTATAGATATACTGGAATGCCTGGGAACCAATTTAAAGGATTTTTTCAGCGAGAGCGCTGAGGAAAAGCTTGTTTTCGGGCCGCAGGATTATCCGGTCAAGGAGGACGAAAACGGTTCGATAACCTGGCTGGTGCCATCGGCGCAGAAAAATAGCATGGAGCCCATTTTGGTTTCAATAAATCCGGGGGCCAGCCTTGAGGAGGACGACCCGCATGAGGGGGAAGAATTCGGGTATGTGCTTTCAGGTAAAATAATTCTGCATTTGGGCAATTCCCAGAAGAAGTGCCGCAAGGGAGACAGCTTTTATTTTAAGCCCGCTATGCCGCATTATATTGAGAATTCCGGTAAGACGCCGGCTCTATTGCTATGGGTGTCTACGCCGCCCAGCTTTTAAAATTTAGGAGATAGTGTGTAAATGGAGCAGTTAAAGCTTATAGAACTTAAGAATATATCCAAGTCTTATGACGGCGATATGGTTTTGGAGAATCTCAATCTATACATTCTCAAGAATGAATTTATAACGCTGCTTGGGCCAAGCGGCTGCGGCAAAACTACTACCCTGCGCATAATAGCCGGGTTTGAACAGCCAACCGAGGGAAAGGTGTTTTTCAACGGTACTGATATAACAGAGCTTCCGCCCTATAAGCGCCATGTAAATACGGTTTTTCAAAAGTATGCGCTGTTTCCCAATATGAATGTTTATAATAACATTGCTTTTGGCCTTAAAATACAAAAATTACCCGCTAAGGAGATAGAACTGAGAGTCAATGAGGCGCTTGAGCTTATAGACCTGCCTAATTATGGTCATAGGAAAATTGACAGCTTAAGCGGCGGGCAGCAGCAGAGAATAGCTATAGCGCGGGCGCTGGTGAACAGGCCACAGGTGCTTTTGCTGGATGAGCCGTTAGGAGCTTTGGATTTGAAAATGCGTAAGGAAATGCAGCTGGAACTGAAAAAAATGCAGCAGCAGCTAGGCATTACCTTTATTTATGTAACCCATGACCAGGAAGAGGCGCTGACAATGAGCGATACGATAGTGGTTATGGCTCAGGGGAAAATACAGCAGATAGGCACCCCTGAAATGATTTATAATGAGCCAAAAAACGGGTTTGTGGCTGATTTTATCGGCGAGAGCAATATTATAGACGGCGTTATGCTGGAGGACTGCCGGGTAATCTTTAACGGCAGGGAGTTTGAATGCGTAGATAAGGGCTTTGGGAAAAACGAGCCTGTAGACGTGGTAGTACGCCCTGAGGATATATATATGGTGGAGCCGGATAAGGGGATGCTTTCGGGTAAAGTAATTTCTACCATTTTTAAGGGCGTACATTATGAAATGATGATACAGTGCGGGGATTACGAATGGATGGTGCAGGATACTAATATGTATGCGCCCGGCTCTGATGTGGGGCTTTTTATCCGCCCCTATGACATACATATAATGAAAAAATCAGATGTTCCCCTGTATTCGGATGAAATATATGAAGAGGAATTCCCCGAAGAGCAGGAGGAAGAGGATGAATAAAAAGGTTTTCGCCTATCCATACATAGTTTGGATGGGGATATTTATAATAGTTCCTATGGCTATGGTTGTGGTATGCGCTTTTACGGCGGATTTCAGCAGTAGTGATTTTACGTTCACTCTGGCTAATTTTGACCGCTTGATTAACTCTGAGCTTAATTATGTGGAAGTATTTGTCCGCTCTATAAAGCTTGCTCTTATCTGTACGGCTATTTGTCTTGCTATAGGTTATCCTGTAAGCTATATAATCGCGGACAGAAAAATGAAATTGCCTTCTTTGCTGATTATTATGTTTATAATGCCTATGTGGATGAATTTTTTGCTCAGAACATACGCCATACGGCATATATTGAATACCGTTCCGTTCCTTTCGGGGCTTATGGCTACGGAAGGGGGAGTGGTGCTGGGCATGGTATACAATTATCTTCCTTTTATGATACTGCCGGTGTACAGCGCTCTTACCAAAATGGACCCAAGTCTTACTGAGGCGGCTGGAGATTTGGGAGCTTCCCCTGTTGGGGTGTTCAGGCGCGTGGTGCTTCCGTTGTCGGTGCCTGGAATTGTTTCAGGGATTACTATGGTATTTATGCCCGCTATTTCGACTTTTGCAATTTCCTCTATGCTGGGAGGCGGAATGGTGCGTATGATAGGAGACAGGATAGAATATCTGTTCCAGCGCGGCATATACAATTTTGGCTCGGCTATATCTTTTGTGCTGATGGTTATCATAGTGCTTTGCATGCTTATTATGAATTATTTTGATTCATCCGAACGCGCAGGCGGGAAATCATCCAAAGGAGGTGCGCGTAATGCGGCATAAATTGAATAAATGCACTAAGCTGCTTTATCTTTTTATAGTTCTGGCATTTATGTATCTTCCTATAATATTTCTTGCTATAGCTTCGTTTGATGAAAGTAAGTTGGGAACGGGCAAGGGCTTTACTTTAAAATGGTATGCCGAGCTTTTCAGCCGCAGCGATGTTATGGACGCCCTTTGGGTAACCGTAAGCATAGCGGTATTTGCCACGGCTATATCTACTGTCGTAGGCACAGCCGCCGCAATAGGCTTTTACGGAATGAAAAAACGCACTAGCCGCGCCATGACGGTTATAAATAATTTTCCCATGATGAATCCGGATATAGTGACGGGTATTTCTCTTATGCTGCTCTTTGCTTTTATAGGTATAAGGCGCGGATACGTTACGCTGCTTTTGGCGCATCTTGTTTTTTGCATACCGTACGTCGTATTGGCTGTGCTGCCTAAGTTAAAGACTATGAATCCTCATCTGTATGAGGCGGCGCTGGATATGGGTGCTACTCCCTCTAAGGCGCTTATGAAGGTGGTAATACCGCAAATTCGTCCGGGTATTATAACGGGAGCGCTTTTGGCTTTTACCATGTCTCTGGACGATTTTGCCGTAAGCTTTTTTACAGGCGGTACCTATAATACGCTGTCCACATACATTTATTCCTGTGTAAAAACGGGTATAGAGCCATATTTGAATGCATTATCCGTTTTGATGTTTTTAGTTATATTGATCTTAATGATCTTTATAAATAAACGAGCAGATTTAACTGAGCTGTATTGAGAAAGGAGAAAGAAATGAAAAAATTTGCTGCGCTTTTAATTATGGGGGTTATGCTGCTGTCGGTATGTATGTTTACCGGATGCAGCAGCAATGAGAATGTGCTTCATATATATAATTGGGGCGATTATATGGATGAAAGCATATTGGACGAATTTGAGGCTGAATACAATTGTCAGGTGGAGGTAAAATATTTTACCGAGAATGAGGCCATGTATGCTGATGTAAAAAATTCAGATATTAATTATGACTTGCTTTTTCCCTCTGACTATATGATTGAAAAGATGATAAACGAGGATATGCTAATGGAACTGGACCATTCCAAGCTGCCCAATATGGCTAATTTAGACCCAACCTATATGGACGCCAGTTATGATCCGGGCAATAAATACAGCATACCTTACATGTGGGGAACAGTAGGTATTCTTTATAATACTGAAAAAGTCAGCGGAGACATAAATTCCTGGGACGTGTTGTTTGACGAGGCGTATAAGGGTGAGGTTTATATGCTGGACAGCGTCAGGGATAGTCTGGGAGTAGCTTTATTGAAGCTGGGTTATTCCATGAATGAGCGGGACGAGGCTAAGGTGCAGGAAGCTAAGCAGCTGCTTATTGACCAAAAGGCAAGAGGAATAGTCAAGGCTTACGACGTAGACAATATTAAGAGAGATATGGCCAGCGGAATAGGCACCCTGGGCGTAGTATATTCAGGCGACGCGGTTGTTGCTATGGCGGATAACGAGGCGCTTTCCTATGCGCTGCCCGAGAACGGTACAAATATATGGTATGACGCCGTGGTTATTCCTAAGAATTCTGATAATCCCGATTTGGCTCATAGCTTTATTGATTTTTTGTGCAGAGGCGATATAGCTAAGCGCAATGTAGATGAAATAGGTTATTGCACTCCTAACAAGCTGGCTTATGATATGCTGGATGATGAGATTAAAAACGATAAGCGCATTTATCCGGACGCCGAGTATATTGCAAAGTGCGAGGTGTTTCAGGATTTAGGAGATTTAACTGAAAAGTATGACGAAATGTGGATGGTTATCACGGGTTCCTGAGTTTGATTAAAATATTGGGGTTGATGCGCCGGCAATTTTTCCTGGCGCAAAATCGCAGGGGAAATTGGGCGGCGCTTGATTTGAACTTTGTTCAAATCAAGCGGCAAAAGCATGCGGAGAAAGCCGGCTTTCTCCGCATGCTTTTTACCGCTTCGGCCCATTTTGGGCCGAAGCGCCGCCCATCGTTTGAATGGGAGCTTTCGTGCCAGGAAAGAATGCCGGCGCCTAAAATATAAAAAACCAAATGCTTAAGCGTGGGCTAGGCTTTGCGTTTTGCGAAGGATATCCAATAGGGTGGGTTGGGCGTAAAATTCCAATAATAATTAGCTGTATCAGTTTAATAAATCGTCTGTTTATTTAGCTGCTTTTATAGTATAGGTCGCTCCCCAATTATCCAATACCTCGACAGATGAAAAACCTGCTTTATATAATACTTCCGTTTCGTGTGCTACAGTAAGGGGCGTGTCGTAATGATAGAATTCCTTATCGGTAATATTTTGTTCCGCTTTTAATGCAATCAGATTTTGACGGTGCGTCTGTTCTTCTTGGTCAGACAGGGCAAAGTAATCTGTCAATATAAAATAACCACTATTTTTTAACGCCGCGCGAAGCTTTGCGTAAAGTGGGAGCTTTTCTTCTTTTGCAAAATGGTGCAGACTCTCTACTGATACAGCGGCGTCAAATTTTTCCTTGCCAAACGGCACGTCAAAATACGACCCAGCTATTAAAGTAATATCTTTATTCGCAAACTTTTTTCTAAGGACAGATAACATTCCCTGCGATAAATCAATGCCGGTCACCTTTGCCGAGGGGCAAAGCGAATAGTATCTTTCTAATTCCAATCCTGTGCCGCATCCTAAATCAAGAATACGGCTGTTTTCAATAGCTGGCAGCAGCTTAGCGGTAAAGGAATAGAATTCAGCAGCCGATTCGATATTGTTAATCATGTGTTCGTCATATTCGTCTAATCTATTTTCAAAAAAATCACGCATCTTTTCAAGCATAGTTAAAACCCGCTTAATTTCTTATTTTCAAATAAATTATACTGCGCTGGGATAAGAAAAAACTCTCTTGCCTTAATAGACAAAAGAGATTCCTTTAATGGCACCTCCAAGGGGATTCGAACCCCTGTTACCGCCGTGAGAGGGCGGCGTCCTAGGCCACTAGACCATGGAGGCATATGGCTGCGGAATAAGGATTCGAACCTTAACAATACGAGTCAGAGTCGTAGGTGCTACCGTTACACTATTCCGCAATATGCTGCGGCATAAGAGCCGCCTGAAACATTGCATATAATATCAAACAGCTTGAATTTTGTCAAGCGTATTTTGCAAAAATCCCGAAATGCCGTCTGCCCCAGGAACTAACACCCGTCTCGCGACAGGTGGGAGCGCTGACCGAACAGTTTGTCTTCCCCTGGCGTCTGTGTAACAGACGGGGGCATGACATTCCTCCGGCGCATTTTTTGACGCTCCCTAATAGTTATTGTGGGTATTATTACAAGGAGCCAACGCACATTCCAGGAATGAAGGCCGGTTAGGCCTTATGCTGGTGGGATTAATTGGGCTCGAACCAACGACCTTTACGATGTCAACGTAACGCTCTAGCCTGCTGAGCTATAATCCCCTTTCGCATAAGATATTATACACATTTTTGCGAATATATCAAGGGAATTTTATAAATAAATTGAATATTTATTTAGGCGCGTAATTGTTCGCAGCCGCCAGCTTTTATATAGAGGCTATTTAACGCCTCTGACAACTGGCGGCGCTAAGTCCAAACGCTTTGCCGCCGCAGGGCGTTTAGGCCTTGGGCCTGTGTTATACTTTTACGCCGAAATTATAAATTATAGGGGATACGAAGACTGCAATGAATAATAATGATATATGGGAAATTGCGCTTGAACAGTCTGCGTATGACTGCGGCTGCAGGCCTGAGGATTTTTTGAGTTTTGAAAATAAAACGGTTGTTTCTAAAATGGATAAAAGGGCCAGAGTATATCTGCCCAGGCCGCTTGAATGCGATTTAGTATCCTATGGCGGCAATATCGTAGCGTCGGTTCGAGAGGATTTAACGTGTATGGTATCCCAGTATATAAACGGATTTCCTGCCGCACATTGCTTTGAAACCCCTAATATATACCTGCTTAATGATAGACTGGCTCCCTATGGGCTTAAGGTATGCTTTATGGCAGAATACTTTCTTCCAGATGTCCAAAGTTTAAAAAGGCTTTCCTGCGGCTATGAGCTAAAGCTGCTGTATCCTGGGGATTTTGAGAAACTGTATATAAATGAATGGAGTAATGCGCTTTGCCGTGAGAGAAAGGAAAGGGATGTTTTGGCGTTGGGCGCGTATGACGGCGGACGCCTTATAGGCTTGGCCGGCGCTTCGGCGGATTGTGAAAAAATGTATCAGATTGGGATTGACGTATTGCCTGAGTATAGGCGTAGGGGAGTAGCTTCGGCTCTGGTTAGCCAGCTTGCAAGGGAAATTCTGGCGCTGGGCAAGGCGCCCTTTTACTGCGCTGCCTGGGCCAATATTAAATCAGTACGCTGCGCGCTTAAATGCGGCTTTAAACCGGCCTGGGTGGAAATGACGGCCAGGCGCCTGGATTTTATCAGCGCTTTGACGGATAAAAGATAGTAGTTGTTTTTTGATATTTAAAAGTCTTGAGCTGTAAAAACCATGGTAAATACTGACTTTTTATACATTGAAACATACACAAGAACAATGGTTTTTAACGCTTTGGTGACCAAATGGTGCCCGGATTTCTTGTAATGATATAATACAATATAGACAGATATAAGAATAAATATACTATGCGAGGACGAAAGGATAGAAGAATTTATATATGGCTGCTATAATTTAAGCAGACAAATTAACAAACACGAATTTGAGGAGATAGAATAGATAATGATATTAGAAACAGAACGTTTATATTTGCGAGAAATGAACCAAAATGATTATGGAGATTTAGCTGAAATTTTACAAAATCCTAAAGTTATGTATGCTTATGAACATGACTTTTCAGACAACGACGTGCAGGAATGGCTGGACCGACAAATAGAAATATATAAAAAATATGGCTTTGGATTATGGGCGATGATATTAAAGAATACTGGCGAGATGATAGGACAGGCTGGTTTGACGATACAACCCTATAAGGACAAAGAAGTGTTGGAAATCGGTTATTTATTAAAAGAAAGTTTTTGGCATAATGGATATGCAAGTGAAGCGGCGAGTGGTTGTAAAAGATATGCTTTTGAACGATTAAACAGAGATAAAGTATATTCCATTATAAAATCAGATAACCATCCTTCTGTGAAAGTGGCGGAAAGTATTGGTATGAAAAAAGAAGATGAATTTGTCACACAATACTATAATGGCGATATGCTCCATTTTCTGTATTCTGTTCATCGGTAAATTTTATTTAGTTTTCATTTTGTATTCAATTGCCAAACATGCGTCTATATCAAAATAATAAGAAAAAATTCTGAACGGAGTGAAAGGAGGCATGGATTATATGCTGGATAAACTATTTGTTTTTAAATTAAGAGAGAATAAATATTTGCTTTCTGGAGAACAAGTTTATAGATGATAAAATAAGCAGAAACGGCAATTTAACAATAGCGTGCGGCAGGATACAGGCATCGGGGGAAGAATTATAATTATGAGAGGATGATGTTTGTGTGAGATTCTTAAAAATAGCGGCTGCCGTATCGGCATTTGTTTTTATAATGCTTTTATGCGGATGCGGACAGACAAATTCCCAACCTGGAGATACCGGTAACTTAGAATCGCCGGGGGCGGATTTTGATCAAAGCGATTATAATATCGAATATTCTGCTCAGGCTGCAAAAATTCTTTTTTCTCAGTCGGGCGTTTCAATTGAGGGAGACGGAGCTGAGGCGGATAAGAATACTGCGGTTATAACTCGTTCGGGAGATTATATTGTTTCAGGACAGTCTGAAAACGGCAGGTTGATAGTGGATGCGGAGGACTGCGTCGTACACATAATTTTTGACGGTTTGAGCCTGGAATGCCCAACAAGCGCTCCTGTATATATAAAAAGGTCGGATAAAACTATTATAACGCTGAGCGAAGGCACTAAAAATTATATAACGGATGGTCAAAGCTATACATATGATGCACCCGAGGAAGAAGAACCTAACGCTGCAATATTCAGCAAGGATGATTTAACTATAAACGGCCGGGGCAGTCTGGCGGTTAAAGCTCTTTTTAATAACGGGATAGGCTCAAAGGACGTTCTAAAAATTACCGGCGGAGAAATAATGGTGGAGGCTGTCGATAACGGCCTTGTGGGCAGGGACTCTCTGGCAATAGACGGCGGCGTTTTGAAAATTAGCGCTTCGGGCGACGGCCTTAGGAGCACTAATGATGAGGACTCTCAGAAGGGAAATATAATTATTTTAAGCGGCGAGCTTGCGCTTAAGGCGCAAAAGGACGGTATGCAGGCGGCTAATTCCTTGATGGTGGCGGGCGGCAGGCATAAGATTACTTCGGGAGGCGGCAGCGCGCAGTATTCGGGTTCTTTGCTGGAGGAGGAGAGTCAAAAGGGACTTAAGGCGCAGAACAGCTTGAATATTTCAGGAGGAAGCTTAATTATAGATTCGGCTGACGACGCGCTTCACAGCAACGGCGAATTGAATATTACCGGCGGAGATGTGACGGTTAGCACGGGGGACGACGGGGCGCATGCTGACGGAACGCTTACCGTTTCGGGCGGCAATATAAGCGTGCTGGAATCCTATGAGGGACTTGAGGGCCTGAATGTAAATATCAAGGGAGGCCGCATTATTATTAACGCCGAGGATGACGGCGTCAATTCTGCCGGAGGGTCAGATACCGGCGGTATGAGGCCGGGAGACGGTTTTTCATATGACAAGCAGGAAAACGGGACAAATATAAGTATTGAGGACGGATATATCTTTATAGAGGCGTCGGGAGACGGCATAGACAGCAACGGCAGCGTGTATATGACGGGAGGCACGCTGCTTATAAGCGGCCCGGATGACGGTGAAAATGGAGCGCTGGATTACGATGGCAGCTTTGAATTAAGCGGAGGAATTTTAATTGCGGCGGGCAGCTCGGCTATGGCTATGAATGTTTCGCAGGCGGCTGGGCAGAGCAGTATTTTGGCGTTTTTTAATCAACCCTGCGAGGCGGGGGAATTTGCGGCGATTACTGACGGTCAGGATAATTTGATAGCTGCTTTTAAGCCGGGCAAGAGCTTTGATTCAATAGTTTTTTCCGCTCCTGAGCTTTGTCAGGGAAAAAGCTTCCGTATTTATACTGGAGGAGAGGCGGAAACGGACGCATGCGGTTTTGCCAGGGATAATTATACGCCGGGAGAATTGGCGTATGAATTTGTTTTCAGCAGCAGCGTTATGAGTCTTGGTAAAAAGCAAGCTGTTTCAGGTAATATGCTTGGAGGCGAGTAACAAGGAAGCGGGCATGCCTGGCGATATTCTTGGGGGCGGCAAAATGCAGCCGGGAAGCATAAGAAATTAAATTCTAGTGGGAATTAGTCCCTTTATTCGGAGAGTGAAAAATATTTGTATAAGCTGCTTATAGTTGACGATCAGGAACGTATTCGAACGCTTATAAAGAAATATGCGCTGCTGGAAGGACATGAAGTATTTGAGGCTCAGAATGGCCTGGAAGCAGTAAGCATCTGCCGCAAAGAAAAATTTGATATTATAATAATGGATATCATGATGCCTGAACTGGACGGATTCAGCGCAGTTAAAGCGCTGCGGGAATTCAGTCAGGCTCCGGTTATCATGCTGTCAGCCAGGGGCGAGGAATATGATAAGCTGCACGGCTTTGAATTAGGGGCGGACGATTATGTAGTAAAGCCCTTTTCTCCGCGCGAGCTTATGATGCGTATAGAGGCGATTATGAAGCGCTCGGGCAAAAAGGAAGGAAGTCATAAAATCTATCAGAAAAACGAGTTGAAAATAGATTTTACTGCACGTAAGGTATATGTTGAGGATAAAGAGATAAATTTGACCCCAAAGGAATATGATTTGCTTTTTTATCTGGCTGAAAACAGGAATATTGCGCTGTCCAGGGAGAGGATTATTTCGGCGGTTTGGGGATATGATTATTTTGGAGACGACAGAACGCTGGATACTCATATAAAAATGCTGCGCAAAAGTCTGGGAAGTGCAAGCGGGGTTATAGCTACTCTTCGCGGAGTAGGCTATCGGTTTGAAGGATAGCGTGTATTGTTGGGGAAGCCATAAAGCATATAGGTTAAGATACCCTCGGTTTACAAGGAAGACGGTCAGAAGGCATAAAATTTGCGTTCTGTTGCGTTGCTTTGATTCCATGTACGCCCGGTACATTTCTCGTTCAAGCGCGCTTTACCTGGCATAAATTTTATGCCTTCTGACTCTGGAGAGCTCAAAGAAAAAGAATTTCTTCATTTTCAAGGCAGACTAAGAAAGCGTACTGAAAAGTATACTGATTGAGGATAACGCAGAAAATGAAGAAATTATCCCGTTTGGAGGCGTGTAATTCCTTGTAAACGGAGGGTAATATATGGATAAACAAAAAAAGCTCAAAAAGGGCATAAGTATAAAATGGAAGCTTATAATACTGCTTATGTGTTTCAGCGCGGCGATTATTATTTTGCTCTGGCTGTTTCAGGTGGTGTTTTTGGACAGCTTCTATAAAAGCATTAAGATAAACGGAGTGCGCTCCTGCGCCGATAAAATTGAGCGTGCGGATAATTTCGGTACGGACAGCGGGCTTATATGGACTTTGGCGGGAGAAAACGACAGTTGTATAATGCTGCTTGACAGGGATGGAGCCGAACTGTATTCAGCCGACAGATTTATGGACTGCGTTATACATAAGATGTCCAGCTGGGAGCGTTATTTGCTTATCGAACAGGCGGAAGAGACGGGAGAATGGGTGAGCTACGCTCAAATAAAATATTTTGGAGGCTGGCAGCCAAAGGAGACCTCGGCCCAAAGCATAATATATGTTAAGCTGCTGGACAGAAATACGGCTGTGCTTATAAACGCGCGTATTTCGCCGGTAGATTCTACCGTTCAGACTCTGCGGGTGCAGCTTTATTATATTACAGGCGCGCTTGCAGCGCTTTCCATAGTGATGGCCCTTATCATATCCAAGCTGGTGGACAGACCAATAAAGCATCTTAAGCAGTCTGTGCAGCAGCTTGCGGCGGGCAATTATGACGTTACTTTTGAATCAAACGGATATAAGGAGATAAATGAGCTTACGGGCGCGCTTAATAATGCTGCGGGCGAGATATCACGCATGGAGAATGAGCGCAGGCAGCTTATAGCTAACGTTTCACACGACCTGCGCACGCCTCTTACGCTTATCAGCGGCTATGCCGAGGCTATGAGAGATTTGCCGGATGAAAATACTCCAGAAAATGCGCAGATTATTATAGACGAGGCTAAGCGGCTTACCGGGCTGGTGCATGACCTGCTGGATTTGTCCAGGCTTCAGGCGGGTGAAAAAATGCTGTCTTTGGAAAAATTCAATCTGACGGAAGCTGTGGGGGAATTAGTCAAGCGCATGAATCAGCTAACCCAAAAGGACGGCTATGCTATCAGCTTTAATTATGACTGTTCTGTAAGCGTTACGGCGGATAAGAGCAGGATAGCTCAGGCAGTATATAATCTGCTTCTAAATGCCGTGGATTTCACAGGTTCAGATAAAAAGATATATGTGTCTCAAAGAGTATCGGGTCATAGGGTGCGCATATCGGTTAGGGATACCGGAAAAGGAATTCCATCTGAAATTCTGCCTCATATATGGGACAGATATTACAGTCAAAGCTCGGGCCGCAATAAAGGGAAAACGGGCACGGGGCTGGGGCTGAGCATTGTTAAAACCGTGTGCGAGCTGCATGGAGGCGCGTGCGGAGTGCAGACCAATGGGCAGGGAAGCACGTTCTGGTTTGAGCTTCCGGTTTAAGAAAATTCTTTTGCAAACAAAACCGGCTTTTAATAAGCCGGTTTTGAGTATGAATTTCAGATATATTAAGAAATAAACCTGTTATTTATTTTTTTGGTTTGGAAATGGGCGCTTCGCGCATTAGTTTTCTGTGATGTCCAGGCGTACAGCCATAGGCTCTGCTGAAAAATCGGTTTAAATGGGATGAATCGTAAAATCCGCATGCGACGGCGATATCCGCTATGGACATATCGTTTTGGTTTAGCATTTCACGTGCTTTGGAAAGCCTGAATGCGGTAAGGTAATTCATGGGCGTTACCCCTGTAAGCTTTATAAAATATCTGAACAGAGTAGCGCGGGAGACGTTGGCCAGCTCTGTAAGTTTGTCCAGCGTGATACTTTCTCCATAATGCTCCTGTATGTAATTTATGCATTTTAATATATTGCGTGAGACGGAATTCTCCCATACCTCATTGCCCGTACATATGTATTTTTCCTTATAAATGCGGCATATATAGGAGAGAATATAAACGGAGAGGGCGTGGGCCATGGGCGCGGTATCGTTTTTTGAATCGGCGTAAAGCGCTGAAATTGCCTCAAGCTGAGGTATAAGTGCGTGCATCTGTTCGTCGTTCAGCTTAAGGTAATAACGGCTGGCTTCTTTTCCGTAGGACGGCTCCATGGTAAGCAGTATGGGGTAAGCGGGCAAAAGGCTCATTTCTTTTGCATATTGGATGAAAAAATTTTTATGCAGCATTATATGATACAGCTTTATGGATTGAGTAGGATAATATCCGTGCCAGTAGCCTGGAGGAATAATAAATATATCGTTTTTTCCTATTTCGTAGCAGCCATTGTTAAAATAATGATAGCCTTGTCCATCCAGGATGAAATTCAGCTCGTAGAAGTCGTGTATATGCATTCCAGCCTCGTAATTTTCCTGATAGAAGGCCCTGGCGAGTATAGGGGAGGATTGATTGAAAAAATAATTGCTGTACCAATGCACTATTTTGGAATAAGGTAAACTTTTGGGAGGCATGGCTTAACGCTCCTTTTATATAATGTGATATTATTGTACAATAAGATGTTCATAAAATGCAATATTTTTTTGCACGCCGTGTTTAAACTTTTAATGAATTTTATTTTAGGAGGTCTATATATGTCTGATAATATCAGAATTATTAATGATTCGGAAATGACTCATTCGGATGGCTGGGAATATCGCCGGGTACTGCCCAGGCATCTGATATATTTTGATCATACGTCGTCCGTTACGCATACTCAGGGCGCGTGGGCCGAATACAGGCTGTCGGGATGCGAACGCATAAGGCTTTTTATGGGTATGGAGCCCAGCGACGGCGTTATAAGGGTATATCTTGACGGCGCCGCCGTTGCGGACGTGGATTTAACTAAAATTACCGATAAGGTAGCTTATGATTCGGGCACGCTGGCTTGGGGCGAGCATTTGCTGAAGATAGAAGTGCTTTCTCAGGATAAAAAGGTGGATATAGATTATATTGAGTGCACAGGCAGGGCGCCCGAAGCGTACTATATAGATAACCGCAATAACGCCTTCGTACATTTTACCTATGAATTTAAAAACATTCCTTCGGATACTGCTAAAAGCGGAAGCATAACTTATACGAGCGAGCCTGACGAGTTTATTGAAGTGTATTTTGCCGGTCCGTTTATTCGTATGTACGCTCCAAAGGGGCCGAATGGCGGTATTGCTAAGGTATCTGTAAACGATAAGGATTACGGAGAAATAGATTTTTATTCTGAAAAGGAAGAGCCGGCTGCGCTGGTGTTTGAGGCGGATAAGCTTTGCGGGCAGGATGAAATTGAGCATTTCAGCCGTCTGACGGTAACTGTTACGGGCAGGAAAAACGCTAAGGCCTCTGACACGGTTGTCAGCGCTGATTATTTTGAAATAGGCGAGCCTAGCTGTGTTCGGACGGTCATGAACAGGCGCTCGGATGAGGAAACCGACGCTATGGCTAGATATGAGACAACCTTTACTCCTCCCGAGGAGTGGCATCCTGTTACTCCCCGCGGCCAGGTGCCTGTAAACGGCGTGAAAATAGGCGAGGGCGTATTTAAGGACGCCATGTATAAGAATATCCGCTATTTAAAGGATTCCTATAAGCTCCCCTTGTGGGTAGACGGCAAGGATGGAGACCGCATATGGGTAGATATGCTGGTAGCTTCAAACGAAGGTCGTATGCTGGGCGGTATAGGGCATACCCTGCGTTTTATAGAGGATGAGGAATTAAGAAAGATAGCCAAGGAGATAATTGACGCTGTCGAGCGCCGCCAGTTTACTAACAATAACGGATATTTAATGCCGTATGAGAGCAAGAATTACCGGCTCTGGGTGCATCAGGCGTGGCCTCTTGTCAGCCGAGGCGAGGAAAAGAATTACGACAGGGCTATGTTTACTAAAGGCATGCTGGCCTGCGGTCTCGCCGGATTTAATGAAGTATACGATATGCTGCGCAAATTCTACGACTGGTTTAATTCGGCCGAGGAATATCTGCCCTATATGCTTATGGACAGCATGGCTATACAGGGAAGCGTAGCCGGACCTATGGTGTATAACAGCCCTGCAGGCGCTCCTGACGATATTATTACCACCATGAAATATTACGATTTGGAATGGTGGATGGATTTCTTAAAGCAGCGCATCCCTGAATGCATATACCGCTTTACCCTCAATCGTCCCCATAACTACCTTATCACCAGTATAGTGGCTTTCTTTGAGGAATATAAGGCGACGGGCGAGCAGAAATATCTTGATGCCTGCAAGGGCGGCTGGGATATTTATCATAACTATTTCCAAAATATCGGAGGCGGCATAAGCATCTGCGAGCATTTTGAGGTTGCGCCCAATTCCCAGCTTATTGCCAACCTGCCTACGAATATTTATGAGACCTGCGCTAACGTATTCTGGATAGACCTTAATCACAGACTGCTTCAGCTTGAGCCGGATAACGAGCTTTACGCCTTCCATGTGGAGCAGAGCCTCTATAATATAGTTCTTGCCTGCCAGGGCGAGGATGGCAGAATAAGGTATTTCAATCATATGAACGGCGTGAAATATGCTCCCGGCCGCTTTAATACCTGCTGTGAAATTCAGGCGACGGCGGCTATTGGCATGATTCCGCAATTTATATACATGCCTGACGCGGAGGGCGTTTATGTTAATCTCTTCTCTGCTGCGGCTATGGATATTGCGGTGGACGGCAAAACCTTTACGGTTAGTATGGATACTCGCTTCCCGTATGAGGATACGGTTTATTTGACGGTGAAAGCGCCTGAGAAGGGCCGTATGAAGCTTAGAGTGCGTATGCCCCGCTGGATGACTCAGCCGACTGAAATTTATATTGACGGCGAGAAAGCGGCGATGGGAGAGCCCGGAGGATACGCTGTATTTGACCGTGAATGGGAAGGCTGCACGGTTATAAGCTTTAAATTGCCTATGGCTATGAAGGCTACGCAGTATAAGGGCGCTAATAATGTAGAGGGTAAGAAGCGCTATGCTTTGGAATACGGTCCTCTGCTTATGGCTGTGCGCGGCCCGCTGACCAGCGAGGGTATAGGGGATAACGAGCCGACGCTTGTGCTGCCTATTAGTGTGGATGAATTGCTCGAACGCCTTGTTAGAAAGGGAGAAAAGCTGGAATTTGCCGTAAAGGGCCTGGATGAATACGATGTAATCCCGTATTTCGATTTGGAGCAGGACGAGTTCAGCTGTTTCCCTGTGTTTGAAAAATAAAATTCATAAAAGACGCTTAATTTGCGCAAGCTATTGATGAAGCGATAAAGCAAAGGAGGCGCCTGTATGGATGATGAATTTTATCAGGAGGACGACCTGGATATAGATATGCCCCGTTCGGTAGCTTCGGCTACCGAATGCACGGGCCTAACGGCCACCGCTCCCCAGAATTCAGGGGAAGCTGAGGCTTATAATCAGATATATAATATACATCTGAAGCCTCAATTTGAAAAAAGAAAGAAAAAATAAGCCGGTATTCAGTCGGCGGAATAAGCAGGGAGATGCGTTTTAAGCGCGTTTCCCTGTTTTATTATTTAAGCATACCCTAAATTGACACGGGTATATACGGTCAGAACAGGGCTGTTTGAGTGTCTTGCTGTGTTGCTTTTCGCTTCGTGTACTGAACACGTACACCCATTGACGATGACGCAGAAAATGCCGAAATTAGACTGCCAGAGGCGTGCATCTTGTATCTCCTTGTTAATTTAGGGTTATATTGTGAATGGCTGGAATTAAGCTGAGAGTTTTAATAGTGCAGTAAATATAAAAACAGAAATATTGGCTTTTTTGCGTAAAAACTATTGACATATAGCGACGGATGTGCTAAAGTTAGCGTTAGTTAGTTTAAACTAACTAATAATTTGCTTGAAGGAGACGATATGAGCGTAGTAATAATAGGCGGTAATGAACGCATGGTTTGTCAGTATGAAAATATATGCAGGGAATATGGCTGCAAGGCGAAGGTTTTCGCCAAGGAAAACGGTTCTCTAAAAAAGAAAATGGGGCGGCCTGATTTATTGATATTGTTTACTAATACTGTTTCTCATAAAATGGTTATCAGCGCTTTTCAGGAGGCGAAGCGCAACAATGTGCCGGTGGCCAGAGTGCATAGCAGCAGCGCCTGTGCGCTCCATGCGGTGCTTTCGGCGAGATGCACCTGTTGCAGGGCTGCCGAAGGTGTGCTATAATTTTTTCAATAGCTTTTTAATAGGATGAATTTGATGAGCGCTGTATAAGGGGGCGGAAATTATGGGACCATTGGCATGGGCGGCAGCCGGAACGCTTTTTACATTTTTTATGACCTGCTTGGGTTCGTCTATGGTATTTTTCTTTAGAAAAACTATGCAGGCGTCGGTACAGCGTATTTTTTTGGGCTTTGCAGCGGGGGTTATGATAGCGGCTTCTGTTTGGAGCCTGCTTATTCCAGCTATAGAAGAGGCTGAGGCAAACGGCGGCATAGGTTGGATTCCTGCGGCCGGCGGTTTTATTTTGGGCGTAGCCTTTATTATGGGGCTGGATTTTATTATTCCGCATCTGCATATAGATTCACAGAAGCCTGAGGGAGTGCCGTCCGCTTTTAGAAGAAGTACTCTTTTAATGCTTGCAGTTACGCTGCATAATATTCCCGAGGGAATGGCGGTAGGGTTGGCCTTTGCTTTGGCTGCGCAGCCGGGCGGAGAGACGGCCGCCGTTTCATCTGCGGCGGCGCTGGCAATTGGCATGGGAATACAGAATTTTCCTGAAGGCGCAGCTATTTCTCTGCCTTTGCGCAAAGAGGGTCTGCCGGCTGGCAAGGCGTTTTTATACGGCGGCTTGTCGGGGGTGGTTGAGCCGGTATTTGGAGTTATAGCCGTGCTCATAGCGGGTGCTGCAGGAGCTGTAATGCCCTGGTTGCTTTCCTTTGCCGCTGGAGCCATGGTATATGTGGTGGTGGAGGAGCTGATTCCCGAAGCGCATTTGGGAGAGCATTCTAATATAGGCACTATCGGCGTTATAGCGGGTTTTCTTGTTATGATGATTCTGGATGTCGCGCTGGGCTGACTAAAAGCAATTTTTTAGCGGCAGCTGGGTATATAGACGTTGTGCTGACGGCTGTCCCTGGGAATAGGCGGTTTTAAAACAGCTTGTTTTCCGGGGGCTTTTTTGATATAATTATATAGTACCCTCTCAGTTTACAAGGAACTGCACGGTCAGAAGGCATAAAATTTGCATCCTGCTGCGTTGCTTTGATTCCATATACGCCCGGTACATTTCTCGTTCAAGCGCGCTTTACCTGGCACAAATTTTATGTTTTCTGACTCTGGAGAGCTCAAAGAAAAAGAATTTCTTCATTTTCAAGGCGGACGAAGAAGGCGTACTGGGAAGTACGCTGATTGATGATAACGCAGCAAATGAAGAAATTATCCCGTTTTGAGGCGTGTAGTTCCTTATAAACTGAGGCTACTATTTATATTTAGAGCGGCAGGAGAGATTGTAATTGAAAATTATAGATTTGCTTAAGCAGAATAAGCCCATGCTTTCTTTTGAGGTTTTTCCTCCCAAAACCAGCAGCACATATGACAGCGTATTTGAGGCTACGCAGGCTATAGCCCAGTTAAAGCCGCCGTTTATAAGCGTTACTTACGGAGCGGCAGGCGGCGCTAAGTTTTATTCGCTGGATATAGCTAAAAATCTGCTTAATGCGGGAGTGACGCCGCTGGCGCATTTAACCTGCATTTCTTCCACTCGGGAGCAGGTTCTTCAAAAGCTGGCGGAATTAAAGGAAGCGGGTATAGAAAATATAATGGCGCTTAGAGGAGATATTCCCGAGGGCTTTGAGCGGACGGGCGGCGACTATCAATATGCCAGCCAGCTTATAAGGGATATAAAGGCGTTTGGAGATTTTTGCATAGGTGGAGCCTGTTATCCCGAAGGGCATGTGGAATCCGCTAATTTGCAGGAGGATATAATTCACCTTAAGGAAAAAGCTGACGCTGGATGCGACTTTTTTACTACCCAGATGTTTTTTGATAATGAAATATTATTCAGTTATCTGTATAAGCTGCGCGAAGCAGGTATTAATATTCCGGTTATTGCAGGGGTTATGCCTGTTACAAACGCTAAGCAGATAAAGCGTATTACTTCTCTTTCGGGCACCTATCTGCCGGGACGCTTTAAGCGGATTGTGGACCGCTTCGGAGATTCGCCCGAAAGCATGGAAAAAGCGGGAATAGCTTATGCGACAGAGCAGATTATTAGTCTTTTCGCCGGGGGCATTACGGCTGTGCATGTATATTCCATGAATAAGGCGCATATTGCCGCTAAGATACAGGATAATCTCAAGGGGATAATATAATGGCGGCTTCTTTGTACAGGTTCATGCTGAACGCGGATGAGCTGGATGTGGATATGAATGAAATTTACAGATATATGGGTGCTAAAAGCGGTTGTGCGGATGCAGTAACCGAGCATGCGGCGCAGGAGGCGCTTCATGAAGTAATTTTGGGCAGCAGGCCCAGCGCGGTATATGCTGTTAACGATATATTTTTCGGCGAGACAGGCTTGATTGATTTGGGATTCGGACGTTTTTTCAGCAGGGATTTGTCCAAATGCCTTAGTGAATGCGAAAAAGCAATAGTTTTTGCAGCTACTATCGGAATACATACCGACCGGCTGGTGGCCAGATATGAAGCGATAAGCCCGCTTAAGGCTTTAGCGTCTAACAGCGCCGGAACCGCTCTTATAGAGGCTTTTTGCGATTATCTATGCGAAAACTTGAATGAGCGCTTTAATGAACTGGGCTTTGAGAGCAGACCGCGCTTCAGCGCTGGCTATGGTGATTTTCCTCTTCAATGCCAGATTGAACTGTTAAATATGCTTAAAGCGGACAAGCTTTTAGGAATAACTCTTAATGACAGCCTGCTTATGACTCCGGCAAAATCAGTTACTGCGGTTATAGGATTGAAAAAAGCGTGATATAAGCCTGGCGTATGGCGGTTGTAAGCCAAAATGCAGGAGCGGCGGAGGATATATGAATATTTTAGAAGGATTTGAAAATCAATTTATATTTTTTGACGGCGGAATGGGGACGATGCTGCAAAATTGCGGGCTGGAGCCGGGAGAACTGCCTGAAACCTATAATATAACGCATCCGGAAATAATTGAGGATATACATTGTCAATATATTTCTGCCGGGGCGGACATTATAAGCGCCAATACGTTTGGGGCCAATAATTTTAAATTTCCTATACAGAGGGAGAAGGAGCGTCCATCTCTGGGAGATATAATAGGCGCAGCCTTTAAATGCGCGCGTGCTGCGAGGGAAAAGATGGGTGCAAATTGCAGGATAGCTCTGGATATAGGGCCGACCGGAAAGCTGCTGGCTCCATTAGGGACGTTGGAATTTGAAGAGGCCGTAAATACGTTTGCCGCGGTTGTGCGTTTGGGAGTTGAAAACGGCGCGGAAATGATATTGATAGAGACCATGAACGATACTCTGGAATTAAAAGCGGCCGTGCTGGCGGCAAAGGAAAATTCCAATCTGCCCATTGTTGCTACTGTGGTTATGGACCAGCAGGGTAAGCTTATGACGGGCGCGGATGCGGGTGCGGTGGTTGCGCTTCTGGAGGGTTTGCGCGTAGACGCGCTGGGTGTAAACTGCGGCCTGGGCCCGGATAAATTGCTGCCTTGGGTTGAAAAATTGTGCGAAATAGCTTCTGTTCCGGTTTGCGTTACTCCTAATGCGGGCTTGCCTAAGGTTAAAGACGGCAGGACGCTTTATGATGTGACGCCTGAGATGTTTGCGGGACAGATGAAGCTTATAGCTCAGAAGGGCGCCCGCATGCTGGGCGGATGCTGCGGTACTACTCCGGCGCACATAAGGGCGATGAAGGATGCGCTTAAGGAGGTCAGCCCGAAACCGGTAACTGAAAAGAATACGGCGCTTATTTCCTCCTATTCTCATAGCGTCAGCTTTGATTCCGTGCCCGTGCTTATAGGCGAGCGCCTTAATCCTACGGGAAAGCCTAAGCTTAAGGCGGCGCTTAGAGAAGGCAATATAGGCTATATATTAGAGGAGGCGGTAAGACAGCAGGAAGCTGGGGCTATGGCGTTGGATGTAAACGTCGGACTGCCTGAAATAGATGAGGCTGATGTTTTAAGCAGGCTTATTCCTCGCATACAGGAGGTAAGCGATTTGCCTCTTCAGATTGACACCTCCAATTATGAAGCCATGGAGCGCGCTATGCGGATTTATAATGGTAAACCCATGCTTAATTCAGTATGCGGAAAAAAAGAGAGCATGGAAAAAATATTTCCTCTTGCGGCTAAATACGGGGGATTGATAGTTGCGCTTACGCTGGATGAAAAGGGGATACCCGATACCGCCCAGGGCAGAGTGGAAATAGCTGAAAGAATATATAGAGAAGGGGAAAAATACGGTATAAAGCGCAAGGATATAATAGTGGACGCATTGGCTATGACTGTAAGCGCAGACGGCGGCGCCGCTAATGTGACGCTGGAGGCGGTAAGTAAAATAAAGGCTATGGGTGGGCGCGCCTCCTTAGGCGTTTCAAACGTTTCTTTTGGATTGCCCAGTCGAGAGACCGTTAATTCGGTGTTTTTTGCGGCGGCCTTGGATCGCGGCCTTAACGGAGCTATAATGAATCCCTGTTCGGTTGAGATGATGAAAACCTATAAAGCCTTTTTAGCGCTGCGAGGCTTGGATGAAAATTGCCTGGGCTATATAGATTACGCTTCTAATATTGTAGTGCAGGTGCAGGACATTAAAAAGGCGGACGGCGTTTTAAATGCGTCTGAAGCAACTGGCTTGCGCTCAAGTATTATTAAAGGCTTTAAGGATAATGCTGCCGCTAAGGCGCAGGAGCTGCTTCAGGAGGGGATTAAGCCTGTTTCCATTATAGATAGCGAGATTATACCTGCGCTTAATGAAGTGGGGGAAAAATTTGAAAAAAAGGTTATGTTTCTTCCGCAGCTGCTGGCCAGCGCCGAAGCGGCTAAGGCGGCGTTTGAGCTTATAAAGGCCTGGATGCCTCCTAAGGAGGGGAAACAGGGCAAAAAAATAGCGCTTGCTACTGTAAAAGGGGATATTCATGATATAGGCAAGAATATTGTTCGGGCACTGCTGGAGAATTATGGATTTGACGTGTTGGATTTAGGTAGGGATGTATCTCCGGCTGCCGTAGTTAAGGCGGTTGAGGAAAATGAAATAATGCTGGCAGGACTCAGCGCTTTAATGACTACTACCGTACCCGCCATGCAGGAGACGATAAAGCTTTTGCATGAAAGCTGTCCGTGGTGCAAGGTAGTAGTGGGAGGCGCGGTGCTTACACAGGAGTATGCCGATATGATAAAGGCTGATAAGTATGCTAAAGACGCTATGGAAACGGTTAGATATGCGCAGGAGGTCTTTAAGGAGAGTTAATAGCGTTGGTGCTTGCTTAATAAAGGTCAAGGATGCTGACTTTTGCGCTTTTGCCGTATTTGCGGGTTAAAGCTGAAATTCCGGCAGGCGGAAAGCGGCGCTTATTTTTTCTCTACAAACCATTTATTAAAGCAGTCGAAAAAAAGATAGGTTATGCTGCGGCCTATTTTAACCGTATAGCGCATGCCTACGCCGCCGGCTTTAGTGCTTGCGGCTTTTCTTACATCCAGCACCTGGTCTATTTCGTATATTCTGCCGTCCTCCCATTCAATGGACAGAGGGGTAACGTTTCCGTCCTGGTCATATATTACCATAACATTTACATATGTTTTCATTATACTAAGCTCCTCGAGCTGTTTTTTGCTTATAGTGAATAATTTGCTGCAGATAAAGTTGTTTTTCAGCCGATTTTTATATAAGCGGCGAAGTCAGCGTCCGGCCGGAAGCATGGCGCAGCCTGAAAGTCCTGCGCAGCTTAAAGTCTTATCGGCCAGCAGGGTACCCCGCGCTACGGCCCAGTAGCCAAAACGCCCGCGTATTTCGTCCAGACAATGCTCCAGCTTTTCCTTACGTTCTCTTTTTATATGCTCTCCCAGCATGTTTAGCTGGTGCGGATAGTCCTGGCCGGTAAGCTCTGTGATTCTTATACCCATGCCGCGTAAGGGACGCTCCCAGCTATAGTTTTTTTCCAGAAGCGTCATGGCGGCGGCGCATATTTCGCCAGAAAGATTGGTGGGCTGAGTAAGCTTTATTTGTCTTTCTATACTTAATAAATCATTGCGCCGCAGGCTTATCTGAATTTTGCTTCCTTTAAGCGAATGCTCGCGCAAGCGGGCCGCGACGCTTTCGCTCAAGCTGAAAAATACGGTTTTAGCTTGAAGCGGGTTTTGTATATCGCGCGGTGCGGTTGTAGAATTGCCGATACTCTTTATAATTTTTTCACTACCGGCCTTGGCTACTGGAGAAATATCGTCTCCGTGAGCAAAGGCGTAAAGCGTATATCCCCATTTTCCCAGCCATTGTCGTAATCTTTCGGGTCCCGCTTCCGCCAGCTCGCCTATAGTGCGTATCCCTTTGTCGTATAATTTTCTTTTTGTAGCGCTTCCGACATATAATAAATCTTGAACAGGCAAAGGCCAGACCAGCGCTTTATAATTGCTTCTGTCCAAAATAGTTATTGCGTCCGGCTTTTTCATATCAGAGCCAAGCTTGGCAAAAACCTTATTAAAGGAAACGCCTATGGATACGGTAACTCCCAATTCGCTTTTAACTCTTCGGCGTATTTCCTCGGCAATACTGCACCCGCTGCCGAAAAGCGCACGGCTGCCCGATACGTCCAGCCATGCCTCGTCTATTCCAAAGGGTTCGACCATGTCGGTATATATATTGAATATCTCGCGGATATATTGGCTGTATTTAAGGTAAAGCTCATAATTTGGAGGCAGTACTATAAGTTCGGGACATTTTTCCCGAGCCTCCCAAAGCGTTTGGCCGACCTTTACTCCAAAATCTCTGGCCTGATAGTTTTTTGCCAATATTATGCCATGCCTTTCTTCCACGCTTCCTCCTACCGCTACGGGCTTTCCGGCCAGCGACGGATTATGAAGGCATTCTATACTGGCGTAACAGTTATTGATATCTACATGCAGAATAGTACGTTCCATAAAACTTCTCCGAACAAATGTTCTGTAAATATATAATACGACAGAATTCGATAAATTACAATGAGTAAATATTACCATTTTTAATTATGCTCAGGAGCTGTAATCAGAGAGCAGCGTATTTTTCAGAGGGCTGCGCTCAATTTTCGGCTTAAAAGTTATTTTATGTATTTTATCGGCGTCTGCGCAATAGCTGGCCGAATATGCGGCGCTGGCGCGTGTTCATAGGGGCTCTGATTTCGCGCGGACAATAGTCCTCAGGCTGATTGGTGCATTGCTCGTGTTCTTCCTCGTTATCTTCTTCCTCCTGGGACATGCTTTGCATAATATTTATCATGTTTATTAATGTAGGTATATCGGGCATATTTTTGCGCATATCGTCGGGCAGTATCGCCGAAAGCATAGCGGACAGACCTTCTGGAGAATTGGGGTCTATATTTTTCAGCTTACCCATGGAGGACATAAGTCTGAACAGCATTATAGGGGTTTTATCCCGGCTCATATGCTCTATTATTTTAAGGAGCTGCTCCGGATTCCGTGAAGTTTCGCCTTTGTAAAAATCGGGTTTTGTAATGCAGGTTTCATATTCGCAGAGGGCGCGCACTCCTCTTCTGGCTTCAAGGGGCAGAAAAGGGGACAGCTCGGCCAATATTTTAGGGTCGAGACCGAGACGCTTAGGTCCGTTTATTCCTTTTCCCATAAGCAAAAATAATAAAAGAAGGTTCATTTTTTATGACCATGCCTTTCCGCAGGGCCAAAGCCCTCCTTAAGCAGATATACCTTTGTTAATAATATATGCCGAAGGACGGTTAAGTTGAAACATTTTAAGATTAGATAAATATAATAGAGTAGAATGATAAATAAAAGGAGCATTGTAAATGGAGCCTAAAAAAGGGTTTTCGGAAAAAAACTTGACCCCTGAACAAAAACGGCAGTTTGAAGCTATGAAAAATACCGCCGCTAAATATAGGGGCAAAAGCGAAGAGGAACTGATGCGTGAATTAAAGCAAACTGTACAAAAGGATAAGGCTTCCGGCACGCTGACCGATAAAAAGATGGAGAACTTCCAAAAGAAAATTTCTCCTATGCTGAATGAGCAGCAAAGAAAAAAACTAGAAAAAATTATGAAGGAGCTTAAGGGAAAATAATAATAGCGTCTCTCTACCCTTAGTTTACAAAGAACTGCACGCCTCAAAACGGGATAATTTCTTCATTTTCAGCGTTATACTCAATCAGCGTACTCATAAGTAACGCTTTCTTGGTCTGCCTTGAAAATGAAGCAATTCTTTTTATTTGAGGCCGCAGAGTCAGAAGGCATAAAATTTGTGTCAGGTAAAGCGCGCTTAAACGAGAAATGTACCGGATGTACATGGAATCAAAGCAGCGCAGCAGGACGCAGATTTTATGCCTTCTGACCGTCTTTCTTGTAAACTGGGGGTAAAACGGTGCTGAATTTAATTTTATTTAAAAGCAGAACTGCTGTTGGACTGAGAAATGCGGACGTTGAGCATACTTATTGAGCCTTTATAGAGGGTTTTCGGTCGCAACTGTACAAGTCCTGCGCATAATTTAAAACGGCAGAGCTGCGTTTGTATAAAATATATGCAAAAACAGAGCTGCCGTTTCTTATCTTATAAAATAAAATTAACCGTGCGCAATTTCTTCTACTGCGCTGAGAAAGGTATATATCTCCCGTATGTTATTGAACATTCCGAGGCTGGCGCGGACTGCGCCCGATTCCAAGGTACCCAAATAGCGGTGCACCAGCGGAGCGCAATGCAATCCGGAGCGGACGGCTATGGAATATTCTTTGTCCAGTATATTAGCTACTGACGCGGAGCTCATATTTTTTATATTAAAGCTCAATACGTTGCTTTTTATTTCTTTTTCACAGTATACAGTTACTCCGTTAATATTTCTTAGCCCTTCATTCATACATTGAGTTAAATATATTTCCCGTTCGCGTATTTCCTTCAGCTTGGGCCGTATATATTCTATCGCGGTTCCAAGCGCGGCTATAGCCGGCGTGGCGCAGGTGCCGCTTTCGTATCTGTCCGGACGCATATCGGGCTGTTCCAGGCTTTCGGATTGGCTTCCCGTGCCTCCTGTTCTTAACGGCCGTATTTCCAGTCCTGGCTTCAGATAAAGTATACCGCAGCCCTGAGGGCCGTATAAGCCCTTGTGGCCGGAAGTACATAATATATCTACCGGCTGCTTTGAAAGATTAATATCGTGGGTTCCTGCCGACTGTGCGGCGTCCACCATAAATATAATCCCTTTCTCCCGGCACAGCTTGCCTATAGAGTCTATATCGTTTACATAGCCTGTTACGTTGGATACATGATTGACAATAACCAGGCGTGTTTCGGGCCGGATAAGGGATAGAATATTTTCAGCTCCTAGTTTACCGTTTTCAGGCTGAGCTGTGTCATAGGTTATTATGCCGTCTGCTGAAAGCTGTTCCAATGGACGCAACACGCTGTTATGCTCATAAATAGTTGTAATTACATGGTCGCCGGGCTTTAGCAGGCCTTTAATTGCCATGTTGAGGGAATCGGTGCAGTTCAGGGTAAAAAAGAAATCAAACGGGTCTTTTCCGCCCAGTATGCCGCAGACCGCTTCGCGCGACATATATACCAGGCGGGCGGCGTCTATGCTTAGCCTGTGTCCGCTTCTGCCTGGATTTGCTCCAAAATTCTGTATAGCGTTAAGAATGCTGCCGCATACGATAGCCGGTTTGGGAAAGGTAGTGGCGGCATTATCCAGATATATCATAATATATTGTTCTCCATTCACTCAAATTCTGGTCCTACAATATATTATATTGTTGAGAGATATGCTCTGTCACTTATAAGGAAGAGGTGAAAAATATGGTTCAGCGTTATGCGATAGCGGCGTTTCGTTCCCGTTCGCAGCTTATGCGCTTTGAAAAGCTTTTAAAGGACAGCAATATAAAGGCTGAGGTTATAGCTACGCCTCAGCGGGTTAAATTAGGCTGCGGACTGTCTGTTAAATTAGACTTAGCGGATTTGGACAGCGCTAAGGACGTATATATGCGTAACAGCATGCAGTCTTTGGATGGATTTTATATAATAGAAGAGGAGAATGGACGGGTCAGAGTATTAGGCGGGAGGATAATGTAACGGATTGATTCTCAAAGGCGTAAGATAACATTAACCCGTAAAAACAAGCCGGACATTTTTAATGTCCGGCTTGTTTTTGTTTATTTATCCCTGAAGCCCTCTTGACTGCCTGTCCATATCTTCTATAACTATATCGTATATTTCGCCCAGGCTTGCGCAGTATTCAAGTACCTTCCAGGGCTGATTTGTATGGAAGTGAATTTTTATTAATTCGCTGTCTCCAACGGCCAGCAGACAGTCGCCGTCAAAATTTTCAGTAAAATATTTGTTTATGGCATCCTCGTTTAAGTCCTTGCCCTCTATGAGCAGCTGAGTATCATATCGGTAATCTATCATCTTTCAGACTCCCCTTATAATTTTATTTTATTCCATACCCACTATTTTGCGCAGCTGATGGATATCTATATCGCGTACATTTACATTCTGCTTAACGGCCAGAGCGGCGGCGGCTCCAGCAGCCTGCCCTGTGGCCATGCAGTCGCCGGTAACTCTGTATGAGCCGTTTGTTTCATAGGTGCCCGAAATACATCTGCCTGCTACGAGCAGACCGTTTCTGTTGACAGGAACTAGACAGCGATAGGGTATCTGGTAAGGAGCTTCCAAATGAATATTGTCCTGTTCGTCTCTGTCCGGCAAATGTAAATCCATACTGAAGGCTACATCGCATATACCGTCTTCAAATTGAGCGCCGTGAACGCATTCGTCTGTTTGAAGCGTATAAAGTCCATGTATGTGTCTGCTTTCACGCACGCCTGTCTGCGGCGCTATGGCTATAAGCTCAACGTCCTTAAACATGGGTACGTTGGTTTTTATATAGTGGAATATTCTATGTATTTCTTCGCGGGATTCCAGCTCAGCCTCACTAAAGGCAACGGCGTCGGTCGGGGGCTTTTTACGCACATGGTTCCACATTACTACACAGCGTCTGCAATTGGGCAGCTGCAGGACAAAGGGACGCTTGTATGAGAATTCAAAAGGTATTCCGCAGGCCTTGCTGGCTTCTATTACAGCGTCTCTTATAGCGTAATGATGGGGCTGCATATATTCAATATTGCCCAACATAAACATGCAGGTTACAGGCTGGCACAGGTTGTCGCTTTCCCGGCCCATTGTAAAGGGAACTCCAGCCGAGGCGGCCAGATCCCCGTCCCCAGTACAGTCTATAACCACCTTGGCCTTAACCAGGCTGCGTCCGCTTTTATTCTGTATAAATACTCCCTTTACGTCCTCTCCTTCGCAATAGGCCCCGGCCAGAAAGGTATGGAAGAGTATCTGTGCGCCGCTCTGCGTTACCATATCGTCCAGCAGCTTTTTCATAATTTCAAAATCAAAGGCGATATCATAATATCCGCCCCAGCCTCTGCGCGCTTTAAGCTCGTTTACAATTTCAGTCACTATATAATGCTTGTTTTCAAAGTCGAACAGGGGGATTATAAAACCCGCTGACCACATGCCGCCTAAAAAGCCATAGCGTTCTATCAGCAGGGTTTTAGCGCCGTTGCGGGCCGCGGCTATGGCGGCGCATACTCCTGCAGGACCAGCGCCTGCTACGACTACGTCGTATTCTCCAAATACAGGTGTTTTAAGGGTTTCGTTTATATAATCCATAAATTGTATCCCTCCGTTAGTTATATTTTTAATTATATTTGTAAGAAATATTATGTATTTTCTGATTCAGCAATAAGGTCGTCCATATTATATGAGCCGGGTGTTTTTCCGCATAAAAATATGGCCGCGCTTAAGGCCCCGGCGGCAAATATCCCCCGGGACTGAGCCCTATGAGTTATTTCAAGACATTCGTCCGTTCCTGCAAAAATAACCGTATGCTCTCCAACAATGGTGCCTCCCCGGACAGAATGTATGCCTATTTCATCTTTTTGACGTTTTTGGGAAAGCACGTGCCTGTCATAGATATACTGCATATCTCCGCCGGCCGCATCATTTATCGCCTGGGCCATCATTAAAGCGGTTCCGCTGGGCGCGTCTACCTTTTGATTATGATGCTTTTCTATAATTTCTATATCAAACGTGTTTTTTAGAATTTTTGTAGCCGTTTTAAGCAGGCTGAGCATAAGATTTACGCCCAGGGACATATTGCCCGACATAAATATAGGAATACTGCCGCTTGCAAGCTTTATTTGATTTAGCGCTTCATTGCTGTATCCGGTCGTGGCCAGTACTGCGGGAGTATTGTGTTTGAGAGCGTATTCCAGCAGGGAGGGCAGCATGTCGGGCCGTGAAAAATCAATAATTACGTCTCCGGTTATATTAATATCTTTAAAATCGGCAAAAACAGGATAGCCGCAGGAAGAGGGAAATTTATCTATTCCCGCAGTAATGCTTATATCCTGGCGCGTTTGAGCTAATTCTGTTATAGCGCGCCCCATTTTGCCCGAACAGCCGCTTAGGATTATTTTAACTGGCTGCATAATTTCCGCCTTTCTCCGGCTTTTAAAATTTATGGCTGTCTGAAGCCGGACAGACAGCCGTTTGAAGCTTTAAATATTTACGCCGTATTCGCGCATGGCTGAAATAAGCCGGCTGCGGTTGGCTTCCTCCATTTGAGTAAGAGGCAGCCGCATGGTCTGACGGCATATTCCCATAAGAGCGGCCGCAGTTTTAACAGGTATAGGATTGACTTCGCAGAACAGGGCTTTTATAAGAGGATACAGCTTAATTTGCAGCTTGGCCGCGGTATTTATATCGCCGCTGAAGAACAGCTCGCATAGCTTCTGCATATCCGCGGGCAGAATATTCGAGGCGACGGATATAACTCCCTGAGCTCCCAGCGAAAGCATAGGCAGAGTTAAACCATCTTCTCCTGAATAAAAGGTAAATCGGTCCCCGCAGCGAGCCAGCATGTCGGTTAGCTGGTCAATGCTGCCGCTGGCTTCCTTAACTGCCGCCAGCTCGGGAATATCCGCCAGGCTTTCCAAGACCGGGGGAGTTATATTAAGCCCTGTGCGTCCGGGCACGTTATAAATTATAACTGGCAAACCAACCGAGGCTATAGCTTCATAATGCGCGTGCAGCCCTTTGGGCGTGCATTTATTATAGTACGGAGTAACGGATAAAACGGCGTCCGCCTTAAGAGAGCGTGCAAGCCGGGCGGCTTCTACCGCCGCTGAGGTATTATTGCTGCCCGCTCCCGCTATTACCGGAACTCTGCCCGAGACGGTGCTTACGCAGCATTGGATAGCCGCCTGCTTTTCCTGCGGCGTCATGGTCGCCGGCTCGCCGGTAGTGCCTAAAACCACCAGCGCCTGTATGCCCGATTGTATTTGCGCGTCTATAAGACGCTCAAATGCGTTTAAATCCACTCCATTATCGGTAAAAGGGGTTATCAATGCGGTGCAGGCACCCTTAAACAAAGGCTGGTTCATGCCTTCTCCTTTCCAGAGGCTTAGCAGCCTCTAGGCCCGAATGGCCTTAAAAGATAATTTGTCTCTTATCGCTTTTATAATGTTTTCCCAGAGTCAAAGCCGTTTTTAAAACTGCGGCGAAATTAGTCCATATATCCTTCGGCGCAGAGCAATTCCGCCATAAGCACGGCTCCTCCGGCCGCTCCGCGCAGAGTATTATGTGACATGCAGACAAATTTATAGTCATACTGGCTGTCCTCGCGCAAACGGCCTATAGATATGGCCATGCCGTTTTCCAGCATTCTCTCGGATTTGATTTGAGGGCGATCGTTCTCCTCAAAATAATGCAGAAACTGTTTCGGAGCGCTGGGCAGTTCCAGCTCCTGCGCGCGGCCCTTGAAATTAGCCCAGATATCTAAAATCTGCTCTTTGGAGGGCTTGGAATCAAAGCGCACAAATACTGCGGCCGTATGTCCGTCTGAAACGGGAATACGTATGCACTGCGCTGTAATTTGCGGATATTGAGCGTTAATAATCTTTCCGTCTTTTATTTCGCCCCATATCTTCAAAGGCTCTAATTCGGACTTTTCTTCTTCGCCGCCTATATAAGGGATAACGTTGTCTATCATTTCAGGCCAGCTTTCAAAGGTCTTGCCGGCTCCTGAAATGGCCTGATAGGTGCATACTACAGCCTGCTTAATTCCGAACTGGTTTAAGGGAAAAAGCGCGGGCACGTAGCTTTGCAGAGAGCAGTTGGATTTAACGGCAATAAAGCCACGCGAAGTCCCCAGCCTTCTGCGCTGGAAGGGAATAACGGCGGCATGTCCGGCGTTAAGCTCGGGGATTATCATAGGCACGTCGGGGGTACCGCGGTGAGCGCTGTTATTTGAGATTATGGGACATTCGAGCCGAGCGTACGCTTCTTCCAGAGCGCGTATCTCTTCTTTTTTCATATCCACGGCGCAAAATGCAAAATCCACCATACCTGCGATTTTTTTCATATCAGCCTGGGCGTCCATAACAATCATATTCTCGGCATATTCGGGTATAGGGCGGGTCATGCTCCATTTTTTGCCTACGGCTTCGGAATATTTCTTTCCAGCAGAACGCGGGCTGGCGGCCAGGGCAGTTACGTTAAACCAAGGGTGATTTTCCATCAGGGTTATAAAACGCTGGCCCACCATGCCGGTTGCCCCTATTATTCCGACGTTATACTTTTTCATAATAAAACTCCTCCGAAATAAAAATAATGCAGAATAACCCTTACCGTTACGCTGCACTAATACCGTAATTGCAATAAATGCTCGCTATGGCAGTTAGCGCTCCATCGGCAAGGATGACAGTCGGGCAGCTATTCGCTGCACAACCAAGGGCCGCGCCGCACAACGCGGTTCTTTCGGCGTAGTTACCTTTTGCGGAGCTTCATCAGGCTGTGCACCCTCGGCAAAGCTACTATTTAAATACGCACCTCTAACATTTAGTTTATATATAATATCATTGGGGCCTGCATTTGTAAAGCGGAATTTGGGGTAAAAACGCTGATTTCCCCTGCAGGATAGCTCCCCTTTGGACGTTTAGCCTTTAAAGCGCTTCATGCGGCATTTTGCCGCGGCGGTTTAAAATAATATCTTCTTATTGCCTGGAGCCGTGCTTTCCCAACAATCCGGACCATAGAATTATAATAAACTGACCGGGGATACCAAGCATATATATGAGCCAGATGTTGTATCCGAAGGGCAGAAAGGTAATGTGAACCGCAGCCAGTATTGACCATGCCAGCAGGGAAATTATAAGATAATTTATTCTGCGGTTAAACCAGAGAGAATTGAAAACCAGCCATACTATTATAGAAAGAGGAACCGCATAAATAAAGGACAGCCAATAATAGGAGGCGGTTTGGGCAGGGATAATTTCAGCCAGCACATATACGGCAAGGGCAATAAACCATACCAGCAGTATGCTCATACCGGCGATTATAGCATGGTTCCGTCGCTTGCGCCTGGTAGGAGCTGGCTTTTTGTCGGGCTTATATTCGGCTCGGACAAGGGAATCTAAGGGCACCCCAAAAATATCGGCTATAGAGATAAGCGTACTTATTTCAGGTATGGATTCGGCGCGCTCCCATTTGGAAACGGCTTTGTCTGAGTAATGCAGCTTTTGGGCCAAGTCAAGCTGGGTCCATCCCATAGCGGCGCGTAGCTGCGAAATATTTTTTGCAATGGTGTTCTTTATTTCTTCCATGCTTCAAGCCTCCGGAATTTATTGAGCTGAAAAAGCCCGATAAAGCGGTTTAAACCGCGTTTAATGTCAATTCTACTGCCGGTAGAGCGGTATAAATCAATATCTACCGTCGGTTTTTAAACGGTATACCTGCAATTCGGCGCGGTAGGTTGAACTGTAAATGCAGATTAAATATAATTATAGCACAAGCCTGAATATTTAGCTTGTTTTTTTATGTCAGGGAGGGAATTATGAGTTTTTCAATTATTACTGATACTTCTGCAAACTTGCCTACGCCATGGCTGACCGAAAATAATGTAACAGCGGTACCCTTTTCATATTCAATAGAGGGAGAAGAGTTTGTCTGCACTAATACTGCGCAGTTTAACGCCGGGGAATTTTATAAATATCTTAAGGATGGAATAAAGGTAACTACCTCTCAGATAAATCCTCAAAGATATATTGATTATATGGAGCCTGCTCTGAAGGAGGGTAAGGATATTTTATATATAGGTATGTCGTCGGGAGTAAGCGGCTCCTTTTGTTCGGCTCAGACTGCCCGTGAGCAGCTTTTAAAAGAATATCCCCAGAGACGTATAAGACTGGTAGACAGTCTGGGTGCTTCCCTGGGAGAAGGGCTGCTGGTATTAATGGCGGCTGCTTGCCGGAAGGAAGCGATGAGCCTGGGTCAAACGGCCGACTTTTTGTTAAAGCGCCGCCAGTATATTCGTCAGGTGTTTACCGTGGATGATTTGATGTTCTTGCGCAGAGGAGGAAGGCTTTCTAATGCGGGCGCGCTAGTGGGGACCATTTTGGGAATTAAGCCGCTTTTAAAGGGAAATGAGGCGGGGAAAATTGTTTCTTTTGCTCGGGTTAGAGGACGCAAGGGGGTCATAGCAGCTTTGGCAGGGGAGTATGAGCGCTTGTCAGATGGCGGAGGACGGACGGTTGGAATTTCTCATGCCGGATGTCCTGAGGACGCGCAGCGCTTGGCCCGCCTTATTCTTGGAGGCGGAAATCCGCCTGCAGAGCTTATGATTGTAGAGCATGAGCCTGTTACGGGCTCGTATCTTGGGCCTGGAGCGTTGGCGCTTTATTACGAGGGAGATGAAAGCGTGCGTCTAAAATAAGTTCGGCCTATATAAAATTGCTGAAACAAAGGCGGGGAAGCTTTAAGCGCTTTTCGCAGAATATAAATAAGCAAAGTCCGCGCCATTATAAGGGCGCGGACTTCGGATTTGGATTGCGGCGCCCGTCATCAGACGCCCTTTATAATTGTGCGAAAGCCTATATATGCTTCGTATTATTTAAAAAAACTCCTTTATACCAGGCCGGAACAGGATTGGTCATATCGTCATACCAATCCAGCACGTCTTTCGCTTGGTTTAACATTACTTTAATCTGCTCATCGCCAAAGGGAAGCGCCCAAGGCAGGGAAGATAAGGCGTTGCTGCTTATATAAAGCGCTAGAAGCTCCCAGAACTCCGTGGGCACAGTATTATAAAAATATCCGTTTACCATTCCCGTTGCAAACAGGGGAGCGGCTTGAGCGTCCCATACAATACGATTAAATTCTTCCCAGGGGTCTCCGAAATCATTTCTATTAAAGTCGATGATGTAGAGCTGCTTATTACTGCCTATTATCATGTTGCCGATATGATAATCTCCATGCTGATAAGTTCTGGGACGACCTTTGAGCAAGTGTCTATGCGAATTAATGTATTCAATAAACGTTTGCCCATTTTCATATTTAATAGGACATTCCATATACATCTTGATTTTGCGGTCTGCTTTACGATTGAAATAAACCTCCCAATCTTCTATTCCGGCAGGAGCGGGAATCTTATGAATCTCCTTTAGAATTTTTCCAGCTTCAAAACCGTAAAAATATTGTTCCTCACTCGTTAAATTATGTATTTTTTCTACAGCATCGACGCCGTCTATCCAGGTTTGAATAGAATAAACTCCCTGTTCGGATATGCCAAACTCTAAAGGCTTGCACATTGGCACATCCAGAGCCGCTACCCGGCTCATAAGCTCGTATTCGCTTTTTTTTCGTTCATATTGTTGGATGGGAGAAATGCGAAGCAGGAATTTATTTCCCTGCTCGTCAGCAACGAAGTATTTTTTATCTTCTGACCAGCCTTTATCTATTAGCTGCTGTGTGATAAACTTATGCCGAAGCATAGCTCTTAACCTCTTAACTTTATCCGTTTTTGAGAAATAATTATATCATATGACTTTATCGTCGGTCAACAGGGCTAATATGGCTGTAAATGTTCTGCTTTGCGCGTCTGCTTACTAACATTGCTTCATATTAGGCCGGCGTTCTTCTGTTTGCCGTTTTAAAAACAGGTTGCGCGCAGAGGAGGAATGTGTTATTATTAATAAAAATATGAATGTAAACGCTGTGAGAAAGAAAAGTAATCTGTTTCTTATGCTTTAAAGAGAGTGGCGCAAATGGTGGAAGCGCTTAAGCGGGAAAGAGGTGAAGTTCGCTTTGGAGCGGCCCTGTTGAAAATACGCAGTAGGCGGGGACGGCAATTAAACCGTTATTTGTATTAAGGCTCTTTATCTGAGAGTAAATTAGGGTGGTACCGCGGTCTTTCGTCCCTTGGCGAAAGATTTTTTTATTTTTCAGAAAAAAGAAGGAGGAATTTTAATGGACAGGAACGACCAGATAAGAGAAGAGGCGCTTAAAGAAATAGAAAGCGCCGCTCAGCCTAGGGCGCTGGATGAGCTTAAGGTGAAATATATTGGGAAAAAGGGCAGGCTGACTGAGCTTTCCCGTATGATGGGGTCTATTATTCCTGAAGAGCGTCCCGCTTTCGGACAGAAATTGAATCAGCTCCGCAAACAGCTTGAAGAGGCGTTTGAAAGAAAGGAGAAAGAGATTAAGGCCAGGCTGCTGGCTGAACGGCTGGAAAGTGAGCGCATAGACGTTACTATTCCGGCGCCCCCTGTTCAAAGGGGCAGCATGCATCCTCTTAATATTGTGCGCAACGAGCTTATAGATATATTTGTGCGCATGGGCTTTGATGTTGCCGAGGGGCCGGAGGTTGAAACTGATTATTACAATTTTCAGGCGCTGAATATACCTAAGGACCATCCTGCGCGGGATATGCAGGACACCTTTTACATTACTGAAAGCCTGCTTTTAAGGTCTCAGACCTCGGCTATGCAGATACGCACTATGGAAAAGCAAAAGCCTCCGATAAGGATTATTTGTCCCGGCCGCGTTTTCAGGGCGGATGAGGCTGACGCTACTCATTCTCCCATATTCCATCAGCTTGAAGGACTGGTGGTGGATAAAGGAATAACTATGTGCGACCTTAAGGGTACGCTGGATGTTTTTGCACGGGAGGTTTACGGCTCTAAAACGCAAACCAAGCTGCGGCCTTCATATTTTCCATTTACCGAGCCCAGCGTGGAAGTGGACGTTACCTGCAGCGAATGCAACGGCAAGGGCTGCAGGGTATGCAAGGGCAGCGGCTGGGTGGAAATATTGGGAGCGGGCATGGTCAATCCTAAGGTTTTGATTGGCTGCGGCATAGACCCAAAGGTATATTCGGGCTTTGCTTTTGGCTTGGGTATGGATAGAATTGCGCTTACCCGGTACAAAATATCCGATATGCGTATTATGTTTGAAAACGACGTGCGTTTTCTGGAACAATTCAAATAAGGGGAAGGGAGAAAAGATATGAAAGTATCCGTAAGCTGGCTCAGGCAATATGTAGATATAGATGTAACGCCTCAGGAATTGTGCGATAAAATGACTATGGCGGGCTTTGAAATAGAAGAAATGCAGGATTTGTCCCAGAGCATGAAAAACATTGTAGTGGGGCGCATTGAAAAATTGGAAAAGCATCCTGACGCGGACAAGCTTAAGATATGCCAGGTGAATACAGGAAATAATCTGGTGCAGATAGTAACGGGCGCCGATAACGTTTTTGAGGGAGCGCTTGTACCCGCGGCGCTTGACGGTTCCTTGCTTCCTACCGGCCAGACGATAAAAAGCGGCAAGCTGCGCGGTGTGATTTCAGACGGCATGCTTTGCTCGGGCGAAGAGCTTATGCTCTCTGAGGAGGATTATCCTGGAGCGGGCGTATATGGAATATTAATTCTCAGGCAGGATAGCGTTATAGGCGCGGATATGAGAGACGTGCTGGGGAGGAACGACTGCATTATTGATTTTAAGGTAACTCCCAATCGGCCCGACTGCCTTTGTGCGCTGGGCATTGCGCGGGAAATAGCGGTAATGCTTAATAAGCCGTTTAAAAAGCCGGAGGTTTCAGGTGTAGCTAAGGGCGGCGAGATAGATAATTTTGCCCAGGTTGAGGTCAGGGACCAGGAGCTTTGTCCGCGCTATATGGCCAGGGGAGTGCGTAATGTTAGAATAGAGCCGTCGCCCAAATGGATGCAGGAGCGGCTTATTGCCGCCGGTATGCGGCCTATATCCAATATAGTGGATATAACGAATTACGTTATGCTGGAAACAGGCCAGCCTATGCATGCCTTTGATATGAGGGATGTTAACGGCAGAAAGATTATTGTCAGACGGGCCCAGGACGGCGAAAAGCTTATAACGCTGGATAAAAAGGAGCATGAGCTTTTAAACAGTATGCTGGTAATAGCGGACGGTAAGCGCGCTGTTGGCTTAGCCGGCATAATGGGCGGCCTTAACAGCGAGATTAAGCCGGATACTAACGAGATACTTTTTGAATGCGCTAAATTTAAACGGGACAGCGTGCGGCGTACAGCGCGGGCGCTGGGTATACGCACAGAGGCCAGCTCGCGCTATGAAAAGGGCATAGATATAGATAACGTGGAGTATGCGATTAACCGCGCGATAGATTTGGTTAAGGAGCTTAATGCAGGAGAGGTAATAGAGGGGGCCGTTGACGTATGCGTGCCTTTTGAAAAGACTCGTTCGCTCAGCGTTAATCCCTCTAGGATTAACGCGCTGCTGGGCATAGAAATACCTGTCGGCCAGATGAAGCACATACTTGAAGCCTTGGAAATATCCGTTCAAGAGGATGGGGAATTGCTGAAGCTCACAATTCCCTCCTTTAGGGAGGATATAGAGAGCGAAGCGGATATAGCGGAGGAAATAATAAGGATTTACGGCTATGAGCATATAAAGGCTACTCCCCTAAGAGGAGATATAGTGTTGGGCAGGCGTCCGGAGAATATGCTGCGGGACGAGCGCATAAAGGGCAGGCTGATTGCGGACGGCTACCGGGAAATTGTTACTTATTCCTTTGTTTCTCCCAGGGTTTATGATATGCTCAGGCTGCCGGCTGAGGATTTTAGAAGGAACGCTGTGCCTCTTATAAATTCTTTGGGCGAAGATTACAGCCTTATGCGCACTCAGCTCTATCACAGCATGCTTACGGTAATTTCAACCAATTATAACCGCAGCGTTGAGCAGGCCCGGCTGTTTGAAATATCCATGCTGCATTTTCCCAAGGAAACTCCGATAGTAAATCAGCCGGAGGAAAAGGCGCATATAGCTTTAGGAGCTTATGGCGACGTGGATTTCTTTGGGCTTAAGAGCGCGGTGGAGGGCGTTATGGAAACGTTAAATGTAAGCGCTGATTACAGGCCTTCCAATCAACCGTTTATGCATCCTGGACGTCAGGCCGAAATAATAGTCCAGGGTAAGAAGGTGGGACATATAGGAGAAATACACCCGCTTGTGCTGGAGGATTATTCAATAGACCAGCCGGTTGTCTGCGCTCAGATTTGTTTGGACGATATAATAGTTTCAAATAAAACCGTTATTTACAAGCCTCTTTCCAAATATCCGGCCGTTCAAAGGGATTTGGCCGTAGTGGTAGAGGAAAAAGTATGCGCGGGCGACCTTATAAAGGGTATAAAGAACGCGGGAGGCGGATTTCTTAAGAGCGTCGAGCTTTTTGATATTTATCGTTCGCCGCTGCTGGGAGCAGATAAAAAGAGCATGGCCTTTTCTCTGCTGTTCCGTTCGGACGACAGGACATTAACCGTGGAAGAGGTCGCAAAAGCTTTTGATAAGATTGTGAGGGCGCTTGAATATAAATTCGGCGCTAAGCTGAGATAAAGCGGTGTTTTATTTTAAACGCGCGGGCAAAGCCTTAATTGCCCGCGCGTTTTGCTTTTGCACGCATTAACGGCGCATTATCGCCCTATTTTAAAGGGTATTTAATTGACACCTTGCTTTCTGATATGGTATATTATCTAATAAACAAAAAAGGACATACGGCAATGGAATTAAAGGATAGAATTGAAATAAAAAACGGTCGTTTGGCGGTGGCGGGCTGCGATTGCGTCGAGCTTGCAAGGGAATACGGTACTCCTTTATACGTTATGGATGAAGAACGCATAAGGGCTAACTGCCGTGCGCTAGTGGTCGCAATGAAAAAATATGCGCCCGGCGGAAGGGTCATGTATGCTTCTAAGGCCTTTATGAATAAGGCGATGTGCCTTATTGCAGCGGGCGAGGGGCTGGGGCTGGACGTAGTTTCGGGCGGCGAATTGTATACCGCTCTGGAGGCGGGCGTTCCTGGCGAAATTATTGAAATGCACGGCAATAATAAGACCTATGATGAAATAAAGATGGCTATTAACGCTCGGGTCAGCCGGATAATAATAGACGGTTTTGATGAAATAGAGCGTATAGAAAAGGCGGCTGCGGAGTTAGGCGCGAAAAGGATACCCGTGCTTATACGCATAAGGCCCGGAATAGAGGCGCATACGCATCAGGCTGTGCAGACGGCCAATTTAGACTGTAAATTCGGTTTTAATATGGCATCGGGTGAAGCCATGAAGGCGGCGCGCCTGCTTATGGAAAGGGATACCTTTGATTTTAAAGGCATACACTGTCATATAGGCTCTCAGATATTTGAAATCCCGCCGTTTGAAGTGCTGATAGGGCATTTTATGGGCTTTGCTACGCAGCTTCGTGACGAAACTGGCTATATTATAGAGGATTTTAACTGCGGAGGCGGCTTTGGAGTCAGATATGTTTCTTCGGACGATCCTAAAGAGCCGGCGCTTTATATACAGCATATTGCTGAGGCTCTGAATAATATATGCGCCCGGCATTCCTATCCTGTTCCGCGCATTACTGTTGAACCGGGCAGGAGCATAGTGGCTGAGGCCGGATATACGCTTTATACCGTAGGAGGAGTTAAGGAAATACCGGGAGTACGAACATATGTTTCTGTGGACGGAGGTATGTTTGATAATCCACGCTGCGCTTTATACGGTTCGGAATATACGGTAGTCAGCGCGCAACGGCCGGATGCTCCGCATACGCGCGAGGTGACTATAGCCGGGAAATGCTGTGAATCGGGCGACCTTATAACTGAGCATGCGTTTTTGCCGCAGGATATAAAGAGCGGAGAGCTTATTGCCGTTTTAACTACGGGAGCGTATAATTATTCTATGGCCAGCAATTATAACCGCAATACCGTACCCGCTGTTGTTCTGGCGAATAACGGTCATGCCTGCGTGATTGTAAGGCGGGAATCGTATGAGGATTTGGTTTCGCGGGATATTGTGCCTGAGCAGCTGGCTAAATAATCGGAGGTCATAATGCTTTTTAATTTAATTAGAGGAAATTTTTCTCTGGAGACGCTGCTTTCCCTGCTTATATGTCTGCCTTTTTTGATGCTCTCCCTTTCGGTGCATGAGTATGCGCATGCCTTTGCTGCGCATAAGCAGGGAGATGATTATGCGCGGGTAATGGGCAGAATGACCATTAATCCTTTAAAGCATCTGGACCCGCTGGGGTTTTTAATGCTTGTGCTGGTAGGCTTTGGCTGGGCTAAGCCCGTTCCTATAGTGCCGTCTAATTTTAAAAACGGCCGCAAAAGTATGATTATAGTGTCCATTGCAGGGGTTTTGGCTAATATTTTAATGGCGTTTATCGCTATAAATCTGCTTTATTTTTTAAATTATACCTGCGGCTTATATTTCTTCGGCGGGCCGTCTGTTTGGGAATTTGTTTTTACGACTGTGTTTAATTATTTTATAACGGTCAATATTGCGCTGTGCGTATTTAACCTTATACCCTTGCCGCCGCTGGACGGATATAAAGTAATTAGGGAAATTTTTTATGGCTTCAGAACCAGAAATATATTTGATTTTCTTGACCGATACGGAAACATGCTGTTGATAGTGCTGATACTTTTTGGGGGTACCTCGGGAATAATTTCTCAGATAAGCTACTTTATTTTATCAGCGATGGACGGGTTATGCCGTTTAATATATTGATTTATGGAGTTTAAGCTTAAGCAGTTTGAAGGGCCGTTGGATTTGCTGCTGCATCTTATAAATAAATCCAAAATTGCGGTGGAAGATATTTTTGTCTCGGATATAACCGAACAGTATCTGGAATATATGGATGCGCTTTCCGAACCCGATATGGATTCGGCAAGCGAATTTTTGGCTATGGCCGCGTTGCTTTTGGAGATAAAATCTCGTTCCCTGCTGCCTAAGCCGCCTGCGCCCGTTGAGGATGAGGAAGATCCGCAGCAGCTTCTCATCAGACGGCTTAAGGAGTATAAGCAGATTAAGGAAAACAGCGAAAAGCTGCGCGAAAATGAGCGTATATTGGAGGGGCGTTACTATAAATTGCCCCAGGAATTTAATTTTGACAAGCGTTTTGAGCTTTCTGAGGCGTCGCTGGAAGCGCTTATGCAAGCTTTCAGAGACGTGCTTTCCAGGGTGGAGCAAAAGCGCGCTCCAGCAGCGGTGAGGGAAATAAGGCGGGATATATTTTCAGTACGCGAAAAAATAACTTATTTAAAACGCCGCTTGACTGATAAAAAGCAGTTGAATTTCTATTCTCTGTTTGAAGCGGATTGCTCGCGCGAGGAGATAATAGCCACTTTTTTGGCGCTTTTGGAGCTTTGCAAGCAGCGGTTTTTATTAATTAAACAGTCTGGACTGTTTTCTGATATTGCTATAACGCTTGCTGAAAACGGCCGTGAGGAGGAAAAAGATTGAATCAGGAGGAAATATCGGGAGCTTTGGAAGCAGCCCTGTTTGCAGTAGGCGAGCCTCTGGATGTCAATAGAATATGCTCTGCGTTTAGGATTACTCAAATAGAGCTGGCTATGGCTGTGGATTCGCTCCAAGGCAAGTACGGCGAGAGCAGCGGGATAAAGGTGCTTTATTTTGGCAACAGCGTTCAGATGTGTACTAATGAGAAGTATAAGGCGCAGCTGGAGGATTTATTAAATCCCGTACAGAAAAAATCCCTTTCCCAGGCAAGTTTAGAGGTATTATCCATCATAGCCTATAAGCAGCCAATAACTCGCGCGGAGATTGAGGAAATTCGCGGAGTTAAATGCGATTATTCAGTTATGTGGCTGCTTCAGAAGGGGCTAATTCAGGAGATGGGCCGCAAGGAAACTCTAGGGAGGCCTATGCTTTTTGGCACTACCGATTTATTTCTGCGTCATTTCGGGCTTTCCTCCTTAAATGAGCTTCCCAGGAATATGGAAGAGTTAAACGCTCTGGAGCCTGAGCGGGAGGAAGAAGAGATATAGGCTTGTTTTAGGTTAAGGCTATGCTTTGCTCAAGATAATTTCAATATTGTTTAAATAATGAATTGGAGGAAAAATATGAAGGTACAAATTCTAGGCACGGCTGCGGCGGAGGGGTTTCCGGCGCTGTTTTGCAATTGCGAGGCATGTTTAAGGGCGTTTGAAAAGGGCGGCCGAAATTTGCGCACGCGCTCAGGCGTTATAGTTGACGGTCATGTTATGATTGATTATTCGTGCGATACTCTGATGCATATGTATCAGCATCACCTGGACCTATCTAAAATTGATACTCTTCTTTTATCTCACGCGCATGAGGACCACTTTTATGTGGATGATTTCTTTTGCCGCACATATGGCTATACAGGTACTTATGATAGTATGGCGCATTTGGTTGTTGCCGGCAATGAAGCCTGCAAAGAAAAGCTTAGCGGCGTCGAGCATTATGTGCAGAAGGGAAAAATGAATTTTGAGGTTCTGCATGCGGGAGACGTTAAATTATATAACGGGATTAAGGTAACGGCTTGCCCGGCGCGGCATGATCCCGGCCAGGAATGCCTTGTATTTATTCTTGAAAAAGACGGAAAGACTTTTTTCTATGGACATGATTCGGGCTATTATTTAGAGGAAACCTGGGAGATGCTCAGAGGCAGGCATTTGGATATTGCGTTGTTGGAGTGTACCTGCGGAGCGCGGGAGGCCGGCATTACCGCCGGACATCAGGGCTTTCCTGATAATATCAAGGTGCGCGAGCGCATGCTGCGGGAAAATATCGCCGATGAGAACACGATATTCTGCCTGAGCCATTTTTCGCATAATGGAGGCATGGACTACGATCAGGCTGTAGCTGAGACTGTGCCTAAGGGGTTTATAGTGGCCTATGATGGTATGACGCTGGAAATATAGAATTAGTTTTTCTTATATTTTAAATTAACTGCGTTGGCGAACAGGGGCAATACTATATAGTTTGTTTTTTAAGTTATCCTGAATGAGCGTACTTCCAGTACGCTTTTTTCGTATATCTTGAAAATGAAAAAATTCTCTCTGTTTGAGGTCCTAGAGTCAGAATGCATAAAATTTATATTAAATTTTCGTAGATTTTTTATTATTTTAAGATTATAATTATATACATAAATAATCCACCGCTACGAATGCGATTAAAACTGGGGGCTATATGTTTCATTTGCTTTTGGCAATTATTTATCTTGCGTTTATTAGTTTGGGGCTGCCTGATTCTTTGCTGGGAGCAGCGTGGCCTGTAATGTATCCGCAGTTTAATGTGCCTGTATCATATGCTGGAATAATATCAATGATTATAGCTTTGGGTACAATTGTATCCAGTCTTTTAAGCGATAGGCTGACACGCCGGCTGGGCGCTGGCAGGGTAACGGTTATCAGCGCCGGTATGACCGCTTTAGCCTTGATAGGCTTTTCTATTACCAGGTCATTTTGGCTTCTCTGCCTTTGGGCGGTACCGTATGGATTAGGCGCGGGCAGCGTAGATGCCGCGCTTAACAATTATGTGGCGCTGCATTATAAAAGCAGACATATGAGCTGGCTGCATTGTATGTGGGGAATAGGCGCTACTATTGGGCCGTATATTATGGGTCATGCGCTTACAGGAGGTCGCGGCTGGGATGCGGGATACCGCTATATAGGCTTCATACAGCTTGCGCTAACTGCAATTCTGCTTTTCAGCCTTCCGCTTTGGAAGAAAAATGCTGGAAAAGCAGCCGTGAATAAATCGGATAAAGTCAAGACGCTTACTTTGCGCGAGATTGTCCGTATTCCTGGCGTTAAGGAGGTTATGGTCTGTTTTTTCTGCTATTGCGCTCTTGAACAGACTACAAGCCTATGGGCCAGCAGCTATTTAACCCTCTATAGAGGAGTGCCGGCTGAAACGGCGGCAGGCTTTGTCGGGATTTTTTTCATAGGAATAACCCTTGGACGGGCAATATGCGGATTTGTTACTATGAAACTTAACGATACGCAGCTTATTAGAGCGGGACAGGTATTAATTGCCGCAGGCATAGCCGCTATGCTTCTGCCGGGAGTTCATATTGCGGCAGCAGCAGGGCTGTCCCTTATCGGCTTGGGCTGCGCGCCTATATATCCGTGTATTATACATTCAACTCCCGCGCATTTCGGGGCGGATAACTCCCAGGCGGTTATAGGCGTTCAGATGGCAAGCGCCTATGTTGGGTCATGCATTATGCCCTTTATATTTGGCCTTATCGCTAATAATATTGCGGTGTCCCTGCTGCCCGTTTATTTGCTGTTGATTCTAGGTTTAATGATAGTTATGCATGAGCTTTTAAGTAAAAAAGCTCCTATACCCAAAGAAATGGGGAATAAAAATGAATAAGTATAATTTAACAAATACGCCGGACGCTTGAATTTATTTTTTAATTTGCGGTTGTTAAACAAGTTTAAAAACTGTATTTTGGAGCACAATTTAAGCAGAGGTGAACGGGCTTGTTTTATATTATGTTGGTTTTAAGCCTGCTGCTTATTTTAAAAATATTTGCGTGGAAGCTGCGCCTGCGCCTGCTTATAAATAATACCGACTGCATTATAGAAGGGGATATAATGCTTTTTGGTTTGCCTGTTTTTAAGCGAGCGGTGCATTTCATTTTTTTTGAGCATAAGTTGAGCTTATATATTTTCGGGAAACGGATAAATAAAAAGAAGCATAAAAAGAAAAAAACTACTAAAGTTAAGGCGGGAGATATACTGTCGGGATTTGCAATAGATAAATTAACTATTTCGATTAAGGCAGGCGCAGGCAGAGCGGATAAAACGGCTATTTTATCGGGCGCTCTTTATTCAGCGCTGTCTTTTGCCGTTTCAAAAATAAAAAATAATTCCTGGGCAGCTGTAACGCCTGAATTTAATAATAGTATTTTTTGTTTAGAGGGAGAATGTATAATTAAGGTTAAAGTGTTACATATTATTTGTAAGTTATTTTTTAAGTGAGGAGAGGCGTATGGAAAAACATCCTATAGAAAACATAATGTCGTCCACTCTAGAAAACCTTCAGAGCATGATTGACGTAAATACAGTAGTAGGTTCGCCTATTTTTTCCGATTCCGGAGCGGTTATAATACCGGTCTCGCAAGTAGGCTTTGGCTTTGTCGCAGGAGGCGGAGAATATGGAGAGGTGGAAAAAACAGCCGGAGTCAGCGAGCAGGATGGGGCCCGCTTTCCCTTTGCCGGAGGCGCTGGCGCGGGTATCTCTGTCAAGCCGACCGGATTTCTTGTCCTATTGGATAATATGATAAAATTTCTTCCTATACAGCAGAATGAAGCTATAGATAAATTGCTGGATGCGTTTCCTGGCCTTATACGCGAAATTAAAGAGGCTTTTAGTGATTGCGGAGAGAAACAGGAAAACTATACGTATGTTTTGCATAAGGACGAAGAATAATAAGTATACGGCTAAAGACTGACCGGGAGCGTCTTCGCCCCGGTTATTTTATTTTAAATTCCGTTGTAATAATGGCCTGGCCTGAAGGCGACGCGCCGTTTAAGGTAAATGTGCCTAAAAGCATGACGGGAAGCTATTCTATTTCGGAATAAATGCGAAAAATACAGAAAGAAGGGATAATTTGAAAGGTTTGAAATTATTTGCGGCGTTAGCGCTTTCGGGCGTACTGCTGCTTGCTAATATAAATATTACTCAGGAAAGCTGGGCTTCGGGCTCGGCGTATATAGTTATTAATGCTGAGGACAATAAGGTGCTTATGGAATCCAATGCGCAGGCGCGTTTGCCTATGGCCAGTACTACAAAGGTTATGACTGCGCTTGTTGTTTTGGAAAATGCGCCTGTTGATTTATTAGTTACCGTTCCAGAGGATGCCGTGCGGGTGGAAGGCTCGTCTATGTATCTTAAGGAGGGTGAGGAATTAACCGTCCTGGAATTGCTATACGGCTTGATGCTTTCATCTGGAAACGACGCTGCGTTGGCTCTGGCTTATGCCGTGGGCGGCACGCCTGAAGGCTTCGCTGAGCTTATGAATGAAAAGGCGCAGGTGCTGGGCCTGAAAAATACTAATTTTGTTAATCCTCATGGCCTGCATAACAGCGAGCACTACACATCCGCCTACGACCTGGCTATAATTTGCTCGGAGGCCATGAAAAATGAGACTTTTAGAGAAATAGTGGCGACAAAGGATAAGAAATTTGAAAATCCTGATACGGGCGAAACTAGATATCTGCATAATAAAAATAAACTTCTGGCTAATTATAAGGGAGCTAACGGAATAAAAATCGGCTTTACGAAGGCGGCTGGACGCTGTCTGTGCGCTTCGGCTAAGCGAGGCGAAACACAGCTTATATGCGTGGTGCTTAATGATGGGAATTGGTTTAATCATGCGGCTGAATTAATGGACGCGGGCTTTAAGGCCTTGGGAGCGCGTTAGCAAAAGAAGGCATAATATCCCATTCTTTTTCAAAGGTAGTTTTTGTATGCGGCTAGAATATTAGAATTGATTAGCGCTCCTTTGGCGCGCGTATACGCAGGGTATCGGCGTATAGGCTGAGCAAGCATATTAATTGCATATAAAATACGGAGGAAAAAGCAATGGGTAAGGTTATTGTAGTAACGTCTGGGAAGGGCGGTGTTGGAAAAACCACCGCTACCGCGAATATTGGAAGCGCGCTGGCTGTTCAGGGGCACAGCGTGCTTTTATTGGATGCGGATATAGGACTTAGAAATCTTGATTTATTACTGGGCCTGGAAAATAGGATAGTTTTTGATATTGTGGACGTATTGGAGGGCAGATGCAGAGTAAAGCAGGCCGTGGTTAAAGATAAGCGGAATGAGAAGCTTTGCATGCTGCCTGCGTCGCAAACCAGAGAAAAAAACGCAATAAGCGAGGAGCAAATGAAGGAATTGCTTCTGGAATTAAAAGCGGCGTATGATTATGTTATGATAGATTGCCCCGCTGGAATAGAGCAGGGCTTTAAGAATGCCGTTGCGGGCGCGGACGAGGCTGTAGTTGTTTGCACGCCCGAGGTTGCTTCTATTCGGGATGCGGATAAGGTAATAGGCTTGCTTGGCGTCTCGGATGTATCCAAAACTTCGCTGGTGGTAAACAGGTTTAAGCAGGATATGGTAAAGAGGGGAGACATGCTGGGAGTGGAGGATATCGAGGACATATTGGGCATAAAAGCTATCGGTATAATTCCCGAGGACGAGCTGGTAGTACGAGCGGCCAATTTGGGAGAACCTGTGGTTAATATATTTAAGAGCGGCGCCGGCATTGCTTACTGCGAAATTGCCAGACGTCTGGCAGGCGAAATGCTGCCAGTCAATTATAAGCTGCATAAGAGCGGCATAGGCGCGTTTTTTATGAGACTTCTGGGAATAGAAGCTAAAGCGGGTTAAGGAGGCTTGGTACATATGAATTTCATAAAAAAGCTGTTTAAAAGAAAGAATAAATCTGGATGCATTGCAAAGGAGAGGCTTAAAAACGTGCTTATGGCTGACCGCGCTGAAATAGCCGGCGGCGTTCTTGAAAGCATAAAGCTGGAGGTATTGAAAATACTGCGTAACTTTAAAGAACTGGACGCTTCAAACGCAGCTTTTGACGTGCAGCGTTATAATAAGCAGGGCAACGGAATATTCAGTATTATGGTGCCCATCAGCGCAAATTTGGAGGAGGCTGCAGTTTAGGCGAAATGCATTTTTGGCTCTTGTGCATTTGTTAGCATGGAAGAGCTTATTAAGCATGCTTGCCGGAGGTAAAATTTAATATAATATTTCCATTGCCATATTGACATGCGCTTTCCTGTTTGTTAAAATAAAATAAATTTTAAAATAGGGAGGGTGCAAAATGAGCAGCGAGACAGACGGGCGTTTAAGAAGCCATATGCTATCAGAAGAGGATATAGCTATGTTTCATGACGGGACACATTCCGAGCTTGCGGATATGCTTGGGGCGCGTCCCGTTTTTAACAGTACCGGGCAGCTAGATGGTTTTTATTTTGCGGTCTGGGCGCCTAACGCGCAGGAAATAAGCGTAGTTGGGGAATGGAACGATTGGCAGTATGGCGAAGATATAATGACGCTTATTCCTCAAAGCGGCGGAATATGGGAAATTTATATCGAGAATTTAGATGCGGGTAAATTATATAAATATGCGATTAAGCTTGCCGACGGCCAAATTATTTATAAGGCCGACCCATTCGCGCATTTTTCTGAAATGCGTCCAGGAACGGCCTCGCGCACCTGGTGCGATTCTTATAAATGGCATGATTCGGTTTACAGAATAAAGCGCAGCCGCAGTACATATCATAATTCGCCGGTTATTATTTATGAAGCGCATTTAGGCTCCTGGATACGCCGCCGGGACGGCAGCTTTTATAATTACCGCGAGCTGGCTGACAGATTAGGCGCATATTTATCTGAGAACGGCTACACACATCTGGAAATTATGCCTATATGCGAGCATCCCTACGACGCTTCGTGGGGCTATCAAGCGACGGGGTATTTTGCGCCTACTTCTCGTTACGGAACTCCGGAGGATTTTAAATATTTCATAGACGTGATGCATTCAAAGGGAATAGGAGTTATTATGGATTGGACGCCCCTTTGCTTTCCTAAGGACAGGCAGGGACTGCGGCTTTTTGACGGAACTCCTCTTTATGAATATCCGGTTATGGATAAAACTGAGCGGAAACAGCAGGGAATGCTGCAATTTGACTTAAGTAAAAATGAGGTGCGTTCCTTTTTAATAAGCTGCGCTGTATTCTGGATGGATGAATATCATTTGGACGGGCTGCGGGCAGATGGAATTTCATGTATGTTTTTGCAGGATAACAGCTGTTCTGAAAGTAAGAGCAATCCTGATACTCAGCAATCCGGATTTACTCAGGAGGGAGTGGAATTTTTCAGGGCGCTGAATACAGAAATTTTTAAAAGGTGGCCTGGAGCTATTATGGCCGCTGAGGATTCTTCTGTTTGCGACGGCGGATTAGGCTTTAATTTTAAATGGAATATGAGCTGGATGAACGATACCCTAAGATATATGGAGGCCGACCCGCTTTCTCACGGCGATTGCCGTGAATTATTGCATTTTGCAGAGCAGGACGCTTTAAAAGAGAATATTATTCTGCCTGTTTCACACGAAAAGTGTATTAATGGGCAAAAAGCTCTGCTGGATAAGATGTATGGAGATTATTATCAGAAATTTGCCGCTTTACGAACTTATTTAGCATACATGTATGCGTATCCGGGCAAAAAGCTGCTTTTTATGGGCAGCGAATTTGGACAGATTTCTGAATGGAAATACTATGAAGCGCTTGAATGGTTTATGCTTCAATATGAAGCCAACAGAGAGCTTTATATGTTTACAAAGACGCTGAATTTATTTTATAAGGAAAATGAAGCGTTGTGGGGAAGCGGTTTTTCCTGCGGAGATATCAAGCAGGTAAATCCTGACGACGGCGCTTTAAGCGCATGCACTTTCATGCGCGGCGGCGTTGACGGCAAGAGCCTGATGATAGCTGTAATGAATTTTGATTCTGTGCAGGCGGATTGTTTGGTTAGCGTTCCTTTTAACGGTGAATATGAGGCGGCGTTCAATACGGATGAAAAGCGCTGGGGAGGTTCAGGGCTTTTGGACGAAGGCAGAATATTTACTGCTGAGGAGGAGCCGCAGAACGGTCAGAAATACAGACTGCATATTCCCATGCCCCCCATGTCGGCAATCATTTTAAGGCCGTTGACTGATATTAACAAAGCTTAGGCAAAAAATGAGTTTTTAAATTTAAGCGGGCAGATGCATATTGCACATGCCCGCTTTATTTTGATTTGTTGGCCGCTATATGGTTCATTTTTGGCGTCAGCTGCCGAAAAACAAGCTGAAAGCGCCTATACCGGCCGCAATAAGCAGTATAATACCGGCGATTTTTAAAACCGGCCTTAGCGGCTTCATAAGCAGCTGGCCGAAAAAATATATAAGTACTATTGAGGAAAAAAGCATGCCGATAACCGTCCAATCCAATTCCAGCCCCATTTTATTATACCCTTTCATTAACTTCCAATTTAATATAAGCCCTGTTCTATCATAGCAAGCGCCTTTGGATCAATATCCAGGTTTTCCCGCGCGTATTTTACCATATAATTAAACTGCTTTTTTCTGGCTTCCATATTATATATTGCAAATTCGACCATATCTGGATCTATCGCCTGCTCGAACATATTTTTAGCGCTTTGCCATTGCTGCCAAACCTCCCACAGGTTTTCCATATATTCAGCCGCCTCGGGGGACATGGCTTTAGTCTCTTTTTTCCTCTTCACGTTTTTGCTCCCTTATCAAAAAAATTTCAGCGGCAATTATGAATATGGGCGCGATGTCCATAAGGCATGCCTATAGCGCCGCTGCTAAATAATATGCTGGGACAGACGGTTTAATAACTGGGTGTTTACAAATAGCTTTACCTGTGCTATAATACGTTCCGTAATAAAGTTGTAATAATTGGGCAGGTGACTCTTTTGAAAAAGACACTTATATCATTAGTGCTTTTGATAACAATTTTGGCTTCGGTTATGGTTTTTCCAGCTGCGGCGGATACGGCTACCGCTATAATTGATACCGGCCTTACTCCGGGAGCGGAACCTGAAGCTAAGTCGGCATACAGTAATTTAACTCTCGGGGACAGCGGCAGCGAAGTGCTTAATCTTCAAGCGCGCCTTAAGGATTTGGGTTATTACAGCTATAAGGTAACCGGGTATTATGGTGAGCTGACTGAGTATGCGGTTAAGCTGTTTCAGAAATACAACGGAATTTCGGCGACAGGCACCGCGGGTCCCCAGACTAATTCGGTTTTATATGAAAATTCTGCGATAAGAATGCCTATGGAGGCTATAGACGTCAATGCCGATAAGGTCGGCTCTACGCCTACTCCGACGCCTACGCCCACTCCTAAGCCTACTCCCAAGCCCACTCCTAAGCCTACGTCTAATCAGGGGAAGGGTAAAACCGGGCAGTATCTGGATTGGTTTAAGACGGTAAAGTATAAGTTTACAGTAGGTATGGTAGTAACGGTATGCGATTTTTATACCGGCACCACTTTTAAAGTAAAGAGAACGGGCGGCTACAACCATGCTGACGTTGAGCCTATAACCGCGTCGGATACGGCTAAATGGCGTTCCCTTTACGGCAATAAGGATTCCTGGGACCGCCGACCTGTTACCGTTAACGTAAACGGTACTATTATCGCCGCTTCTATCAACGGATACGGTCATAGCTTTGATAAGGTTTCAGGCAATAATCTTACGGGGCATTTCTGCATACATTTTCTTAACAGCCGCACGCACGGTACAAATTCAGTATGCAAATTGCATCAGGGCTGCGTTAAGATTGCCGCGGGCAAGGCTTGATGGAATATTTGAATTTATAAAATGCTGAACGGTCGTTTTTAAAATACGGCCGTTCTATTTTTATGTGCTTAGAAATATTTATTAAAAGGGGGAGGAATGGATATCAGAAAACATAAGGCGATTATTATTGCAATAGCCGTTATATTAATATTAGCTGCCGCCGCCTTTGTTATATTTAGAAGGCCTAACGCGCGGCTTATCAATTCGGACGGGCGGACGGTTGTCCAGCGCTTTAATGTGCCGGAGGGATTTGAGCGGGTATTGGCTCCTGAAAGAAGCTTCGGGCGGTTTTTGCAGGAGCTGCCGCTTTTGCCTGACGGCGCTTTAGTGCATTATTATGATGAAAGCGTTAAATTGAATTCAAAGCATGAAGCGGTTTTGGATTACGATTTGCCTGGTATAGACTTAGAGCAGTGCGCTGATGTAGTTATGCATTTATACGCTGAATATTTATATAGTCAGGGCCGGTATGACGAAATAGGCTTTCACTTTGTAAACGGATTCTATTGCGATTTTGCAACCTGGGCGCAGGGGAAAAGGCCAAATGTCAACGGTGAAGAGGTTACCTGGCTGCAAAGCGCTCAGCCGGACTGTTCCCGTGAAAGCTTTGAAAATTATTTGAGAATTGTTTACGCTTATTCAAGCACTCTTTCCCTGGAAAAGGAGCTTATTCCGGTTGCACCTGAGGAATTAGCCGTTGGAGATGTTTTTATCAAGGGCGGAAGCCCCGGTCATGTAGTAATAGTTGTGGATATGGCCGTCAATAAGAGTACGGGCGAAAAGCGCTTTATGCTGCTTCAGGGGAATATGCCTTCCCAGCAGGCTCATATTATTAAAAATATATTTGAAGCGGAGCTTAGTCCCTGGTTTTCGGATAGCTTTCCGCAGGGAAAGCTGGTGCTGGCTACATGGGAATGCTCGCTGGACAATATTAAGCGGTTTAGCTGAGAGAGTTAAATTTAGATATATTCTGTGTAAAATGCGGATATAAGAAAGACAGGTTTTCTGAAATTTCAGAAAACCTGTCTTTTGCGCTGTTATTCAGAAGCTTTTTGAGAGTCTTCGCTGTCCAGCTTTTTAATTATAATCTTATCTCCATCGGCATCAAGCAGCACCTTATCCGAAAGCTTTATGGTTCCGGCTAAAAGCTCTTCGCTCAGTCTGTCTTCAACTGCTCTTTGAATTTCCCGGCGAAGCGGACGCGCGCCGTATACGGGGTCAAAGCCCTTTTTAGCGAGCAGGTCACGAGCCGCGTCTGTAACCGTCAGATATACTTCGCGCTCTTCCAGCCTTTTTATAACCTGGTTAAGCATAAGAGAGGCGATAGCCTTAATATCTTCTTCTCTGAGCGGATGGAAGACAATTATTTCATCTATACGGTTTAAAAATTCGGGGCGGAAAGTTTTTTTGAGTTCGGAGGTCATAATATCCTTAATCTCTTCATATTCTTTTTCCCGCTGCGGGTTGCCGCTGCTGAAGCCCAGAGCTTTTCTATCCCGAATATTCTGCGCGCCTACGTTACTGGTCATAATTATAACGGTATTTTTAAAATCCACCGTTCTGCCCTTGCCGTCGGTAAGCCGTCCGTCTTCAAGAATTTGCAGCAATACGTTAAAGACGTCGGGATGCGCTTTTTCTATTTCGTCCAGCAGTACTACCGAATAGGGCTTGCGCCTTATTTTCTCTGTAAGCTGTCCGCCTTCGTCATAGCCCACATATCCCGGAGGGGCGCCTATAAGTCTGGCCGTGGTATGCTTTTCCATATATTCGCTCATATCTATACGAACCATTGCATTGCTATCGCCGAAAAGCGCTTCGGCAAGCGCCTTGCAAAGTTCAGTTTTTCCTACGCCGGTGGGACCAAGGAAAATAAAGGAGCCTATAGGCCTTTTCGGGTCTTTTAAACCGGCATACGCTCTGCGGACGGCTCTGGATACCGCCGCTACCGCTTCGTCCTGACCTATCACTCGCTGATGCAGCACTTCTTCCAGCTTGAGCAGCCGTTCGGCCTCGTCCTGGGTAAGCCGTTTAACTGGAATACCTGTCCAGGAGGAAACTATTTCGGCTATATGTTCCGCTGTAACTACCGGTTTATCGGTTTGAGTTTTATCTGCCCATTCCTTGCGCCGTTTTTCCATATCCTCCTTAACAGATTTTTCTTGGTCTCTTATAGAAGCGGCGCGTTCATAATTCTGCTGGGATATGGCCTCCTCCTTTTCAGCCGAAAGCGCTTTAAGCTTATCCTCTAAATCCTTCATATCCTGCGGCACAGTCATGGAATTAATTCTAACCCTGCTGGCCGCTTCGTCTATAAGGTCTATAGCCTTATCGGGTAGAAAACGGTCGCTAATATAACGGTCTGAAAGATTTACCGCCTCTTTTATGGCGTCGTCAGAAATTGTTACCTTATGATGCGCCTCATATTTATCTCTCAGGCCCATAAGTATCTGCACCGCTTCCTCTGGCGAGGGGGGATTGACGGTCACAGGCTGGAACCGGCGCTCCAATGCCGCGTCTTTTTCAATATATTTGCGATATTCGTTCAAGGTAGTTGCACCTATGGTCTGCATTTCGCCTCTGGCCAGCATGGGCTTGATTATATTAGCCGCGTCTATTGCGCCTTCGGCTGCGCCGGCGCCTACCAGCGTATGCACTTCATCTATGAATAATATTACGTTACCCGCTTTTTTAAGCTCGTTGATAGCGCCCTTAAGCCGTTCCTCAAATTCGCCGCGGTATTTTGCGCCTGCCAGCATGCCTGTAAGGTCAAGCGCAATAAGTCGTTTGTTCTTTAAGTTTTCAGGTACGCTGCCTTGTACAATCTTCTGAGCAAGCCCTTCAACAACGGCAGATTTGCCTACGCCTGGTTCTCCAAGCAGGATAGGGTTATTCTTTGTGCGGCGGGACAGTATCTGTATAATCCTTTCTATTTCAGTATCTCTGCCTATTACCGGGTCTAATTCATTATTTTTAGCCGCTGCAGTCAAATCACGTCCGTATTGGTCGAGTATGGGAGTTTTGTCGCCCTTTGAAGCGCTGGATGGGTTAGAAGCTCCTGCAGAGGACGAGCGCTGATTAAAGATTTTTTCCAGCATAGGCCGGGGGTCGGGGAGAAGATGGGCAAGTATACGCGCGGCTACGCCGTCCCTTTCGTTGAGCAAAGCCAGCAGCATATGCTCGGTGCCGGTGTAATTTTGTCCCATTTGCCGAGCCTGCTGCATACTCATTTCTAATATACGTTTACTGCGCGGAGTGAAATCAAAGTTTGCATTTATATTAAAATCTCCGCTGCCCACAAGATTTTTGGCCAGCTCGGCTATTTTTTCGGGAGTAACCCCGTATTCCCTAAGCGCTTCGCCAGCCGCGCTGCTGCCTGAAGCAATTCCGTAAAGGATGTGCTCCGTACCTACATAATTAAAGCCGTTTTCCTGCGCAAATTCCTGAGCGGTATTGAGCGCGTTCTGCGCGTTGTCGGTAAAACCTCCGTACATCATAATTAAAAACTCCTTCTTCCCGATGATTTTTTTAGATTGCTGTCGGGAGGCAGCGTTATTTTATCTGTGCCTGGCTGATTCGTTCCGAAACCATCCGGGCCCTTATTTCATCCCGCTGAACTTGGGTTAGTTCCTTGCCTTCCCTGCGGGATATTACCGCGGGCTGTGCCTCTACTATCAGGCTGTCTAAATCCGCTTCGCTGCCTACTGTTATTAGGCCCATTCCTATTCCCAGCTTTATATCTGAAAAGAGGTTCATAAATTCATCTCTGGATAAAAGCCGTGCGTTGGTGAGAATCCCGTAAGCTCTGCATACTCTGTCGGCTATATAGCTGTTGCCTTTAAGAGCCTCGCGTATTTCAGTTTCGGTTTTTATCAGCTGTTCACAGGTATTTTTTACTAAACGCACTATCTCGCCGCGCGTATTGCCGAGAGTTATACGGTTGGATATTTGATATATGTCTCCTTTTGCTTCGGAGCCTTCACCAAACATGCCTCGTATCGTTATACCTAATTTAGACATATTATCCATTACTGTCTGCATGCGTTTAGTCAGCGCTATAGCGGGCAAATGCACCATCGCCGAAGCGCGCATTCCGGTGCCAAGATTAGTAGGACAGCAGGTCAGATATCCCCAATTAGCGTCCCGAGCGAATTCCAAGCCCATTTCTTGAAGCTCCTTATCCGCCTGAACGGCCTGTTCCAAGCTATCTTCCAGGGAAAAACCGTCTGAAATAGCCTGTATTCTTATATGGTCCTCCTCGTTTATCATAATTGATACTCTGGAGTTTTTCTTAAGGCATACAGCTCCGCTTTGAATATTTGCAGCCAGCTCGCGGCTTATCTGATGACTTTCAAAGAGCATTTGCCGCTCCAATTCTAATATGCTGTCCATCGTCATAATGGAGTATTCGCCGCTTTGAGCAATTCGGCTTATAATGGCCTGTTCCAATTCCTTCTGCATGGCCAGGGAGGAATTATTAACAAAAGGCTTGCCTTTAATATTCCGCGCTAATCTTACGCGGGTTGACAGCACGATATCGTTCATTTATTTGTTCCTCTCTTTCGGTTGGCGTTATAATTTATATTATATTAACGCATATATTATTTTTTACTATCCTCTTCCGCCCTTATTTGGTCGCGCAGCTGAGCGGCGCGCTCATATTCCTCTGCGGCTACCGCTTTATTTAATTCCTCTTTCAGCGTCTTAAGCTTATCCTCCGGAGAAACCTTAGCCGCCTCTGCGGGTGTTTCAGGCTTATCTATTACGCTGCCCTGAATGCGTCTTATTACAGGCCTTAATTCTGCTTTAAAGCTGTCGTAGCATTGATCGCAGCCCAAGAGTCCATTACTTCTGAATTGCGAAAAATGATAGCCGCATGCGGGACATACCTTATCCATCATACTCTCGGGAGAGGCTAATCCAAAGCCGCCGGCAAAAAGGCTGCTGAGCATGCTTCCAAAATTGCCCAAGGTGTTAAATCCCATTTGCGAAGCGCACTTGGAGCAGAGATGCTTAGTGCTTTTTACTCCGTTTATAACAGTATTGACTACTACTGAAGCTTCATTTTGATTGCAATTTTGACATAACATAAATCATTCCTCCTGTTCTTTCTTAAGAATGGCTATTAGTTCCTGCTTTAAAATATCCGCCCGCAGTATATTTTTTATATTCAGCGGTACCGCGAGCGCGTCGTCCGAAATAGAAGCGAGCATTATCCTACCTTCATCTTTGCTTATAATATTGTGAGCGAATAATTGATGAATTAGGTCGTCGGCTTCTCTGTGGCTTATATTATTTCTCAGGCCCCCTTTAACTAGCTGGTAAAGGAAATTGTTTTTATCGGTATTCACCTTTACCACTCTAATATAACCGCCGCCGCCTCGCCGGGATTCTATGGCGTATCCTCTGTCTAGATTAAAGCGGGTGGCCAGCACATAGTTTATCTGAGAGGGAGCGCATGAAAAATAATGAGCTAATTCATTCCGCTGAAGCTCTATTGTATCCTCCTCCTCCAGCAAAGAGAGTATAAACTTCTCTATGCTGTCGCTTATAGCCGACACTTGCAATCACCTCCAAAAGATTGTCTTTGACTTTCTTTGACTTTAGTATATGCATTTTAAAATAAAAGTCAAGTATTTAGTTTGTATTTTTTGTAAATAAATTATGAATTTCAGGCTTTAATATTTTTAATTTTACAAGTGACTATTTTAATGAAATATGATACTATATATAGAACGGTAATTTGCTTTAGACAAAATATATTGACAGGTGATTATATGCAGTCCATGGGCGAAAGCTCAAAATTAGGTAAAATAATATATGATTACTGCGGCGGGGAGCTTTGCCAAAAGCTGGAACTCAGAGGAGTTGAGGTGGATAGGGAGAGCCGTTGTATAAATGCGTATTTCATTTCAGAGGGTGCTCTTGAAAGCCGGGAAGAGGCTTTAATAGCAGAAGCGCTTTACCGTGCTTGCGGAGCAGAGGTGCGCGTGCATATAACAGACGGTAGCTTTGAGCCTGAGCGCGCTAGGCTTAGATTAATGGAGACGCTTTTTAAGGAAAGGCCGTTTTATGCCCGTTTATTGGAGAACGCCCGCTGGAATTTTCAAGGCGAGCGTCTGGAAATATATCTCGAGGAGTCTAGGGCAGGGACCTTAAATAAGGCGGGCATTGACCGTTACATACAGGAAAAGCTCTTAGAGTATTATAACGGCAGGTATGCCGTTGCTTTTTGCGCGCAGGAGGGGAGTGGAGACGCGCTTAATGAATATATTCAGAGACGGGACAAGCTGGAGGAGGAGTTAGCTACGCCTAAGGAGCGGCAGAACGTGCATGCCGCCGGCCAGGCGCAGGCTAATAAGGAAAAGGACAGCAGCGTTATTTTTGGGGCGGCGTTCAGCGGGCAAAAGAGCGATATTAAGAATATAGACGAATTGTCCGGCAGGGTAATACTGGAAGGGGATATTCTTTCGGTTGAACAGAAGGCTCTTAAAAATGGGGAGAAGACTCTGTTTCTTATTGACATTACAGATTATACATCTTCAATTACTGTAAAGTTGTTTGTAAAAAACGCTAAAAGAGAGGATGTTCAGTCTGGCTTGGACGGAGCTAAACGCATATGCGTGCAGGGAGACTGCGTATATGATAAATTTGCCGGCGAAATAGTGATTATGGCAAAGAGCATTATAAAGGCCGAAGTTGTAAAGGAATTTGATTCTGCGCCAGAAAAAAGAGTGGAATTGCATCTGCATACCCGCATGAGCGAAATGGACAGCGTAGTATCGCCCAGCGAATTGATAAAGCTGGCGAAGGCCTACGGGCACGACGCGATTGCCGTTACAGACCATGGGGTTGTGCAGGCCTATCCTGACTTAGAGGCCGCAATAGCTAAGCAAAAGGCGGATATAAAGCTTATTTTCGGAGTAGAGGGATATCTTTTTGACGATGGCATGCCTATGCTCGCGCTGGATGGGCATATTAAATTATCCGAGCTTACATACGTAGTATTTGATATTGAAACAACAGGCTTGGAATCTCAAAGAGACCAGATACTTGAAATAGGCGCGGTTAAAATAAGAAACGGCGAGTATATTGGTAAATTTTCCACCTTTGTAGACCCTAAATGCAATATTCCTGAAAAAATAGTTAAGCTGACCAATATTAATAACAGCATGGTTATGGGCGCGCCCAGCCAGCAGGAGGCGGTCAGGGATTTCCTTGAGTTTGCAAAGGGAACGGTTTTAGTAGCGCATAACGCTAATTTTGACACCTCTTTCATAAAATTTGCTTCTAATAAATATGGTCTGGGATATAATCATGTTGCGCTGGATACGCTGGCGCTGGCGCGCTTATTGCTGCCTGAGCTAAAATCACATAAGCTGAATAAGCTGTGCGAATATTATAAAATCAAACTGGAAGGACATCATAGGGCGGTAAACGACGCGGAGGCGACGGCTTCTTTGCTGCTGAAGCTTTTTGAACAGCTGGATAAGGAGGGCATAATAACCGTCGAGGAGCTAAATAGCCGTTCGAGCGGGAAAGGCGCTGGAACGGGGGATACATATCATATAGTAATCTATGCCAAGAATAAAACCGGTCTGTTTAATCTTTATCAGCTTATAACTATGTCTCATCTGGACTATTTTTATAAGCGGCCCAGGATGCCGCGTTCCCAGATTTCTCGCTTGAGAGAAGGGCTTATTATAGGCAGCGCATGCGAAGCCGGGGAATTATTTCGGGCAGTTTTATCCAAGGCTTCGGATGCTGAACTGGAAAAAATAGCGTCCTTTTATGATTTTCTTGAGGTACAGCCAATCGGCAACAATCAGTTTCTTGTGCGTGAAGGTATAGTCAAGGATGACGACGAGCTAAAGGCGCTTAATAAGCGGATAATAGCATTGGGTGAAAAATTGAATAAGCCTGTCGTAGCTACTGGAGACGTGCATTTTCTGCGTAAAAGAGACGCAGTTTTCAGAACCATAATTCAAAATGCAAAGGGCTATTCTGACGCGGACAACCAGGGACCTATGTATTACCGAAATACTCAGGAAATGCTGGATGAATTTGATTATCTGCCTGAGGATAAAAGAAAAGAGATAGTTATAACAAATACGAGAAAAATTGCAGACATGTGCGAAAAGATGGAATCATTCCCCCGAGACAGGCTGTATACTCCTAAAATGGAGGGCGCGGAGGAAGAAATAAGCCAGATGGTTATTAAAAAGGCGCATGAAATATACGGCGCCCCTTTGCCTGAAATAGTCCAGAAAAGGCTGGATAAGGAATTGACTGCCATTATAAAGCATGGCTTTGCAGTATTGTATCTGATTGCGCATAAGGTTGTGGCCAAATCCTTGTCGGACGGCTATCTGGTTGGTTCCCGCGGTTCAGTTGGTTCTTCTTTGGCCGCTACTATGGCGGATATAACGGAGGTTAATCCATTGCCTCCGCATTATGTGTGCCCTAAGTGCAAATTCAGCGACTTTGACGTTGATATCGAGAAATATGGCTGCGGTCTGGATTTGCCCAAACGAGATTGCCCGGTTTGCGGGGAAGTGCTGTCCCGTCAGGGCTTTGACATTCCTTTCGAGGTATTCATGGGCTTTGAGGGAGATAAGGCGCCTGATATAGATTTGAATTTTTCAGGCGTATATCAGCCTGTAATACATAAATATATCGAAGAGCTTTTCGGTAGTTCTAATGTATTCCGTGCTGGAACAATAGGAGGGGTAGCCGAAAAAACAGCTATAGGCTATGTGCTTAAATACTGCGAGGAGCATAATGTGCGCTTTACCAAAGCAGAGCAGAACCGGCTGGCTCAGGGCTGCGTAGAGGTTAAGCGCACTACGGGCCAGCATCCCGGCGGTATAGTTGTGCTGCCTAAGGAATATAAGATATATGAATTTACGCCTCTTCAATATCCGGCTAATGATAAGGAAAAGGGCATTATTACCACGCATTTTGACTTTAATTCGCTGCATGATACCTTGCTTAAGCTGGATATATTGGGGCATGACGACCCAACCACAATACGCATGCTGGAACGTCTTACAGGACTGAATGCCCGCGAAATCCCATTAGACGACCCCGAAACGCTTTCCTTGTGGCTGTCTACTGACGCTTTGGGCGTTACTCCGGAGCAAATAGGAACGTCGGTAGGCACTTATGGTATACCCGAAATGGGTACTAATTTTGTGCGTAAAATGCTTATAGAAACCAAGCCTACGACCTTTGCCGACCTTCTGCGCATATCGGGCCTGAGCCATGGCACAGACGTATGGGCCAATAACGCGCAGGTGCTGGTGCAGCAGGGAACGGCAAAATTGCCCGAATTGATATGCACCCGCGAGGATATAATGAACAGGCTGCTGCAAAAGGGCGTTCCGTCCAAGATAGCCTTTAAAACTATGGAAACTGTGCGTAAGGGCAGGCAAATGACCGATGAGATGATAGAGGCGATTAAGGGAACGGATTTGCCGGACTGGTTTCTGGATTCATGCAAGAAGATAAAATATATGTTTCCTAAGGCGCACGCCGCCGCATATGTTACCATGGCCATACGTATAGCTTATTTTAAGGTGCACTATCCGATAGCGTTTTATCTCGCTTATTTTACGGTACGCGCGGATGATTTTGAAATAAATCTTATGCAGGGCGGAACAGAAAGCATTAAGGACAGAATTAAGGAATTATATGATCAGCCCAATTTAAATCCTAGGGAAAAGGGCATACTTACTATGCTGGAAATTGCGCTTGAAATGAAAATGAGAGGGATAGATTTTGCCGATATAAATATTTATAAATCTGAGGCTACGGAATTTACCGTGGATGAGGGCAATAAGATACGACCGCCGCTGACGGCTCTGGCAGGACTTGGAGAAGCGGCCGCTCAGTCAATTGTGGAAGCAAGGGCTGACGGAGAGTTTTCTTCGCAGGAGGATCTCTTAAGCAGAACAAAAATATCCAAGAGCGTACTTGAGGTGCTGCTTAATAACGGCTGCTTAAGAGGAATGCCTCAGAGCGAACAGATAATGTTTTTTGATTTAGAGGAAGAAGTATGAAAATTCCTGAATTGCTTGCTCCGGCAGGAAGCCCGGAAGGCTTAAAAATGGCTGTGCAGTATGGTGCGGACGCCGTATACTTAGGCGCTAAGGAATTTTCCGCCCGCAGGTCGGCCGCAAATTTTGATATGCAGGAGCTTAATGAAGCGTTTGATTATTGTCATGAACGCGGCGTCAAGGCATATCTTACGCTTAATACCCTAATTAAGGACGAGGAATTTAACCATGCTTATGAATTAGGCATTCAGGCGGCACAACTGGGAGCAGACGCGCTTATAATTCAAGACGCCGGACTTATAGACGCTTTTGCCAGGAATACAAATATTCCCATACATATCAGCACTCAGGCATCGTTGTGCAGCTTGTATGATATATTGTCGTGGAAAAATGAAAACGCTAATGTAAAGAGAGTAGTTTTAGCCAGAGAAATACCAATAGAGGATATAAAATATATCAAACGAAATTCTTCTATGGAATTGGAAATCTTTATACACGGAGCGCTATGCGTCAGTTTTTCCGGCCAATGCCTTTTAAGCAGCATGGCCGGCGGACGAAGCGGCAACAGGGGGGCGTGCGCCCAGCCCTGTCGCAGAGAGTATTCTCTTTATAAAAACGGCGCTGAAATAAATAAGGGATATCTTCTAAGCGCTCGTGATTTATGCACTATTGATTACCTGTCCGGCATTGTGGAATCGGGAGTTGACAGCCTGAAAATAGAGGGCAGGCTAAAGAGGCCGGAGTATGTGGGAGCAGTCGTAGAACAGTACAGGCTGGCGCTGGATTGCATTAAAGAAAACAAAGCGCTGGATACAGAAAAAGCAAAGAAAGAACTTTGTGAAATATTTAACAGGGGCGGTTTTACAAAAGGCTACTATTTAAGCAGGGATAATATTATCTTTAATAAACAGCCTAATAATACTGGGGTTTTGATTGGGAAAAGTATTTCTAAAAACGCTCGTAAAATTCTTTTTGAAAAGGAAATCTGTGCAGGCGACAGCGTAGAAATACGCAGAGACGGCCGCTCTTTAGGCGGCGGAAGCATCTATTCCTTAATACAAAACGGCCGCAGGATAAATAAATGCACGGGGCAGGCTGAAATAAACGGTTTGAATATAAATGAAAACGCCGAACAGGCCCTGGTTTATAAAACAAGCAGTATAGAGCAGCTAGAGCGCTTAAAGCGCGGCCTAAGAAACGAGCGTGTTAAAAGACCGCTGAAAATGCTGTTATATCAAAAGGAACGCGAATTGTTCTTAACAGTACAATTTGCTAAGTATTCATATACAGCTAAAACTGAGCTTGTTTCCAAAGAAGGTGTTCCGCCTGAGGAAGAGGGGATAAAAGGGGCGTTAAGCAGGCTGGGGAATACTCCGTTTAAGGCTTGTGAAATTATTATCAAACTTTGCAATGACTGTTTTTTTACTCTTTCAGACGTTAACAGGCTTAGAAGAGAATGCGCAAACGGTCTATTGGATAAAATGCGTTTTTGCGCCAAGCAAAGATATACGTTCAAGGCCCTTCCTGCACCTGAAACATACTTTAATCCAAAAGACAAAGCAATAAATGTGGCCGAAGTATACGATTTACGAGGACTTGAAAAGGCGCTCATGACGGATGCTTATCAGGAAATTTATTTTAGGCCGCGGGATTGGGGGTGCATTTTTAAGGACGCTCTGCAGAATATGCTGCAAAAAAGCTCTAGGCAAAATACTAAAATTTATTTTGCCGCTTTGCCAGGATGCTTTCAGCGGGATTACGCTATGCTGGAAAGGAATATTGATTATATACGGAGCTTTGATGGAATTTTGGCCGAAAGTCCAGCATTTATATATTTTGCTCAGAAATATAAGCTGGCTTTTATAGCGGGACCGTCATTAAATATTCTCAATTCCTATGCGGCCGCCCTTTATATGCGCCGCGGCGCGGAAAGAATATGTCTTTCATATGAAACGGATAAGGAGCATATACGCCGCTTGGCCGCCCAATTTCCTGTTGAAATACGATTGGAAGGCAGGATTCCGCTTATGCTTTTGATGCATTGCCCGCGAAAAGAGGCAGGAGAAAAATGTTCTGACTGTTTCGGGAAATATATATTGAAAGACGCCCAGGGCCGCGCATTTATTCTGGAAAAATATAAATTTTCTTTTTGCCGCCATGTGCTTTATAACTGCAAAATTACGTCTTTAATTAAACACAGGCGCGAGTTGGAGCAAATGGGGGTTGCGGCCCTGAGCTTTTCTCAATGGGACAATTATGAACAGTCGGAACTTACGCGGGGGCATTATCTGCGCGGAATAGAATAAGGTATAATACGTTAAAATCATTATACGTTTAACCGAAAGAGGGGATAAAAATGGATGAACGCGCGTTGAAAGCGCTGGAATATTATAAAATTCGTGAAATGCTTGCCGCATGCTGCGTTTCTGCGCCCGGCCGAGAGCTGGCGGGAAATATGCTTCCTCTTGACGACTGCAAGCTAGTGCAGGACGCGCTGGAAGAAACGGGCTGCGCCGAAAGTATTATTTTAAAAAGAGGCTCAAGCCCTATAGAGCCCTTTGACAATCCTGAGGAGCTTATAAAGCGGGCGCGAATAGGCGCTCAGCTTTCTATGAAAGAGCTTTTGCTGGCGGCTCGCTTTTTAAATTCTTCCCGCCGCACGGCCGCGGCTCTTGAAAGCGATGAGGATAACCGTATAGCCTGGCTGGCTCGCTCTATTTATCCCATGCGTTCGCTTGAAGAGGAGATATTTAAGGCTATAGTCAGCGAGGATGAAATGCACGACGGGGCCAGCGCGGCGCTTTATCAAATAAGAAAGCAGATTCGTTCATGCCACGACCGTATACGGGAAAAATTAAACGCTTATATAAAAAAGCCCGAATTAAATAAATATTTGCAGGACGCCATAATAACTGTGCGCGGCGACAGATACGTTATACCTGTTAAGGCTGAAAATAAGGGCAGAGTCGGCGGCATTGTGCATGATCAATCTTCCAGCGGCGCTACGCTTTTTATAGAACCGATGGCTGTTGTGGAAATAAATAATGAATTAAGGATACTCATTTCAAAGGAGCATGAGGAAATAGAACGCATCCTGCAAGTGTTTTCAGAGCAGATAAGGCTTAATGCCGACGCAATGGAGGGGAATTTAAGTGCGCTTATAAGCCTGGATTATATTTTTGCGCGTGCAAAGCTTTCTGTGCAGTTAAAATGCGTGCGCCCTGAAATAAACCAGAAGGGCTATATCAATATTAAAAACGGACGGCACCCGCTTATTGATAAAAATAAGGTGGTTCCTATAAACGTGTGGCTGGGGGATGAATTTACCGTTCTTCTGATAACAGGGCCTAATACCGGCGGCAAAACGGTTACATTAAAAATTATAGGCCTGTTTTGCCTTATGGCTCAGTCGGGGCTGAACGTTCCGGCGGATATAGGAACGCAGCTAAGCGTTTTTGACGGGATATTCGCCGATATTGGCGACGAGCAGAGCATAGAACAGTCTCTTTCTACCTTTTCTTCCCATATGACCAATATTGCGCGCATAATGAAAGAAGTTACTCCGAGGAGTCTTGTGCTTTTTGACGAATTGGGCGCCGGCACCGACCCTAATGAAGGCGCGTCGCTGGCCATAGCGATTCTGGAGGATATCATTTCTATTGGGGCGCGGGCAGCAGCCACTACTCATTACAGCGAACTAAAGGCGTATTCCATGACGGCGCAGAAGATGGAAAACGCTTCGGTTGAATTTGACGCGGTATCCTTAAAACCCACATATAAGCTGAACGTAGGCGTTCCGGGCATGAGCAACGCGCTGGCGATATCCGAACGGCTGGGGCTGGATTCTAGACTGGTTAATAGGGCGAGGGAGCTTTTAAAGGCTGAGCGGGTGCGCTTTGAAAACGTGCTTCTAAAGGCTGAAGAGCACCGCCGGGAAACGCAGCGGGAGCTGGAAAATGCGCTGGCTGAAAAACAGGCGGCGCAGGCGGAGAGAGCTAAGGCCGAACAGCTTAGAGAGGATTTAGAAAGGCAAAAATCTGGTATTCTGCAAAAAGCCAGGGAGGAAGCCCGGCAGCTTATTGAGGAGGCTGATAAGAAAGCCGCTCAGTATATAGAGGAGCTAAAGGCGCTTAAAGAAAATGCCAGCGATGAAGCGCTTATAAAAATGCAGACAAAGCGCAAGGCTTTAAAGTCCAGTACGGAGGAAAAGATTTCAACGCCCCGCAGAGCGGGAGACGGAATAAAAAAGGAGCAGATTCGCGTAGGAGAAACAGTATTTGTGCATTCTATAGGTCAAAACGCTATAGTGCAGGCGCTGCCTAACTCCAAGGGCGAAATAAAGGTTCAGGCCGGCATATTGCAGATGAACGTTAAAGCCGAGGATGTTTCTCCGGCAGAAGCGCCGGTTAAACCTAGAGTTAATTCGTCAAGAGTGGTGCGTCAAAGCCCGCAGGTTTCCAGCAGCCTGGACGTTCGGGGTCAGACGGTTGACGAAGCCTGTATATATATAGACCGGTATCTGGACGAAGCTTATATGGCCCATCTTAATGAAGTGACTATTATACACGGCAAGGGCACAGGGGCTCTCAGAAGCGGAGTTATGAAATATTTAAAAGGTCATCCCAGAGTGAAGGACCAGCGTCCGGGCCGATATGGAGAGGGGGAAATGGGGGTTACTGTGGTTACTCTGAAGCAATAAATTGCGGCTGGAAGGGACAAAATCTATTTTTTAAGATTGATATAAAAATATATTAACATTTTATTCATTGATTTTCATGCAATATAATGTATAATTATCAACAATAAGTAATAGAAGGCTCAAGGAAAGGGCGGTTTTATGAAAGGGAAAATACTTGTGGTGGATGATGATATCCACATTTGCGAGCTGGTTAAGCTTTATCTTGAAAAAGAGGAATATGAGGTCATTACGGCGCATGACGGAGGCGAAGGGCTGGAAAAATTCAAAAGCTGCAATCCCAATCTGGTCTTTCTTGATATAATGCTTCCGGTTATGGATGGGCTGCAGTTATGCCGGGAAATTCGGAGAATAAATAATACGCCCATTATTATGCTGAGCGCTAAGGGTGAAACGTTTGATAAAGTCTTAGGGCTTGAATTGGGAGCGGACGATTATATTGTCAAGCCCTTTGAGCCTAAGGAGCTGCTGGCTCGGGTAAAAGCAATGCTGCGCCGCAGCAGCACGCATGAGGAAACTGTCAATCAATACACCTATAACGACCTTACCGTTAATATTTCGGATTATACGGTTATATTCCGCGGCAAGGAGCTGGAAATGCCGCCAAAGGAAATAGAGTTGCTTTATTTCCTTGCATCCCATCCCAACAAGGTTTTTACCCGGGAACAGCTGCTGGAACAGGTGTGGGGCTTTGAATACTTTGGAGATTCGCGCACAGTAGACGTGCATATTAAGCGTATAAGAGAAAAAATGCCCGAACCTGAAGGATGGAGCATTAAAACCGTTTGGGGAATAGGGTATAAATTCGAGGTGAAATAGCGCATGAGGGGCAGCGTGCTCGCCAAAATGATAGGTCTTTATATGTTAATGGCCTTTATGTTCCTTGGAGTTGTGGGAAGTGTGCTTCTTGAAGCATGCCGAAAGGAAATTTCCAATGTGCGAATAGAGCTGCTTTCCAGCCGGGCGAGCGCGGTAGTTAAAATGGCTGTCAGGTTTGAGGACCCGGACGATTATATGCTGCAGGGCTTTTTGCAGTCTATCGCTAATGAATTTGACGCAGTTATACAGATATACGACGGCGAAGGAAATTATCTCTGCGGCACGGACGCGGCTCTTATAGGCCTGGGAGTATCTCAGGAGGAGGATATTAGGCTGGATGCGGGCCTGCTGAAAAAACTGCTGGAAAACACTCAGAACGGGTCGGTATATATAAAGGCGGATTATTTCAGTTCGCGGTATTCCTCCAGATATTCAACAGTAGCCGTTGCGGCCGATGTTCCCTTTTCCAATTCAGAAAAGAGAATAGCCATTCTGCATTCGGATGAAAGCGTTATATATGATTCCTACTATAAAATACTAAGCGGGATATGGGTGCCGCTGGCGGCGGTGCTTATTTTCAGCATTATATTAATTATAATGACTAATTACCGCATGGTTATTCCTTTAACGCAGATGAACGCGGCTGCAAAGGCGATAGCGAACGGCAATTTTTCAAAGCGAATATACGTTAATACAAGAGACGAGGTAGGGCAGCTGGCCAAGAGCTTTAATAAAATGGCTGAGGAGCTTTCTTCGACTGATACAATGCGCAAGGATTTTGTCGCTAACGTAAGCCATGAATTGCGTTCCCCCCTTACAAGCATTACCGGATTTGTTCAGGGGATGCTGGACGGCACTATTCCCGAAAGCGAATATAGAAAATATTTAGAGATAGTTTTAGCTGAATCTCAGAGGCTAAGCCGCCTTACTAAGGAGATGCTTGATTTAACCCGCATTGAATCGGGCAATATGCCGCTGAATAAGACGGTTTTTGATATAAACGAGCTTATAAGGCGCGTAATTATAACTAAGGAAAATGCTCTTGAAAATAAACAGCTTGATTTGGAGATAGATTTTAAAGAAGAAAAGATAAATGTTTATGCCGATCAGGGCGGCATAGAGCAGGTGCTTGTAAATCTTTTGGATAACGCTATAAAATTTACTCCTGAGGGCGGCCGTATATCGTTGGCTTCGTATATTAAAGAGGGCAAAGCCGTTGTTGCTATCAGGGATACGGGCACAGGCATAAAGGCGGATATTCTTCCTCATATATGGGAAAGATTTTATACTGAAAATAAATCGCGCACGGGAAGCAAGGGCGTAGGTCTGGGGCTTTCTATTGTTAAACGGATAATGGTGCAGCACGGCCAGGATATAACCGCGCAGTCGGAGGAGGGAAGGGGTTCTGTCTTTACCTTCACTCTGGAGCTTGCACCTAAAAGTAAATCCAAATTAATTGAATAGCTAAAGGTTTATCTTACAAATAACGGGGCGCCTCAGTACGCCCGGAAGGGAAGTAAATATGGACGAGCAGAACAAATTTAATTCTGATGAACAAAATCAATTCCAGGAGCAATCCAACGAAAGGGCTGAACAAGCTCCTCAAGATGATTATCAGGGGCCTTTTAACAGCTATCAGGCACAGCCGCAACCTCCTAAAAGTCCTAAGAAACGAGGAGGAATAGGCGTCGCGGCCGTTATATGCATAATAATAGGTTCGCTTATAATCGGTTCTGTTTTGGGAGTCTCTGTAATTTATAGTTTGGATAATTCCAGATTTAACAACGGACCGGCCAATACGGCTTCTCCTCAGGCGCCTCAGAATACTGCCGGCTCGATAAATTCCGATTTGCTAAGGCCGGGTACTACGGAAATTCCAGACGTATCGGCGCCGGCTATTTCTCAGGAGGAGCCTATCGTCGAAATAGCTGAAAAACGCGGCCCTTCTGTTGTGTCTATATTTGTAGAGACTCCTACGGGTCAGGGCTGGGGTTCAGGCGTTATATTTACCGAGGACGGCTATATAATTACTAATCATCATGTTGTGGAAAATGCGCAGCGCATTACTGTATATCTGTCGGACGGCACGGAATTAGAGGCAGGCTTGGCGGGAACAGATGAACGTACAGAGCTGGCTGTGGTGAAAATACTTAAAGAGGGCACATATCCGGCCGCGCCTTTAGGAAATTCGTCTGATTTGAAGGTAGGCGAGCTGGTAGTTGTTATAGGTACGCCTCTGGGACTCTCCAGTACAGTTACTTCGGGTATTGTAAGCGCGCTGGACCGTACTGTAGACGCGGATGGGCGGCGCTTTCAAATGATACAGACTGATGCTGCGGTTAATCCGGGCAACAGCGGCGGCCCGCTGTTTGATAAAGAGGGCAATGTCATAGGTATAATTACCATGAAAGAAGTTACTACTTATGATTCCAACGGAAACGCTATAAGCGTCGAGGGATTGGGCTACGCAATTCCTATAGATGACGCTAAAAGCATAGTGCTTCAGCTTATGAACGACGGCAAAGTAACGCGCGCTGGTTTGGGGATAACCTGCAGCACCGCATACGACCGTTTTACCGGCGAAGAAGCGGGCGTTATAATAGCTTCAATAGTTGAGGGCGGGCCTGCGGCTAACGCCGGATTAAATGTGGACGACGTTATAGTGGAGGTTGACGGAGAAGCCGTGTCCAACCTGGCTGACTTAACGGCTATTATGGAAAGCAAAGCCGTAGGCGATGAAATAACTGTAACCGCTCTGCGCCGCGGGGAACGTATGGATTTTAAATTACTGCTGGACGTTCTGTAAAATGATGCATAACCGCTTAATATGCCCCGTATAATTTAGCATAGCTGCTTAAAATGCTAAATTAAAAATTAAGAGGGGGCATATTAATGCGGACAAAACGCAAAGCAGCCGTCCATGCGGGCGGCAATACGCTGTTAGGCTATTTTCTTAATCTTTTAAAGGGCACGGCGGCCGGGCTTATAGTAACGGTTGCGGCGCTGCTGCTCTTTGCTCTGCTGGTTAAATTGTTCCATATAGGGGACGGAGCAATACCCGCGGTGAACATGGTAATAAAAATCGGCAGTATATTTGTAGGCGTGCTGGTAACCTTAAAATTCATTCACGAGCGCGGATATCTGGCCGGCGGATTAACGGGCATTTTATATATTTTGCTTTCATTTGCCGTGTTTTCTCTTTTCAAGGGAGATTGGAGCGCTTTGGATACGCTGGTTGTAGATTTGCTTACCGGATTGGCGGCCGGATTGCTTTCTGGAATATTAATTGCAAACATAAAGAAAAAATAGCTTGCTGAAACTGCGGAAAAAATGTATAATGTCTACGGTTAAATAATTTTGGCCGCAGGCCATACAAAAGGAGTTGTCTTTTATGAAAAGAATAGTTACTATCAGTAAGCCCTGCCTTAATAAGGACGTTAAGAAATCGGGCTGCGGCGAATGTCAGGCAAGCTGCCAGAGCGCGTGCAAAACCTCGTGCACGGTGGGTAATCAGTCCTGCGAAAGAAAATAATTTTATAGTTTTTTTGCTAAGAATCTGTGTCTTTTGTTTTTAAGGCACAGATTCGATTTTTGTTATATACTGGAGTTTTTTTGATGATACATACTTTTGAATGTCTTGGAACTTATATTCTGTTGGACGTTGAGAGCGGAGCAGTTTATTCTGTGGACAAGCTAATCTTTGATATAGCCTCGTTAATGGAGCGCCATTTCGGAGAAGAGGAAATGATTGCAAAGCTTTCGGCATTATATTCCAATGACGATATTTCGGATGCGTTATCTGAAATCAGGGAATTGGAAGCGCAGGGCGCTTTTAATTCACAATCTGACAGTCAAGCTGTAAAAGAAGCCGCAGCCAGAAATAAAAATGTAATTAAGTCTATGTGTCTGCATATGGCGCACGACTGCAATCTCCGCTGCCAGTATTGCTTTGCATCCACAGGGGATTTTCACGGAGAGCGTGCGCTTATGCCGCTGGATGTGGCTAAAGCCGCTATGGATTTTTTAATTGCCAGCAGCGGCTCGCGCAGAAATCTTGAGGTTGACTTTTTCGGCGGGGAACCGCTTATGAATTTTGAGGTGGTAAAGAAAACGGTAGAATATGGCAGAAGCCTTGAAAAGCAGCATGATAAAAATATTCGTTTTACCATAACAACAAACGGTTTGCTGCTTAATCAGGATATTCTGGATTTTATAAACCGGGAGATGAATAACGTTGTCGTCAGCATAGACGGACGTCCTGAAATACATAACCGTATGCGCAAAACCGTTAAGGGCGGACCGTCGTTTGATTTAGTTGCTCCAAACGCGCTTAAAATAGCTCAATCGCGCGGTCAGGAGAAATATTATGTGAGAGGCACCTTTACTGCCTATAATACTGATTTTTCGAAAGATGCGGAATTTTTGGCAGATTACGGCTTTAAACAGCTTTCGCTGGAGCCGGTAGTGACGGACGAAAAGGATGAATATGCTTTAACTGAAAAGCATTTGAATCAGCTATATCAGGAATATGAGAAGCTTGCCCAAATATATTTGGACCGTTCTGAAACGGATAAAAGCTTTAATTTCTTTCATTTTATGCTGGATTTGTCCGGAGGGCCGTGTCTAGTTAAAAGAGTGACGGGCTGCGGCGCAGGTAATGAATATGTTGCGGTAACTCCTTCGGGCGACATATATCCATGTCATCAATTTGCTGGCAATCCGGAAACCAGAATGGGCAATGTGCTGGATGGGACGTTTAATACTCAGGCTCAGAAAAAGTATAAATCGTGCAATGTGCTGAATAAGGAAGAATGCTCGAACTGCTGGGCAAAATATTATTGCAGCGGCGGCTGCGCGGCCAATGCATATATATATAACGGCGATATAAACAAGCCGTATAAGATGGCTTGCTTATTGGAGAAAAAGCGCCTGGAATGCGCGCTGGCTATTTATGCAATAAAGCATTTAAAGGAGGGTATTGTTAATGATTAGAAATTTTAACGGCAAGTCCCCGGTCATAGCTGAAAGCGCCTATATTGATGAAATGGCGAGCGTTATAGGGGATGTTGAACTGGGCGAGAGCGTGAATCTTTGGCCAGGCGCCGTTCTGCGCGGCGATATAAATAAGATTGTTATAGGGCGGGATACAAACGTTCAGGATAACGCTACTATCCATACTCAGCACGACGCGATAACAAATATAGGCAATTGCGTCACAATCGGCCATAACGCTGTAGTACACGGCTGTACCATAGAGGACAACGTTATGATAGGCATGGGCGCGATAGTTTTGGATAATGCGTATATAGAAAGGGACGTTATAATCGCTGCCGGCGCTATCGTCACTCAGGGCAAAAAAATTCCTTCCCGGTCTCTTGTGATAGGAGCTCCGGGCAAGATAGTACGGCTGCTTACTCACGAAGAAATAAACGCTATCCATAATAACGCGGACGAATATGTGCATATGGCTGAGCTGTATAAATTAGAAAACATCCATATTGACTAAATCATCTTGGTAATATATAATAGGTAAGTATTGTTTACGCGAGGAGGACGGGCTATGAAGTCAGTCAAGACGAAGAGCCTTATAACGCTGATTATTATAATAGTAATTGCGGCGTTGGCGTCCGTTTGGGCTTTTGGCTGGAACGGAGAAGGCATACTAATAGGGTATCACAGATTTTTGCCCTGGTATTCCAATGTAAAATTAGGCCAGGATATTAAGGGCGGCGTTACCATCCTTTATGAAGCGGATGCCTCTGGCAGCAAAGATTATGAGGCCGATATCGACGAGGCCAGCAAAATAATAGAGGAGCGGTTAAGCAGCCAGGGCTATACAGAGGCTCTTGTTACCAAGCAGGGTACTAACCGCATTCGCGTTGAAGTTCCTGACGTACAGTCTACCGACGAAATATACAGTCTTGTGGGCCGGATGGGCGAATTGGAATTCCGCGATAGTGATGGAAATGTAATTCTCACGGGAGAAAATATTTCCAGCGCATATTATTACGGGTATTCTCAAGGCGAGTATCTTGTAAGCCTGACTCTTGATTCAAAGGGAACGTCGGCTTTTGCTCAGGCTACAACCAGCGCTGCCGCTAATAATGAATCCATATCCATATATTTAGACGGGGAGCTGCATTCGTCGCCTACAGTACGCGAGGCAATAACAAACGGACAAGCCAGCATAAGCTGTGCCAGCCAGAGTGATGCTGAAGCGTTGGCTATTGTGCTTCAGAGCGGATCTCTTCCCATAAAATTAACCGAGCTCAGCAGTACTACGGTAAGCGCTACGCTGGGAGAGCAGGCTTTGAATCAAGCGCTTTTGGCCGGTCTTATAGGCATGATTCTGGTAATGCTGTTCATGGCTGTCGTATATAAGTTTATGGGGCTGGTTGCCGATATGGCCTTGTACGTTTATATCTTGATATTCTATTTCTTCATAGGCACCTTTCCGTGGCTTCAGCTTACGCTGCCTTCCATCGCGGGCGTTGTTTTAAGTATAGGCATGGCGGTAGACGCCAATATAGTTATATTTGAAAGAATTAAGGACGAATTCAGAAGCGGCAAGCCTCTTGCCAGCGCTGTGGATTCAGGCTTCTCTAAAGCGCTGAGAGCTATAATAGATTCAAATGTGACTACTATAATAGCTTCCATAGTTATGCTTTTGCCCTTCAGTCCGCCGCAGGTTAGCAATTTTGCTACCACCTTATTGGCTGGCGTAATAATTTCAATGATTACAGCAGTAGCAGTAACCAAGGGCTTTATGAAGCTGTTTATCAATATGGGCGTGGTTAAGCCCTCAGTCTTTGGCTTAAAGGGGGTAGATAAGAATGAAAAATAAGAAATTTCTGCCCTTTATAATATCCGCAGTAGTTATTTTAGTTGGGATAGTTTCATTAATTGCGCAGGGGCTGAATCTGGGCATTGATTTCAGAAGCGGAAAAATAGTTACCATAGATATGGGGCGCGAATTAGATACTAAGACGCTTGAAAATATGGTAACTGCCGCAGGCGGCAAGGACGCTGTTATAAAGAAGCTGGGCAATACTGCGTATAGTATACAATTCTATGTTGATGAAGAGGAATTTGCTGATATAACCGCTTCGGCAAAGCCAAATAAGACGCCTTCTTCTACAGCGACAGCAGGGCAGAGTGCTCAAAACACAGCCGCTTCTGCTTCTAATTCGGCTATTTCTTCCCCCTCGGGAACAGCATCGGAAAATACTGCAGACGCTTCAGCCAGCAGTTCAGCAACTGCTGCTTCTGGGACTCCTTCCGCCTCAGGCTCGGCTTCTCCGTCTGCTTCGGCCGATAATTCCAATGAAGTAGTAAATACCAACGGCTACAGCATTGTGGAGGACAGGCTGGCAAATATGCTGTATGATTATTTCCGCGGAATGCTCTCTCCAGAATATTCAGTTGAGGGAGATGTATTAACATATAAGCTGGATTTCGGCGTTAAAATAAATCCGGATACCTTTAATGCGGCCATTGAAAGCTTTTTGAAGAATAACTATACTTCGGACTTTTCTCTGACTGAAGATAGGAAGGCTGAAGTGAAAATAAATCTCAACAGTATGTCTTTAGAAAATATGCTCGGCGAACTGCTGCTCTATAATCTAAAGAGTGCCTCGAGAGATTTTGATTTAGTTTTTGAATCCTATGAAACTAAGGATGGTACAGTCAGCGCATCTGCCGTTATAGGAGATGGAGCAGATACGCAAGCCGTAATTGACGCCGTTGTTGAAGTAGCCGGCGATAAAGCTTCAGTAACCTTTGACGGCGATAAAGCTAATATTTCTTTTTCCGTTCAAGATGCTGATAAGGAAAGGGTCACGGCTGAATTGCTGACCGCCAAGATGAGCGAATTGCTCAGCTTTGAATCAGAGGGCTCTGATTCTACAGTAAGCAGCGAGGTTGCGGCGGCAGCTTTCTGGACGGTTTTATTGGCTGCGGTTTGCATGCTGATATATATTTGGTTCCGTTTTGAGCTTTATTCAGGCATTACCGCTATTATCGGTCTGTTGCACGATATATTTGTTACAATAACAATTATGTCCTTGTTCCAGGTGCAGCTTAATGCCACCTTTATAGCGGCGCTGCTGACAATAATAGGCTATGTTATTAATAATACAATAATAATTTTTGACCGCATAAGAGAGAATGGCAAGAAGCTTACCAATATATCCAATTACGAAGTAGCGCGCTTAAGCGTTAAGCAGTCATTAAGGCGAACGTTATTCGCTTCTATTACTACGTTGATGACCGTAGGACTGCTGTTCATTCTGGGAGTTGCTTCTGTTCAGAACTTTACCCTGCCCATTATAGTAGGCATTCTATCCAGTATGTATACTTCAACGCTGCTTAATCCGCTTATTTGGTCTTTGCTTAAGGATAAGGCTGATAAGAAAAAGAGCTGAACCGCATTTTGATATGCAAATCCCTTCCGTATGAAATGCGGAAGGGATTTTGTATAATTTTTAGTTCTGTATCATATAAAGAGGTTGGATTGTTATGCCTTTAGTACTTAAACCGGCTATAAAAAGCTCGCTTATAGAGAGTGATAAGGTAAGCTTGTTGTCTGAAACCCTAAAAATATCTCGTCCTTTAGCCGAAGTATTATATACGCGAGGATATAAGCAGCCTGAAGATGCAAAAGCCTTTTTATATCCTCAAACTCAGGAGTTTTTTAATCCGCTGCTGCTTACCGATATGCCGGAGGCGTGCGAATTAATTTCCAAACATATAAAAAGCAATTCCAGAATAGTTGTCTACGGAGATTACGACGTCGACGGCGTGTGCGCCAGCGCTATAATTTATCTTTCGCTTAAAAAGGCCGGTGCAAATATAAGCTATTATATACCCGACAGGCATCAGGAAGGATATGGACTTAATGAAGCCGCTATGAAAGCAGTAGCCGGCCGCTATGATTTGCTTATTTCAGTAGACTGCGGCATTTCATCCTATAAAGAGGTGGAATTGGGCAAAAGCCTGGGCATGGATATAGTCATTACCGACCATCATAGTCTGCCGGAGCGTCTGCCCGACTGCATTTGCGTGGACCCAAAGCGTCCTGGCAAACAGCCTTACAGCGAGCTGTGCGGCGCCGGCGTCGCCTTTAAATTAATATGCGCGCTTTTTGGAGAACAAGAGGGCATGGAATATATAGATCTGGCGGCTATAGCTACTATTGCCGATATAGTGCCTCTTACCGGAGAAAACCGTCAGATAGTGCGTCTGGGCCTAAAAACAATTAATAGCTCTCCGAGGCCGGGAATAACCGCGTTGGCTAAAGCAGCGGGAGTTAACCTTAAAGAGTTGTCGGCTTCAGATATTGCTTTTACTCTGGCTCCGCGGCTAAATGCCGCCGGCAGGCTGGAAAGCGCTTCACAAAGCCTGGAGCTGCTTATAAATAATGATAACGTTGAAGAAAACGCTTTAATTCTTAACAGCCTGAATATAGAGCGTCAGGAAATAGAGAAGAATATATATCAAAACGCTGTACAAATGGCCAGCGCATCGGGGCAGATAAGAGAATCCAGAATAATAGTGCTGGCCAGCCAGGATTGGGACAAAGGCGTTATAGGAATAGTGGCCTCAAGATTGGTAGAGCGTTTTCATCGGCCATGCATACTGTTCGCGCTGGAGGATGGTTTAGCGACAGGCTCGGGCCGAAGCGTGCAGGGCGTACATATGTTTGACATGCTCTGTCATTTTGCCGATTATTTTATTAAATTTGGCGGGCATGAAATGGCTGCAGGCATGACTCTTAAGGCTGAGCTTTTAGAAGAGCTGTCTTTGGGCTTGGATGAATACATAAAGGAAAATATCAGTCCCAAATGCTTTTATCCCTCTGCAAAATATGATGCAAGAGCGGATATAAGTGAAATTACTCCCCGCATATGCGAAGAACTCAAGCTTTTTGAGCCTTTTGGCATGGGCAATCCAACTCCAAAATTTCGGTTTGATAGACTTAAGCCAGCTAATATACGCACAATCGGAAAAAACAGCAACCATTTAAAGGCCAGCTTTTGCAGCGATACTACCGCTATAGAGGGTATAGCCTATAATTTTATTAACAGCGGCATAGAATTGAATCAGAATTTTGATTATACCGTTATAGCATCTCCTATGCTGAGCAAATGGAATGATATAACTAGCGTGCTTCTGCGGCTGGACGCTGTCAGCGCTGAATTATCTGAAGACAGGTTGCTTAGTCTTATTCAGCGCGATTGCGATTTAATTATGCGTTCCTTTTATTCTCAATTTGCTATGGATGGGGATGGAGACGAAGGGATGGAGGAAGAAGAGTTTTCTCAGTTCTGCGAAAGGCTTATAGAATTCCTTCAGGATGACATTTCCGGAACAGCCGTGCTTTGTTCTCATCCCAATATGTGCTCCCGCTTGGTAAAGCTTATAAGGCAGCAGTCTCCGCGTACTGATATTGCATTTTATGCTTCCGCAGGCATGGCGGGAGGATATAATATATTTCTTATAGGACCAGATTTTTCAAAAATAAATTTGGACGGATACAGCAGTATATTTATAGCGGGTGCGCCAGCATGTACGGTGCGCGCGCTTTCAGAGCGATTTCCGTACGCTGATTTTTATGTATATAGCAAGGCTGAGACAAACAACCTTGGACATGCTTATAACGACATAACCAGAGAGCGCATGGGACGCGCTTTTAAGCTGCTTAAGCATGTCTGCGCGCAGTCCGCGTTGCTTTTAACCCGCGAAAATTTGTCACTAACCGCGCACAGCCTTGACTCAGACATGTCGGCTGCGTTCTTGGCTTTTGCTCTGGAAGTATTCCTGCAGCTTGGATTTTTTATTGAGGAATCAAACGGCGATTTGACATTTATCAAAATTAGTCCTAATATAAAGCAAACGGAATTGCAAAAGAGCATAATATACAGCAATATAACGCAATTCCTGCAGTAACTTAAAGCGAGCTACAATTCTATGTGGAATTTTTAAGAATAGTTAATTGTTAAAAATGGGCTGATTAGCATATAAATGCGCATACTAACAAAATGATAAGCCGGGGAGGGGTGAGATATATGAAAGATGAGCTTATGAAAAAGGCGAGAGAAAAATATAACGAAAAAGACTGTGCAAGCATAGAGCTTGCATATGATTTTGCTGAAAATGCCCATAGCTCCCAGAAACGCGCTTCCGGTGAACCATATATATCTCATCCTGCTCAAGTGGCTATGATACTTATGGACCTCAATATGGATGCAGCTACCATTCAGGCCGGTCTTTTGCACGACGTTATTGAGGATACTCCCTACGAATATTCGGATATAGAGGAAAAATTCGGCGGAGAGGTAGCGGCGCTTGTGGACGGCGTCACTAAATTAAACCGCATAACCTTTGATACTAAAGAGGAACAGCAGGCGGAGAGTCTTAGAAAAATGTTTATAGCTACGGCAAAAGATACGCGCGTAATTTTAGTCAAGCTGGCGGACAGGCTGCATAATATACGCACTCTGGCCAGTCTGCCATCAGAAAAGCAAATAGCCATAGCTAACGAAACCCTTGAAATTTATGCGCCTCTTGCTAACCGTTTAGGTATATATCAGATAAAATGGGAATTAGAAGACGATTCTCTCAGGTATCTTGACCCGGAGGCGTATTTCAGCATTTATAACGGTATACATCAAAAGCGGGCCGAGCGGGAGGAATATATAAAGAAAGTTATTGATATGATGCGGCCCAAGCTTGAGGAAGCGGGCATTAAAGCGGAAATATACGGCCGAGCTAAACATTTTTACAGCATATACCGTAAAATGAAGGCGCATAATGTGGGCATAGATCAAATTTACGACCTGACGGCTGTCCGCATTATTGTAGATTCAGAGAAGGATTGTTACGGGGCGCTGGGCATAGTGCATACAATGTTTAAGCCGATGCCTGGACGTTTTAAGGATTATATAGCGATGCCAAAAGCTAATATGTATCAATCTCTGCATACCACAGTAATAGGCCCTAACGGCACGCCGTTTGAAATCCAGATTCGGACGCATGAAATGCACGAAACTGCCGAATACGGAATAGCTGCTCATTGGAAATATAAGGAGGGCGCCGCTAATAAAAAAAGCAGCATGGATGAAAAAATGGCATGGCTGCGCAAAATGCTGGAATATGAGGCCGAATCGCGCGATTCAAGAGAATTTATAGAAAGCGTGCGCACCGACCTTTTCAGCGACGAGGTATTTGTATTTACTCCCCGCGGAGACGTTATAGATTTGCCTGCCGGTTCCACGCCGTTGGATTTTGCTTATGCCATTCATTCCGCCATAGGGCATAAGTGCATTGGAGCCAAAATTAACGGCCGGATAGTAACTCTGGACGCGCAGCTTAAGACGGGCGACATAGTGGAGATTATGACTTCCGCCTCGCCTCACGGCCCCAGCAGGGATTGGCTGAATATAGTTAAGACTAATGAAGCCAAATCAAAAATACGTCAATGGTTTAAGAAAGAGCTGAGGGAGGAAAATATAGTTAAGGGCCGGGATATGCTTGAAAAGGAAGCTAAACGTCAAGGCTATTCCCTTTCCTCCTTAATGAAAACCGAATGGCTGGAGCCTATATTTAAAAGATATAAATTGCAGAGCACAGAGGATTTATATGCTTCTGTCGGCTATGGCGGGCTCACTATGAATCAGGTGCTTATGCGGCTTATAGAAGAATACCGTAAGGAGCATAAAATCCTCAAAGCGGAAGACGTAAACGAAACAGAGCAGGCGCATAAAAAGCCCCGTTCCATTTTAAAATCCAAGACAGACGTTATTGTCAAAGGCCAGGAGGATATGCTGGTGCGCTTTGCACGCTGCTGCAATCCCGTGCCTGGAGATGATATAGTCGGCTATATTACCCGAGGCAGAGGCGTATCCATTCATAGGAAAGACTGCAATAATCTTTCTGATTTTGAACCCGAACGGGAAATAGAAGTAGCGTGGGCTGTCGAAGGCGATTCGGAATATGCAGCTGGCATACAGATGCTTTGCTATGACAGGGCGGGTATATTAGTGGATATTTCCAATCAGATATATCAGAATGAGCTTAGCCTGCTTTCTATTAATGCGCAGGCTAAAAACGGTCTGGCTAATATTACAATGACAGTTGAGATAAAAAATACTGCTCAACTACAGCAGCTTATAAAAACCTTAAAGAAGATAAGCGGCGTAATTGAAGTATATAGGATGAATAAATAGGTATTATTATGAGAGCGGTTATACAAAGAGTGATTAAAGGGTCGGTTAGCGTGGAGGGACGTGAGATTTCCGCTATTAACCGCGGTATGCTGGTCCTCTTAGGCGTAGGGCGTGAGGATAAAGCAGAAGACGTCCAATATATCGCGGATAAATTAGCTGGACTCCGTATATTTGCCGACGACGCGGGCAAAATGAATCTTTCGCTGTCCGATATAAAGGGAGAAATTTTAGCGGTTTCGCAATTTACTCTTTATGGGGACGCCCGTAAAGGCAGACGTCCTTCCTTTTCAGAAGCTGCTCTGCCTGGCAGCGCTGAGAGTTTATATGAACAATTGATTTCAGAGCTTAAAGCTCGTGGTTTTATGGTGAAAACGGGAATATTCGGCGCTGATATGCAGCTTGGCCTTATCAATGACGGGCCGGTAACAATACTTTTGGACAGTAAAAAATTATTTTAGAAAACTAATGCAAATGAGGTTTACGTTATGGAGATATTCGCTACTCATACTGGGCTTTTAAAAGTAAATACATACATTTTACACGATGGCAAGGATGCCGCCATAATAGATCCGGGCGGCAATCATAAGAGGCTTTTAATGGAATTGGAGCAGAGAGGGCTTAAATTAGGGCATATTCTGCTGACTCACGGCCATTTTGACCATATAGGAGCAGTTGCTCCGCTTAAAGCGATTACCAACGCTAAAATCTATATACATCCGCTTGACGCAGAAATGCTGTATAATCCGCAGTTAAGTTTAGCCACCCAGTTTTCGCGCAGGGAAATAGAACCGGCCAAAGCGGACGTTCTTATTAATGACGGAGATATAATTAAGCTGCCGTTTGCGGATATTAAAGTGCTGCACACGCCGGGGCATACGCGCGGAGGCGTTTGCTATGTTACCGGAGACGTTATATTTTCGGGCGATACTCTTTTTAATTCCTCTATTGGCCGAACTGATTTTCCTGGAGGAGATTATGATACTTTGGTATCATCCATTCGCAATAAGCTTTTTGCGCTTGAGGGAGACTATACAATATATCCCGGACATGACGGCAGCACTACTTTAGCGCATGAAAAGGCGGAGAATCCATTTTTAGGATTTGGCTGGGATAAAAAATGAGAATATTTCTTGATTCCAACGCGCCTGAATTTTTTAACGATATCTCAGAAAGCATACGGGCGTTTTATCCTCAGGCGATTATAACGCGTGAAAATATTGGTGCAGATTTTCTTCTTCGTCTTTCGCTTATATATGACAGAGAAAAAATAAAATGCTCCGCATCTTTTTTTAGAGCAAATAACAGCACGCCCGACGGAACGGCAGAAAGCAGCCTGGAACTGCCTGCGTTAAACAGTCCTCTAGAGCTTAAGCGTATACGCAAGCGCGTTTCTAAGCTGGCTGTTTTTAAATTGATGTCGAAAATTACTAATATAAAGCTGCCCTGGGGTTCTCTGACGGGAATACGTCCCACGAAGCTTATCTACGAGCGCTCCAAAATGGATAAGCGTTCAATAATAAAAGAGCTTACGGAAGTTTACGGCGTAGCGAAGGAAAATGCTGAATTGCTTTTAAGGATTACGGACGCTCAGCGACCTTATATACAGCCTGAAAAGGACGCCGTAGATATTTATATAGGCATTCCGTTTTGCAAAACCAGATGCATTTACTGTTCTTTTGCGTCAGTAGACGCAACCAAAGGAGAAAGCTTAATCCCAGGATATATGCGTTCCCTTATCAAGGAAATACGCGCCGTACACGAATTGATTCGCACGCGTCATAAGCGGGTAAGATGTCTTTATATAGGAGGAGGCACTCCTACCGCTCTGGATGACGCAAGCTTTGAAGCATTGCTTTCTGAAATATCGGTGTTTGCCCCCTATTGTGAATATACGATAGAAGCGGGGCGTCCGGATACTATAACCCTTAAAAAACTGGAGCTTATAAAATGGGCGGGAGCGCAGAGAATAAGCATTAATCCGCAAAGCATGAATGCGCGCACTTTAGAGCTTATAGGTAGACGGCATACGCCCGAAGAAATATATTCCTGCTTTGAAATGGCGCGGAATTTTGATTTTAAATGTATAAACGCGGATATAATTGCCGGTCTGCCCGGCGAAAGCCCGGAGGATTTTAATTATACCCTAAATAAGGTAAAGGAGCTTGCCCCGCAGAATATAACGGTACATACGCTTTCCATAAAAAAAGGCTCGGAGCTTGCGCGCATTTTGGAAGCAAGCCCTGCACTTCAGAACTTATCCCAGGAGCATGCTGATATTATGGTGAAAAATGCCCGGACGGTTTTAGAGACCTCGGGCTATAATCCGTATTATCTCTACAGACAGAAATATCAGGCGGGCAATCTTGAAAATGTTGGATATGCGCTCAAGGGCTTGGAATGCGTTTATAATATAGATATTATGGAGGAAACGGCCGACATTTTAGCGCTGGGAGCGGGAGGAATATCCAAAAGAACTTTTCCTGATAACGGCAGGATTGAACGCGCCCCAAACTGTAAAAACATTATGGATTATACGACCAGGATAGATGAAATGATAGAGCGGAAAAAGGCGTTGTTTGAAAATTAAAGGTTTAAACGCTTCGCTGAAAAATAATGAGCTGCGTTAAAATACTGAAACAGCCGCAAGCTAAAATCAAATAAAAAGCGCTTTTGTACACAAACCGCTTGCCATAAAGAATTTTATCATATAAAATATTAATAACGTAATGACGGGAAGAGTAAGAAAGAATATTTTGCTTAAAGAAAGGGGAGCCCTGGCTGAAAGCTCCCTGCAAACAGCTTTTTGAAGGACATCCCTGAACGAGCGTATTTCGGCGTTAACGAATTTTTAAGAGACGTATTTTTTACGTAAAACGGGGTGGCACCGCGGGCAAGGCTCGTCCCTGAATTAAAGGGTGTCTTTTTTATATTTTTAGGAGGTATTTTATATGGCTGCCGTTATTACTCAAGCGCCAAAGGGAACTAAAGACGTGTTGCCCTCCGAGGTATACAAATGGCATGAATTGGAGCGAATTATAAGAGAATTGGCTGAGGACTACGGCTTTAACGAATTGCGCACTCCCACTTTCGAGCATACCGAGCTGTTTTTAAGAAGCGTAGGAGATACTACCGACGTAGTGCAGAAGGAGATGTATACCTTTAACGATAAGGGGGATCGCAGTATTACCCTGAAGCCGGAGGGAACCGCTTCAACGGTACGGGCGTTTCTTGAACACGGCTTATACAATCAGCCGCTTCCTTTAAAAACTTATTATTTTACTCCCGTATTTCGTTACGAACGGCCGCAGGCCGGCAGATTAAGAGAACATCATCAATTTGGAGTAGAGGTTTTTGGTGCTCCTGAAGCGACGCTGGACGCTGAGCTTATCGCTTTTGCCCTGAATATATTTAAAAATATTGGCATAGACGGGTTATCGGTAAATATAAACAGTATTGGATGCCCTAATTGCCGTAAGGCGTACAACCAAGCGCTCATGCGCTTTTTAGAGAGCAAAAAAGAAAAATTGTGCTCCACCTGCAAGGAGCGTTTGGAACGAAATCCGTTAAGAGTGCTGGATTGCAAGGTGCCTTCCTGCCAGGAGGAGCTCAAGGATGTACCGGTTATACTGGATTATCTTTGCTCGGAATGCGAGGAGCATTTCCGCAATCTGAAAATGACGCTGACTGAATTGCAAATAGCTTATAAAGTGGATCCTATGATTGTGCGCGGACTGGATTATTACAGTAAGACGGTCTTTGAAATTATATACACTAACTCTCAAAACGAGAGCCTGACCGTTTGCGGCGGAGGCAGATATGACGGACTTACCAAGCAAATGGGGGATATACAAACGCCTGGAGCAGGCTTTGGGATGGGACTTGAGCGCGTGCTGATGGTTATGTCTGAAAAGGGACTGGATTTTAATAAGCCCGAGCCAGCTCGGCTTTTTATAGCGTCTATGGGCGCTCAGGCCGCGGCGCGCGCATTGAAATTAGCTTGCCTTTTAAGAGCGTCCGGCATTAAGGCGGAAGCTGACCACAGCGGCCGCAGCGTTAAAGCGCAGCTTAAATACGCTAATAAGCTGGAATTTAAAAATGTGCTCGTAATAGGGGAGGACGAGCTGTCCAATGGCGTTTATAGGATTAAAAACATGTCCAGCGGAGAGGAACAGACTGTAGCTGAAAACGAGCTTATAAATTATTTTACAAAAGAGGGGAATAGATAAAATGACGGGAATTGGAGAATGGAAACGCAGCTGCATGTGCGCTGAAGCTAATAGAGAAGCGCTTAATAAAACTCTCACACTCATGGGCTGGGTGCAGCGCCGAAGGGATTTGGGCGGCCTTATCTTCATATGGCTTCGGGATAAAACAGGTATTGTACAGGTAGTATTTGACCAATCAAAATATCCTGAGGTTTTTTTAAGCGCTCAGGAACTGCGCAGCGAATATGTACTTGCAGTTAAAGGAGAAGTAGTGCTGCGTGACCAGAATAATATTAATCCTGAATTAAAGACGGGCGACGTAGAGGTTGTTGCTTCTGAGCTGAAAATCTTATCCTCTTCTCAAACGCCTCCGTTCGCTATTGATAACGACGTGTCAGTAAACGACAATATTAAGTATAAATATAGATATCTGGATTTGCGCCGGCCGGTTTTGCAAGAGATTTTTGCGCTAAGGAGTCAAACGGCTTTTTCTGCACGCAGCTTTTTACAGGAAAACGGCTTTCTGGAATTGGAGACGCCCGTGCTTACCCGCAGTACACCTGAGGGCGCAAGGGATTATTTGGTTCCCAGTCGTGTGCATAACGGTGAATTCTATGCGCTTCCACAGTCTCCGCAGCTTTTTAAACAGCTTTTAATGATAAGCGGATTTGATAAGTACTATCAGATTGTCAAATGCTTCAGGGACGAGGATTTACGTGCGGACAGACAGCCGGAATTTACGCAGATTGATGTAGAAATGTCCTTTGTGGATACTCCTGACGTTATGGATGCGGCCGAAAAGCTAATAGCAAGGGTGTTTAAAGATATTAAAGGTATGGATATAGGCCTGCCTATAGAAAGACTTACTTTCATTGAAGCGATGGAACGCTTTGGCTCGGATAAGCCGGATATGCGTTTTGGCATGGAATTAAAGGATGTTTCAGATACAGTAAAAAACTGCGGATTTTCTGTATTTTCTTCAACCGTCGCAAACGGTGGACGAGTTACAGGCATTACGGCCAGAGGCGCAGGCAGCCTTACCCGCAAGGAAATAGACACTATGGCCGAAACCCTTAAGGACTATAAGGCTAAAGGGTTGGCTTGGGCTATCCTAAGCAGCGACGGCATGCGCAGCTCCTTTGGCAAGTTTATGAGCCCGGAGGAGATTCAGGCTCTTATAGAACGTATGGATGCAAAGCCTGGAGACGCAATGTTCTTTGTAGCTGATACTCCAGAAATATCCCTGACGGCCATGGGGCAGCTCAGGCTGATTTTAGGGCGCAGGCTGGGACTTATTGACGAAAACTCATATCGCTTTGCATGGGTAACGGAATTCCCGCTGTTTGAATACAGTACGGAAGACGGCCGCTATTATGCCAAGCATCATCCGTTTACCGCGCCTATGGACGAGGATATATCCTTAATAGGCAAAGATAATGATAAGGTGCGCTCAAAGGCCTATGATATTGTCCTAAACGGCTATGAATTAGGGGGAGGAAGCATAAGGATTCACGATAGTGATATGCAAAGCATGATTTTAAACCAATTAGGCTTTACTCAGCAGGATGTAGAAGCGCGTTTTGGTTTTCTGACAAATGCTCTGAGATACGGCGCGCCCCCGCACGGAGGCTTTGCTATAGGTATGGACCGGTTGGTAATGCTCTTATGCGGCACAGATAATATAAAAGACGTTATTGCATTTCCTAAAATGCAGAATGCTCGCTGTCTGCTCTCAGACGCGCCCTCTCAAGTAGAAAAAGCTCAATTAGACGAGCTGGGTATAACGCTGGTTAAGGAATAAAGCGAACAAAAACAGAGCTGGAACTATACCTCTTATACTTATTATTCAGACAGATGCAGTTTTGAAAATGCAAATGAGATAATATCGTTATATCATATCGTAGCATACAGCATATGGAGGGATAAATAGTGAAATGAAATGCAGCGGAATAGTTGCCTTTGCTGCCGAAGGCAGAGCTAAGGTTGTAATAGGACATAAGGACGGCTGCTCCGGCTGCGGAAAATGCGGCCGCTTCAGAAATATGACAATAACCGCGCAAAACAGCATAGGCGCAGCCGTGGGAGATAAGGTGCTTCTCGAAATTTCTGAAAGCAAATTTAGGCTTTCTTTGCTGCTGCTCTATATTTTTCCGCTTATAGGATTTTGCGCGGGAATAATCGGCGGTTATTTTGGAGCTCAGGCGCTTAATATAAAACCATTTGACATAATCGCAGTACTGTGTGGTATAATAATAGCGATGATGGTTTATTTGCTTGTTTGGCTTTTCCGCAGAAAAATTGATAATAAACCAGCCGCGTATATTATATCCCAGGATAAGGAGTGACGTTATGAACAAACTGATAGAGGTGAACGACGATACGTTCAATAGTGAGGTTATGAATTCTGAGCTGCCCGTTCTGGTGGATTTTAGCGCCGTATGGTGCGGGCCCTGCAAACAGCTTGCCCCTACTCTGGAGGCATTAGCCGAAGAATACAGCGGAAAATTCAAAATCGCTAAAGTGGACGTAGACAACAACAATCAGGTAACTCAGCGCTACAAGATAATGCATCTTCCGACATTGATGGTCTTTAAAAAGGGCGAAATGCAGGAGGCGGTTACCGGATACCGCAACAAGGCTCAAATATCTGATATTATTGATAAGTACATTTGATTGGTTCACCCATTTATTGATTTAAATGGGTGATTTTTAAGGAGGGTACATATGATAGACATTAATGAAATACGCAAGCTGGACCCCGAAATTGCCGACGCCATGCTTCTTGAGCTTAGGAGACAAAATACTCATATAGAGCTTATTGCGTCTGAAAACTTTGTATCGGAAAGAATTATGGAGGCTAACGGCTCACCGCTTACAAACAAATATGCAGAGGGTTATCCGGGAAAACGTTACTACGGCGGTTGCGAATACGTTGATGTTGTAG
>ERZ779896.173-NODE-173-length-98287-cov-9.096761_pt1 | contig 98287 bp, 78 predicted proteins | sample MGYA00511067_ERZ779896 | MGnify/ENA primary metagenome ERZ779896 (study PRJEB29588, sample SAMEA2161597) | human gut metagenome | biome: human gut; feature: human-associated habitat; material: faeces | place: Denmark | collected 2008/2010 ... | reverse complement strand
ATTCTCTCAATGGGGATAGCTTTGAAAATTGAAATTTTATCTATGTAAAGAACCCGCAAATTCCAGTTTGTAGATGCAAATACATAGTAAAAAGGACAATTATGAACCAACTAAATAACATTTCAACCCCAAAGGGAAGAAAGGTATTTTCAAGAAGAATACTTTTCTTCTCTTTTTTTATTTTAGCAGTCATTGCTTTGGCTCTGGGACTTTGGTTAAAAAGAACCATGGATCAGGAGATCAAGCAGGACAACATAGAAAAAGAGATTACCACGGAGAAAGAAAAGGGTGGTGTACGGAACCTCCACAAAAAGTACAAAGATATGATCGGGTGGATAGAAATCAAAGACACCGGCTTTTCTTATCCGGTTATGCAGACGGGCATAAAAGGTCATCATGAAGGTGACTGGCAGTATTATCTTCACCGGGATGTGCATGGTGATTACAGCTTTTATGGGACACCGTTTTTAGATGTCCGCTGTAAGACAGACAGTGACAATCTTATCATTTACGGTCACAACATCAACGGGAGACGGTACTTTGGCTATCTGCAAAATTTCCGAGAGGAAACATTTTTTAAGGAACATCCCGTGTTTTCGTTTACTCTGGTAGAGGGAAAGGAGCAGGACTATCATATCGTTTCGATATTGGAAACGGACAAATATGCAGATTACTATTCTTTCACGGATTACGGAAACGAGAAGGACTATTACGGGATGGTAGAGAAAATCCTAAGTCACAGCAAGTTTCAGAGTGAATCGGCAAAGAAGATGAAAAGGGAAATGGATGAAAGTAGTGCTGAGGCATTCTTTCGGAAATATAAGTTTGTAACGCTTTCCACTTGCCGGACGATGGATGGGAAAGATAAGCGGCTCATGGTAATCGGCTGCAGGAAACGATAACAGAAAGCAAGGAGGATAACAATGCATAAGGAATTAGAGGTTATGAAACCACGCTGCAATGGATTATGGAAACGGGGTGCAGGAACGGTAGCATTGATCTATTTTTGGATACTGACAAATGTGCCGGTTGCAGCACTGGCGAAAAGTGAAAAAGGAAAAAGTGATGCAACAGATACCGGAGTGACGGAAGTTACGGACGGCATCAATGTAATCAAGGACTTGGTTCTTGGCTGTGTTGGTGGAGTTGGTGTGATTTTTCTTGCCTGGGGTTTATTAGACTTTGGTACCGGGTATTCGGCACATGATACAACACAGCAGAGTCAGGCAATCAAAAAAGTAATTGGTGGTCTGGTTATGATTGCAGTTCCGGCAATTCTAAAACTACTGGGCGTATCGTAATGAAGACTTGGAATCCTGAAAGGAGGTGATGACGGTGGGATTGTGGGATTCTGTAACAGGATTTTTTTCCGATTTAGGAGACTTCTTTAGTGGTAAAGACTTTTTTGAAGCTGCTGGGTACGCATGGAATGACATGATGAAACTGGCAGCCGATGTTTTGACGAAAAATCCATCTTCCGGCACCTATAAAGATGTCTGGGAAAATATATCAACGATCTATACCACCTTAAATGTAGTTGCAGTTTCCTTGCTCTGCATTTTTTTCTTGTATGGATTTTGCAGGGACAGCTGCGACTTACATGCAGATCTGACATTTGAACGAACGATAAAAATGTTCATTCGGTTGATTATAACCTCAAATGTAATGAGCATGGCGCTAAGTTATATGCCGAAGTTTTTTGCATGGGGCAAGAACCTGACCTCTGCAATTTTGGGAGAAAACAAACTGTCAATGATTTATGACTTTGATGGTGTAAAGGTGTATGAAAATATATCCAGTGCGGACTTTGGAACGATGACAGCATTTTTGACGAGTATCCTGTTTTTCTTATTTACCGTCGTGTGCGGATTTATCGTGGTGCTGACAGTGTTAAATCGTATTCTGAAGATTTATATGATTGCTCCGTTTGCAGGTGTGGCATTGTCTACTCTTGCAGCAGGAGGTCAGACGGCAAATGTGGGTTATTCCTATATACGCACCTTTTTTGGATATGTGTTTTCTGCACTGCTTATTGCGGTAGTGATTGTTATCAGTGCCAGTTTTATCAATACCGTTGCAATCGACACGAATAATGCAATCATACGGCTGTTGGAGTATTGCTTGAAGATGGGTGTCATTTCATCCTCGGTAAAGATGTCGGACAGCGTTATGCAGAAAGCATTTAATCTATAGAAATGGAGGAAATCAATGACAAAAACAATCAATCCGGATGTGGCTGCCTTTAAGGATGATTTTTTCAAGGGATTGTCTTTCAGGGAGTGTGTATTCGGAGCAAGTGCACTGCTAACAGGAGTGGGAGGAATCCTGCTTCTGCATTTTTACTTTGGCGTAGGAATCAATACAGCTATTACATTGTGTATGCCGGTAATCGGTATCATCGGGCTGTGTGGATTTTACCATAAAAACGGACTGACATTGGCTCAGCTTGTGAGAAGGAGTATAAAGCTCATGTTTCAAAAGCCCTATGTCTATGAAACAAGAAATCAGTGAAAGGAATTGGAGGTACAGACAAATGGAAGCAGAAAAAAACGAAGAAAGAAATGATGAGAAGATGAGGATTGATATTGAAAGGAATACAGACAGTGAAAAAAGGCTGATGGGGTACATAACCGCCATTGCAGAAAGCCGGGATCAGTAACATCAGCGTTTGGACATTATGTCCAAACCAAAGCAGGTGCAGGAGGAAAAAGGAATGACGAAATATGTAAAAATCTCTGTATTAGCACGAGAGACAGCAAAGAAAGTCTGTCGTGGCAGAGAGCAGTGGATTCGATACCTTGATGTTGCGTCAAGGTTATATAAGTATCCCTTTGAGGACCAGCTACTCATCTATGCACAGCGACCGGACGCAACCGCCTGTGCCTCGCTTGAAATGTGGAATGAGAGGATGTTTTGCTGGATAAACCGTGGAGCAAAAGGAATTGCCCTTATTGATGGGGAAAGTGAAAGACCAAAACTTCGATATGTCTTTGATGTGTCCGATGTTCATAAGGCAAGACGGATTGGTAAAGATCCGTTTATCTGGCATTTGAGGGAAGAACATAAAGAAGTGGTTCTTGCCGAACTGGAGCACATTTATGGCAGTACCAATGATGCCCTTCCTTTTGAAAACCGTATTTATGAGATTGCCGAAAGAATAGCGGAAGATTTTTATGAGGAAGCGGTCGATGAGGTGATTGAGGAAGCGGCAAACAGTTTCCTGGAAGATCTGGATGGGGATGCAGTTGCTGTCCGGTTTCGGGAAATGCTGGTGCAAAGTGTAAGCTATACCATCTTGAAGCGATGTGGATGTGATATGACAGAGTTTGCTGATGATTTGACCTTTGATTACATCCATGAGTTTAATACACTCAGAACTTTATCGGTGCTTGGCAGTACCATTTCGGAGTTATGTGAACCGGTGCTGATCCGGATTGGCAGAACGATTGCAAGGTATGACAGGGCGTTATTGCAAAATAGAAGATATATAGGAAATCATAATCATACAGAAAGGGCGGTGACAGGGCATGAATCTGACATACGAAAGGAACGGAGACTATCGGATTCCGAATCTGATACCTTCGGAGCAGGAAGGAACGTTGCTGACGAAATACGGAGTGTTGCGGAAGAATTATCTGAAAAACCACAGGAGGGGGATTTACACGGGACTTCTTCTGAGCGGAGAACTGATGACACACTGCATGGAGATACAGGAACAGGCAGAGGAGAGGTTCGAGGTGTTGACACAGAAGTTGACGAAGAACCAGACCATGACGGAGGAACTGAAACAGAACGATCCGCTGCAATGGACGAAAGAGATGAACCGGATCTATCAGCAGGCGGAGGAGATTGTTCTGAAGGAACTGGTTTATCAGTAGCAGAGTTAGAGCAGTATGAACCGCCTGCAGACAGTCCCTATCGACAGATGGATTTATTTTCTCTTATGTCGGAGCAGGTGGGAAATATTGCAATGGCACAGGCAGAAATGCCATCGGACAGATTCCTTTTCGGCACGATAACTGCAGAGCAGATCGAAGAGATTCTTCGTACCGGCGGAGGAAAGGAAAACAGCCGGAAACGAATTTATCATAAGTATCAGATCGGAAAAACACCGGAAGAAATGACGGCTTTCCTTCAGAAAGAATACGGAGAAACCGGCAAAGGATTTCAATTTGGAGGGGAACAGATTTCGGTCTGGTTTAATCAGGATGGAATGTATGCAGCACACGGTACTTCTGCTTTGGAGCACACGGAGGTACATCTTTCGTGGAGTGCTGTGGAGTCTGTGATTCGTGGACAGATCGAAGCGGGTAGCTATATTGACAGCAAGGAAGCATATCTGGCTGACCAGTTTGTAAGAAAAGAGTTAGCCGATATGCTTTTCTTTTATTTCCGGGATTCGGTTGGAACATTTCCAGAAGAACTGGGAATCAGTGGATATAATTATCCGGGGGAACATGAATATATTGTCGATATGTTAGCCAAAGAGGATGAAGTCCAAAAGGTGATTACAGAAATGGACAGAACCATTCAAAGAGTAGAAAAAGGCGAACTGGAGTACCGATTCCGGTTAGCAAAAGATCCACAGGAGCTGCGGGATGACCTTGCAGATTTTTTGAATGAAAGAGTTGAGTTCCCGTTACCAGAAGAAGTAAATGTTGTCACGGAAGATTTTATCACCGCAGATGAAATTGATCATACTTTGTCAAAAGGTTCCGGCTTTGTTCATGGCAGTTTTCGTATTTATGACTTTTATCATCAGGAGCATACCTTAAAGGAAACTGCTGATTTTCTGAAAAATGAGTACGGAACCGGAGGGGCTAGTCATGCGCTGGCTGGTTCCGACCATAGTTATAAAGATTATGATGCCAAAGGAATCAAATTAAGTAAGGGATCTATCTTCACGCCGGATGCAGAAGTTCTTTTATCATGGCAGGTAGTAGCAAAACGAATTGGAAAACTGATAAAGGAAGATCGTTATCTTACACCAGCAGCGAAAGAAAAGTATATCCAGTATAAACAGGAACAGAAAGAGAAGGCACTGCAGCAGGCAAAGGAAGAACTGGATGAAGTAATTGACGAACCAGAAATCCTTTCGGAAAATAATGTGTCAGAGGACATTTCAGCAGAAAACTATGTAATTTCCGACATGGAATTAGGTGTCGGCACAGCAAAAGAAAAGTTTCAGCGAAATGTGGAAGCCATTCGTACACTGGAAACGATTGAATCTGAGAAAAGACCGGCAACGAACGAGGAGCAGGAGGTTTTATCAAAGTATGTCGGCTGGGGCGGTCTTGCGGAGGCGTTTGATGAAACCAAGAGTGCCTGGGCAAAGGAGTACGCTGAACTGAAAACCCTGTTGTCAGAGGAAGAGTATATATCTGCAAGGGAAAGCACCTTAAACGCTCATTACACCAGTCCCGTGATTATTCAGGAGATTTACCGGACATTGCAAAGAATGGGATTTACAAAAGGAAATCTTTTAGAGCCTTCGATGGGAATCGGCAACTTCTTTGGTATGCTGCCGGAGACGATGCGGGAGAGCCATTTGTACGGTGTTGAGCTGGATAGTCTGACAGGACGAATAGCCAGACTGCTATATCCGAAAGCCAATATTACCGTGGATGGATATGAGAAAACAGCATTTCCGAATGACTTCTTTGATGCTGCAGTTGGCAATGTTCCATTTGGTCAGTACAAGGTAGCAGATAAGAAATACGATAAATTCAATTTCCTGATCCATGATTACTTCTTTGGAAAAACGTTAGATCAGGTGCGTCCGGGCGGTGTAATTGCCTTTGTCACCAGTAAGGGAACGATGGATAAGGAAAATCCAAAGGTGCGAAAGTACATTGCACAGAGAGCTGAATTATTGGGGGCGGTCAGACTTCCCAATACCGCATTCAAAGCCAATGCCGGAACAGAAGTCACATCGGATATTCTTTTCTTACAGAAGCGTGACCGCATTGTAGACATAGAACCGGACTGGGTGCATCTTTCACAGGATGAGAATGGCATATCCATGAACAGCTATTTTGTGGAACATCCGGAGATGGTTGTTGGCTCGATGGAAATGGTAAGCGGACCGTATGGAATGGAAAGTACCTGTGTGCCGGATGATTCACTTCCTTTCGAGGAGCAGTTACAAAAGAGTCTGTCTTTTATCGAGGGTTCTTATGAAGAAATTGAACTGGAAGAACTGAATGAGGAGTTGATAGCAGAGGTTATCCCTGCCGTGCCGGAAGTAAAGAACTTTAGCTATGCGCTAATCGATGATCGGTTGTATTATCGGGAAAACTCTTTGATGCGTCCGGTGGAAGCCTCTGAGGGAATGCTTGAGAGGATCAAGGGCATGGTTGCCATAAGGGACTGCACACGGGAGTTGATCCGGTTACAGTTAGAAGATTATCCGGATGAGCAGATCCATTCCCGGCAGAAACAGTTAAATGACCTGTATGATTCCTTTGCAAAAGATTATGGAAGGATTTTTTCAAAAACCAATAAGCGGGCGTTTCATCAGGACAGCAGCTATTGTCTGCTCTGTTCACTGGAGAAACAGGACGAGGAAGGTAACTTTCTTGGAAAAGCGGATATGTTTACGAAGCGCACCATAAAGAAAGCAGAAGTTGTGACCAGTGTGGATACGGCAAGTGAAGCGTTAGCGGTTTCATTGGCAGAAAAAGCAGCGATTGATTTTGAATACATGTCCAAACTGAGTGGAAAAGACGAAGATACGTTGATCGATGAGTTGACCGGCATTATCTTCAAAAATCCACTTAGTGAGGAATGGGAAACGGCGGATGCTTATTTAAGCGGAAATGTGCGAAACAAACTGGAAGCAGCCGAAACTTTTGCGAAGAACGAACCCATGTATGCGGTCAATGTGGAAGCATTGAAACGGGTACAGCCGAGAGAACTGGATGCCAGTGAGATTGAAGTCCGGATTGGAGCAACATGGATTGAACCGAGATTTATCGAGGTCTTTATGAGAGAAGTGTTTGAGACACCGGAGCATTTGTTAAATCGTGATGTGATAAAGATTCAGTATTCCGATGTGACCGGGCAGTGGAATGTGAAAGGAAAAAATGCAGACTTTGGAAACGCACTTGTAAACATGACATATGGAACCAGCCGGAGAAATGCGTATCAGATTTTGGAAGATTCCTTGAATCTGAAGGACAGCCGTGTGTATGACACAGTGATCGAGGATGGCAAAGAAAAGCGGGTTCTCAATAAAAAGGAGACAACGATTGCTGCACAGAAGCAGGATGCCATGAGGGAAGCCTTCCGGGACTGGGTATTTCGTGACATGGACAGGCGTAATGAACTCGTAAGTAAATACAATGTATTGTTTAATTCCACCAGACCACGGGAATATGACGGTTCTCATTTGAAGTTTCCGGGCATGACACCGGATATTGAGTTAAAGGGTTATCAAAAAAATGCCGTGGCTCATGTTTTGTATGGAAATAATACACTGCTTGCACACTGTGTCGGTGCCGGAAAAACATTTGAAATGGTTGCGGCTGCAATGGAAAGCAAGCGTCTGGGGTTATGTCAGAAAAGTTTGTTTGTCGTACCAAACCATCTGACGGAGCAGTGGGCCGGTGACTTTTTACGATTGTATCCGGGAGCCAATATTTTAGCGGCTACCAAGAAAGATTTTCAGCCGGCAAATCGTAAAAAGTTCTGCTCACGGATTGCTACCGGCGATTATGATGCGGTGATCATCGGGCATAGTCAGTTTGAAAAGATACCGTTATCTGCCGAACGGCAGACTGCCATTATTGAGCGGCAGATTGCGGAGATCACGCAGTCGATTGAAGAAATCAAAGCGGAGCAGGGAGAACGCTATACCATTAAGCAGATGGAGAAAATGAGGAAAACCCTTCAGACACGATTGGACAAACTGAATGATACTTCCAGAAAAGATGATGTTGTGACCTTTGAACAGTTAGGAGTGGACAGGCTTTTTGTGGATGAAAGCCATTATTACAAAAATCTTTTTTTACATACAAAAATGCGTAATGTAGCGGGGATTGCCCAGTCGGAAGCACAGAAATCTTCCGATATGTTTGCCAAGTGTCAGTATCTGGATGAACTGACCGGCGGAAAGGGCATTACCTTTGCAACGGGAACCCCGATTTCCAACAGCATGACGGAATTATACACCAATATGCGTTATCTGCAGTATGATACGCTGCAGCGGATGGGACTGGGGCATTTTGATTCCTGGGCATCTTCTTTTGGAGAGACGCAGACAGCGATCGAACTTGCACCGGAGGGAACCGGATACCGTGCAAAGACGAGATTTGCCAAGTTTTACAATCTGCCGGAGTTAATCGCACTGTTTAAGGAGTGTGCGGATATTCAGACACCGGATATGTTAAATCTACCCATTCCGAAAGCAGAGTATGAAAATGTGGTGCTGCAGCCGAGCGAACAGCAAAAGGAGATGGTCGCATCGTTAGCGGAGCGGGCGGAGGCAGTCCGTGACCGGAGAGTGGAACCGCATGAAGATAACATGTTAAAGATAACAAATGATGGAAGGAAGCTGGCGCTGGATCAGAGGCTGATCAATCGGTTACTGCCGGATGAAGAACATTCCAAAGTAAACGCCCTTGTGCAAAAGGCATATGAGATATGGGACAGGACAAAGGCAGACAAATCCGCACAGCTTATCTTTTGTGATCTGTCGACACCGAAGATCGTTGGAAAAACGACCGCAGCCGATGCAGAAAAGATAGTAGAAGCAGAGGTGTTTGATGATGTCTACCATGACATTAAGCGAAAGCTGGTGAACCGGGGTGTACCGGAAGAAGAGATTGCCTTTATTCATGAAGCGAATACGGAGTTAAGAAAGACGGAGCTGTTTGGCAAAGTAAGAAGCGGACAGGTTCGTTTTTTGATTGGCTCTACGCAGAAGATGGGAGCCGGAACCAATGTGCAGGATCGTCTGGTTGCCCTGCATCATTTGGATGTTCCGTGGCGTCCATCAGACATTGAACAGCAGGAGGGACGTATTCTCAGACAGGGTAACAGAAATGATACCGTGTCTATTTTTCGTTATGTGACAGAAGACACATTCGACAGTTATTCGTGGCAGGTAATAGAAAACAAGCAGAAATTTATCAGCCAGATCATGACAAGTAAATCGCCCGTACGAAGCTGTGAGGATGTGGATGAAGCAGCACTTACTTATGCCGAGGTCAAAGCACTTGCCACCGGAAACCCTTATATCAAGGAAAAGATGGACTTAGATATTCAGGTATCCAGGCTGAAACTGATGAAAGCAAACCATACCAGTCAGATCTACCGGCTGGAGGATAACATTGCAAAGAATTATCCGAAGCAGATTGAAATTCTGCAGGAGCGAATTCGGGGATTTCAGACAGATATGGAAACCGTGCGAAAGAATCTTCCGGCGGATAAGGACAACTTTTCCATGAAAGTGGAAAACCGTATTTTTACGGACAAAAAGGAAGCAGGAACAGCCATTCTTGCTATGTGTCAGGAGATGGATTCCCTGCAGCAGATGGTAGAGATCGGTGAGTATGCCGGTATGAGAATGAAAGTCACTTTTGATTCTTTTAACCGCAAGTTTGTGATGAGTCTGAAAGGAGAATTAAGCCACAACTTTGAACTTGGTTCGGATGCGTTTGGAAATATCACAAGACTTCACAATGTTTTAGATGGAATGGCTGGGAAACTTTCAGAAGCAGAGACAAAACTTAACAATGTCATACACCAGTTGGAAACGGCAAAGATGGAGGTGCAAAAGCCGTTTCCTGCGGAGGAAGAACTGAAGGAGAAGATGGAACGGTTGGCGGAACTGGATGCCTTGTTAAATATGGATGAAAAAGGCGAGACACCGGTACTTGAAAATGAACCGACGGTGACTCCTTTGGGCGAATGGCTGTTAGAACATCTTCTGCCGGAATTTATGGAAGAGTATGAAATGACAGAGGAACGGGCGAGAGAGGTGCTATTAGATGCCCTGCCGGAAGAAGAAAGCGAAGTGGTCTGCTTTTCTTCGGAGCAGAATGCAGAGAGCCTCGACAGTGAGGAAATGCAAAAGCAGATGTCAGAATATATGGATGGTGATTTTTATGCCATACCGGTATCGGATACAGAATACCTGATCGCACCAAAAGTGGAACAGGATAGTGTGATTTATCTGCGTTCCATTTTAAGTCAGTTGGGAGATTCGGTATTATCTTCACCGGCAATGAAATCCCATGCTGCGTATGAGTATGATTCCGGAACAAACCGGATGAAGCCGTTTGACCATATGAGAATACTGAGAGGACTTTGTGCGGTAGGAGAAGAAAGGCATATCTACCATACAAAGTCACGAGAACCAACAGAAACAAGAACATCCAACTTGGCACAGGTACATTAAAGGAGCGTTTGGACATCATGTCCAGACAGAAAGAAAAGAGGTAAAACGAAATGAAAAGTTATAGTGAATTTATGGAGTATATCAAAGAGAATGTAACGGATTATCTGCCGGAACGGTTTGAAGAGTCGGAGATTAGTATTCAGCAAGTGGTGAAAAACAACGATGTTGTGTTAGATGGATTGAGTATTCGCAATCCGGACAGTAATCTTTCACCTAATATTTATCTGAATCCATTGTACGAGCAGTATCAGAAGGGAAGAAATCTGGATGAACTCGTATCCAGTATTGCAGATACTTATATTGAAAATATCGCACCGCTTGAGGAGAGAGCAATTCAGATGCCGCTGGATGATTTGTTCGACTATGAACGGGTAAAAGACAGTGTTTTCCCAAGACTTGTGAATCTGGAAAGGAACCAGCTTGGTTTAAAGGATGTCCCTTATACCAAGCTGGGGGATTTAGCAGTTACCTATCGTGTGAAAGTGTCAGGGGATTCTAATACACTGAGTTCTCTTGCCATTACAAATGCCTTGCTGGAAAAGTATGGTGTCACGACAGAACAATTGCACGAACAGGCACTTGAAAATATGGAACGACTGCTTCCGGCAGCATTTCACTCGCTTGACGATATTATGACAGATATCATGGCTGTGGAACTTTCAAAAAATGAAGGAATTTCTATGGAAGAAGCGAAAGATTATATCCGGGAAATGATTCCGCCTAATGCATCGCAGATGTATTGTTTGACAAATGAAACAAAGATAAACGGTGCTACCTGTATTATCAATGAAAATGTGCAGAAAATGGTAGCGGATAAAGTGGGCGGTGATTATTTTATAATTCCTTCTTCGGTGCATGAAGTGCTGATTCTGCCTAAGAGTAGTAATATGAGTCCGCAAGAACTTGAAAGTATCGTGAAAGGTGTTAATGCAGCTTATGTATCTCCCAATGAGTTTTTATCGGATCATGTTTATCAGTACGATGCGAAGGAACATAAACTGAGCTTTTGTACACAAGAGAAGGAACTGAAACAGAACCAGCCGCCAAAAGTGAATGTGCAGCCGGAACACAGTCATGAACCAATCAAGCATAGTGGCAAAAGTCATTAGTCGGGAGGACTGCATATGAGAGAAAAAAAGATTGAAATTCATTCTTTGGAAGAATTGAAACAACTGATTGAGCAAAAAGATGAGGAAACAATGCTTGTGATAACCGTGGAGGTGGTTTCGAATGAGTCGTGAATTAAAACAGGTGGATGTTCGGTTAAAACTGACCGACAAAGAGAGTATGTTCAGCAGAGAAACGATTGATACGCCGGAGAAAGCCGTTTCTGTTTTGGCACCGGTATTAGCAGAACTTGACCGGGAGGAAGTCTGTGTTGTCAATCTGGATGGAAAAGGACATCCCATCAATTTCAGTGTAGTCAGCATTGGAAGTGTCAATTCTTCTTTGATAACCGGAAGAGAATTATACAAATCTGCTATTTTGTCGAATGCGGCAGCTATCATTATGATTCACAATCACCCATCATCGGATCTTCAAATGAGCAAACTGGATCTTGATGTAACAGAAAAAATGATGTATGCCGGCGTTTTGCTGGATATTGATTTTTATGACCATGTACTTGTGGCGGGAAGCACGGGAGAAATGTTTAGTATGCGTGAACATGTGCCGGAGTTGTTTGAGCTGAGCCAGTATCCTTCTTTGATTTCTCACGGGGCAGACGGTGTGAAAGAAGAACATTCGTATCAAGCAACGTCGTTTGTTCCTGTTACTTACGAAATTCTGCAGATTAAGGAAGGCAGCAATGGAGAAGCCTACCGTTTTTTGAAAATGAGTCATGTGCAGGCAAGTGGAATGCAGGTAAACGCAGATGATTATGAATCAAAGTACAAAGAAGAATGGAAACCGGGAGAGACACTGGAAACAATCTATGAATGCTTTAACATCCACCGTCCGGAGGATTTTACCGGGCATTCCTTATCGGTAAGTGATGTGGTTGTTTTGGAATGCGAGACAGAAAAGAAAGCATTCTATGTGGATTCCTTTGGATTTTCTGAACTGAAGGATTTCTTTGTGGAACGATTTGAACGGACGGAACAACAGAAGAAAATGATTGCCGGTTTTCGTGAGAAAACGGAAACATATTTTCGTCCGGTAGAAGGTATGAATGCAACAGAAGTGGAAAATGCGGTACGGGATTATCTGATGGATACGATAAGACGACAGGATTTACTGATACAGATTGGTGAGGTTATGGTTTATGGAAGCCGGTGCCGGGGAACAGAAAAAACGACTTCAGATATCGACATCGTAGTTGAATACAAGGGAGACATTCGGGAAGATGATTTATTTAATCTGTTCCATGAGGATGAATTTCTCCTAGGAAATCATAAGGTAGATATCAATCCGATTCAAGCGGACAAGTCCGGAAATATCGCAGAGTTTTTACAGCAAGCCACAATTTACATGGAAAGTGAGATGGTGTTTTCTATTGGAAACCGGTATATCTATATCCAGGATGCAACGGAAGGGTATGACTATACCATTTATGGATTGGATATGAAAGAGATTGACGGTGGCGTATATGATGATTCGGACATATCCATCTATGAGGCACTGGATGAAATCGTAGCAGATCTGCGAGAATATCCGGACGGTAACATTGTAAAAGGAAGTGTTAGAAAGGATTCACCACTGGTTCCGGTCAATTTAGATGAATTTGAAGAAGCAGTAGAGCATAGCCGGTACGTTCCACCAAAGATTACCTATACCGTTGCTGAGTGCGGTGAGTTTCATTCCATGGGAAGATACCGGGATGATGTAGAAAACGTCAATGAGGCAATCGCTCTTTGGAATGAGTACAGAGAAGGAACTCTTAATGGCATTCCGAGCATTGGCATTTTGGTACATACATCGGGACAATCAGAAATGGACGACACTCAAGTGGATCTGGTGTCCGGCAAGACGATGGATTTGGATATGATACGGTATTATCCGGCAATCAATATCGAAGAGGTTGCTATTCAAAAGATTTGTGAGTTGGTTGAAAATCTCCATGATGTAGAGGTAATCGGCAAAGTGCCGGAGAATGTGTCAGCAGAACTGCTCCTTCGTGAATTTGATCCAAAGCAGGAGATATACAATGAGGAAGAACGAAGTTTGATTAAGGAATATGCTATGCAGGTGAAAGACATGCAGGAAACCAGAGGACTAGCAAGGTGTATTTGTTATCAGGAGAAGTTTGGAAACCAGGATGTTGCTCTTGCTATGATTACGGCAAAAGAGGAGATAGAAGAGGTGAAACTGGGAAAGGAGAAGTTTGTAAAATAATGTTAATAAATACTTCCCTTTAAATATAAGTTGGTGTACAATATTAATACAAAGTGTGCATTTGTGTATTTGTAATGGGGGATAACACATGGATTATATTACTGGAAAGAAATTTATATTTAATGGTGGATAATGGAGATAGAATATGTAAGTTGATGAGAAATTTTGATTGTAGATCAAAAAAACAGTAATTATTAAAAAATTAACTTAAGCGAGGCGTAATACTATATGAGTTATGAAATTCCAAAATATTATAGATATGTAATTATATTTAAAGCGGAAGTTGAAAGGGAAGATCCTATTATTAAGATAAACAATTTGTCGCAATTGAAATCTAATAATAAGGGCAGAATGCATTTATTTGATGAAGATTTGCTTTCTATATTACCGGCTATTGAGTATTGTTTTCACATGCCGAGAACAGAAATTGATACATATGATGAGGATACAGAAGTGTTGGATAAGGCATATGATACTTCTCATGATATTGTGATTATGCCAACGAGTTTATGGTTTTCTATGAATTTTTCGTCATATATTACGCTTATTATATATTCTGATGATTGTTCAAAAGACATGATATGTAAGATAAAAGAGCATAAATCAGAATTAGGGGCTGTATCAGTATCAGAACTATCTCAAAGGTTACTTGTTAATCAATGGAATGAACTTTTTGAAACTAGAGCTTTAAGAGGGCAAAAAAAATTGAAAGATATTAATAAACAATATATATTAACTGGCCAAAAACAATTATTATTGCCAGCCTTGTTCACCGCACGAAAGTATGAAGATGTAGAGTGTGTTTATTATGATATTTATAATTCTGCAAATGTATTTGCAACATGTGCAAATTTAATATGGAATCAAGTGATAAAACATAATGCATTGATGTATTGCAAAAACTTTCCGAGAGATGACGCAATAGAATTAGAAAAAAGATATAAAGACGGGATCGAAAAGGCAAAGGATAGAGCAAAAATTAATGTTGTTATTACGATGCCAGGGATTCCTCAAAAGCAAATAACTTATGGTGGTCTGGCATCTGTACTACCAGATGATGAAAAAAAGGTTATTAGATTATTGGGGATACATCGAGCAATTGCAAAACAAGCTTTGTTGATTGAGTTACCAATAGTAAATAAAGAATTGTTTGCAAAACTTAATGCATTAGAAGTTAATTGTATCCAAGGAACAAATAATAAGTATATACATAAGAGTCTGAGAGATATTGGAAAGATGCTTGAAAGCAAATTTACACAAGAACAGTTGTGGGCAATAAATCGTGCAAAACATATTACGGTTTTTTCTGATTTTCCAATTGGCTTAGCAATAATGGGGAATGAAGATACATCGTTGCAATGCTATAAAGAAATTTCATATAGGCCGTTGAGCCCACTGACTAGATGTTTGCAAAATGAGATGGTAAAACATCCGCAAGTATATCATGGGTCTCGATGTAAAATTGCATTTGCCGAATGTATACCAAATGATGAACAAAATTGTAGGATTAGAGCTTGCTCAGAAGCCATTGTCAATTCATTACAAAAATTAAGTGCCGAAAATAAAAAATTGCAAGTTTCATATAGTGAAACATTGACGATATCTGATTTAAAAAAATTTATTGCTGATAATAAGGATGCAGATATTTTGCATTTATCAGGACATGGATGCTACAACCCAAGAGGCAATATGGCTGGTTTGATGGTGGGAAACGAATTTTGGATGGCCAATGAGAACGATTATAGAGTTCCACCCGTTGTGATTTTAAGCGCCTGTCATGTTAGCCCGAGAGGTAGTGGAACTGTAAATGTTGCGGATATGTTTATACGTGCAGGTGCCGAAGCTGTATTAGGGACATTTATCCCGATAAATGCAAGGAGAAATATGGTTTTGATTAGCCGACTATATACTTATATAGCTGAAGCTCAAAAAGGAAGCACCCAATATAAAACTTTGTCAGAAGCGTGGTCTGGTGTGGTTGCAACAAATGCTATCCATGAGATGGCAGAAACATCTAAAAAATTTAAAAATTGGATTTGGGGAACTAATAGTGCTGGAGAGATACGTATGATGGATTTTACCATGAAAAGAAGTGTAAAAAGATTGTCAAATTCGACAATCTATGCAGATACAATTTCAATTTTGAAGGAAATGCTTCATGATGAGGGGCTGGATGGTAAATTTGATGATATCCTTAATCACGAAAATTATTTTCCAGAGTCCTTTTTTTACCAATGGATAGGTTTTCCGGAAAATGTTTTTTTGTATAACGAAGTATTTGCAGAAATATTAGAAGAAAAATTAATGGAGAGTTGCCCGAGAAAATCATGACATCTGTAGTTATTTATATTTAGTCAAACTTTGATGTTCATTGGGGAAATTATTAATGAAAGTTTGCTTATTGAATAAAGAATTTAAGAATAAATTAATAGAACACCTTAACCCAATTAATATAAGTTAAGGTGTCTTTTGCAATAGTAGAAAAGGAGATGGTCATAAAAAATATATCGAAAAGATCAGATTTAATCCCTACAATAGTTTACATCTGATTATATATAGAAACTTTTAATAGCCAGTTAGAAATTATTTCTGATGGCTTTTTTTATTGAAAAGGATGTAAAAATAACTAGTTATTTTGATGATAACTGGTAAATACAGTAAGGAGGATGTAAGACATGATCAAAAAATATAACATTATTTATGCAGATCCACCATGGAGTTATAATCGAAAGATAGGAAGAGGAATTGCTGAGACACAATATCAGACAATGTCAATTGAGGAAATAGGAAGTATTCCCGTGAATAAGATAACTGCTGACGATGCAATGTTGTTTTTATGGGTAACCTTTCCACAGCTCAAAGAAGGTCTTTCGGTTATTGAAAGCTGGGTATTTAAGTATAAGACTTGTGCCTTTAACTGGATAAAACAGAATCTAAAGTCTGATACGTTTTTTGTAGGACTTGGATTTTGGACAAGAAGTTGTTCGGAAATTTGTTTGCTGGCAACAAAAGGACACCCTCGCAGGGTATCGACCAATGTCAGGCAGTTATGTATAGCACATCGTATGCAGCATAGTAAAAAACCAGATGAGATAAGAGACAGGATAGTTGAACTTTGTGGAGATTTGCCACGAATCGAACTTTTTGCAAGGGAAACAAGTGAAGGTTGGGATTGCCTAGGAAATGAGATTGATGGCAGGGATATAAGAGATGCGATTGAAGAATTACTTCGGTAGTTATTTTTTTCTTACTTAAAATTAGAACAGGAGGTGAGAAAGGTAAAGTTTGTAAAATAATGTTAATAATTTTGTCCTTTCCTTATAATAGGGGGCGGGTGTATAATGAAAATGCACAATTTATAAAAGTAATTGCATATGTTTTGGATAATATCATTTGTAAGGAGAGTGTGTTATGGATAAATCAATTGAATTAATAAAGGGAGTGAGTAGTCTTGCTAATCAGATAAAAAGTCATAACCAAGCTACATATGATTTTTTTATCAAGATGGTGGAAGATGGCAAGTTAAATGAAGAAGATTTTTACAAGCTTGCATTGATTGCAAACAAAGAAAAAATTTGTAGAGAAGTGAAAAATTGTTTGACAATTGAAAAGAAAAAAAGAGAAATTATTTTTAACAACAAATTTAAATTGCCTGCAATAAAAAATACCAATTCATATACAGAAGATTGGCGTGCATATTTTGATAGATTATGTTCAGTGGTTTCGGACGAGGACATGCAGGATATTTGGGCAAAAATTTTAGTGAAAGAAACAGTACAACCTGGAAGTGTTAGTAAAGCAATGTTAAACACATTTTCCTTACTTGATAATGTTTCAGCAAAATGCTTTGAGAAAATATGTTCTTTAACATTTGAAGTAAATGAAAAAGGTGAAAATAGTAAAATTCCGTTAATATTATATGATGATGTTATATGTGAAATTATTACAGAGTGGTCAGATGATATTTCTGATGAATTAAAAGAAAAATTTTATGCATATGAAAACTATATTCCAGGACAAAAGGAAATAGAATACTTAGCTGAATTAAATTTACTCAAAACAAGTGAAGCTTATAGGGAGTGCGATATTTATTCAATTGAAGAAATGAAATTAAATTTCGCGGTGGGGGATAAAAAATTTGACACTATATCTCCATATGATGCAGATGAAAATCGATACTATGTATGCGTAGGGCAAGTGCTTTTTACACAAACTGGGTTGGCTTTGTATAATGCTATTTCTAGAAATATTGAAAAATATCAATATCTATATGATGTGTTAAAGACATATATTGAATATAGATCACAATAATAACAAGTTAAGCTTTTTGATACCGTTATTATATCGTGCAAATGACGATTACATAATATAAGTAGGAATTTTATGCATAATAAGCAAACGGGAGGTCTCATGATAAAATGTACCAAAGAGGGTTGAAATATCATAATGGATAGAATAAAAGATTATAGAAAACTAACATGTTTTATTGAAATCTTTTCAGTTATATTGTGGACTTTATGAGGTATTATGATTGTCTTTTGTGCATCAAAAATATTTGTTGATATAATATTTGAAGGATATTTATTTCGTTAGATATATATTAAATGTGTGACTATGAAAAAATATACTTTACTTATAAAAAGAATTACTTCGGTAGTTCTTTTTTTCATACTTAAAACAAGAACAGGAGGTTAAAACAAATGCTAAAATTATTCAGAAAGGACTCGCTGACTCCACAGACGGAACGCACTTACAAGGTGCCGTTATGTATTCAGGATACGATACCAATCTATCGAATATCGGAAAACGGTATCTTTGAGCTGGAGAGTCCGACAAACAAAGACGGAGGGAAAAAGAAAATTCATCAGTTTGACAGGATGTATCTGTTTGATGATATTAACTTTTCCACACAGGATGAGGAAGAAAAAGAAGAAACCGGCAAGCGGTTTGAAACGCTGCTTCGGTCAATGAATGTCAGTTACAAAGTGATTGTATCCAATCATTATGCTGACAATGGAAGGCTGCGGGAAGAAATTTTGCAGAAGGCAGTCAGCAAAGAAATGGAGCCGTTGGCGAAAGAATACCACAAACTGATTGAAAAGCGATTGCAGGAAGGTCGGGGAGGTCTTTTGCAATCCAAGTATTTTATTGTCAGCTGCAGAAAGCCGGACTATGAAAGTGCCAGAAATTATTTCAATACGATAGAATTTTCCATACAGCAGTTATTTCACCGATTGGGGAGCTGTCTGATACCATTAGATGCCACGGAACGCTTGCGAGCATTACACAGTTATTATCGCATGGGTGACGAGGCATCTTTTTCTTTTAACTGGAATGAATATCTGCATCTGAAACGGGACTGGAGAAATGACATTATCAATACTTCTTTACGGGAGCATCCGGAATATCTGGAGATGGAGGGTGGAAGCTGCGCCTGTGTGATGTTTATCAGAAAATACCCGAACGGTTTGACGGATCAATTCTTAAATGAATTGACAAACATGGACTTTCCGATCATTTATTCAATGGATGTGGAGCCGCTCGACAATGATGTGGCATATCAGATGGTGATGAAAAAGTACATGTCCAATGAGCGAAGCATTAACCGTGAGCAGGAGTTGAAAAACGAAAATGGAGATTATTCTACCAACATCAATTACGAGAGGAGAAAGCAGCAAAGAGATACAGAGGAGATGCTTGATCGTATTTCTTCATTTGATGAGCGGCTTCTTTATGTGGGGATCACCATTGTGGTAAAAGCTGCTTCAATGGAAGAACTGGAGGAACGGACAGAAAAGGTGCGTATCATTGGAAAAACACACAACATGGATATTGTTCCACATTCCTATCGACAGCTTGATGCCTTAAATACATCATTGCCGACGGGAGCAAGATTTGTTGATACGATGCGGACGATCACCTCTGAAGAACTTTCCATTTTCATTCCGTTTAATGTGCAGGAAATCCATGATGATTTGGGATACTGCTACGGATTTAACAAAGTATCCAAAAATCTGATTATCGGAAACCGTAAACTATTAAAGAATGGAAACGGGATGGTGTTTGGTGTTCCGGGTTCCGGAAAGTCCTACAATGAGAAATCCGAGATGGGGCAGGTGTTATGTTTCTCAAAGGATGATATTATCGTGGTAGATCCAATGGGAGAATACAAAGACATTGCTGCGGCGTGGGGCGGTCAGTATATCAATCTGACACAGTCTGCGGAAAATGTTTTTTATGTCAATCCGTTCCATGTACCGGATGTTGTGCCGGACATTGACCGCTTTGTGGCGGAAAAAGCTGAGTTTGCTTATGCAATCTGTGAACAGGCATTGAAACCGGTGCCGCTTACCAGCAGACACGTCGCAGTAATTGATAAGGCAGTCAGCCATATGTATGAGGAATACTTTAAGAAGCGAAAAGACAAAAGACGGACACGAAACCGTCCGGAATCTCCGACAATTCCGGTAATGAGAGATTATATTCTTGAGCATTACGAGGGGAATGAGGCAGCACAGGAGATCGTAGACCAGTTGGAGGTATTTGCAGATGGTACTCTTGACATTTTTGCCAGAGAGCAGTCCATATCCGATGAGAACCGTTTTACCGTGTATGGATTTTCGGAACTGGGAAAACGAATGCGGGCAATGGCAATGCTTGTGATGATTGAAAGTATCACGGCTAAGATCAAGTATAATCAGTCGGATGGAGTTGCTACATGGGTTTATGTGGATGAGATGCACGAACTTTGGGGAGAAGAATACAGTTTACATGCACTGGAGAAGATGTGGCGTGAGGTCCGCAAGCGTGGTGGTATCTGTACCGGGATGAGCCAGAATTTGATTGATGCACAGAGAAACCGTTCTACCAAAACAATGGTTTCCAACTCCGAATTTATGCTTTTGTTGGATCAGGGAACAATGGACAAGGAAGCAGTGGAAGATTTGTTTGATATTTCTTCCGAGCAGCTTGCCTGTGTGAATGGAGCAGAGCCGGGAATGGGACTGATCCGGTTTGGCGATAAGATTGTTCCGTTTGATAATACGATGGAAAAAGACAGCAGTTTGTATCAGTTATTTAATACCAATTTCCATGAGATTGTAGGTGAGGTGGCAGCGAATGGATCATCTAGACAAAGAGGTTATTGAATCATTAAGTGAGCCGGCGAAGCGTGTGTTCAAAAGCCTGGATTATCGTTCCAAACAGCGAATGTTAAAGAAAGCCAGAGAAATGGCTAAGGCTGAAAAAATGAAATGGCGGAAAAAGAGCCGTTTTAAGAAAAAAGGCATTGAAAAACTAAATAAAGGCAAAAAGCAGAAGAAGGGCAGTTCATCCAAAAGTGAGCGTGTCCTTTTTTCTATTCATGAAACAAAGGAGCTTATGGTGCAGTCCATGCATCTGATATTGCTTGGAAGCAGTGTGGCAAATTCTTCTTATGAAGAAAGAAATATGGAGCATACAGAAGATGCACCTATCAGGCTTTCTAAAGAAACTGCTAGAAAAGGCGCACATACGGCAGTGGGCGGCATGAAAACGCTTGTGCATAAAAAGCTGCAAAGCAGAGAAAAGAGAAAGGCTGCAAGAAAGTCAACGGAGAAATCGGCAAGAGCTGTTCAAACGGGAGCAAAAGCAGGAGCACAGGCAGGAAAATCTTTGGGAAAGACAATACAAAGTGTTGTTCAGGCAGTAGCGGCAAATCCGGCTGTATGGATAGCCCTTCTTTTGATTATTCTTATGGCAGCTATTGTGGGAGCAATCGGAGCAGTGGTTGGCTCCGGCGGTGCTGCTAATGAATCACAGGATGGAACCTATCAGGCACAGGTATCTGGAAAGACAGAAAGTTTCCGTGAACTTGTCTCGGAATACTGTGAAAAATATGGAATTGATGATTATGTGGATCTGTGTCTTGCTGTGATTGAACAGGAAAGTGGCGGAACGGAACCGGATGTCATGCAGACGGCACAATCCTATTACAATGTGAATCCACCGATTGACAGTGCAGAAGAAAGTATTGACTGCGGAACGCATGAATTATCGGACTGCCTGACAAAAGCGAAGTGTCAAAGTCCGAATGACATAAAAGGAATTTCCCTTGCCCTGCAGGGGTACAACTTTGGAAATGGTTACATAGACTGGGCATTAAAAAATTATGGCTGTTACACCAAAGAAAATGCCGGGATCTTTTCAGCAAAGATGTGTGCGGAACTTGGGTACAGTTCTTATGGTGATACCGAGTATGTACCTCATGTACTTCGTTACTATGTGATGAATGAAGAAACCAGTGTATCCAATGAATCCGCCAAAAAGATTTTAGAAGAATTGAAGAAAAATAATACAGCACCGGCGGAGGCGTGGGAGGTGATTGAAAAAGGTGCTTCTTTAATCGGGACGGTAAAATACAGCATGGAGAAACGGCAGTCGGATGGACGGGACAAACCGGAGTTTTTGGACTGCTCTGCTTTTTCCGCATGGGCATTTCATAAAGCAGGAGTGACCAGTGTGCCATATGGTTCTACGACAGCAACTTTTATCGGTTCAAAAAAGTTTCAGGACATATCTGTTGACCAGTTACAGCCGGGAGACATTGGATTGAAAAGTAAGACAGGTGGAACCGGTGGAGCAAATCATGTTGGAATCTATTGTGGGAAAATGAAGGATGGCAGAGTGGTTTGGCTTCACTGTACCAGTTCCAGCGGTTCTTCATTGACCGGAAATACAGAGGGACCGATGTTTGGTGTTTATACGAATTTTACTTATTTCAGACGGTTAAAGAAATGGGACAAAAAGTAGCGTTTAGACATTATGTCCAGACAGTTAAAGAGATAGGACAAAAAGCAGCGTTTAGACATTATGTCCAGACGGTTAAAGAGATAGGACAAAAAGTAGCGTTTGGACATTATGTCCAAACAGGATAGAAAGTGAGGAAGTCATGTTAAGAAACATACGAAGATTTTATTGGAAGCAAAGAGACAGGGGACAGGGAAGAAAGACTGTTATGGGAGTGTTGGTATTTTTCATGTTTGTTGCGATTATTGTGGTAGCTATCATAAAAAGTATGATGGGAGGTCATCATGCAGGATTGGAAACGGTTCATAAAAACAATACGGCAACTACCGGTGCAGCGGTCGTTACAGAAACAGCATCGGGGGCATCTGTAGCTGCGACAGAGACAGCACCGGATCGTGAACTGCCGCAAGAAACAAAAGAGACGATTTCTGTGGATACCACAAACCTTAGTACCTTTTTAGGATTTATGTCGGACACAGCTTATGAAGATTTGAAGAATCAGTTAATTCAGATTTGCCAGGACAGGAAATGCAGATCTGTCAAAAAACTGACCTATCAGCAGACGAAGGTATTTGATGTAACCAGTTTTGTTCTTTTGTCAGATGGCAGCGTCTATCAGTGCAGCTACAATCTGAAAAGCTGTCAGATGTCACTTTCAGAAACATCATATGATGAAGCGGCAGTCAATCAGATGAAGGAAAAGGAATTGCAGGAAGAACAGGCTGAGCTGGAACAACAGCAAAAGGCAGAAAGGGAAAAGCTGGCAAAAAAGAAGGCGGTTCATAAAAAGAAGAAAGTGAAAAAGAAATCACCTAAGACAAAAAAGGACAAGAAAAAGTCGTCAAAAGTCAGTTCCGGACGAAAACATAAAAAATAACGCTATTACTACCTGCATAATGGGGTATAAGGGTATCCCCTTACAAGATATGTGCATGGATGTGTCCACAGCCTGCGTATCTTGCAAGGCTCGAATGAAGAGATAAAAAGCACATTTTATGTGCCAAAAATGAACATCAAAAAAGCAGCAAAAATGGTATGTTTGGACATTATGTCCAGATGGAATCAGATTAAAAGAACATGGACAGCGTTTGGACAAAATGTCCAGACAGAAGAAAGAGGTGATTGTTTGAATGACATGAAAACAGAGATTCTCCGGGTACGAATGACGCCGGAGGAAAAGGCAGCACTGAATAAGCAGGCAAGCCTGCATCATAAAACCATGAGCGAATATATTCGGAGTGTGGCAAAGTGCCCGCCGGATGTGACGAGGGATGAGTTTGAATCCTCCATTGTGCGTATGATCTATGAGATCAACAAGATTGGTGTCAATATCAATCAGATTGCAAAAAAGTATAACGAACACAATTATGTGGAACCAAGTGAAGAACTGCTCTGCAAATTGGATGAAGTTTACGGAATGATGAAACATACCATACGGATTATGAAAGGTGATCGCAATGTCGCTCATTATTAAGATGGATACCATTAAGACAGAGGAACATTTACGAAAGTCCATTCCCTACATTATGAATGAGAGGAAAACGGATGGATTGTGCTTTAGTAATGCAGGCATTACACCGGAGCAGATTCTGGATACCTTCTTTTTGACGAAGCAGATGCATCCCACGCACGGAACCAGACAGGGGTATCATTTTAAGTTTTCTTTTTCAAAGGATGAAACGATTGCACCGGAAGATGCTTTGAGTTTTATCCGGGAGTGGGCAGAGGAATATCTGGGAGATCGTTATGATTATGCCTGCTCAGTTCATAAAGACCGTGACCATATGCACATGCATCTGGTATTCAATTCCGTGGCAAGAAATGGTGGAAAGTACCGGTATGAAAAAGGGGACTGGGAGAAAGTGATACGCCCGCTTACAAACCGGCTGGCTGAAAAATACCATACCGGACCATTAAAGGAGAAAGATCCGGCGCTGGATTATTCACCCGATTATGACAGGAAGCAAGGAACAATGACGGGAAAAGAACGGGTGGAGCAGGATATTGACCAGTGCATTTTGGAAAGCAGATCTTATGCAGATTTCAAGAAGCGTCTGGTGCGGGATTATGATTACCAACTGCGGGAAGGAGTATCAAGAGAGCATGGTGTCTATCTTGCTCTGACACCGCCGGGGAGAGGAAAAGCTATTCGTACCTATCGATTAAGTGAGGGCTATATGCCGGCAGACATTGACAGGCGCATTGCTTCAAAGACTGCCGACAGAGTTCCGGTGAAAAGGGAGACAGCAGAAAAGAGAAATACAAAACTTGACTGGGCAATGAGCCGGAATTATCAGTTTATCCCTTATAAAGAAATGTCGGAATATCAGAAGGCAATGGTACGGCAGGTGTTGGAGGCAAGGCGGTTGTATCAGCGGACTGGAACACCGCTGTATATCCATGAACGAAGTGTCAGTATTCTTCGGAAAATGAAAAATGAGACGAAACAATGCGGTGTGTATGTAAAACAAAGGGAGACAAGAAAAGTGCAGAAAGAACTCATCAAAACGATGCAGCAGAGGAGGAAGAAACAGTTATGACAACAGAACAGATGGCATTAGTAAAGAAACTGATCCAAAAGCATGAGATTGAAGCAACGGATGCCGAGTGGACATTGATTTTTATGGGAGTGGGCTATGGATTGTCAGAACAGCAGATAGACAGTTATCTTATGATGAATACTACTGACCTATTGGCAAAGCATGAAAAGATGCTCTGTATTCTTTTGGGGATGGATTCAGAAATGCAGGGAGCAGCCAATGAAATTCAAAATCCCGCAGAAAGAATACAGTTTATGCTAGAAAATCATTTCCAAAGAAAGAACCCGGAGAGTGGTTATGAAAGTGTGATGCAGTATGTGATTGAGGACAGTGACCTGTCAGCAGCACAGATCGAACAGCTTCGGAAAGCGGTAGAAGCAGGAATGCCGGCAGAGGACATTTTAGAAATGGCAAAGAAGCGAAAGGATGTGATGGAGATACGACGATGTATCGAATTTTATGAAATGATGCAGCAAAAAGGCAAACAGGAAAATGTAAAGAAAAGCAGGAGGGCAAGCAAATGAGTGAAGAATTACAATCGTTAGTGCAGATCATAGAATTATATGGAAGAGGTCTGGAAGGTTTGGGAAAAGCCATACGGTTCTCGGCAAAGGGAGCCGAGAAAGGAGTACAGATCGCGCAGGTGAAAGCATTACAGCATCGAATGAAACTTCATTATGCCAGTGAGGGAACACACAACACTATGAAGTTATCCAATTTGGAGAAAATGACAGGTGGTCGTTACACCATCTTAAACATTCCCTTGGAGGATGAGAAAGAGCTGATTGCCTTTTATGACCGGTTAAAGAAGTTAAAGGTTTCGTTTTCTGAGTTGCCGGACTTAAATCTCGGAGACGGATATACGCAGATTGCCTATAATCCGGATGATGTGGAAAGTGTGCGGCTGGTGATTGATTATTATAAAAAGAAGTTTCGGCAGGAAGCGAAAGAAATGGATCTGGATGAGTATTTTGGAACGGCAGGTCCGGGAGGACTGGAATATCTGGATGAACTTGCTGCCAAAGGATATGAGGGCAGGATGCACGAGGAGCAGTTGGAAGAGATTCAGGAAAGAATCAGGGATAAAGAATATCTTCCCGTCAGCATCAATGTGGAATCACTTCTTTTGCGGGAAGAAAAGGATGCCTATCTGTTTCGCATTCCCCGTGGCAGACTGGGAGAAGATCTTTCCAGCGCCATACGGATCAAAAAATCAGACTGTATTCTTTTGGATGAGGGGCAGACGGTGATTACCTGTTTGAAACGGGATGGAGAACTCTGGGGATATGCACTGGATCAAAGGAAAAACATCAATGAGAAAGAAAAAGTGAAACTGGATATTACAAAACTGGAAAAAGCATTTGCCCCGGTAGGCGATGACCGTGTGAAAATGATCGGAAAACTAAAGCCGGAGTATGCAGCAATCTTTCCATCTTTTCATGAGGGACAGGAGATTCCGGAAAAATCTTCTGTCCCTGATTTAGTTCCGAAGAAAACAGTGGAAAAAGTGCTGTCCCTTGAAAAGATGAAAGAGCGATACCAAAGTTCGGAGTACATTCCGGTTACCTTTGATATGGAGACACAGATGGTGGCAGAATCTCCGAATCTGTATATTGCAAATCTGCCGAAAGAACAGCAGGAATCCAAGGATTTTGTGCGTTGTATCTGCCTGGACAAGGAGACAACCAGCTTATCGGATGATGGAAAGCGGTTACTGGCATATTTGAAACGATCAGATATGTCAGAGATCACAGAACTGGATCCGAATGGAAAGGAGCTGCGAAAGTATGTAAAGAAAAATGAAGAGATTGCGACAGAATGCTTGAAACATCAGAGGGGCAAGTGGAATACAGACAGTCCGTCTTTGGAAAAGAGGTTGCTGCAAAAATCTATCAGCACTCCGAAGAACAAAAAATTGTAGAGGTGATTCTGGTGAAAAAACAAAGAGGGAAAAGCCGTGCAACCCATGTTGCCGGTGATATGAGAAAACAAAGACTGCAGAGTTTATTACGAGTGTGTGTGGCGCTGTTGCTGCCCACACTCTATTTATTTTACTGTTTAAGCGGATTGTATATCATAGAGGTGGAAATGACGAAGCTGAAGGAACAGATTGTCTGGTGCCTGTTACATCCGCTGAAGATATATAACGATAAAAGTCTCAGTATGGTGTTTGTCGGTGGACTTTTATGGATGGTTTTAAGTTTCACGGCGTATAGCAGAAGTGACCATAACCGGATGCCGGGCAATGAATTTGGCTCTGCCAAGTGGGGCGAGGCGCGGGAGTTTAATGAAAAATATGCGGCAAAGACAGTAGACGGGGAAGGCGATTTGTCACCGGAAAATAAAGTGCTGTCACAGAATGTACGGTTTCGGTATGATTCCGATACGCTCCGCAACAACAATGTGTTTGTTGTTGGTGGAAGCGGTGCCGGTAAGACCGCTTTTTTCCTGACACCCAACTTACTGTCTCTGCATGACTGCAATATTTATACCGATCCAAAGGGGAGCCTTGTGGAAGAATTGGGAGCATGGCTGTCAGAGCAGAGAGATACCAGAGTATATACATTGAATTTGTGTGAAATGGAAAAAAGTATGCACTTTAATCCGTTTCTCTACATCCGCAGTAAAAGTGATGTGACCAAACTGGTAACGAATCTGATACAGAATACAAACTCCCCCAACATTAAAAATTCAAGTGCAGACCCATTTTGGGAGAAGGCGGAACGAATGTTTCTGGAGAGCCTTTTCCTCTATGTATGGATGGAATGTCCTAAGGGAGTATATAATCAGAAGCGAGGGCGGGCGGAACTATTACAGAAAAACTGGAAAACGATTTTATATCTGTTAGATGAGGCTCAGTTTGTGGATGCGGACACACCGCCGAAACTGGATCTGCGTATGGAAGAACTGGCAAAAAAGAAGCCGGATCATCCGGCCGTAAAAGCCTATCAGCGATACCGGGGAGGTCCGGATGAAACGATCCGTTCCGTTATTATGACCGTAAATGCCCGTATGCAGCCTTTCGATAATGAAGAACTGTTGGAAATCTTTTCATCCAATGACATTCCGTTGGATGAGTTTGGAACAGGAATTGACGGAGACAAGAAAACAAAAAGTAATCTGTTTATCATTATCCCAGATGATGATGACACCTTTAATTTCGTGCCGGGCATAGTTTACACGCTACTTTTTCAGGAGTTGTACCGTCAGGCAAGGTTCTTTGGCGGAAAGCTGCCGATGGATGTCGGTTTCTGGCTGGATGAAATGGCAAATATCAAGATGCCGAACAACTTCGATAAGATTCTTGCAACCTGCCGAAGCCGAGGTGTGTACTGCGTACCGATTTTACAGTCCCTGGCACAGTTAAAAACACTTTTTGCGGATGGTGCATGGGAAGGGATTGTGGGAAACTGCGATACTTTTATCTATCTTGGCGGAAATGAGGCAAGTACCTACGAGTATGTGTCAAAGTTACTTGGTAAATGGACGATTGATAAACGAACCAGTGGAGAAAGCAAAGGCTCCAGTGGCTCATACAGTCAGAATTATGATGTACTCGGCAGAGAGTTGATGTTAGAGTATGAGCTGCGTCTTTTACCGGATGATGAATGTATTATCTTTGTGCGTGGGGAAAATCCAATCCGTGATAAAAAGTGGTTTCCGTGGGAGCATGAACAATACTTAGAAGCAAGAAAGTGTGGTGCTTTTAATCCCAAAGAGCAGCAAGAAAAACAGGAAAAACCGTTAGAAGAGTGCGAATTTCTCGGCGAAGAATCCTTAAATTATCTGAAACTGCAGAAAGACAAAAATGAAAATATCAGGCTGTATGAACTGGATGCTTTTTCGTTTATGATGATGGATCTGGATGAGATGGAAAAGAAGATTCATTCTACTCCGAACGATAAAAAGGGAAAGGCAGGAGAGCCGACCATCACTGCCGGTATGATACAGTCAGCCCTTCATGCGGAAAAAGAACGGGAGGAAGCGGAACGGAAAGCGTGGTTTGTAGAAAACTTTGATTCGCTGACACTTCTTGACATTTATGCTTCCGAGTGGATCGGTGAGATACGAAGAAATATGATAAGGGATCTGCTGCAGGCAGAGGCTCCGGAAGAAGTGATAAAGTCGATTATTCGACCGGAGCTAGAAGAAGGACAGGTACTGCAGAAAAAGAAGATGTGGATGGAGATGGAAGGGAAGTGAAAGCGCAATATTCAGGCTTATGTGTTAGATAAATATAACATATTTGCAATATAGACCGATAAAATAAGTAGAATGGTTATGAACTATCGGAATCTTGAGTGCTTTGCAAGGAATACAGATAGAGGGCGTTACAGAGAAAGAGTATGGAATGTTAAGGCTGGAGAATGTGGGAGGTGTTTTGTGTTTCATTCATTATTGTTTGATAATGTAAAAATTGACGGTGGCAAAATTGTATACAATTTATTACTATAAAAATAATGTGTAATGTTTGATGGATGCATATTAAGAAAGGGAAGGTAGAAATGGGATTTTATCAGGATAGAATATCAGAATTGTTAAAAGAATTAGGAGATTCGCTTGCTTGTAATTTTGATAAAGAACAGCTTGAAAGCTTGAATGCTCCACTAAGGCAATTTAGTTTAGTTTTAAAAAATGTAACAGAAAGTAAATTTCTTCAATTTTTTAATGATGATATGAAGAATTTTATTGCTGAGACAAAAGCAAGTGAGAAACTATCACAAACGGAATTTGAAGAAAAATATTCATATGAAATGGAAGTATGTAAAAAATTAGGACGAGCTGGCTGGGTTGTTTCAGAACATTCCAATCCCAAAGAAGTTAACGAATGGTATAATCTTTTATCCAATCAGGAAGATATTAAGATTAGTTCTTATTTTGAGGGGAATAATGGTTGCATTTTAGATAATATTTTTCAAAGTTTAGAACATAAATATTGTGAAGCTCCTAATCAAAGATATTTTTCTAAAGCAAGGTACTACTTTGAACAAGAAGATTATATGACATCAGCAATGTATTTAGTAGCAATAATAGAAACAAGAACAAATGAGTTGATGAATTATCCTAAGGGAACTAGATATAAACAAAAGTATTCAATGGAAGGATTTGAAGAGCATCTACAGACAGAATTTAATAAGACAGATTCTTTTTTTACAAAGAGATTTTTATTTTTGGATATGTATCCTTCAATTATTGAATTTTTGAATCGATTGTTTGTAGATGGGGAATATTCGTTTAAAAATGGAGTAGAACCGCCTTATATTAATCGAAATTGGCTTTTACATGGAAAGAGTTGCAGAGTGATTGAACGTTATGAGTGTATACAGTTGTTTAACGCATTAAGTGTTATAGAGTTTGTTTTTTTAATTAGCAATACGTTAAATGAATAAATATATTATGGTAATGTGTTAAGGTGTTTTTGCAAAAGGAGAAAAGAGTATGGCATATTCAGACTATAAAATAGAAAATTTTGAACCGATAGGGAGCGGAGGAAATGCAAATGTTTATTTGGCAAAGAATGTAAAAACAGAGAGAATGGTAGCACTTAAGGAATTAAAGACTGGAGGAAGATTTTTTGAAGAAAAAAAAGACCGGTTTTGTATAGAAACACGATTAGTGCAAAAAATACAGGATTCAGTTAAAGGAATAATTCCAATTTTTGATGCTGGACTGCCAGATGAAAAAAATAAAAAGAAGTATTGGTATGCAATGCCAATTGCAGAGCCGATTGCAAAAAAGTTTACAGGACAGGAATCAGTAGAACAAATTGTAAATTGTGTAATTGAATTGGCAAACGTAATGAATGAGTTGCATAAAAAAGGAATAGTTCATAGGGACATTAAGCCGAGTAATATATATTTTTATAGGGGTGGATACTGCTTTGGAGATTTCGGACTGGTTGATTACCCAGAAAAGGAAGATTTGACTAAGATAAAAGAGTCAGTTGGGGCAAAGACAACGATTGCTCCAGAAATGAAAAGGAATGCAAAAAATTCAGATGGTAAAAAAGCAGATGTATATTCTTTAGCAAAAACTTTATGGATGCTTTTGACACGGAATGAAACAGGATTTGATGGAACATATGATGCAGAGAGCAAACTGATGGGATTGTCAGGAATTTTAAAAGGGGAGCATATTGTCGAATTAGAAGATTTGTTATATGATTCTACACGTGAGGAACCTAAACTTCGACCAACAATGGAACAGTTTGCAAAACGACTTAAAGAATGGTTGGAAATAAGAGCGGATTTTGAAAAAAGTAATTTAAGTCAGTGGAAATTTATCCAAAATACTTTGTTTGGGAAAATTGTACCAGATTCAGCTAAATGGAGCAATATTGATGACATTATTACAGTATTAAATTTTCTTGGAAGGATGCCAAATATAAATCACATGTTTGTTCCGAGTGGTGGTGGCGAAGATTTTGAATCTGCAGAAACAACAGGAGAAGAGGGGTGTATTTGTATAAAATCTTTGGGTAATGTAATTATTAAGCCTAAATGTTTATATGCTGAGAATATTGAGAAAGATTATATATGGAGTTATTTTCGATTAGAATTAGATGAACTGGAGCCTATTTTTGAAATCGGTGATGGTCAAATATATGAAAGTTTGACGGAAGATGTATCGGGACATTATATTTCATGGAAGTGTGGAAACTATGGTTATTATGAGGATGGTACACCTTTACCAAAGGGCTACAGAATTGTACATAGGTATTTAAAGGGGAGTTTTGTTATCTTTGCCAAAACATCTGTATATAATGATATCAACGGAACATATGATGCTAGACATAGTAAAATGACAGCAGAGGAGTTTAGAAATTATATCCTGAAGCTAAGGCGATGTAGATTAATATTTCCATATGAAATATTTAGGAGATTGGCAAATAAGAATCCATTTGCATCAATAGAAAATTCTATTGAAAAGGAGGCAGAGAGGAAAAAACAAATAGAGAAGTACGAAAAATGTAAGGTGTTTGTAATTGAAAATATAAAACAATGGGATTTTTCTGAAAATATAGTGAATGCAATAAGAAGTCAAGATGATAATATTGGTTATTGTATAAAGTATGGATTAGAAAATAACTATTATGAAAGCAAATATCTTTGTGAGAATGGAAAATTTCAATGTGAAACAGAAAATATTAAGAGATGTTTAGTTTATCACAAAAATGTTGCTATAAAATTAGTTGATGAACTGCAAAATTTTGTTAAGAAACAATGTGAAGAGGCAGGGGTTAAATTTGATATTGGATATGAACAGATATTTAATATTGAGATACAGCGATTAGGTAAACCAAGTCATCTATTTACATATGAGGAATTGGAAGTACAATTGAGAAATGGAGACGATTCAAAGAATAACAAACTAGTCATTGATGCAGACGGGTATGTGAAACTTATAGAAGAATGTGTCTATCCACATTTGTATCCTGTAGCAATTGAAGAATATTGTGCATATAATAATTATGTTGGGAAATATGCTGATTTAACAGACTTGAATGATGAATACACTATGTGTTTGCAAGGATGGTTATTATATTTGAAATCAGGTAGAACAATATATATGGATTATGTACATGAAAATCATGATATTGGAAAGTTGCTAGAAGAAATAGGAAAATTTTACTGATTATTACAATGGCATGAGGACAATTATAGATATTACTTTTGTAGAAGAAGTTATAAAAAATACGAGGAGAGGAGATTTGATTTATGTACTATGGTTTTTAGATGCTAATATAATTAGATATGGTTGTTGATCAGAGAAATCAAATTAAGAACAAATTATTGAATAAATTTGTGAAATTGCTGGGTTTTGATGAAATAAAGCTTGTTGTACCAGAAATTATTAAAACAGAAATATATAGACACTTAAATAAAGAAATAAATAATGTCGGGAAGCAAATTGAAAAGGTATTTGATGATATTGGGAATCTTTATGGTGTGTAAACACTTCAGATGGAGGGGGATTTATCAGCGTATAAAAAAGACTCGTAAAGAACTTAATGATGCATTACCTCTTTTGATTTAAAACGAGAGGTTTATAAAGCAGGTATTTTTAAGTCCATTAATTTGATATTTAGTCACAAAAATTGTATTCAAATTGAGGATATTTTGTTAATGGATATGGTGTTAAAGAAAATAATTTATAAAAGGACACTATTTCATAAAGTTTGATAATGAAGAACTGTTGAAAATCTTTTCATCCAATGACATTTCGTTGGATGAGTTTAGAACTGGAATTGATGAAGACAAAAAAATAATCTGTTTATCGTTATTTCGGATAACGATAAACAGATTACTTTTAACTTTGTGCAGGGGTTATAACCTGCTTTTTTACGAGTTGTATTGTTAGGCAAAATTCTTTGGTGGGAGGCTGCTGATGTATGTGGATTCTGGTTAGATAAAATGGTAAGTGGACGATTGATAACCACACCAGTGGGACCCCACAAAAAAATCTGATCCGGGATAAAAAGTGTTTTCCGTGGGAGCATGAACAGTACTTGGAAGTCAAAAAGTGTGGCATTTTTAATCCCAAAGAGCAGCAAAAAAACAGAAAAAACCGATGGAATAGTGCGAATTTCTCGGTGAAGAATCCTTAAATTATCTGAAGCTGCAGAAAGACAAAAATGAAAATATCAGGCTGTATGAACTGGATGCTTTTTCGTTTATGATGATGGATCTGGATGAGATGGAAAAGAAGATTCATTCTACTCCGAACGATAAAAAGGGAAAGGCAGGAGAGCCGACCATCACTGCCGGTATGATACAGTCAGCCCTTCATGCGGAAAAAGAACGGGAGGAAGCGGAACGGAAAGCGTGGTTTGTAGAAAACTTTGATTCGCTGACACTTCTTGACATTTATGCTTCCGAGTGGATCGGTGAGATACGAAGAAATGTGATAAGAGATCTGCTGCAGGTACAGGCTCCGGAAGAAGTGACAAAGTCAATCATCCACTCGGAGATGGAGGAAGGACAGGTACTGCAGAAAAAGGCGATGTGGTTGGAGATGGAAGGGAAGTGAAAGGTTATTTGTTAAATAAATATAACATATTTGCAATATAGACCGATAAAATAAGTAGAATGTAAATCGTTCTCCCCAATATGCGGAAAGAGAGAATAAACGGGGTAAGGTGTGAGGTATTAAATCATTGTCCGGTTTACTTTTGGAATTTTGCTATTATAGACATTACTACAGAACAAAATATACCAGACAAAATGGGCGGATACCAGTTTTTTTGTGTCAACAAAGATGCAAGGACTATAGTATTTATTAAAAAAGTATTGATCAGCAATAGAAACCGTTCTCGGCGCAGTTTTTCTTGTGTCATCGGATGATTATTATGAATTACCGCTTTTGTAAAAAGGATATAAGCATCACAGAAGAAAAGAACTAAAATGGAGTAACCACTTATTGAACTCCAAATCCAGTTAAAAAAAATACTGCTAATACCAACAAATGTACTGATGACCAAACACAACCAATGATAGGGAGCATGATAACCACCCAGATGAATGCGGATGGACAAAAAAGAAATGAGCCATATGAATACAGGCCATCCCTGATGTAGTGGTAGCGCAATGCCAAATAATAAAAAATTGCCTATGGTTTCACTAATGAAACATTCGGTTCCGTAAATGTATACGTCGCGATTTTTTTGAGCTGAACCGTATTTAGATAAGGAATCGACTATTTTTATGGCGATATTGTGTATCATAGTTTTTTCTCCTGTTATATATCAAGTAGTTCTGAAAAGACTTCACGAACATGATCCAAATAGCTTTCCGACACAGGATAAATAGAATTGTCAGAAAGTGTGATATCTTTACTGGTTAATCTCATAACTTTATTCATATTGACAATAATTGTTCGATGGCAACGGACAAATTCTTTAGGTAGTTGATTTTGTAGATTTCGTAATGTGATTTTTTGGCGATAAAAAATCTGATTATCATTTGGTTGGGTTATTATATCTACATAGTGCCGAAAAGAGGTAAATGCCAATATTTTGTTGTATGGTATTTTTACTGTTTCGGTTTTTGTTTTGTACACGTGATAAGATCCCTGCATGTTTCTTAAAATGGGTTTCATACATTGTTCAAGTTTGCTCTGGCTGATTGGCTTTAACAAATAATCTAAAGCCTGAACATGATACCCGTCAAAGACATATTCGGAAAAAGCAGTCAGAAAAATGATATTACCGCAAAACCCGTCCTTTCGTAATTGTTTTGCAATGTCCATGCCATTTGCCGATCCTAATTCAATGTCAATAAAAAAGAGTTCGTCTTCATCGTATTCTTTTCTTAAAAAATCTTTATTATTAGAATAGTGACATATGGATATAGAAATATTATTTTGTTTACTCCACTTTTCCAGCAATTGTTTTAATTGCGTAGCATGAGTTGTTTCGTCTTCTAAAATTGTTACATTTAATTTCATAATGATTTACCTCTCTGTAAGTAATGGAATATATACATCAGCAGTAAAAGAATCTTTTTCGGCTGTTATATTGCAAAAGCCAGAATTTCTTTCGGCAATTTCTCTAACGTTTGTCAAACCTTTACCATGATTTTTCTGATCTGTTTTTGTGCTGTCCAGTTGTCCATTAAGCTTGTATAGATAGTTTCCAGAGGAACTATTCTCTACATGGATATGATACATGCTCCGCTGAGGTTTAAGAAAGACCTTGATTTGAGGAGGGGTATCCGTCTTTCGTTCTATATTGATACAGGCATCTATTGAATTGTCGAGGAGATTGCCTAAAATTCCTGTGATTTCAATATCATTGATAGGAAAATGCTTAGGGAGAATAACAGAATACATAAACGATATATGCTCTGACTGTGCAATAGCGTACTTGTCTGTTAAAATTGCATCAATGACAGGATGTCCTGTACTTATAATTGGGAAAGTTTGTGGGATGGACTCGCGTTGCTGGGATACATATTGACTGAGTTGGTGATAGGACTTTGCTTTGATCAGTTCATGGATTACTGCTAAATGGTTCGAGTAATCGTGTTTCCATTTTTGCAGACTCTTTGCGGATTGGAGAATAGTTTTGTTTCGTTCCTTATTTTTTTCGTGCATATGTATTTGTTCTGCCAATTTAATGTTTTCTTGATATGTTTTACTGATAATTTGGATTAGAAATAACATGGCGAGAAAAACTAAAAGAATAAAGATGCTGATGCTGTTAAGTTGTATTCGGTATCTCGTGGGTAATGTTTCGGTATCTAGTTCAACGATTATATTCAGGAAAAACGTGGACACAAATAAGGCGATGATAGTAGTTATTACTACAAAAACATCAAATTTTTTTGGTAAAGAAGAAATATCATTTAAGACATGTAAGAAGATAATCATGAAAAAGAATATAAAAAACAAAAATAGCAAGGTTGATACGATACGATTATCACCTGAAAAATCAAAAGAAGAAAGGTTAGTGGCAGAAATGATGAGTGCAATAGTATAGGTAATCTGATCTGCGAATATACTCATAAAACTCGGAAGGCAACAGGTAAAAGTTTTCTCAGAGAATGTATTTCTAAAACATAAGAATATAAATATCATTCGAAAAAGAAAAAGAGCTAGCAGAGTTATAGTAGTGTTAATTTGATAAAAATTGCAATAAGAAACTAAGATACTTGAAAAAAGTACAAAACTAGTAAACATTGCTATATAATACTTAGAATTTCGTAATGTAAGACGATGAAACAGTAAATAAGCAACTATCGTATTTTCTATGAGATTTACAAATATTTCCCAAAGATAAATTAACAACATAAGGACTCCAAATATAATGTTACTAAAAATAATTCGAATTTTACTATATCATAATAAGGACAAAATGTCAAATTACGCATATCGAGAGAATTCAGGAACTGATAAGGGGGATTCGTGCACGATGTATTGACGTAGAATAAAAACAAATATATTATCATTTATAAAAGTATGCACAGTTTGCTTATATAGTAAAATTATATTTCTAACTTGTAGTTGAAAGGGGGTGGCGATGTGAAAACAAAGAAAGTATTCTTAACTAAATGCTCTAATTTAGTATTTAGTGTAATGGCAGTAGTGGCAATGATATTTGCAAATTGCCAGTGTTCAGGTAGAGCATATGAACCTAAGTTGCCAGAAGAATTAAAATAGAATATTGTTACAAACAGAACAACAGGTGACAGTGAAATTGGCAGTACAAAGACAGAGGGCAGGCTTCCCCCCTGCCTTTTGTGTTATAGTGGAGGCGCACCGGCAGGAAACGGAAAAACATCTCAGTCACGGAGAGGCATCTTCTCAACGGAAGGGAGATTGCAAGGCTGAGGAACTATCATGATTATGAGGTATACATGCAAAAGCACCCAGATACAGCGGTGGTGCAGATGGATTCCGTAATCGGGAGTAAAGGAGGGAAAGACCTTCTGACCATTTATTTTGCGAACGTATCACTGATGCCGGGATTTCTGAGGGGAGCCAATACATCACAGTCCGTAATCGACATTTACGATGGACTGTATCAGAAGTTGGGACCATCAGACTTTATAAGGTTGTTTCCAGTGATATTGGCAGATGACGGGAGTGAATTCTCCAATCCGAAAAAGATAGAAAACAGACCGGAAGAAAGGGGGATTCAAGAGGACGCGGATTTATTACTGCAATCCGAGTGCCCCTATCAGAAAGCAGAGATCGAAGTGGGTCATGAATTCATCCGCAGAATTGCACCGAAAGGAAGGAGTTTTGATGAACCGATCCAGAAGGATGTGGAGCGGATGATGAACCACATCAATTCCTACCGGAGGAAGAAACTGAATGGAAAAAGTCTGTATGAAGCATTCCACTTTTATTACGGGGAAGAACTGACGCAGAAGTTAGGACGTCAGAAGGCTGCTGTCGGAGACATCAACCTTACGCCAGAACTTCTGAAAAAGTAATAGGAAAACAAGCGCAGACCGCCGGCTGAAAATAAGGAGTCAATCAGGCGTGAATTTCGGATTGTAAAATTTGAAAGACAAAACTGACGTCCGGTTTTTGTGCGCATTTATCCTGCTGTGAGACCATTATACCACAGAATCGCAGAAAAAACGGGAAACTCATAACAAAAGTGAAAATAGGGGTGCAAAATTTGAATGCCGCTTTCAAAATGTGAAAATCGTTTACAAAACGAGAGGATGGGTTACATTCGAACACTGAAAAATTCTTTATATAGATTTCGTGCACTAAAAAGGGGCATTCGTGCACTGGGGGTTAACATAGGAGAAAATCTGTCGAATTCACTTGTAGAAATAGATAAATGTAAAAAACTATAAATTGGATTTAAAGTAAGAAATGGAGGAAAAAAAGATGAAGAAATTATGTAAACGGGGATTATGTTTGATACTTATATTTAGTTTGGTGAATATACATTCTCCAATATTAGAGGCTTCAACTACAGGAAAAACAGAGATATCTTATGACGGAATTGTTGTTGAAAACAACTCGAATGTAAATGACTACATACAATTCAAAAATCTTAACTATATAAATGAAGAGGATAAAACAACTAATTGTACTATTACGTTATATAAAGATAAAGAAAAACTTAGTAAACTTAAATCATCCACTATTGGGTATACAAATTTTCGGGGAAAAGATTATTCGTGGAATATAGGTAATATTTTGGGAAAAGAGGCTGGGAGTGTATATTTAACCTTTAAATATACATCAAAAGAAGAGTCAGAAGTAATTAAATTGGATTATGAGGAGGAGAAAACAAGTTCGCCTCTTGATATGTCTAATGTGGTAATAGAAAACAAATATAATGGAACGAGCGAGAAAATATATGTTACAGTTAATAATTTATCTAATGGAGATTACATTTATGTTTATAAGCAAGGAACAAACGGTTCCTATACGAAATTGGGAAGTTTGTTGTGTGGAAGTACAGGAACGGTAACTGGAAATTACACAAGAACCACTGGTCTTGATAAGTTATATCTTACTCAGAAAAAGAAAAATCAATACGAAAGTATAGAGAAACAAGAGGTAATTGTCCCAGAAGCCGGGGTTACAGATTTTGGTAAAGCAGGTTCTGATTATCCAGATGTAAAAATTGTGGCAAAGGATCAAACGGGTAACGATGTTGTAGAAATTTCAGGAGTTGGAACTAGTACAGTTGTCACATTATATACAGATGCTTCGAAGACAAAAAAAATAAAATCGCAGACGATAAATACGAAAGGAAGTATTAGTGTTACTAATATTTTGAGTTATGGTACAGTTTTTGTGACTCTTAGAGCACCAGATAAATATGAAAGCGCAGTTATTCCAATCACACCAGTTTTAGCAGAGAAAACACAGATATTGGATGGAGATGTTATATTAGAGAATAATTCAGGCACAAATGATTACATAAAATTTACTAATTTGAAATATACAGAAGATGATTTTAAGAACACAAATGTTACTTTTACCTTGTATGCAGATAAGGACAAAAAAGAGAAATTGTATTCAGGGACAATTTCATATAGTTATTTACAAGGGAATAAGACATATTCTGTTAGTATTGGGAAAAAACTCAAAGAAAATAGTGGTACTGCATATTTGAGTTACAAATATCCAACTCAAACAGAATCTGAGTTGATTCCAATATTATACGAAGAAGAAAAATATAGTCCGATAATTAACGAAGAGGATGTTCTGATTGTAAACAAGTATACGGGTACTTCTGAAAAACTATATGTGACACTTAATAAGCTGTGTTCAGGGGATATTGTATATGCATATAAGCTATTAGCAAATGGTTCATATAGTCAATTGGCCAGTGCAACCTGTTCTGCGGCTTCGAACTCTGTTACATTGGGGTTTGCAAATCCAGCAGGCGTAGATTGCATTTATTTGCAGGTAAAACGACCGAACCAATATGATAGTAAGCAAAAAACAAAAATTAATATACCAAAAGCAGGAATTACGAGCTATGGTTCGCAAAATACGGATTTGCCAGACTTATCTATAAAAGCTATTGATAAAACAGGAAATGACTTGTTAGAGATTTCTGGTGCCCAATCAAATACTAAGTTTGAAGTTTATTCTGATGAAAACAAAACAAATAAAATTACATCAGCTACGATTAACACAAGTGGCAGTATATCGATTAAGAATATTATGAATTATGAAGCTTTATATGTTACTGTGCGTGTTCCCGATAAATATGAATGTGCTCCAATTCGTATTGTTCCGGTTCCTGCACCAAAATCAAAGATAGCATATAAAAAAATATATGTAAACAATTATATTGCCGATGTGGGGGATTCGCTTTGTTTTGAAGAATTGCAGTATGCAGAGCAGGAGGATAATAAGAGCAACCTTACTTTGAAAATATATGCAGATCAAGATAAGTCGACGGTTCTTTATAGTGGAACAGTGTCTTATTCAAAATTGCAAGGAGAAAACTACAGTGTAAGTTTGAGTAATAAGTTGGGACTGGAACCAGGAACTTTGTATGTGTCAGTAAAATATCCTACAAAAAGAGAGTCAGACTTGATTCCTGTTTCATATGAAGGGGAAAAAACCAGTCCAAAGTTAGGAGAAAGTCAAGTTGTCATTGATAACGATTTGATATGGGAAGATCTATCAAAATGTAAAGTAAAAGTGCGAGTACCTAAAAAGGCAGCTGATGATGTTGTGAAAGTGTACCTGAATGCTGAGACTACGGATGTGAAGGCAAATGATAATGAAGAGTTTGAATTATCAGTGAGCACAGAAAGTGTTTTTGTGACAATACAGAATAAAGGTTGCTATGAAAGTGAACGAACAGAGGTGAAACTGCCGACAGCGAGAAGTTGTACAACTCTTAATGGGAAGGTGGAAATTGAGAATAATGCTGGTATTTACTCGGATTGGATTAGCTACACTGAAGACAAGGCTATACCGGAGGGGACAGTTTTTTCTGTGTATCAGTATCAAACAACAGAGGATAATACAAAAGAATGTGTGAAGATTGGCAGTACAATTATAGAAAACAATCGGGCAAGAATAGAGTTTCCTAATAATAGGGTGTTGGGGGAAGGAAAAGGTACTTTATATACTACATTAAAATACCCGGGTTACGCTGAAAGCCTGTTTGCTGGAACAAGTTATGAAGAAGAATCAATTTTTATGAGAGTAGGAGTTATTGAAGAAGATGCAAATACTGTTGGAAAACTAACAATCTTAAATACGCAAAAGGGTGATGTTATTTGCGTTTATGATAGTGAAGAGAAAAATAGTATATTAGCACAAGTGGTATCAGATGGTGACAGTACAGAAATTTATGTACCATCGGTTGAAGTTGGGGATACTATATATATTACAAACAAAGCAATAGACCGTGAGGAAAGTGGGACGTTAGCATATACTATTGGTAATATGACAGAACTTGGTGAAATTGCTATGGATAAAGATTTCGTCAATACAACATATGGTTTGAAGGCTGATTTCTCGACATGTTCTCAGATTCTGATAGGGCTTGTTAGAGTTTCGGGTCGTAGTGCAATTCGCTTTGATGTATTTGATGAGAATGGAAAGAAAATCAATGAGAAACTTATAGGATGGCGTGATGAAAATAGTCGTGTAAATTATAAAAGGTGGATAACAATTGATAACCCTCAAGAGGATTCAAAGGTACACCTATATAATATTAGAGTGAACCAAGTTAAGTATGAAAATGACACTTCGTATAGATTGGTAACTGGTAATGCTCAAAATTCACGGGAATTATTAAGTGGAATAAAGAATTCTGTTGACGTAGAACCGTACAAAGATTTTTACTCAGAAAGTATGAAAAAAGGTGGTAACCTTATTTTGGGTGAGTACATACCAGGAGAGATTGGTAAGGGATATTTTTATCATTTTAAATATGAGGGTGAGACAATTACTCTATGTACTAGAAAAGCTAATTTGAGATTTTGTATCTACGATGAGAATAAGGAGATACAATATGATTCAAATTATGATGGATATGCCCATAGAATAGAATGGATGGGGGGCTTTTCGTGTGTTCAAAAGGCGAAAGGCAGTTTAAAGAAAAAATTGGAAATAGGAAAAGATTATTTTGTGGAGGTATATTCTGTAGGTTCAATAGATGATTTTGAAGAGGACTATTATTCATATCATTTGGCTATAGGAGATCCGATATTAAATTCACGTATAGATACTTTTTATGCAGGAAGAACATTATCTATACCAGAAAAAGGTTTCTCGAATGTATTGGCTTTCAATTTACAAGGTGGAAGTGTTCCGGATACGGCACTTGTTAAACGGATAACTCCTAAGGATAATAGTGGAAAGCGCCCACATGAACTAGTCGCTATAACAAAATTCCGTGTCCGCAATTCTACGGAGAGTTATAATGTTTGGCATACCTGTACCGGATTCTATAACTCATGTGAGTTTACAATGAGGGTAAATAGTCCAGTCAGTACGCATCTTAGAGGGCGTTGGGAAATTGAAGCATACTCTGAAGATGCAATTACAATTACACCGGGATTTAAAGTTGAATTTTACTATGAAATTGGTGACTAATATATGTAAGGTCATGGAATTTGTTGAAAAGGAGGATACAACAATGGAAAAAAGCATGGGGATTTCTATACCATCAGTAAATAATTCAATTGTTAGTTATGAACAGTCGCAATTTACAAATGTAAATAATAAAGGAGGGAAAACTGTAGATTCTTCAAAGGATACAGGAAAGCACTGGTGGCAATGCAGTGAAAAAGAAAGTAAGTTGTTGCAATGTCGTGTCAAAGATAGTGTTCAGCGCAAAGAGTATCTTACTGCCTTTTATCAGGGAAAGATTTCTGATGTTGAATTGGACACGGCAATATCAAATACAATACGTAATGCATATGAAGAAGCTGTTTCTGGCGGCTGGCTGGATAAAGATAACGAGAAAGAATTTTTAAATAAAATGTATTGTGATTTAACAATACAAACGGTGCAGGCAGCCGTGTCTAGTAACATTGATGAAGGTAGAGCGCTTAATCAGCAAAATGCAGTAAATGCGCAGGATAGTAAGTTTGTGTATTATAATGCAAAATTTTATCATTCCTGTGAGAAGGTAAAGGAGGTTCTCAGAGATTGTTTAGATAGGTTTTCAGAGGAACTGGGAATTGAGAATCTTGACAAAGAAAAGTATTTATCCGAACACGTGAAAAATGGTGATGATTTTAATGCAGTTTGGAGTGGAAGTTATGAAAGTTGGAATGGGCATTACAATCATTGTGAGATGATAAATACAGAAGCTGTACCTCCAGAGGAATTTTCCTTTTATTATCAAGTGGAGTATTCTAATATCCATAAAAATTTTAAAGAGTACGATTATGAAGAACGACACTATCTGCTCGTTAATGGAGAGACTTCTGTTGTTAAAGAAGAATTCAGAATGACAGATGATACGATGTTGAATCGAAAACCTTTTAATAATCTTTTGGATTATGTAAAAAGTAAATATTTAGAACAGGATCATTTGTGGAAAGAACTGCATTATTTGAATAATTTTAAAATATATTCTTTGCTAAATTTTGTTTAAATGAAACTGTTGCTAGAGGATTACGAGTACGAAAAGGCACAGTTTGATGCCGTTATGGAGACGATAGAAAAGTTGTGCAGGAAGGGAAGATACCTGAAAGAGAGCAGATGCTTGCCATCAAAGGTATAGGAGTGATCACGGTGGCTGAATTTCTGGCTGAAGTGGGCGATGTAAGGCGTTTCGAATCACCCAGACAATACAAAAGCTGGAAGGAACAGAAGAATTTCATAAACATAGAGAGCCAAGTCAGATTTATTTCCATCAGAGCAGAGACTCAGCGTAGGAGTTGACGCCTCTTTATGGATAAGCAGAACGAAGGGATTAAGGATCCTGAAGTAAAGGAGACGCCTTATGACATGGGAGGTTAGGCTACTGTAAGGAGTTGGGGAAAGAAAGGCCGAACATAACAGAATAAGACGACGTCTTGATGATGTTGCAGGACAAAATGGAAGTTTAGTCATGTATAACATGAAATAGGCAGGGACTCTTGGCTCATTTATTTGAGCCTTGAGTCTTTTGTTGTTTTTGGAGAGAAAGATGATAGTTATCGTTTGTTTGGATAATAAAAAGGCATGATGTTTAATCATAGGTGGCAGAGCAGAGATCAGGCAGTGACAGACAGAATTCAGAAAATCTGTGCAGGTAAGAACTGTGGATGAACGCATACTCGGATAAGTTATATGGAAGTCCGGAGAAAATAGAAATGGTAATTAGTGTAGAGTTTCTTTCACTGGCAGAGATTGTAGAGTTTTGCTTGATAGAATCGGAGGGGTTAGCACTCATTGTTGAAAAGATTGAATAAATTATTGTTTTTTGGTGGAATCGGACGTCTCCAGCAGATGTTTATCTAAGGTTGGATTTGTCCCCAGTGGAAAAGAAGGGAATGGAATGAGTTTCCGGGTACTTCCCATGGAAAAATAACGGAAGGAAAAGAGGTAGAGGAGAGATACTATGGATATGATGGAATGGTTTAATGTGATAGCAGGCATTTCTTCTATAATTAGCCTGCTGATTTCAATTTTTGTCGCATCGAAGGTTGTTAAATTATCTAATTCTAACAACAATAATGCTGGAGTAATACAGACAGGGGATGGAGTGCAGAAAGTCGCAGAAGGGAACTCTGTTATTGCAGATGAGGGGGCGACATATTACGATTACAGAGAAGCGACCATTTTGGGAGAGATTGATGAACCACCCGTATTAACAGAAAGCAGATATCCTGTTTTAGCGGATGAGAGTTATAGATATAGTGAAAATGTGGCAGAAAGGTTATGTAAAATGATTACTCCCGGTAATGCAAATAACTATTGTTTTATAGTAGATTTTAGCAATATTATTTCAAAGCCGAAGAGGAACCGGTGGATTGGTTATACGATTCAATCTTTGCCGATGGGTGACTGGCGTACTTTTGTCAATGAGAATTATGCATTAGAATTTCAGTATATGACAGATTGGAATATACAATGTATCAACTTGGAAATAACAAATACACGTATAGGGAAAAAACTATGTAGAAGAAAACTGCAGTTATCCGCAGAGGAACAAAAATTTTCTCTTCCACTGGGGAAATACATAAAATCTGTGGAGGACTGGAAAGCGGTAAATGAAATTTGTTTTGTGTTTTTTCCGGAAGAATGTGTGGGGCAAAAGGGAAGTGTATTTATAACGGATGTAGTGCTGATAAAAGAGTAAAGGAGTGAAAACATATGAATACTCTTGAGTTGATGGCGTCAGAAGAAAATCTGATACGGGCTTTAAACGAAGATATTTTGCCTAGCAATAAGAATTTAGTAATTACTAATGGCATAGGAAAGTGCAGGCACTGTTGCCATTGATGGACGCTGAGAAATCGTCTTATAGTTTTCATAGATGAATGGGATCGGTGTAAGCCAAGTTATGCAGTACACTTATTGAAGCAGATTAAGCATTATTTATGTGATGACATAGTCGACAATTGTTATGGAATACAGCAATTCTTATTAAAGTAAAGTTAAGTAACGTCCAATAAATTTAATGTTGGAGTAAACAGTAAAGGTTCGAGAGGAACGTGTTGTCAGAAACATGATTCCTCTTTTCTTTTACATATGGGAAGATTGAATTCTGAGCAAAAAGGGGGAAGATTAGATATGGGAAAAACAACTAGCAAGAAGATGATTCCGTTATTGATACTCAGAATCTTATGGAAGCACGCAGATAAAGAGCACATGGTTACTATGGATTTTATCTGCAATCGATTGGAAGAGGATTTTGAAGCGGAAAGAAGAATGACAAGATTGGGATTACAAAAACTGGTTTCATCGAATATTCGCCAGCTGAACTTGTTTTTTCAAGAAACACAATGGAAACCGGATGGACAAAAGGAATTGCAAATATGTGAAAGAACGGTTGCAAACCCAAATCAATCGGGCGGTTACATAAAAACCTATTATCTGAATGGCCGATTGTTTACCGATACAGAAATCCGCATGCTACATGATAGCATTTTATTTTCTCAGGGGATAGATAATAGTTGTGCTAAAAGGCTGCTTGAAAAGTTGAAACGATGTGCCAGCAAATATTTTGGCAGCTGGTTTGAATTTGTGAAGTACCGTGAAATGATAAAGAGAACAAAAAATGCATATATCTATAATTACTTAGTTGAAATCGGGAAAGCGATTAAAAGATCAAGAAAAGTGTCATTCCGGTATCGAAAAAATGGGAGACTGACAGATAAAGTGTTTAAAGTATCCCCGTATTTTTTGATCATTAGCGGAGGCTGGTATTACTTGATCTGCAATACAGATGGAAGGGATGCGCTGTCGCATTATCGAATCGACCGGATGGAGCAAGTGGAAATGAACTTTGAGTGTGGACGAGATTTTTATTCTGTAGAAAGTGTTGACGAGTTTTTTGAAATCTCAAAGTATTTGGAAGAACATCCACGTATGTCATATGAAAAGCCAGTCAGTGCTACGCTTTTGGTTGAAGAAACACTGGTGGAAGCGGTGGAACTGGAATTTCGAATCACATCAAAAATGAAAGCGCAGGACAATGTTTTTCGGATGAGGATTGTTTCAACGAAAACCGCCATCTGTAACTGGGTTATAAATCTTACAGAATACATTAGAATTGAGACGACATCCGATCCTTCCATTATTGAACTTTTGTGTTATCGGGCGAGATGCATTATAGAACTATATCAAAAAGCACAAAAATAACAGGATTAGTCGAAAATTCCAAAAAAGTGGAAATTTCAAAGTGTATTATGTGATTGGTTGTAAAAAGAATATCACGGATTACCGTGGTACTTACCACGGAACAAATAGTCTACCATACAATAAAAGGGCAGTGTATACTTTACTTGTGGTCACAGGAAGGATGTGGATGCTTGAAAGATGTATAAGAGCATAGTCCGAGAAAAACTAATTCAATATTTAGAAGCAACAAAAATGTCAAAGTACAGATTTTCGCAAAAGAGCGGAATGTCGCAAAGTACGTTGTATGACATACTCAGAAAAGAAGATTATGATATTCGGGAAAGTAATATTGTTAAGGTAAGTCATGGAATGAGCATTGAACCTTTTGAATTGTTTCAAACGAATGAACAGATTCTGGTACTGCAGAAAATGCAGGAGATTGAACTGATCCAAGAATCAAGATTGCTTCCGGTGGAATATCAGGAGATATTGTTTGAGTTTTTGCAGAGTTTAAGAACGATTGCAGAAAAGAAGATTTAAAAAGTATGTTTCACTTAGTACATAAAATATTGTATATGAAGAAATTTGATTGACAAAATCGAAATTTCTTCATAATATAATAGATAGAAAGCACTGGACATCCACACAAAGGATGTAAAGATTTGTGGCTATGTTATAATTTCGGTTATAACAAACTGCGTGGCACAGTATCCTGGAGGAAAATGCCATATCCAATATGAGGATTAGGTCATATGCGATTGGCTTGAGGGTAACAGCTTAAGCAAACTGCCAGTGGTGATTCTAAGGGAAGCGAGAGCTTCCCTTTTTTTGTGGCGTAGTGAAGGAAAGAGAGAATAAAGATGGGAAAATCAAAATTGCTAAAGAAAATACATAGTGCAGCGATTAATTATCAAAAACATTTAGCAGGAAGAACTTTTCTTTATGTATATGGGGACAGATATGTTGAAATCGTCTTTAAGAGTTCTTCATTCTTACATTTAACCGGAGTAAAGACTAATTTAAAAGCAAAAGCTTTTTTCCTTCATGCAAAGAAGAAAAAAGGATTAAGACCAAGTGAAGTGATGTTTGATAAGACGCATCCGTATGATCTGGCGGAAAGGAAAATCAATCATTTGGAGAATTTGTATAAGGTTACATGCACCAATGTAATGATTGCGACAGAAATAGTGACGATAACTGCTATATACAAAATAGGAGTAACTAATTTTCAATTTGTTCTTTTATGCGGACCGAATCGGGACAAGACAGGAACTTTGATTGATGATTGTCTGGTTCCCTATTCGTTCCGAGTAGAGGATATCAGTACTAGCAGATTTGAAGAACTATATGAGGTAAAATACATTTTTTCAAAGCAGACAAACGAAAAAAGTTATTCTACAGTAACATATAAATCAGAAGATTCAATAACGGATCTGCCAGACAACATTAGAGAAAAAGTAAAAAATATTTAGAAAAATGTCAAGGTGGCTTATAGGCCGCCTTGTTCGTGCTTTCGGAAGTTTTCATATTTTCTTGCGATAAACCGTGGTAAATGCTGCGGAATAAATAGTCTAGTCAAAAAAAAAGTCCCTTTTTATACTAAGAGTGTGTCTACAATAAGGACACATTAACTGAATATGATGATTTCATCGGACATAAGGAACAGTTACGCATTGCGCCGTGCCGCAGATGCGCCAGGATCGGTAAGGCTGAATTGATGGAGAGGAAATATAAATCCGATCAATCTGCCTGATGTGAGATGCCGGGAGCGATAACATCCATGCAAAAGAGGAATTGTGGTGATTCCGTGGTTGCGACTGTTCTATGATAATGATACTCCCTTTATGGTCTATAAGAGATGGTGCGAGTCCAGAGTGTGCTGCTGACCACAGTGACCGATGATTTCAACTGGAGATTATATGGAGTATCTGCTAATAGCAGGTAATAAGTTATGTTGTTGTTTGCTATTAGCAGATATAGAAAAGGAATGATATGCGAATGAATGTGAACAAAATCATAAGATATAGTATGCAGTTGGCAATGCTCAAGCAACTAAAGTCAAAGAATATGATTACGGAGGAAGAGTATGAAAAGATACTGCGTACAATAAGAAAAGATTATCAGGTTATATCTGATATTTCACCTTGACAGAATAAATGTACTATTGTATTATTGCTATATACACTACGAATGGAACACAAAAAACGAGGTGAGACATTGAAAGTCGAAGTGATAAAGGCACAAGAGAATAATAAGAATTTAGCAAATCCGCGAAAAATAGAGCGTATGCGTGTGGCAGCCTATTGTCGTGTCAGTACGGATGATGAGGATCAGATAAAGAGTTATGACTCTATGGTTCGGTATTATACGGACATGATTAAGAATAATAAGGATTGGGTATATGCTGGAGTGTATGCGGATAAAGCGATGACAGGAACTAAGGATAATCGAGAGCAGTTTCAGAAACTCATTCAAGATTGCAAAGATGGAAAGATTGACATGGTACTTGCCAAAAGCTTGCCACGATTTGCTCGTAACACATTAGATACATTAAAATATGTGCGTATGCTGAGGGAGCGAAACATAGCTGTATATTTTGAGGTAGAGAAAATCAACACCTTGAAAGATGGCGAGTTTTTAATGACGATTTTGAGTTCTGTTGCACAGCAGGAAGTGGAGAATACTTCCGCATATGTGAAAAAGGGCTTGAAAATGAAAATGCAGAGAGGGGAGTTGGTTGGCTTCCAGGGATGCATTGGATATGATTACGATTTGGTGACTAAGACATTATCCATAAATGAAGAGGGGGCAGAAACTGTTAGATATATATTTGACAGATATGTTGCCGGAGCTGGAAGCACTATGATAGCGAAGGAGTTGAATCAACAGGGGAGCCATACGATACGTGGTAATCCATGGTGCAGCTCTAGTGTTATGGGAGTGGTGAATAATGAAAAATATATGGGAGATATTCTTCTTGGTAAAAGTTTTACCGTAGATCCAATTTCCAAAAGAAGATTGGAAAATCGAGGGGAAGAGGATAGATTCTATATAAAAGATCACCATATTCCAATTATTTCAAGAGAGACTTTTGAAAAAGCACAGGAAATTCGTGCAAGGAGAACCAGTGGTAGAAAAAAAGAAGTAGTTGTGGGAAAACGAGAAAAATTTAGTAGACAATATGCCTTTAGCTGCATGTTGAAATGTGGTTTTTGTGATACTACATTATGCAGGCGGGCATGGCATAGTGGATCAAAGTATAAGAAATATATATGGCAATGTGATAATTTTGTTAGGAATGGAAAGCAATATTGTCCGAAGTGTAAAGGTATGCCGGAGGAAGTTATTGAAAAGGCATTTGTGGAATCATACCGCATGATATGCACGGATCACAAGGATGTATTGGAGGAATTTCTACGAAGAGTTGAGAAAACTTTGAAGGAAGATGATTCACAAGAAATGATGCATCGTCTGGAAAAGAAGATAAATAATATAACAAATAAGCGTAAGAATTTGCTGGATAAATATTTGAGTGGTATGATTGCACAGGATATTTACGAAGAGGCAGAGATTTCTTATGAAAAAGAGTTAACCCAAAATCGGGCAAAGCTAAATTATTATGAGAAACAGTCTGAAGAAGAATGTAACCTTCGAAGACGATTAAATGAATTTAGAAAATCTCTCAAAAACAATGGTGTTTTAGAGGAGTTTGATCGAGCTGTTTTTGAAAGTGTTATTGAAAAGGTTATTATAGGTGGTTATGATAAAGATGGAAATGCTGTTCCCTATAAAATAACTTTTATATACAAAACAGGTTTCAAGGATGGATTTGACAATGCAAAAAAGCAGTTTGGAAAGCGAAAGACGGCTAAAAATGCCATGGAGAAACTTGGTACATCCGTCGATAAAATGTGTTCCAATGTTAGTGACAAGCTGGAGGCAGTGTATTCCGAAAGTAGTCTCAACAGGGATAGAAACCGTGGTTCTCTTGTCTAAAATAAAAAAGTGATTGATTGGAGTGGAAGTCATTCTTTTATTTAACATATAGGAATCGAATTTCGGAAACACTGTTTACGATTTTTGAAGAGGAGCATCCGTTCATAGTGACATGGTCCCATTATCTGCAACTGATGAGAATTCGGATAAGAGAGTAGTATGTGTGCACTTGACACAAGCGCACACATACTACTCTTTTTAATATCTTTATATATTTTATATAATTCCACTAGAAAAAATAAAAAAACATTGAAATAGTTATCTAATAGTGATATAATTATGACGAAATATTACATAAAGAAAGAAAATAAACTATATGAAAAAAGTAATCGTTATAGGGGCGGGCCCGGCAGGACTTACGGCGGCGTATGAGATACTAAACCGGACGGATTCCTGCCAGGTGCTTGTATTAGAGGAAAAAAATCAAATTGGTGGATTAGCAAAAACGGTAGACTTCCAAGATTATCGAATGGACTTGGGAGGACATCGTTTTCTTATGGTGAATGAAAAAGTTTTGGATTGGTGGAACCAATTTTTGCCTTCAAGAGGAGTAAACTATATCAAGCGTATGTTTCAGAGAAAACAAAAACTAAAACTGTATTATAAGGGGAATTATGTTAGTCATCCGATTTTGTTTGACCGAAAATTCATAAATCAGGTTGGCAGCTTTCATACTTTAAAATGTATATGTGGCTTAATAAAAAGTAAAATAATGAAGAGGAAAGAACATACATTAGAAGACTACTACATAAATCGGTTTGGACAAACTATTTATCAAACCTTTCTGCAGGATTATATGGAAAAATGCTGGGGAGAGTCTCTAAGAAATCTTTCCTGTGAGCAGGGAACAATGCATGGGGAAAATCGAGTTCAGACAGAATATTTTCTCTATCCCAAATTGGGAGCCGGTCAAATGTGGCAGGAGGTTGCAGAGAAGATAAAAAAAAGAGGTGGAATTATTGAATTGGGAGCAATGGTAGACTCACTTGTTTTAGATAATAATATGCTGAAAAAAATCAGTTATATAAAATCAAACGGAAAAAGAGTATTTGAGGAGGCGGATGTTGTCATTTCAACTATGCCGTTAAGTTCATTGTTTGCCAATATGACGGGAAGTGTTCCGATCTCTTTGCGGATGATTGCTAACGGATTAAAATACCGAGACTGTGTGATTATGGGACTGTGTATTAAGTGGCCGGAATTGTCGAATGGGGCATTTTCCATGGAAAACTTTCCGGAGCGTATGATTTATGTGCAGGATCCGAAAATTAAACTTGCCAGAATTCAGGTCTATAACAACTGGTCGCCGTATCTTGTGAAAAAGAAAAATGAGTTATGGCTGGGGCTTGAATTTTTCTGCAAAGAAGGAGACGACTTCTGGAATTTATCGGAGGATGAGTGTGCGAAAATTGCTGTGTCCGAGTTGAAAAAAATTGGATTTATTGAATCGGGCAGAGAAGTAGTCTGCTATCATAGAGAGTATGTTCCAAAAGCTTATCCGGCGTATGCCGGCAGCTACGAAAAGAAGGGAGAATTACTTTCTTTTGTTGATGGAATAAAAAATTTATATACGATTGGCAGAAACGGTTCTCATTATTGCTACAAAATGGATGAGACCGTTCTTAATGCGATGCAGGCGGTAGATAAAATCTTTGCCGAACATCAGAAATAATGATAGCGCGAGCGCATTTTAATGATGCAGATGGCGGTAACGATTAAGGTGAGAAGCTCTGCTAAAAGAACCGATGACCAGATACCGTCAATCGCAAAGAAAATGGGCAGAATCAGGACAGCGCTGATTTGGAATACAAGTGTTCGCAAAAAAGAAATCAGTGCTGATAAAAGCCCATTATTTAAGGCCGTGAAAAATGAGGAGCCGTAAATATTAAGTCCACACACAAGAAATGTTGTGCAGTAAATTTGAAAGCCATGTCTGGTTAATTCAAATAAATCCGCATCATATCCAACAAAAATGCGGGCAAGAGGTGTCGCAATCAACTGGGCGAGTATAAACATGAAAATGCCACAGATACCGGTAAAGCGCAGACTTTTATTCAATAAATTCTTTAATTCTTTGTGATTTTGTGCGCCATAGTGGTAACTGACAATAGGGGCACTGCCGATGGAATATCCAAAATAAATCGCAACAAAAATAAAATTGACATACATAATCGTTCCGTAAGCAGCTATGCCGTTTTCGCCGACAAAGCGCATAAGCTGGAAATTGAATAAGGTGTTTACGATAGAACTGGATAAGTTTGTCATCAATTCCGAGGAGCCATTTGTACAAGTCTTTTTCAAGATAAAAGGATACCATTTGGTTTTTCCTAAACGAAACGGACTTGAATTTTTGGCAGCAAAATAAATTAATGGTACAAAGCCGCCGATACATTCGCCACAGACGGTTGCAATGGCGGCACCGACAAGCCCCATGCCAAACACGGCGATAAACAGATAGTCCAGCACCATGTTCGTAACACCGGCAAGAACAACAACGAGTAAACCAAGTTTTGGTTTTTCCGCCGTGACAAAAAAGCACTGAAATACATTTTGCAGCATAAACGGTGTTAACGATAAAAACGTAATGCGCCCATATAGAGTACAATAGTCTAAAAGATCTCCGGAGGCGCCAAGTGCGATGCTGACCGGTCTTGCAAGTAAAATTCCAAGGATACTTAAAATGATGCCGCCAAAAATCGTCAGATAAATAAGCATGGAAAAATACCGGTTGGCTTCTTTTTCTCTGCCTTCACCAAGAGTTTTTGCTACGATGGCACTGCCGCCGGTTCCGACCATGAAACCAAGGGCGGAGAGTGCCATAATAAACGGCATAATGAGGTTGATTGCGGCAAACGCTGTCTTTCCGGCATAATTGGACACAAAAAGACCATCCACTACGCCATAGATGGATGTGAAAATCATCATGACGATGGAAGGAAAGACAAAACGTAATAATTTATGGTAGGTAAAATGTTCGGATAACTGAATTTTCATACTAAACTCCTTATATAAATCGTATTGCCTACTGTAACATACAAATCGGTCTTTTGTCAAACATTGGTATTGATTTCTTTGCACAAATGGGGAAAGCTGTGCTATAATACTGATTTGGAAGAAAAATCAGAAAAAATACATTGGAAATGGAGCAAATCATGAAACAGCATCGAAAGATGTTCCAGTATGTGGAAGAAATGCTTTACAGCTATGACCGCAGAAAGGGCGATAAGAGTAAGAACAAAATTGAATATGACCGATACGCCCATACACTGCGGGTTTATCAGTGGATGCTCCGCATTACGAGAGAGTTAAAGGATGACAGTTTAGATGTTGAATCCTTAAAGATTGCAACAATTTTCCATGATGTAGGATATGCCGTGCAGGGAGATGAAGGACACGCCAAAGAAAGTGCCGCTATTTGCAGAGATTATTTGGAACGGCGTCCGTATACGCCCGAGCAGATTGATTTTATCTGCTATTTGATTTTAGAACACCCAAATAAGCGGCTTTTGCATGAGAAAACAACGCCACTGGAGTTGGTTGTTCTGATGGAAGCGGATATGTTAGATGATACCGGGGCAATGGGAATTGTACTCGATTCGTGGATTACATCCAAAGAAGAAAATCCATCGTTTAATGAGGTTTGCAGGCATTTTGAAAAATATACCTACCGTCATATGAAACAGATGGATTTTGTGACAGCACCCGGCAAGCGTTTCTGGCATGAAAAGAGAACGCTTGTGTATGAATTTTTGAGGCAGTACCGCAGGGATTTAGGTTTGATGGATTAGTCAAGCGGCTCGTTACTTTTGAGTGTCGTGTGAAAGCGCTTGTGAAGTGGTTTTCCCTGCGTCACACTTTTGTGAAAATCCAAAATCAATTCATTTGCCAAAGAAATCGATTTTTTATAGTGTTTTAAGAGGACGGCGTTGGTGTGTTTTGCGTAGGATTTGGCACAGAGTGTCATCATGTGTCCCTCAAGCTGTTTGTAGTGGAATGTGATTTTCATAAGCAGACGAATCACAAACCGTTTCAAAGAGCAGCCACAGGTTAGAAGCTTCTTATAAAAACGCATGCCCGAAAGAGCTCGTTTGATTTTATGTTTTGATAGAGCAAATGGGCGGTATACTTCGTAAATGGCATGGATAGTGGCTTTATCGTTTGGTATCATGTGCCAGATAGGATAAGAGATGGCATTGTAACCATCTTTTTTCAGCAGAAACCGGTCAAACTCATTTTCCATTACCAGATGATTTTTTCCGGCTTCCGTAGATTTTGGAATGATATAGGTATGACATTCACTGTCTAGCACAAAATGACAGATATAGCCGAGCAAATAGGCATAGGCGGCAGAGTCTGTACCAAGTTTTCGGATGATGGGCAGTTCGTAAGCAAGAAAGGCATCGAACGCATGACTGTGCTGGTGATAGCCTAATTGGTTGGTTTTACATTTTAATAAGGGATGATAAAAAAATAAAAAATCCGGTCCCTGCAATCCGATACGGAAAGCGGCAGGGTGTCGGCGAATGGTATTTTTAAGTGGTTTGGGAAGCATTTTTTGTACTTCTTTGCCAAAGGAATTATGGGCATAAATACAAGGCATATTAAAAATCTCCTTTCCATGTATGAAATTAGCATTACAAATTTCACTTATAAGTATACCAGACAGGAGGAAAATATGTGCGAAAAAATGATAAAAAATGAAAAAAATGGTGTGGTATATTTGACGTTCCCTCTTTTTGAGAAGGCAGGAATCAAACACGGTTTTTCTACGAAATTAGGCGGTGTCAGTGTGGGAGACTGTGCGACTATGAATTTAAGTTTTACAAGAGGCGATGATGAGAAAGCCGTGCTTGAAAACCATAGAAGATTTGCAAAAGCCGTCGGTTATCCGGTGGAAAATGTGGTGCTTAGTAATCAGGTACACGAGACAAAAATTTTACGCGTTGGTGAAAAAGACTGTGGCAAAGGTGTTGTCAGAGAATCGGATATCATTGGCATCGACGGATTGATTACGAATGATAAAAAAGTAGTTTTGATGACTTTTTTTGCGGACTGTGTGCCGTTGTTTTTCTATGACCCGGTAAAAAAAGCAATTGGGGCAAGTCATTCCGGCTGGCGGGGAAGTGTAAAGCGAATCGGAGAAAAAACGGTGCGCCGCATGGAAGAGGAATTTGGCTCCAATCCCAAAGATATCCTTGCGGTAATCGGACCATCGATTTGCAAAGACTGCTACGAAGTGAGCGAAGATGTTGCGGCTGCTTTTCAGAAAGAATTTAAAGAGGAGCAGTGGCAGGAGATTTTAGAAGAGAAACCGGCACATAAATATCAGCTCGATTTATGGCGGGTAAATGAAATTATATTAGAAGAAGCCGGTATCCCGAAAGAACAGATTGAGGTGAGTGGCGTATGCACCTGCTGTCATTTCGACTGGCTGTTTTCCCACCGTGCAACCGGTGGCAGACGGGGAAATTTAGCAGGCGTCATAACTTTAATGGAAGGAGAATGAGACCTTGAACCGCAGAAATTATCAGAAAGAACTGGATGAATTATTGGCATCGTTTTCAGAAAAAAAACGATTATTTCTTCATTGTTGCTGTGCACCATGTAGCAGTTATGTATTAGAATACCTGCATGATTTTTTTGATATTACGGTATTTTTTTATAATCCGAATATTTCGGAAGCGTGTGAGTATCAAAAAAGAAAAGAGGAGTTAAAGCGTTTTTTACAGACAGCTCCTTTTGGAAAAGAAATTCATATGCACGATGCCGATTATGAACCGGAACTTTTTGAAAAAATGGCAAAAGGGCATGAAAATGATCCGGAGCGGGGGCCAAGATGCGCAAAGTGTTTCAGACTTCGGTTGGAGGAAACCGCAAAATACGCAAAAGAGGGTACGTATGATTATTTTTGTACGACACTTTCCATCAGCCCTCATAAAAATGCGGATTTATTAATGCAAATTGGAGAAGAACTTTCTGAAAATTACGGCGTTCCCTATCTGCCATCGGATTTTAAGAAGAAAAATGGGTATAAAAGAAGTATTGAACTGTCAAGAGAATACGATTTGTACCGGCAGGATTTTTGTGGCTGTCGTTTTTCAAAAAAGGCAAAGGAGGACATGCGATGCGAGTGAAACAATGGATTTCTCTTTTTTTGTGTGTCATCATTCTTCTTCCCGGATGTGCAGCTTCTGAGGAAAAGAAGACAGAGCGTGAAATTTTTGCCATGGACACGATTATGAATCTGACTTTTTACGGAGAAAACGGAGAACAGGCGATGACAGCGGCTGTTTCCGAAATTCAGCAGTTAGAGAAAACTTTATCCGTTACCAAAGCAGACAGTGAGATTTCAAAGATTAATGCTACAGGTGGGAAAAAAGTCACAGTTTCGAAGGAAACATATGACTTACTTTCTGCTTGTATTCAATATGGAAATGATACGGATGGGTTGTTTGATATTTCAATTTACCCGCTTGTGAAGTTATGGGGATTTACGACAGAGAAATATCATGTGCCGGACAAAGCCGAAAGAGATGCTGTTATAAAAAAGATTGATTATAAAAAGATAGAACTTCTTTCGGATTACCAGGTGCGGATTCCATCCGGCATGGCAATTGATTTGGGAGCGGCGGCAAAAGGCTATCTGTCCCAGAAAATTATTGATCTTTGCAAAGAGAAAAAAGTTATTTCCTGTATTCTTTCCTTAGGTGGAAATGTGCAGACAATCGGCATGAAACCGGATGACACGGAATACACGGTAGGAATTACGGACCCATCCGATGGAAGCAGTATTTATGGCACAGTAAAGGTAAAGGATAAGGCGGTTATTACCAGTGGGATTTATCAGAGAAATTTCAAAAAAGACGGAAAACTGTATCATCATATCATGGATAAAAGAACCGGTATGCCGGCAGATAATAATCTGGCATCGGTTACGGTAATTGCGGAAAATGGGGCGATGGCGGATGCGTATGCGACCGCACTTTCAGTTATGGGAGAAGAAAAGGCAATTGCTTTTCAAAAAAAACACCCGCAGATTCAGATTATTTTGATACGTAAAGACGGTACCTTTTACCAATCTGAAAAAGCGGGAATGATAAAATCCTAGATAAAGTGGTAAATAATAGCAGCAACAATAATTCCGATGATACTGCCAATGGTGAATTTGATTGTCAGTCCGAAAGTCAGAACCAATACGCCTAAGTTTAAGGTAAGTGGTTTTGCTAATCCAAAACTTTTTCCAAAATTCAGCCACGACAGGCCGGCAACTCCGCTTGTCAGCTGGCTGATAAAGCTGCCAAGAACAACACCTGCTAAAATCAGTAAAAAGAGTGCCCAACCGTTTTTTCCTGCTCCTCTTGCCATGATGCACCTCCTTATGTATTCGAAATCTATCTTTTAGCATACACTATTTTTTAGAAATCTGCAAAAACTTTTTACGAAAAAAAGGAAATAATATCCTTATGTTGTAATTCTTTTAGTGTAGTTGTTTTTTGCTTAATCCCGAAAGGCAGGAAAGAGTGGATATGACAATACGTGAAAATTTAGAAAAAAGAGAACATGACATACTAAGTCCTTATGCGGCATTTAGTGATGAGTCTAAGGGGCGCGATACATACGAAGAGCAATGTGACCTGCGTCCGGTTTATCAAAGAGACCGTGACCGGATTCTTCATTCCAAATCGTTTCGGCGGTTAAAGGGGAAAACGCAGGTGTTTCTTGCACCGGAAGGAGACCATTACCGCACACGAATGACGCATACTTTAGAAGTGTCGCAGAATGCGAGAACGGTTGCAAAAGCACTTCGTCTGAATGAAGATTTGACGGAGGCAATCGCACTTGGACATGATTTGGGACACACACCGTTTGGACATGCCGGTGAGCGGATTCTGAATGAAATATATTCCGAGGGATTTCGTCATCAGGAGCAGAGTGTCCGCGTGGTGGAGTGCCTTGAAAAGGATGGCGAGGGATTAAATCTTACGGTTGAAGTAAGGGATGGCATCCGGAATCATTCGACTTCCGGAAATCCATCGACACTGGAAGGAAAAATTGTGAGACTCTGTGATAAGATTGCGTATGTCAACTCAGACATTGACGATGCAATCCGGGGAAAGGTCATCAAAGAAGAGGATATTCCCCGTGAATATACCGAGATTTTGGGAAATACTCTTAGAGAGCGTCTCAATACGCTGATACACGATTTGATTCGTAACAGCATGGATAAAAATGATATTATTCAATCGGATACAATGCGGGAAGCGCTGACCGGTCTCCGTGCTTTTATGTTTGAAAATGTGTATGTCAATTCCGTTGCAAAAGCGGAAGAGGGAAAAGCCGAGTATATGATTGGCCAGTTATATAAATACTATATTGACCATGTGGAAAAACTCCCGGAAGAATATGGCAAGATGTTAAAATCCGGAGAGGCATCCGTTGAGCGTGTGGTCTGTGATTTTATCGCAGGAATGACCGACCGGTATGCGGTAGCGACATACCAGAGTTTGACAATTCCTCGCACATGGTCTGTGTTGTAGGGAAGAAAAGTAACGGAGTGATGGGCATGTATTACGAAGAAGATTTTGTGGAAGAAGTGAGACAAAGAAGTGATGTTGTCGATATTATTTCTTCCTATGTAAATCTGAAACGGACCGGCAGCAATTATGTTGGTCTTTGTCCGTTTCATAATGAAAAGACAGCATCTTTTTCCGTGAGCCCGTCAAAGCAGATGTATTACTGTTTTGGATGTGGCGCCGGTGGCAATGTATTTACTTTTTTAATGGAATATGAAAACCTTACGTTTGTGGAAGCTTTAGAGCGGCTTGCCGAGCAGGCAGGGATGGAACTTCCGGAAAAAGGTAATTCCGAAAACGACAGAAAACGCCGGGATTTGCGGGATTCGATACTGGAAGTGAATAAGCTGGCAGCTAATTATTATTTTGCCTGTTTGAAAAGTGAGCAGGGAAAGATTGGTTATGAATATCTGACAAAACGTGAGTTAAAGCCGGAAACTATTGTGCGGTTTGGACTTGGATTTGCAGGAAAAGGCGGAAGTCCTCTTTACCAGTATGTAAAATCCAAAGGCTATCCGGATTCGGTTCTCAAAGAAACCGGACTTTTCACTTATGATGAAAAGCGTGGCGTGTATGATAAGTTCTGGAACCGTGTGATGTTTCCTATTTTAGATAGGAATAACCGCGTAATTGCTTTTGGCGGCCGAGTGATGGGGGATGCCAAACCAAAGTACCTAAATTCGCCGGAAACAATGGTTTTTGATAAAAGCCGAAATCTGTATGGGTTAAATTTTGTGCACGGCAAGCAGAGTGAGGGCATGATTATCTGTGAGGGCTATATGGATGTGATTGCACTTCATCAGGCAGGATTCACAAATGCGGTGGCAAGCCTTGGTACGGCATTTACGAGTCAGCACTGTAGTTTGTTAAAGCGGTATACGGATTTGGTATATCTGTGCTACGATAGTGACGGCGCCGGGGTGAAAGCGGCGATGCGTGCGATTCCGATGCTGAAAGAAGCGGGGATTCGTGTCAAGGTAATCAATATGCGTCCGTATAAAGATCCGGATGAATTTATGAAAGGTCTTTCGCCGGAGGCGTTTAAGGAGAGGATTGAACAGGCAAAATCGAGTTTCTTTTATGAGGTGGACAACCTGATGAAAGAATATGACATGAATGATCCGGAATCCAAAACGTCATTTATGAATGAAGTGGCAAAAAAATGTTTAACCTTTGATAATGAAATCGAGCGGACGAATTACATGGAGGCATTTTGCAGAGAATATAGCGTAAGAACCGAGGATTTCAAAAAACTGGTTGCCTATCACAGTGCCAGAATGGTTGGCATTGATTATGAGAAGAGGCGGCAGGAGCGCATGGTGAAAACGGCAGGACAAAAGGAAGACGGCATTGCAAAAAGCCAGGGTGTATTTCTTACATGGCTTAGTAATGACCCGGTTTTGTTTGAAAAGACAAAAGGAATTTTATCCGCCGAAGATTTTGTGGATGAGCCGTATCACGAAGTGGCGCAGATGATTTATGAGCAGTATGAAACTACCGGCAAAGTAGAGCCGGCCATGATTATCAGTAAATTCCAAAGCAAAGAGGAGCAGTCTCTGGTAGCCGGAATTTTTAATAAAGAATTAAAAGAAATCAGTAAAGATACCGAACAGCAGAAAGCACTGAATGAAGTTGTGCACAGTATTAAAAAGTACAGTCTGGAATACCGGAGCAGGCATGTGACGGACATGAAAGAACTACAGACTCTTATGGAAGAGAAAAGAAAGTTGCAGACATTACAGATTTCATTTTAAAAGAGCCGTTGTTTGACAACAGAAATGGAGGAAAAGATGGATAAGGAAAATACAAATGTAGACGAACAGCAGAAAATGCTGACAATTATGAGTGAGCTTGTTGAATTGGGCAAGAAAAAGGAAAATGTACTGGAACTCAGTGAAATTGAGAAGGTGTTCGCAGACCAGGGAATGGAACTTGATGATGACAAGACCGAAAAAGTTTTCGAGTATTTGGAAAATAAAGGAATTGTTGCAATGGTGCCGGAAAGTGACACTGAGGATGACATTATTCTGGATGTTGAAGATGAGCCAACCGAGGAAGAACTGGAAAATATCGAAATGGCAGTTCCGGATGGTGTCAGCATTGAGGACCCGGTTCGTATGTATCTGAAAGAAATCGGTAAAGTGCCACTTTTGACCGCCGAGGAGGAAAAAGAACTGGCAATGAAAATGGAAGCCGGTGATATGGAGGCAAAAAAACGTCTGGCAGAGGCAAACCTGCGTCTGGTTGTCAGCATCGCCAAACGTTATGTCGGACGTGGTATGCTGTTTTTGGATTTGATTCAGGAGGGAAACTTAGGACTGATTAAAGCGGTTGAAAAGTTTGATTACCGCAAAGGTTACAAATTCAGTACCTATGCTACTTGGTGGATTCGTCAGGCGATTACAAGAGCGATTGCCGACCAGGCAAGAACGATTCGTATTCCGGTTCATATGGTGGAGACAATTAATAAATTAATCCGTGTTCAGCGCCAGCTTTTGCAGGAATTGGGACGTGAGCCGTATCCGGAAGAAATTGCGGAAAAGATGGGACTTCCGGTTGAGCGCGTGCGTGAGATTCAGAAGATTTCACAGGAGCCGGTTTCTCTTGAGACACCAATCGGTGAAGAGGAAGACAGTCATCTGGGTGACTTTATTCAGGATGATAATGTACCGGTGCCGGCAGAAGCAGCAGCCTTTACTCTTTTGAAAGAGCAGCTTGTGGAGGTTCTTGGAACGTTAACTGAGAGAGAGCAGAAAGTTCTGTGTCTACGTTTTGGCTTAGAGGATGGACGTGCCCGTACACTTGAGGAAGTCGGCAAAGAATTTGACGTAACAAGAGAGCGTATCCGCCAAATTGAGGCGAAGGCACTCCGTAAACTCCGTCATCCGAGCCGCAGCCGTAAATTAAAGGATTATTTGGACTAATGCAGCATACAATAGAATTGTCTGCCCGCATGGCAATGAATGCTTCGCTTGTACCGGATGGAGCAAAGGTGGCGGATGTCGGCTGTGACCATGGTTATGTTTCTCTTTATCTTGCTTCAAAAAAAGCATGTAAAAAAGTTATTGCCATGGATATCAATGAGGGACCACTTTCTCATGCAAGAAAAAATATTGAAAAGGCAGGTCTTAGTGATTGCATTGACTGCCGTTTGAGTGATGGCATGCAGGCGTTAAATCAAGGAGAGGTCGATACTGTTTTGATTGCCGGTATGGGCGGTATGTTAGTTTGCCGGATTCTTGAGCAGTCGCCGGAAGTTATGCAGGAGGTTTCCACGCTTGTAATTCAGGCGCAGTCCGATTTATACGAAGTCAGAAAGATGATTCATAAGATAGGCTTTTTCATTGAAAACGAAAAGTTTTGTATGGATGCTGGAAAACCGTATCTTGTGATGCGTGCAGTAAGAGGAGAAGAAAAAACTCCTTATGAGCCGGCTGAGTATGAATACGGACGGCTTTTGCCGGAAGTGAGCGATACCGCTTATCGTAAGTTTTTACTGGATGAACGAGATAAAAAAATGAAATTGCAGGAAACATTAAATATGCAAAAGACATCCGGTGCCGGTGCCCGTGTGGAAGAATTGACAGAAGAGATTACGGGGCTTAACTGGATTTTAAACAAATTTTAATTTGTTTTCCTAACGGAAGGGAGGAATTGTCATGGAAATTACATGGAGAGATAAAAAAATAACATGTGAAGAAGGAACTACTCTGTTTGATATAAGCAAGCAGGTGGAAAAAGAATATGAGTTTCCGATTATTGTCGCAAAAGTGGATGGTGTGATTCAGGAATTATACCACGAAGTAATTGATGGAACGACGGTTTCCTTTTGTACAACAAAAGACAGTGATGGCAAGCGTGCTTACATACGTGGTATGTCAATGCTTTTGCTGAAGGCAATTCAGGAAGAAAAGGCATTTAAGGAAGAGGACCGGATAACGATTGATTTTTGTTTAGATAGTGGTTATTACTGCCATTTAAATTCAAAAGAAAAACCGACAAAGGAACTGCTTAACCGTTTGGAAAAGCGGATGCGTGAAGATGTAAAAAAAGATATCCGTTTTGAAAAAGTTGTGATGCGAACCAGAGATGCCAGACGGATGTTTGAAAAAAAGCATATGTCAGATAAGAGCAATCTGTTAAAATACCGCAGAAATTCACGCATGACGGTATATCATTTAGGCGATTTTACAGATTATTATTATGGTGCCATGCCATACAGTACCGGTATTTTGACTCATTTTCGTCTGGAACTTTTTGAAGATGGTTTTGTCTTTGTGGTTCCGAAAAAAGAGGCACCTGTTACAATGCCTGAATTTAAACCAAGCATAAAACAGTACCACACGATGCAGATGGCAAATGAGTGGAGTGAAAAAATGCAGGTTTCTACAGTTGGCGAGTTAAATGAAATCATTGTGAATGGTGGTTTTCAGGAGTTGATGCTGACACAGGAGGCACTGCACGAAAAACGGATTGGAGATATTGCGGTGCAGATTGCGGAGCGCGGCTGCCGTATCGTGACAATCGCAGGACCTTCGTCATCCGGTAAAACAACATTTTCTTATCGTTTGTCGACTCAGCTTCGCACCCTTGGTCTGAAACCTCATCCGATTGGTTTAGACGATTATTTTGTAAATCGTGAAGATACACCAAGAGATGCCAACGGAAAATACGACTATGAGTGCCTTGGTGCCATTGATACGAAGCAGTTTAATGAAGATTTGACAAATCTTTTAGCCGGCAAACCGGTTCAGCTGCCAACATATAATTTTATCAGCGGTATGAGAGAATACGATAAACCGATTATGCAGCTTGGCAGTGAGGATATCCTTGTTATAGAGGGAATCCATGGCTTAAATGACAAACTGACATATTCCATTCCGAAAAAGGATAAATACAAGATTTATATCAGTGCACTGACGACATTAAATATCGATCACCACAATCGTATTCCAACGACGGAAGGAAGACTTTTGCGCCGAATTATCAGGGATGCAAGAACCCGTGGCAATACAGCCCAGAAAACCATTTCTATGTGGGATTCCGTCCGCCGCGGCGAGAGCCAGAATATTTTCCCTTATCAGGAAGAGGCAGACGCGATGTTTAACTCGGCACTGATTTATGAGCTGGCCGCCATGAAACTTTATGCAGATCCGTTACTGTTCCAGGTGACTAAGGATTGTCCGGAATATGCGGAGGCACAGCGTCTGCTTAAGTTTTTGGATTATTTTTTGCCAATTGACCCACATGATGTTCCACTGAATTCCATCTTGCGCGAATTTATCGGTGGTGGTATATTATTAGGGTAATTTCATTATGAGCAGCACAAGTGACCGCGCCCATTCAGACGAAAGGGAATGGGTGAGGAAAGTCCGAGCTTCACAGGGCAGGATGCCGGATAACGTCCGGTGGAGGCGACTCCCAGGCTAGTGCAACAGAAATATACCGCCACGGCTTTGCCCGTGGTAAGGTTGGAATGGCGAGGTAAGAGCTCACCGCCTCTCTGGTAACAGGGAGGGCATATGTAAACCCCATCCGAAGCAAGACCGAACAGGAAGCAATACGGCGGCCCGTCGTGCTTTCGGGTAGGTCGCTAGAGCCTGTTGGCAACAGCAGGTCCAGATAGATGGTCACTCAACGACAGAACTCGGCTTATCGTGTTGCTCATATGAATTGAATCAATGGATTTGAAGGTAGATGGAGAGCACCCGGAAGGGTGTTTTTTTTGTGTGGGTGTGGAGTTAAAAAGGAAAATAATCTTGTATTTTTCCAATGATATTTCTGTTCCTATCAATTAAAGTGTATTTAGTAATTTTATTTACAAATATAAAAAGAGGAGGTGTAAATTATGAATGAACAGGAAATTTATGTTGACAATGATTTATTAGGTCAACAAATTTTATTTCGTTCAGCAACAGGAGAAAAGTTTGGTTTTCTTAATACTAGAATTGCAAGTATGTTAGATTTTGCAGAGGATAGATTGATTATACGAACGGCTCCACAAAACTATGAAAAGGTAAGGGAGATTCGTTACAAGGATATAGCGTCTGTTAATGTAAAACGTCATATGAGTGTTTGTAATATTATTTTACTCAGCTTGCTTGCGATTGCATCATTTTTTACTGTGGGTGCTACTTTGATTATTGACTTAATTCTTTTTTGGAGTGTTTTTGGCAGTAAACTGGTTATCACAACAAAATCAGGAGCTGAATATTCTTTTGTTACACTGATGGCACCAAAGACTTTTCAGGATTTTACGGATGCGCTCCGTCAAACCGTTGAACGGGCAAATTCCGGAGAGTTTTTAGTTGCGGATGAGAGAGAAAGCGAAAACATTGTGGAGCGTTTGTTTATTCAACGTGACATGGATATGAGTAAAACCTGTAAAGAAAGCTGGAACATCATGGTAGATGAACTATGCAGTGGAAAGACAACAGACGAGTTAATAAACAGTTTGTATGAAAAATGCAGCAGTAATAGTGATTTTACCTATCCGGAAAAGAATAATACGTTTTATTCCGGTGTGTGTCAGGTTTTGTCAAATGCAATAGGAGCAGATGAAAAAATAATTTTGGCGATTAATTCTGCATTGCGTTGTGCAAATCCGCCTAAAAAGTTTGTTGCATTAACTTCAGAACGAATTATTTTTTATTATAACAAGCGTATTCATAGTGTGGCATATGAAGATGTTTATAAATTATCTTTTATGTCGCCACCAAATTCGTGGTATGTAAATAGTTTTCCGCCAAATAGTGAAGAAATGTTTATGATGGGTTCGGGTACGTATGGTGCCGATATTATGGGATTAATCCTTGCGTTGATTAGTAGATTTAGTGATGAAAAATCAATTCGAGGTCATAAGATTGTTATAATGTCGGCAAATGACAAATTTGGTTCTTACTAGAAAACAAAATTATTATTTTAACAAAGAAAATGGAGATGACTTTATATGAAAACTTTAAAGAAAATATTAGTGATGTGTATGACACTTGTTGTGATGGTTGGTGTTACCGGTTGTGTGGATTCGGATAAACAGGACCGGTTACTTCAGTTTATTAACGTGGATTTGTCAGAAGCAAAGGAACTAGAGACAGAAGCAAATGATGCGTATACCAAGGTGAAAGAAGATGAAAATAGTGGGGATGCTGAATTTAAGCAGGTTTTGCAGGATACAGTTATTCCGAATTACGAAAAGATGGTTAAACAGGCAAGCAATGTGGATTTTGGTGAATATACTGAATTTAATGAGATGAAGTCATTACTTATTCAATATTTGACAAAAAAATTAGAAGCATATAATAAAATGGTAGATGCTGTTGATACTCAGGATGAAGATAGAATATCAAAAGCAAATGAACTTATTGAAGATGCAGATTCTGTTTATGATAAATACGAAAAAGAACGTGATAGATTAATGGATGAATACGAAGTTGAATGGAAGAGTGAGTAAAATGAATATGTATGCTGGGCTATATTTCTGTTAGTCGTGCACATAGTTTTAGGAGGAAAAATATGACTTGGATAAAATGGTTGCTTAGGTTTTTGCCAGTAGGATTTGCTATATTTGGTGTTCTTTTTGTAAGACATAGAATAAAATTGAATTATTCTACGTTCCGTATTATTACTACAATTGTGGAATCTATTATAGTTACAATAATTGCATGTGCAATTCCTATTGTTTACGAAAAAACGGCAAATGACTTATCATCTGATACGATGATATCAGCACCGGCTAGTATTCCCAATATTACGTATGGTCAGGCAATAGAGGCTGCATGTACAGATGTCAATTGGGGGTATTTTAATTCATTTTCAAATAAGGATGGTCAACATTTAATTGTTGAAGTTAATGCGAAATATACCTATAGAGATGTAGAAAACGACATTACCATTCAGTTTAATTATCCGGATTCGTATGCTCCAATCTCTGACATTGATGTAAACTCACCGATGGAGGTCAGCTTTCTTGGATTTGGAAAATCACAAGAAGAACAAGAATCAACAATGAAAGAAATTTTATTTACTATGTTCGAGAAATATGCTTCTCAAAATGGGATTACATTAGATGAGACACAGAAAGAGGATATTTTATATAATCAGGCGTATAAGGAGAAGTATAATAGTCATTCATCGGATGAAGCAACAGCAACGCCAGAAGTGACAGAAGAACCAACAAGTGAGGACGTGACAACATCGTCAGAAGATAGCACGCAAAAAAAGGACGAGGATTACTATGTTCAATTAATCAAAACAGCAACTCCGACGGATTATCTGGATAAAACTTATGGGGAAGCATTTGAGGATTTCTTTAATAATCCGCATTGGGCATATGTAGAAATGGACGGAGAACAAATTATTGATTTCACAGGTCAGTGTACTTATGATGGTGAAGATGTAAATTGTGAGATTATGTTCAAACTAGATATGCAAGAGGGAACGTTTGAAGTTAAGTATTATGAATTTGATGGAAATGAACAGGATTTAAACGATTGGCCATCTATTTTGGATACAATTTTCACATCCTAATTAAAGAATAAAAAGGAAGTAAAATAATATGAATGAACAATCAACAATTCAATACGTTTTTGACTATTCATCGTTTGCGATATTAATACTAGTTTTAGCAATTATTTTTATCGTTATTACTTTGATTAGGTATAAGGTAAAAAAGAGAAAACCAATTATATTATTGGTGATTTCTGGAATATTTGTTTTAGCAACAATTGGATTTTTTATATTAGGTCATTTCTTTGGTGTTGAATCAGAAAAAATTGACTTAAATCAAGCAAAAGAACAAGCCAGAATAGCAGAAAACATACAAAACAATAAAGTTGACCATGTGCTTGAGGATATTGATAAACTTTATCCGAAGGATGAAGTGAAAGGAATGGACGCAAGTAACCGTTTTGTACTTCTATGGAATTATTATAAAAAGATTGGTGATACAAGGAAGGCAAAAGAATTAATCAATGAAGCTAAAAACAATCCTGAAATTGATAAAGAAGATGAACCTGTAAAAAGCATTATTAAAGGTGAGGCAGTGCAGTAATAGAAAGAGAGGAAGCAACCCCGCAAGGCGCTTCCTCTTTTATTATTGAAGTTCGTTCAATCGGTTTTCTACGATTTTTTTAATCACTTCATCACTCATCATGGATGTGTCTTTTTTTGTTTCCTCAAGCAACTGTTTTTCTTTCTTTGTATCACCGGTTTTTTCGTAATACAAACGAAGAAGAATAAAGCGATTGTCTTGTCTGGTAGAATCCAAATTTTTGGTAGGTGGAAACAGCGTATCAATGTCAGAAAGAATATGGTCAAATTTGCCATTGTTTATGGCGTTGGAAATACGGAAAAATTCCGTTTGTTCTTTCTGATTGATTTCATTCGATTGCGTATCTTGTGGCAAGAAACAGGAAATTGCCAAAAGAGCTAGTGTCAAAATGCCCGTACCCCACACAATTATACGAAGTGGTTTTGAAATGTTTTTTTTTCGTTTGTAACGGAACAAGTAAATGATCAGTAAGATAAGAAAAACAATAAAAGCTAAAAAACAATAAGTCCACATCATAATTTTGAATCCTCCTTAATTAATTGTCTCAACCGGCGTTCGGTATATCCGTATTTCTTCGCCAAATCAGAGAGTGAATGAGTGCCGAGCTGCCGTTCCACTTCTTTTACGACATATTGAACAGAATATAGACGCTGGGGAAGTGTGATTTGCTGACCGCGATAGTGCTTATGTAATAAAATCGTATTTTCAATTCCAATGATTTCGGCGATACACGCATAATCGCCGGCAAGGTCATTTGGTGTAATTTCGCTCGCCTCATCGGAAAGTGCTTCTGCTGCATATTCCATTTTTTTCCTCCTTATTATCCCATGTAACATAGAGTAGCACATTTGCATGAGTATTTACATGAGAATATTTCCTTGAAAAATACAACATAAATTTCCTTGCAAAGAACCATGTATTTTACAAGAATAAGGATATGAAATTTTCTTTCGTCTGTGGTGTCCTGACAGTCGACTTTTATTAGGCAAGTGATAAAAAGGCGAGCAGGGCAAAAAGATAGAGGCACACTGCCAGAATCATTTTCCACAAAGTAGCGCTGCGAAATCCTGGAATTTTTCTGAGAAAACGGATGTCAGCAGGGGTGTATTCCGGTAAAACGGCATCGAGTTGTTTGTAAATCTGATGACAGTTTAAATATCGTTTTTCGGCAGAAATCTGTGTGCACTTGGTTACAATTTTTCGCAGACGTCTGTCTTTTGGAAGCGCCTCTTTTGGCATTTTTCCGGTTGTCATCTGATTGATGAGTACACCGAGTGCGTAGATGTCGGTCCGAGCGTCGGATTGCGTAAACCCGAACTGCTCCGGTGCGGCGTAGCCGGGTGTTCCAAGAATCTGGGTGTCATTTGTCTGATTTTTCTTTACCTCGCGTAAAATTCCGGGGTCAACCAGATACGCTTTTTTCTCCTCGGAAATAATAACATTGGCGGGGGTGACATCACGGTGAATCATATTGTGCTTGTGAAACCATTGCAAACCCTGGCATAAATCCATTGCATAACGGATTACTTCATCTTTTGAAAATGGACCTTGCAGATAAAGGTGTTCCTCCACGCTTTCCCCACGAATCCATTCTTCATTAATATAAAAGTGTCCTTCTTTTTCGTAGACGGAGTAAATTGTAACAATGGCAGGAGAGGAGGATTGCTGCTGGTACTCATAGAACTGTTTTATGACCGGATACTGCTCCCGCGTAATTTCTTTCCGCACAAAGTAGAAACCGTCCTGCTCCACAAGTTCGGTAAGGCGGTCTGGCGAGGTATTCAATTTTGCAAGAATTGTCTCTTTTGTTTCCATAAAAAACTCCCTATTGTCGTATTTGTATTATTTTATTCAGCTCTTGTATTATCTCATAATTTGCAGGAACACGTCAATCAATGGTTGCAAAAATCGAGTGTAAATGGTTTAATTAGTTCAGATGATAAATGAGGTGTGTGAAATGAAAAATAATTATAAAATGACAATGTATGCCTGCTTTATTGGTTATATCGTGCAAGCGGTGGTGAATAGCTTTGTCCCGCTTTTATTTGTGACTTTTCAGACGGAGTATCATATTCCGCTGACACAAATTACGCTGTTAATCACGGTGAATTTCGTGATTCAATTAGTGGTTGATCTATTGTCAGCCGGTTTTGTTGATAAAATCGGATATCGGGCATCGGCTATTATTGCGCACGCTTGTGCGGGAACCGGTATTTTTCTGCTTACGATTTTACCGGAATTGTTTTCAAATCAATTTTACGGCATTTTGCTTGCCGTTATGGTTTATGCCATCGGTGGCGGTTTGATTGAAGTTTTGATTAGTCCGATTTTGGAAGCGTGTCCGACGGATAATAAAGAATCAGCCATGAGTTTGTTACATTCATTTTACTGTTGGGGATGTACCGGTGTTGTTTTGTTGTCCACACTTTTTTTTTCTGTGTTTGGAACATCGCATTGGAAGATTCTTGCCCTAATCTGGGTGCTTTTGCCGACAGCTAATTTAATTTTGTTTACGAAAGTTCCTATTTACAGCCTTCATGAAGAAGGGGAGAGTGGGATGTCAATTTCTGAACTGTTTCGAGTAAAGGTGTTTTGGCTTTTGATGGCGATGATGCTCTGCGCCGGTGCATCAGAACAGGCAGTGAGCCAGTGGGCATCCACGTTTGCTGAAAAGGGACTTCATATCCAGAAGACAGTGGGGGATTTGGTCGGACCGATGATGTTTTCTGTTTTGATGGGATTATCGCGTTTGATTTATGGAAAATACGGTGAAAAACTTAATTTAGACCGATTTATGAAAGGAAGCTGTGTACTGTGTGTTGCTTCGTATTTGTGCATTTCTCTTGTGCCGGTTCCGATAGTTGGACTGATTGGCTGTGCTATCTGTGGATTTTCTGTGGGAATTATGTGGCCGGGGACTTTCAGTAAGGCATCGGCAGCTATAAAAAGAGGAGGGACGGTCCTGTTTGCAATGCTTGCACTTGCCGGAGACTTAGGATGCTCCGGAGGACCGACCCTCGTTGGATTTGTTTCCAGTGCGTTTTCCGGTAATCTGCGCCTGGGAATATTAACTGCTATTGTTTTTCCGGTATTATTACTTGCCGGATTATGTACTTTTTCACGGTTAGTCGTTAAAAATGTTGATTAACTCAGAGAATGTGTCTGTGATTCCCTGAACGGATTCTTCAATGTTATTGTAAATAGCAGCGGACTGTTCGGCTAAATCCTGCATGCTGTTTGCAACAACGGCAAATCCGGCACCGGCTTCGCCATTTCTGGCAGCTTCAATACTTGCATTCAGAGAAAGCATACGCTGTTTGCTGGAAATTGCTTTCAACTGGCTGGTGTCTTTGTTAATGACATCGACAAAGGAGGCTGACTCCTGCGTTTTTTCCTGCAATGCATGAAGCATGGAAGCATTTGTGTATTTGTAGTATTCCAGATTGACTAACTGGTTTACAATTAATTCTAAAAGATTGGCGGCAGCTCGGATTTTTTCCTCGGAACTGATTGTCACTTTATTAAGTGCGACGATATACTCGTCCTCATCAATGCCAAGTTCTCTTGCTGTTTTGCGGAAAGATTCTTCATCCGGGGCTTCCGGAAGAATCTGTCCTCCGATAATTGCGCCCACTTTTTCATCGCCTACTTTAATATCGACTGAGAAGTCCATAAGTCCTGCATGGCAGAAGTAAGTTCCACTGCCTTCGTTGTCACACTTGATACAGCGGCGGTTTCCTTCTTTTGAACCACGTGTGTACTTCATGCAGAAATCAGTAAAATTGCTGCCCTCTGTTAAATATTGTCCGTCATTTCCAACAGCAATTGCAGCAAGGCCGGTAGCGTCGGAAAATTTGTCCTGAATTTTTTGCAGTTTGGATATGTCCATAAATTCTTTAAGTTCCATAAAAACCATTCCCTTCATTTCATTACTTAAAAATTTTATATATATTTTATCACAAAAAACACATTTCGGCAAAAAAAAATTATAACTATAGACTATTTCTCATTTGTGTACTATAATTTGTTTGTTAAATTGTGGAAGAATTAGGGAGAATACCAAGGTGAAATCGAAGAAATCGACAGGAGAACTATTACATGAAATTGCGACGACGAAACAGGATTTTGAGTCGTTTGCCAATGAAAACAAGGATGAGTTTGACGAGTTTGATAGTAGAGACTATTTGAATCGTCTTTTGAATATGAAAAATTTACAGCCTACGGATATTATCAGGCGGAGTGGTTTGGAACGCTCTTATGTGTATCATATTTTAAATGGTGAGCGGAAAAATCCGTCGCAGGGCAAAGTGATAGCACTCTGCATTGCATTTGAACTTACCGTGGAGCAGACGCAGAGGCTGCTTCGGTCATGGAAACTGCCGGTCCTGTATCCGCGTAATCAGCGGGACAGCATTATTTTATACGGAATCAGCAGAAAAATGAGTGTTATGGAAATTAATGAGCATTTGCTGAATTTGAATTTTGAATTATTGGAATAAAGGAGAATAAAAAGATGGAGCGATACGAACTTGCAAAAAATCGTATTATGGAACTGGAGACGGAGATTGACGGCGCATTTGGCGATTATATCAAGGAAGCGGCACATTTATTTGTGACGATTTTTCATGTAATGGATGGTACAGAAGACGCAAAACAGCGAAAAGAATGGACAGACAATCTTTACGAAGAAATAGTGGGGGATAATTATGAAACTTCGTACGCAAATCCGGCATATTGTGTTAAGAAATTCGGCGAAAAGACCGGACAGTATTTATGCTGGTTTTATGCCAGATTCCGTGACAGTATTGTAGCGGCGTTTGAAGAGGACGAAGAAGAAGTAACAAGATGCATGGAGTTGTTTTTGCAGGTGGTTTCTGTATTATCTTTGGAGGAGGAAACCGAGCGCTACCTGAAAGAGACAATTTACTACGATGTTCATGATTATGCAGAGGACCGCATTGAGAAAAACATTCATGATTTGCTTTGCCCGGAGGAAACTCTGATTTACAATATTGTGATGAAGAGTGATTTTTCAAATACCGATTATTTGTACCGCTATGGGGAATACATTACGGAGAATGAAATTCGGATGGCGGAGTTCTTAGGAAAAATGCCAATCGAAAAACTTTTAGCCATGGCGTCTACTTATACGGAAGGCTATCGCAAGGGCTTTGAAATTGCGGGGATTGATTTGACGAAGAAAAAGACCGTGCAGATTCGTTATCACATTGGTTTTGAGCCAATGGTAAGACAGGCGGTTTTACAGTTTGAGAAAATGGGATTAAAGCCGGTATTTACAAGAAAGACAAATACGCAGGCTGTTGGTGTTGTCAGCACATCGCCGAATAAACAGTATCAGTATGATCATCGTTTTGACGATGCTTTGTATCTGAATCATGCACTGGTGCAGGAAAGATTAAAAATCTCTGAGAAAGTATTTGAATCGTATCGGGAAGAGGCTTCTTTGTATGCCGGACCGGCAGTGATTGAAGTGTTTGGGGAGAAATTATTTTCTCCGAAAGTGAAAAAGGAAAGTCCGGCGTATAAAAAAGAGCAGGAGGAGCTTTCGGTTTCTTACCGCAGAGATTATTCTTTGCTCCAAAACCGGTATATTCCTCAAGACTCTTACAGCTTCACGATTATCGCCTATCCGATTCCGGAAATTGGTGAGGATTTCGAAGATATTTTTGAGGAAACAGTAAAGGTCAATACACTGGACATGGAAGAATACAAACAAATTCAGCAGCACTTAATTGATGCACTGGATTTGGGCGAAAAAGTTCATGTGACAGGACGAGGTAAAAACCACACGGATATTTGGATTCGTCTGCACGAATTGACGGAGCCTGCGAAACAGACGAATTTTGAAAATTGTCTGGCAGATGTTAATATTCCGGTTGGTGAGGTGTTTACTTCTCCGAAACTGACGGGAACGAATGGCGTGCTTCATGTGACACAGGTTTATCTAAATGAACTGCGTTATGAAAATCTGGAATTTTCCTTTACGGATGGTATGGTTACCTCTTATTCCTGCTCCAATTATGAAAAGGAAGAGGAAGCAAGAAAATATATCAAGGAAAATATTCTTCATAACCGTGAGACACTGCCAATTGGCGAGTTTGCCATTGGTACGAATACGACAGCCTATGTGATGGGAAGAAAGTTTGGTATTGAGGCAAAACTGCCGATTTTGATTGCAGAAAAGACAGGACCGCATTTTGCTCTTGGTGATACCTGTTATTCTATGAGTGAAGATGTGGTTTTGCACAACCCGGACGGAAAAGAAATTATTGCAAAAGAAAACGAGTGCTCGGCTCTCAGAAATACGGATATTTCCAAGGCATATTTTAACTGCCACACAGATGTTACGATTCCGTATGATGAACTTGGTGATATAATTGTCTTTACAAAAACGGGTGAAACCGTTACACTGATAAGGAATGGACGGTTTGTTCTTCCGGGAACAGAACGTCTGAATGAAGTTTTAGATTAAAATAAATGAATGCAGGAGGAATTGCAAGATGGCAAAAGTAGGTATCTTAATGGGAAGTGATTCAGACCTTCCGGTTATGAAAAAAGCAGCAGATATGCTTGAGAAATTTGGAATTGAATATGAGATGACGATTATTTCGGCTCACCGTATGCCGGATGTATTTGTTGACTATGCAACAAAAGCAGAAGAACGTGGTGTTGAAGTGATTATCGCAGGAGCCGGTGGTGCTGCTCATCTTCCGGGTATGTGTGCGGCGTTATTTGACCTTCCGGTTATTGGTATTCCGATTCATACAAAGAGCCTTGGCGGTGTCGACAGTTTGTATTCGATTGTACAGATGCCATCCGGTATTCCGGTTGCGACTGTCGCTATTGATGGTGCAGCAAATGCCGCCATTTTAGCTGCTAAAATGCTTTCGATTTCGGATAAAGACTTGCGGGGTAAGTTAAAAGATTATAAGAAAGAAATGAAAGATGGCGTTATGGCAAAGGCAGAGAAACTGGATAAGCTTGGTCATGACAAATATATTGAGCAGATGTAGGAAAATTTTGATTGACATAAATGTTAATGATTCGTATAATAATAGTAGAAGAGATAGCGTGCTATCTCAAGTGGGCTAACACTTAAATCCGAAAGACTTGTTGGACGAATGTGCCAGCGGTTGGCAGGCAACGAAAAAACCTGAAAGACTTACTGGACGAATGTGCCAGTGGTTGGCGGACAACAAAAAAATTAGTCGTTAAAGGAGAGTTGGTAATGCTGCGGTATTATAACTCTCCTTTTGAATTAGTAAATAACAAAGCGAGGAATGTAGAGTATTGAAAAAGCATACAGCAAAAGAAGCGGTTAAAATTATTATAGCAACAGCAAAGGATTATAATAGATTACTTGAAAATAAAAATTTTATATTTATATACAGAAATCGTCTGAATAATCAAATTGAATATTTTGAAACTGTTTTCTTACCTCGTCATTTCCAACATTTATGTGGCGTTGATTATATTAACTCGGATAATGGAAAAGTGATACATAATTCAACAGATTTTTACAATAGAGCATTAAATAATGAATTATCACATAAAGAAATTAAATTGAGAGAAGATGGTACAACAAATTATTGTTTGGGATTTTCAAAAGAAGGAAAGTATTATATGCCTAGTTCATGTTTGTTGGAAGATATTCGTAATTTGGGAGATCATCCTTCACAGATTTTAGCAGTATTATCGAAGAACAATAATGCTTCAGAGCAAGTTTATTCCGAGATACGTTATGTTGCCAAAGGAGTTCCCCTTAATAAAATAAAGATGCCAAATAATTTAAATCAAATGATTAATTTGTCAAATTATAAAGAAAAATAAAGAAATCAATTTGTAGGAGACTATAACGCGAAGCGTTATCCTGTCTCTCACAAATTGATTTTTTTTCCATCACCCCGCCATCAGCAGCCGGTCAAGTGCCATCAGTAAGTAGTCGGTGTAGCCGGCTTTTTTTATGTTCTGCATAGCAAGGAGGGGAACTTTGCCAAGCGTTTTTCCCTGATAGGAATAAGTGATAAATCCTACGGCAGTTCCTTTTTTGATTGGAGCCTTTAATTCCTGATATGTTATCTTCTTTTTGATTTTATTTTTGTCATAAGCAGCAGTAAAAGTGTGTGAAAATGATTTTTTTGGATACACCGTTAATTTTTCAGGGATTCCACCACGGACAGAAGGAGAGTTAAACTTCATGCCGGAATAATCGTCCTGATAGAGAGAACAGTTGGCAAATCCATAATCTAATAATGCCTGGGCTTCTGAAAAACGGACTTTATGGTCCGGTGCAGCCATTATAACAGCAATCAGATTTAATCCATTTCGCTTTGCTGTTGCACTGAGACAGTATTTTGCTTTGCTGGTTGATCCGGTTTTTAATCCTGTTATTCCATCATAAAAACGTACAAGTTTGTTCGTATTTGTTAAACCAAACTGCGATTCACCCTTTTTGGTTTTGTGGATAATTGTGTCCATCCATACGGTTGAATATTTGGAAATGCCGGGATGTTTCATAATTAACTCGCGGGACATAAGACCTACGTCATAGGCACTGGAAAAATGCCCGGATTTGATATCGTCATCGAGACCGGTACAGTTTTTGAATTGTGTATGTTTCATGCCAAGTTCTTTTGCTTTTTCGTTCATTTTCTTTACAAAATTTGGCTCTGAACCGGCAATTTTTTCTGCCATGGCAACAGCGGCATCATTTGCGCTGGCGATGCTGATGCATTTAATCATGGTGTCTACTGTCTGGGTTTCATTTGGTTCTAAAAATACTTGTGAGCCACCCATGCTGGCAGCATATTCGCTTACACTGACAGAATCGGTGAGTTGAATTTTTCCTTCTTCCAAAGCTTCCATAATCAAGGTCAACGTCATAATCTTTGTGATGCTGGCTGGTACAAGCTCGGTATCCTTATTTTTTTCCAGAATGATTTCTCCGGAATTTCCTTCAATCAAAACAGCTGCTTTTGCAGTAAGATTTACAGCTTGACCACTGGAAGATTCGGTGCTCCCGGCAGGAGCTTTAGACTGGGCATAGGAAAATGGAGCCGCAAAAAATAATGATAAAACTGCCAATATAAAAATTCCCAAAAGTTGTTTCATGTTGGTTTTTCATCCTGTCTTCAAAGAATCTGTTACATCCTATGGCGTGGAAGGAAAAAATATGACTATAGTTTGAAACTATATAAAAGCGCTGGTTTTCGGTATTATACAAACAAAACATGAGAGGTTATAATGAATTTAAATTCTAGGATTGAAAAAATGATTTGAAGGAGGATATTATGAAAACAGCCGTTATTGGATTCCCAAGGATTGGGGCATTGCGCGAATTAAAATTTTCATCGGAAAAATATTTCCGAAATGAAATAACAGAAGAAGAATTGTTAGAAACAGGGAGAACCTTGCGAAAAACACACTGGAAAATACAAAAAGAGGCAGGAATTGATTATATTTCCTGCAATGATTTTTCCTATTATGATGGTATCTTGGATGCCGCTGTTATGTGCGGAATTATCCCAAAGCGTTATCAGGAGTTGAATTTGTCAGAGCTTGACACATATTTTGCTATGGCACGTGGCTATCAGGGGGAAGCGGGAGATGTAAAGGCACTGGCAATGAAAAAATGGTTTAATACAAATTACCATTATATTGTTCCGGAGGTTGAGGATGATACGGTCATTTCTTTTTCCGGGAAAAAACTTCTAAGTGAGTTTGAGGAAGCAAAAGAACTCGGAATTTTGGTAAAACCGGTTGTGCCGGGAGCATATACGTTATTGAAATTATGCCGTTATACTGGTACAAAAACGGCAGAGGATTTTGTCGATGATGTCATTTTGGCATATAAGGAATTACTGAAATTTTGCGATAAAAATGAGGTTTCGTGGATTCAGTTCGATGAGCCGTCCTTGGTTTTTGATATGACAGAACAGGATTTAGCACTGTTTCGTAAGATTTATTCTGAAATTCTGCCATCGGCGCAGTCCTGTCAGGTATTGGTACAGACCTATTTTGGTGATGTCCGTGATGTATATCAGGATTTGATTCAATTGCCATTTGCAGGAGTTGGTCTGGACTTTGTGGAAGGAAAACAGACGAAAAAATTGATTGAACAGTATGGATTTCCAAAGGATAAAATATTGTTTGCCGGATTGGTTAATGGTAAAAATATTTGGAAAAATCATTATAAAGAAACACTCCAGGCACTGCAAGAGTTGAAGGAAAAAGGGATTCACACGGTGTTGTCGACTTCATGTTCTTTACTTCATGTTCCTTACACAATAGAACAGGAGAAAGAATTGTCCGATGAATATAAAAAGCACTTTGCTTTTGCAAAAGAAAAATTATCGGAACTGCGTGATTTGAAGGTACTTGCAGAGAATGAGAACTTTTTAGATTCCGTTTTGTTAAAGGTAAATGAAAGTCTGTTTTTGACAGGAAGAGACTGCGTAAAGGAAGAAGTGAAAAAGCGCCTAAAACAAGTGAAGGATGAAGATTATGTGAGAACGCCTGCGAGAAAGGAACGTCAGAAGAGACAGAAAGAGGTTCTCGGTCTTCCGATTTTCCCAACGACAACAATTGGTTCTTTCCCGCAGACCAAAGATGTAAAAGCAAACCGTTCGGCTTACCGTAGAGGTGAGAAAACGAAAGAAGAATATGTAGCTTTTAACCGTGAAAAGATTTCAGAATGTATCCGCTGGCAGGAAGAGATTGGATTGGATGTACTTGTCCATGGTGAATATGAAAGAAATGACATGGTGGAATACTTTGGTGAGTCTTTAGGGGGATTTTTGTTTACCAAATTCGGATGGGTGCAGTCATACGGCACACGCTGTGTAAAACCGCCGATTATCTGGGGCGATGTGTACCGCGACAAACCGATAACCGTGGACTGGTCCGTATTTGCACAGTCACAGACCGATAAAATTATGAAAGGAATGTTGACCGGACCGGTTACGATTTTAAATTGGTCCTTCCCTAGAGAAGATATTTCCATCGAAGAATCCATGATGCAGATTGCCTTTGTAATCCGGGATGAAGTGCTTGATTTGGAGAAGAATGGTATTCGTATGATTCAGATTGATGAGGCAGCTCTTCGCGAAAAACTGCCGCTTCGTAAATCGGATTGGTACTCGGAATATCTGGATTTTGCAATCCCTGCTTTTCGTCTCACGCACAGCGGGGTAAAACCGGAAACACAGATTCATACACACATGTGCTATAGTGAGTTTAATGATATTATCAAGGCGATTGACGATATGGATGCGGACGTGATTACATTTGAGGCATCCCGGTCAGACTTGCAGATTTTGGATGCTCTCCGTGACAATCATTTTGAAACAGAGGTTGGACCGGGCGTATACGATATCCATTCGGCACGTGTACCGTCAGTCGAAGAAATTGTGACAGCATTAAAAGGAATGCTTGAAAAGATTGAGTCGGATAAACTCTGGGTAAATCCGGATTGTGGTTTGAAAACCAGAGGTGTGAAAGAAACAGATGCCAGCTTGCGGAACATGGTAGCCGCTGCGAAAGAAATCAGGAGATTGGCAAACTAGAATAGTAAGAAAAAAGAAAAAGAAATTCATTCGTATCGAGACGGGATAACGCTTTGCGTTATAGTCTCTCGCGAATTGAATTTCTTTTCCTTTTTTTACTTTCTAAGTGCCAATCACTTCCAGATATGTTATAATATCATTAAAAAAGATGTCGGGGGCAGTTGTATGCTAACAGTTATCATGATTTTTCTAGGTATAGCAGTTCTTTTATTATTTGACGGTGTTTTGGAAAATTATTTTCCGACAACGAAAGAGTATTCGATTCAATCACCAAAAATAAAAGAAGAGAAAAAAGTGGTTTTGCTTACGGATTTACACGCTTGTTGTGTGGGAGGCAAAAAGGATAAATATTTGCAAATGATACAAAAACAGAATCCTGACATTCTCTTGCTCGCGGGAGATATGACGGTGAAAAACGGAAAACGAACAGATTGTGTAATCGAGTTTTTAAAAGGGATTCGTTCGATTGCGCCGGTTTATTATGCGCCCGGTAATCATGAGATTCGCATGCCGGAGTATGAGTCTTTTATCCAGGCGGTTCAAAATTTAGGGATTCATTATCTTTCAAATGCAACAGAAAAACTGGACGAAATGGATATTTATGGGCTGGATTTGCCGGAATATTGGTATCATAAATTTTGGGAGAAGCGGAATTTTTCAAAAGAGGAAGTAGAAAAACTTTTGGGAAGTCCGAAAAAGGATACATTTTCTATTTTGATTGCACACAACCCGGAGTATTTTCCTTATTATGCTGCGTGGGGAGCTGACCTTACGGTAAGCGGACATATCCATGGTGGCATTATGAGGCTGCCGTGGCTTGGTGGCGTGATTTCGCCGAGCCTTCGACTTTTTCCAAAGTATGATTCCGGTGAGTTTGAGGAAAACGGGAAAAAGATGATACTCAGCCGGGGGATGGGACTTCACCATATTAAACTTCGTTTTTTTAACCGCCCGGAGATAAGCGTCATAAAAATCACTTGCCAAGATAAGTCTAAATAGGGTATTATAGATAGGTAACGCTAAAAAAAGTGTACATTTGCTAAGGGGGCAAAACAGATGGAACTGCAAGTAAAGTTAGAAGTGTTTGATGGTCCGTTGGACTTACTTCTTCACTTGATTGAAAAGAATAAAGTAGATATTTTCGACATTCCGATTGTTCTCATTACGGAGCAATATCTTGATTATGTCAGAAAAATGGACACCAAAGATATGGATGTCATGAGCGAGTTCCTTGTGATGGCGGCGACGCTTGTAAAAATCAAATCCAAGATGCTTTTGCCTGCAGAAGAAGAGGAACAGGAAGAGGAAGAAGATCCAAGGCAAGAACTTGTGGAACGGCTCTTAGAATATAAAATGTACAAATATGCATCCTTTGAACTAAAGGACAGACAGGTAGATGCCGGAAAAGTGTTTTTTAAAGAACCTACAATTCCGGACGAGATAAAAAACTATAAAGATGAAGTCGATTATGAGGAATTGCTTTCCGATGTAACGCTTCGCAAACTGCAAAACATTTTTGATTCCGTGATGCAGAAGCAGGTGGACAAAATCGATCCAATCCGAAGTGAGTTTGGCAAGATTGAAAAAGAAGAAATTAACATAGAAGACCACATGATTTTTTTGGAGGAATATGCGATGCTGCATAAAAAGTTCAGCTTTCGTAAAGTGCTGGAAAACGGTTCCGGAAAAAGTTATGTGATTGTCACATTTCTAGGTATATTGGAAATGATGAAAACCGGGAAGTTTACGATTGAACAGGACAAGTTATTTGATGACATTATCATTACATATAATCCCGGCAAGGAGCAGGAGGAAGAACAGTGAATATAAAAAAGTTAGAAGCCGTTGTGGAGGCAATATTATTTTCCATGGGAGAGGCTGTCGAGATTGAACGTCTGGCTGCTGCCGTAGACCATGATGAAGATACCGTGCGCAAAATTATCCGCAGTATGATGACCAGGTATGATGAAGAAGACAGAGGAATTCATCTCATTGAGTTAGATGGTTCTTTCCAGTTGTGTACAAAGCCGGAAATGTATGAGTATCTGATTAAGGTGGCTCATATTCCGAAAAAACATGTTTTGACGGATGTGCTTTTGGAAACGTTATCTATTGTTGCCTATAAGCAGCCGATTACCCGCTTAGAAATTGAAAAAATCCGCGGGGTATCGTGCAGTCATGCGGTAAATAAATTAGTAGAATATGGCTTGATTGCAGAAGCCGGAAGACTGGATGCACCGGGAAAGCCGATTTTATTTGGTACGACAGAAGAATTCCTTCGCTACTTCAGCTTGGAATCACTGGATGATCTGCCAATTTTAAATCAGGAAACAATCGAGACCTTTAAGGACGAAGCGGAAAAAGAAGTGATGCAGGAACTGGAAGAAGAACAGGGGGAATAAACGTTTTTTCGGTTGTTTACTGCTTATTGAAAAATTTTTCTTGCGTTTTTACTTTTCCTGTTATATAATGTGAAAAGACAAAGGCGTCAAAAGAGTATTGAACTATGCTCTTTTGACGCCTTTTGTAGTCAAAAAATATTTTTGACAGACGGGAACACGAGTGACTATTCCATACGTCAAATACAAGGAGGAATTTCGATGAGTGAATATGTAGAAGAATGTAAACGGAAACCGATTGGCTTGTATGACCCTCGGTTTGAACATGATAACTGCGGTATTGGCGCAATTGTCAATATTAAAGGAAAGAAAACGCATAGTACCGTAAAAAATGCGTTAGAGATTGTTGCCAATCTTGAACACCGCGCAGGAAAAGACGGCGAAGGAAAAACAGGAGATGGTGTTGGTATTCTCTTACAGATTTCTCATAAGTTTTTCAGTAAAGTGGCAGAAAAGCTTGGTATTGACATCGGAGGAGAGCGTGAATATGGTGTCGGTATGTTCTTTTTCCCACAGGATGAGTTAAAAAGAAATCAGGCAAAGAAAATGTTTGAAAATATCATTGCCAAAGAGGGAATGGAATTTCTTGCATGGCGTGAAGTACCGATTGCACCGGATATTCTTGGAAAACGTGCCGTGGAATGTATGCCGTATATCATGCAGTGTTTCGTAAAGAAACCAAAGAAAGTCGAAAAGGGACTGGATTTTGACCGTAAATTATACATTGCAAGACGTGTCTTTGAGCAGTCCAATGAAAATACTTATGTAGTTTCACTTTCTTCCCGTACAATTGTATATAAAGGAATGTTTTTAGTTTCGCAGCTTCGCTTATTCTTCGATGATTTGCAGGATGTCGATTATGAATCCGCGATTGCGATTGTACATTCCCGCTTCTCAACAAACACACAGCCGAGCTGGCAGCGTGCTCATCCAAACCGTTTTATCGTACACAACGGTGAGATTAATACCATTCTTGGTAATGCGGATAAGATGCTTGCCCGTGAGGAGACGATGGAATCCGATCAGTTAAAAGGAGAACTTCACAAAGTTCTTCCGGTTATCAATGCCAGCGGTTCAGACTCAGCAATGCTTGATAATACACTGGAATTTCTGGTAATGAGTGGTATGGAACTGCCGCTTGCTGTAATGATTACAATTCCCGAGCCTTGGGCAAATAACCGTTATATCAGTGAAAAGAAAAAAGACTTTTATCAATATTATGCAACGATGATGGAGCCATGGGATGGCCCGGCTTCCATCTTGTTCTCAGATGGTGATTTGGTTGGTGCTGTGCTTGACCGAAATGGTCTGCGTCCTTCCCGTTATTATATTACGGATGAGGATGAATTGATTCTTTCTTCCGAGGTCGGTGTTATGCCAATCAGTGAAGAACATGTCATTAAAAAAGACCGCTTAAGACCGGGTAAAATGCTTTTGGTTGATACGGTAAAAGGAGAATTAGTGGATGATGATGTTTTGAAAGAGACATATGCATCCCGCCGTCCTTATGGTGAGTGGTTAGACAGCAATCTGGTAGAATTAAAAGACATTCACATTCCGAACCACCGCGTGGAGCATTACAGCAATGAGGAGCGGAGAAAACTTCAGAAAGCATTCGGTTACACATATGAAGAAGTGAAAAATTCCATTCTTCCAATGGCTCAAAATGGTGGCGAGCCGATTGCAGCCATGGGACATGACACACCGCTTCCGATGCTTAGCAAACAGCCACAGCCGTTGTTTAACTATTTCAGACAGCGTTTCGCACAGGTAACAAACCCACCAATTGATGCGATTCGTGAGGAAGTAGTAACATCAACATCAACTTACATTGGCGAGGATGGAAACCTGTTACATGAGCAGCCGGAAAACTGCCGTGTGCTTCGTATTAAGAATCCGATTTTGACCGATACGGATTTGTTGAAAATTAAAAACATGGATGTGCCGGGATTCAAAGTTGGTGTTATTCCGATTACTTATTATAAAAATACTTCTTTGAAAAAGGCAATTGACCGACTGTTTTTGGAAGCAGACAGAGCTTACAAAGATGGTGTTAATGTGTTGATTCTTTCAGACCGTGGTGTCGATGAAAACCATGTGGCAATTCCTTCTTTGTTGGCGGTGTCCGCAATGCAGCAGCATTTGGTACGCACAAAGAAAAGAACGAGTGTTGCTATGATTTTAGAGAGTGCAGAGCCAAGAGAAGTTCATCACTTTGCCACCTTATTAGGTTATGGTGCCTGCGCCGTAAACCCATATCTGGCGCTGGATACCATCAAACGCTTGATTGACTGCAACATGCTTGACAAAGATTACTATGCTGCTGTGGATGATTACAATTCAGCCATCCTTCACGGTATCGTAAAAATTGCATCAAAGATGGGTATTTCAACAATTCAGTCTTATCAGGGATCCAAGATTTTTGAGGCGATTGGCATTTCCAAGGAAGTGACAGATGTATACTTCACCGACACGGTATCCAGAATCGGTGGTATTTCGCTTCAGGATATTGAGACACAAGTAGAAAACCTTCATACGCGTGCTTTTGATCCATTGGATCTTGGTAACGATACAACACTTGACAGTCTGGGTATGCACAAGTCGCGCAGTGGAAAAGAAGATCATCTTTATAATCCAAAGACGATTCATCTTTTACAGCAGGCAACCTGGCAGAAAGACTATAAATTATTTAAAGAATATTCAAGAGAAATCGATAATGAAGACCGCTTCATGAATTTGAGAAGTTTGTTAGACTTCAAATTCCCGAAAAAGGGAATTCCGCTTTCGCAGGTTGAGCCGGTTGAAAGCATTGTCAAACGATTCAAAACCGGTGCGATGTCTTATGGTTCTATTTCACAGGAAGCACATGAGACATTAGCGATTGCGATGAACCGCTTACACGGTAAATCCAACAGTGGTGAGGGCGGTGAGAGTTTAGAGCGTCTATCCATTGGAAAAGACGGTTTGAACCGCTGCTCCGCAATTAAACAGGTGGCAAGCGGACGATTTGGTGTCACCTCTCATTATTTAGTAAGTGCAAAAGAAATTCAGATTAAGATGGCACAGGGAGCAAAACCGGGTGAAGGCGGACATCTGCCGGGTGGAAAAGTTTATCCTTGGATTGCAAAAACAAGACTTTCAACACCGGGTGTATCCCTTATTTCCCCGCCGCCTCATCATGATATTTACTCGATTGAGGATTTGGCACAGTTGATTTACGACTTGAAATGTGCAAATACCAATGCCAGAATTTCCGTAAAACTGGTATCGGAAGCAGGTGTTGGTACAGTCGCTGCCGGCGTAGCAAAAGCCGGTGCAGGCGTCATCCTGATTTCCGGTTACGATGGTGGTACCGGTGCAGCTCCGGCAAGTTCGATTCACAATGCCGGACTTCCTTGGGAGCTTGGTCTTGCCGAGACACACCAGACACTGATGATGAACGGACTCCGCTCAAAAGTTGTGATTGAGACAGATGGTAAACTGATGACCGGCCGTGATGTTATGGTAGCAGCATTGCTTGGTGCTGAAGAGTATGGTTTTGCAACCGCACCGCTTGTTACGATGGGATGCGTGATGATGCGTGTATGTAATCTGGATACCTGCCCGGTTGGTGTGGCAACCCAGAATCCGGAACTGAGAAAACGATTCAAAGGAAAACCGGAATACGTTGAAAACTTCATGTGTTTTATCGCAGAAGAAGTTCGTGAGCTGATGGCAAAACTTGGAGTAAGACAGCTCGATGAGTTAATTGGACGTACGGATTTATTGAAAGTGCGTGATGACATTCAGGATGATGAGAGAACGAAGAAACTGGATTTGTCCGCAATTATTGATAATCCATTTGCAAAAGATAAAAAACATTTATATAATCCGAAAGATGCGTATGATTTTAAATTGTCAAAGACAATGGATGAGAAAGTATTCTTAAAGAAATTTAAGCATGCGCTGGAAACCGGAGAAAAGGCAAAAATTAGTGCAAGAATCAGCAATGTGGATCGTGCACTTGGCACAATTCTTGGTTCTGAAATCACAAAGAACTTAGGAGACGATGTACCGGCCGATACCTTTACGGTAGAATGTATCGGAAGCGGCGGACAAAGTTTTGGTGCCTTTATTCCAAAAGGACTTACGCTTACGTTGGAAGGTGACAGCAATGATTACTTCGGAAAAGGACTTTCCGGTGGTAAACTGGTTGTCTTTCCACCGGAAAATGTACAGTACAAAGCAGAAGATAACATTATCATCGGTAATGTTGCTTTGTATGGTGCGACAAGCGGTGAGGCTTATATCAACGGTATGGCAGGCGAGCGTTTCTGTGTCAGAAACTCCGGTGCACACGCTGTTGTAGAAGGTGTTGGCGACCACGGCTGTGAATATATGACAGGTGGCTGTGTCGTTGTCTTAGGTCCGACCGGAAAGAACTTTGCAGCCGGTATGAGCGGTGGTATCGCTTATGTACTGGATGAAAATAGTGACTTGTATCTCAAACTGAATAAAGAGCTGGTATCATCCAATGCAGTAACGGATAAATACGACGTTATGCAGTTGAAAGATATGATTCGTGAGCATGTAGAAGCAACCGATTCGGAACGTGGTAAAGAAATTTTAGCAAACTTTAGTGAGTACCTGCCAAAATTCAAGAAAATCATTCCTCATGATTATCAGGCAATGTTACAGGCAATTGCCCAGATGGAAGAAAAGGGACTGAGTAACGAGCAGGCACAGATTGAAGCATTTTACCAGTTGAAAAAAGCACGCTAAGATTTTTTGAAAACGAAGAAAGAAAGGATGATTACAATGGGTAAACCAACCGGATTTATGGAATATAAACGAGAGAACAACCTTGAGATAAAGCCACTTGAACGCATTAAAAACTTCAATGAATTTCATGTGCCAATGAGTGAAGAGGAGCGCAGTGTGCAGGCGTCCAGATGTATGGACTGCGGTGTTCCGTTTTGTCAGTCGGGCATGATGATTGGTGGTATGGCAAGCGGCTGTCCGTTAAACAACTTAATTCCTGAGTGGAATGATATGGTGTATCGTAACGGATACGAACAGGCACTTGGCAGATTGCTTAAGACAAATAATTTTCCGGAATTTACTTCCCGTGTCTGCCCGTCTCCATGTGAGGCAGCATGTACCTGTGGATTAAATGATTCACCGGTAACCATTAAGGAAAATGAAAATGCCATTATCGAATATGGTTATGAGCACGGATTGATGGGACCAAAACCTCCGAAAGTCCGTACAGGCAAAAAAGTAGCAATTGTAGGATCCGGTCCATCCGGACTTGCGGCTGCTGACCAGTTGAATAAACGTGGACACAGCGTGACCGTATTTGAACGTGAGGATTATCCGGGCGGACTTTTGATGTATGGAATCCCGAATATGAAACTTGACAAATCGGTAATAGAACGTAAAATAGAAGTAATGAAAGCAGAAGGGGTTGTTTTCCGTACCGGTGTGAATGTCGGTGTGGATGTAAAAGCTGATGAGTTGAAAAAAGAATTTGACCGCGTCATTTTGACTTGTGGTGCTTCAAACCCTCGTAACATCAATGCGCCAGGCAGAGATGCCAAAGGTATTTATTTTGCCGTTGATTATTTGAAACGAGTAACCAAGCATTTGCGCAATCCGCAGTATACGGATTATATCAATGCCAAAGATAAAAATGTACTGGTTATCGGAGGCGGTGATACCGGAAATGACTGTGTTGGTTCCTCGATTCGTCAGGGGGCTAAAAGTGTCATTCAGCTGGAAATGATGCCGAAACCACCGGTTTGCCGTTTGGCAAGCAATCCTTGGCCGGAGTGGCCGAAAATTCTTAAGACCGATTACGGCCAGCAGGAAGCAATCGCTGTCTTTGGCAGTGACCCGCGAATCTATGAGACCACGGTAAAAGAATTTATAAAGGATAACAAAGGCGATTTAAAACAGGTTAAAATTGTGAAGCTTAACTGGCAGAAGGATGAAAAGACCGGACGCATGCAGATGAGCGAAATTCCGGGAAGTGAACAGATTTTAGATGTTGACCTCGTCTTTATTGCGGCAGGATTTTTGGGCGCTGAGGAGTATGTTACAAAAGAATTTGCCGTAAAATGTACGGATCGTACAAATGTGCAGACGAAGCAGGGCGAATACAGCACCAGTCAGAAAGGAATCTTTACAGCGGGTGATATGCACCGAGGACAGTCCTTGGTTGTCTGGGCAATCCGCGAAGGAAGAGAGGCAGCCCGTGAAGTTGATAAAGATTTGATGGGTTATACAAACCTCAATTAAAGGGAACAATTATCCGGTGGCAGAGGACTGCTGCCGGATTTCATATGGAAAGGAGAATAAACTATGTCGCATTACACAAAGGAAGATATCATTCGTATTGTAGAAGAGGAGGATGTAGAATTTATCCGTCTGCAATTTGTGGATATTTTTGGAATTTTGAAAAACATGGCAGTAACAGCCAAACAGTTAGACTCTATTTTGAATAACCGATGCACGTTTGATGCCGCTGCGATTAATGGGTTTGATACGATGCATGTGGATGAACTTGTTTTAGTTCCGGATTTGGATACATTTACAATTTTCCCTTGGAGACCGCAGAGAGGCCGTGTGGCACGTTTTATTTGTGATGTGCGTCATACGGATGGAACTCCTTTCATGGGAGATTCCCGTTATATTTTAAAACAAGTAATTGAAGAAGCGGCAAAAGACGGCTATACGTTAAATGTCGGACCAGAATCAGAATTTTTCCTCTTTGATATGTCGGAAGATGGACAGCCAACGACAAACACTAGTGAAAAAGGAGGATTTTTTGACATCGGACCGGTGGATGCCGGAGAAAATGCAAGACGTGATATCGTGCTTTCACTGTCCGAGATGGGATTTGAGATGGAATCTTCGTATCACTCCAATGAAGTATGCCAGCATCATATCGATTTCAAATTTGATGATGGAATTCAGACAGCCGATAATATTATGACATTTAAACTTACCGTTCGTACCGTAGCAAAGAGACATGGACTTCATGCTACGTTTATGCCAAAGCCAAATTATGGGAAAAAAGGTTCTGCGATGTTCTTTAACATGTTCTTGAGCAAAGATGGTGAGAACATTTTCAGTGACCCGGATGAAGAGTATGGTCTGAGTAAAACAGCATACTATTTCATGGGTGGAATTATGCGCCATATTAAAGGGCTTACGTTAATTAACAATCCGATTATCAATTCTTATAAACGTTTGGTGCCGGGATACAATGCACCGGTTAATATTACATGGTCACGTAAAAACCGTACTCCGCTTATGCGTATGACAAGTACCGGTGAGATGGGACCGCGTGTAGCACTGAGAAGTCCGGATGGATCCTGTAATCCATATTTGGTTTTAGCAGGATGTTTAGCTGCCGGATTAGACGGCATCCGCAATAAAATTGAGCCACCAACCTGTATTGATGATTTAGAGGGGGCACAGGAATTTGACATTCTGCCAAGAACTTTGATTGAGTCGGTACAGGCATTTGAAAAAGACGAATTTTTCCATCAAGTATATGGAGAAGAGTTGTCACGCATAATCATCCAGAAGAAAAAACAGGAATGGGATGAATTTTGCGAACAGGTAACCGCATGGGAAGTTGAGAAGTATCTGGACCGAATTTAGTCCGGATACCGCTTGTTTTGATACTTTTCTACGGGGAGGTGTGAACGATTCTGCGCATTATAGTAGCGTTTCCTAAGCTGGATGATGCGAAAAAAATAAAAAATGTTTTGAATCGGAGCGGATATGATGATATACTAGCATTTAATAGTGCATCGCAAGTGATTGCAGCCGCCAATGAATGTGACGGCGGTATTGTGTTGTGCGGATATCGTTTGACAGACATGCATTACAGTGAATTGTATGGCTATCTGCCGCGGGAATTTCAGATGCTTTTAGTAGCATCGCCTGCCAAATTGCAGGAATGCTCAATTGGCAGCATTATGTGTTTGTCTATGCCGATTCATTCGCATGAATTAGTAAGTACCATTGAAACAATGGCAATGGAACTTTACGCAGCGGAGAAAAGAAAGAGAAGATACCAGCCAAGGAAACGATCCGAAAAAGAACAAAAATCAATTGATGATGCCAAGGCTCTTCTGATGGAGCGAAACCATTTGTCTGAAGAAGAAGCCCATAAATATATCCAGAAACTTAGTATGGACAGCGGAAACAATCTTGTGGAAACTGCGGAGATGATTCTGGCATTCGATTAAAGGAGGATAACATGAACGCATATCTGATACTGGAAGACGGAACTGTGTTTACCGGAAAAAGCATAGGCAGTAAAAAAGAAGTCATTAGCGAAATTGTTTTTAATACGTCAATGACAGGATATCTTGAAGTGCTCACGGACCCAAGTTATGCCGGACAGGCAGTAGTAATGACCTATCCGTTAATTGGTAATTATGGTATTTGTAATCAAGACAAAGAGGCGAAAAAGTCAAATACCGATGCTTTTATTGTAAGAGAACTGGCAAGACTTGGAAGCAACTTCAGAAAAGAAGAAAGTATTCAGCAGTTTCTTGTAGAGCAGGATATTCCGGGAATTGAAGGAATTGATACAAGAGCCCTCACCAAACGACTCAGAGAAAAAGGAACAATGAATGGCATGATTACCACAGAAAAACCTGAGGATTTATCTGTCGTTCTTGAAAAAATTAAAAAATATTCCGTTCGCGGTGTAGTTGACAAAGTAACTACAAAGGAAATTGTTTCCTATAAACCGGGCGATCTAGATACCGATAGCAACATTTCTATTACAAAGAAGGTTGCTATTCTTGACGTTGGAACGAAATTTAACATTGCCAGATGTTTGTTAAAACGTGGCTGTGAAGTGACGATTTATCCGGCAAGAACGAAAGCGGAAACGATTCTTGCTTCTCATCCGGACGGCATTATGCTGACGAATGGACCGGGGGATCCGAAAGAGTGCACAGAGGTTATTGAAGAACTGAAAAAACTGTATGCATCGGATATTCCGATTTTTGCAATTTGCTTGGGACACCAGTTAATGGCACTTGCCTGCGGTTGTGACACAGAAAAAATGAAGTATGGTCACCGCGGAGCAAATCATCCGGTTAAGGACTTAAAAACCGGACGCGTATACATTTCTTCCCAGAACCATGGCTACATGGTAAAAGAATCTTCGGTGCCAAAAGAGATTGCCGAGGTTGCCTTTGTAAATGTCAACGATGGCACAGTCGAGGGACTTCGTTATTTACAGAAAAATATTTTCACGGTTCAGTTTCATCCGGAAGCTTGTGCCGGACCGAAGGATTCGGAAGTTTTGTTTGATGAATTTATCAAGATGATGGAAGAGTAAGGAGGATACATACAATGCCAAAAATGGATGGAATCAAAAAAGTTTTAGTAATCGGTTCAGGCCCAATCATAATTGGGCAGGCTGCCGAATTTGATTATGCCGGTACGCAGGCTTGTCGTTCTCTGAAAGAAGAAGGAATGGAAGTAGTGCTTATTAATTCCAATCCTGCTACCATTATGACCGATAAAGATATTGCTGACCGTGTTTACATTGAGCCACTGACCGTTGAAGTGGTTCAGAAACTGATTCGTAAAGAAAGACCGGACAGCGTGCTCCCAACACTGGGTGGACAGGCTGCGTTAAATATTGCGATGGAATTAGAGGAATCCGGCTTTTTAAAGCAGGAAAATGTTCGTCTGATTGGTACGACTGCACAGACAATTAAGCGTGCAGAAGACCGTTTGGAATTTAAAGAGACAATGGAAAAAATCCACGAGCCGATTGCTGCAAGTATTGTCGTGGAACATGTGGATGATGCGATTGCGTTTGCCAACGAAATTGGTTATCCGGTTGTTATCCGCCCGGCATATACCCTTGGCGGAAGCGGCGGCGGTATCGCACATAACGAAGAAGAACTGCATGATATCTGCTCCAATGGTCTTCGTCTGAGCCGTGTCGGACAGTGTTTGATTGAGCGCTGCATCGCCGGATGGAAAGAGATTGAGTACGAGGTAATGCGTGATGCGGCAGGAAACTGTATTACCGTTTGTAACATGGAAAATATTGACCCGGTTGGTGTGCATACCGGTGACAGTATTGTAGTAGCACCGTCTCAGACATTAGGTGACAAAGAGTATCAGATGCTTCGTACTTCAGCATTAAATATTATTACAGAACTTGGTATTACCGGTGGATGTAATGTGCAGTTTGCACTTCATCCGGACAGTTTTGAATACTGTGTTATCGAGGTAAACCCTCGTGTCAGCCGTTCTTCCGCACTTGCTTCTAAGGCGACCGGATATCCGATTGCAAAAGTAGCAGCAAAGATTGCGTTAGGATATACACTGGATGAAATTCCAAATGCCATTACGAAGAAAACCTTTGCAAGTTTTGAGCCGGCACTGGATTACTGTGTTGTAAAAATTCCGAGACTGCCATTTGATAAATTTATCAAGGCAAAACGTACTTTGACGACACAGATGAAAGCAACCGGAGAGGTTATGAGTATCTGTGATAACTTTGAAGGTGCGTTAATGAAAGCACTCCGTTCACTGGAGCAGCATATTGACAGTCTGGATATCGGGCGTTACAGTGACCGCTCCAAAGAAGAACTGCTAGAGCGTATCCACATTGTTGATGACCGCCGTATCTTTATTATTGCCGAGCTGATTCGCAAGGGTGCTACCTATGAAGAAATTCATGACATTACAAAAATCGATTTGTGGTTCATTGATAAAATTGCCCATCTGGTAGAGATGGAACAGACTTTGAAAAACGAAACATTGACACCGGAAATTTTGGCAGAAGCAAAACGAATGGAATTCCCGGATGCTGTTATTGCTAACTATACCGGCATGACAGAGCGTGAGATTCACGATATGCGCCATGAAAATGGAATCGTTGCTTCGTTTAAGATGGTTGATACCTGTGCGGCTGAGTTTGAGGCAAGTACGCCATATTATTACAGCGTGTTTGGCAGCGAAACGGAAGTTTCCAAAGATAAGGACAGAAAACGAATCATGGTTCTTGGTTCCGGTCCAATCCGAATCGGTCAGGGTATCGAGTTTGACTTCTGTTCGGTTCACAGTGTGTGGTCACTGGCACAGAGCGGCTATGAGACAATTATTGTAAATAACAATCCGGAGACGGTAAGTACGGACTTTGATGTGGCAGATAAATTGTACTTTGAGCCATTGACACCGGAAGATGTAGAAAATATCGTGGATATTGAGAAACCGGATGGTGCGGTTGTCCAGTTTGGTGGACAGACAGCAATCAAACTGACAGAAGCACTTCTCAAAATGGGAGTTCCGATTTTGGGAACAAGTGCAGAGAATGTAGATGCGGCCGAAGATCGTGAGCTGTTTGATGAAATCTTAGAGCAGTGTAAGATTCCGAGACCGGCAGGAAAAACCGTATTTACAACAGAAGAGGCATTAGCGGCAGCAAATGAACTTGGGTATCCGGTTCTTGTCCGTCCATCTTATGTACTTGGTGGACAGGGCATGCAGATTGCGATTAATGATGATGATATTCGTGAATTTATGTCAATTATCAACCGCCATGTGCAGGAACATCCAATTCTTGTTGATAAGTACCTCATGGGTAAAGAGGTTGAGGTTGATGCGGTGTGTGATGGCGAGAACATTTTGATTCCCGGTATTATGGAACACGTAGAGCGTGCCGGTATTCATTCCGGTGACAGTATCTCGGTTTATCCTGCCATGAGCATTAAACCTGAAGTTCAGGAAGTTTTAGTCGATTATACGGCAAAACTTGCAAAATCCCTTCATGTAATTGGCTTGATTAACATTCAGTTTATTGTTTATAACGATGAAGTCTTTGTTATTGAAGTAAATCCTCGTTCGTCAAGAACGGTACCATATATCAGCAAAGTAACCGGAATTCCGATTGTAAAACTGGCTTCCCGCGTAATCCTCGGTGAAAAAATCACGGATATGGGTTATACACCGGGACTTGCGAAAAAATCGGATTACATCGCAATTAAGATGCCGGTATTCTCCTTTGAGAAACTGCGCGGTGCAGAAATCAGCTTAGGACCTGAGATGAAGTCAACCGGTGAGTGCTTAGGTATCGCAAAAACATTTAATGAGGCACTTCACAAAGCCTTTATGGGAGCCGGAATCAATCTTCCGAAATACAAGAAGATGATTCTTACGGTAAATGATAACTCGAAAGACGAAGCAATTTCCGTTGCCAGACGTTTCCAGGCACTTGGCTATGAAATCTATGCGACACGAGGAACAGCTAAGTTTTTAGGCGAGAATGGCGTTTCGGTTATCGGTGTCAACAAGATTGAGCAGGAATCCCCGACACTGATGGATTTGCTGCTTGGTCATGAGATTGATTTGGTAATTGATATTCCAAAACAGGGTGAACATTCCCACGATGGTTTCCTCATCCGCCGTACTTCTATTGAGACCGGTGTTACCTGTCTGACTTCTTTAGATACGGCAAATGCACTTTTGACTGCGTTAGAGGATTCTGAGAAAAATGAATTGACATTAGTAGATATTGCTACGATTGACACGAAATAAAGGTTTACAACGAACTTAAATTGTGTTATGATAGCAAATAGCCATTGCTCAGATTGCGGAAACTCCGACCGGATCTTAGTAAATGGTGATAAGAAAATATTTAGGAGGTATGTCACAATGATGACTACAGAAAAGAAAAAAGAAATTATTGCAGCTTATGGAAGAACACCGGATGATACAGGTTCACCGGAAGTTCAGGTAGCGCTTCTTACTGAGCGTATCAACACTTTGACAGAGCACTTGAAAGAGAATAAGAAAGATCATCATTCTCGTCGTGGTATGTACAAAATGATTGGTAAGAGAAGAGGCCTTTTGGATTATCTGAAGAAGACAGATTTGGAAGGTTATCGTGCGCTGATTGAAAAACTTGGTTTGCGTAAATAATTTGTATGAGTTGAGTGCTTTCGTCAAATGGATACTGTTTGATTGAAGGCACTCTTTCTATGAAAAAAATTTTTCTTAAAAAGGTGAGGAAATGAAACGAAATCGCAGTCAGGCTATGGTTTGCCGGGATGGCAAATTACTGCTTGTAGAACACAGAATGAAAGGAAGAGATTTCTTTAATCTGCCGGGCGGCGGAATTGAGGAAAATGAGACACCGGAAGAAGCAGCTTTGCGTGAGTTAAACGAAGAAGCAGGCGTGAGTGGAAAAATTGTGCGTCCGCTTGCCATTGAATATAAACCGGATTTGGAAAGTCGGATTTTTACATTTTTGGTAGAAATTCGGGATGATGCGGTTCCACACAAGGGAATTGACCCGGAATTATCGGAGTCGGAACAAACGATTGTCGGTGTGACATGGCGTACATTAGAAGAGATTGCGGAGCGTGACCGTGCGTACTTATTTGGAGCCGGTCTGATGCGTGTGCCGGAGTTTCACGACGAGGTTTTAAAGTGGCCCGATGACGCTATCAGTTATCCGGAATAAGGAAAGTTGCTTTTTTTGCAAAGATTGTGTATAATAAATTTTGTATGTAAATTGAGATGACACCGAGACTTCTGAAAAGCTCATTGATACAGTGGGTTTTTCAGTGGTTTCGGCATCTCGAAATAAAAATAAAGGAGAAAAAGTATGTACAAGACATTTTCAATGGAGCTTGCAGGACGTACTTTGTCAGTTGACATTGGACGTGTAGCTGCTCAGGCAAATGGCGCTGCATTTATGCGCTATGGTGATACAGTTGTCCTTTCTACGGCAACAGCATCCGAGAAACCAAGAGAGGGAATTGATTTCTTCCCATTAAGCGTAGAATATCATGAAAAGATGTATTCCATCGGAAAAATTCCGGGAGGATTTACAAGACGTGAAGGTAAACCAAGCGATAACTCAATTTTGACTTGTCGTGTAATTGACCGCCCGATGCGTCCATTGTTCCCAAAAGATTATCGAAATGATGTAACACTGGAAAACTTAGTTATGGATGTGGATCAGGATTGTGCACCGGAACTTGTTGCTATGCTTGGTTCTGCACTTGCTACCAGTATTTCGGATATTCCATTTGATGGTCCGACAGCAGCTACACAGGTTGGTCTCGTTGACGGTGAACTTGTTTACAACCCGACGAGTGCACAGCGTGAAGTTTCTGATTTAGCACTTACCGTTGCTTCTACAAGAGATAAAGTTATCATGATTGAAGCCGGTGCAAACGAAGTTGATGAAGCTACGATGATTCAGGCAATTTATGGTGCCCATGAGTTGAATGGACAGATTATCGAGTTCTTTGACAAGATTGTTGCTGAGTGTGGTAAAGAGAAACACGAGTATGAGCATTTCGATATTCCGGAAGATATGTGGAATGACATGGTTAATTTCATTACACCGGAAGCTATGGAAGAAGCTGTATTTACTGATGTAAAACAGGTTCGTGAAGAAAATATCCGCGGTATCAAAGACCGTTTGGAAGAGCGTTATGCAGAAGAGCATGAGGACTGGATTTCCTTTATTGATGAGGCTGTTTATAAATTCCAGAAAGTTACAGTCCGCAAGATGATTCTGAAAGACCACAAACGTCCGGATGGTCGTGAGGTAAAACAGATTCGTCCACTTCATGCTGAAGTTGATGTACTTCCTACAGTACATGGTTCCGGTTTGTTCTCTCGTGGACAGACACAGGTGTTGAATGTTACAACATTGGCTCCACTTTCAGAGAAACAGAAATTAGATGGTTTGGATATTACAAAAACATCCAAGAGATATATGCATCACTACAACTTCCCATCATGGTCCGTTGGTGAGACAAGACCATCCAGAGGACCGGGACGTCGTGAAATCGGACATGGTGCTTTGGCAGAGCGTGCTTTGGTTCCTGTTCTTCCTAGTGAAGAAGAGTTCCCATATGCAATCCGTACCGTATCCGAAATTTTGGAATCCAACGGTTCTACATCCCAGGGTAGTATTTGTGCATCTACATTGTCATTGATGGCTGCCGGTGTTCCGATTAAGGCACCAGTTGCCGGTATTTCCGTTGGTTTGGTAACCGGTGATACCGATGATGATTACTTGATTTTGACAGATATTCAGGGTCTTGAAGATTTCTTCGGCGATATGGACTTTAAAGTTGCCGGTACGAAAAAAGGTATTACTGCCATCCAGATGGATATTAAGATTCATGGTTTGACAAGAGAAATCGTGGAGCAGGCTATTGCAAGAACAAGAGAAGCCCGTCTTTACATCTTAGATGAGGTTATGGCAAAAGCAATTGCAGAGCCTAGAAAAGAAGTAAATGCTTACGCTCCAAAGATTAAACAGATTATGATTGACCCGGCTAAGATTGGTGAAGTTGTTGGTCAGAGAGGTAAGACAATCAACGCATTGATTGAGCGCACCGGTGTTAAAATCGACATTACCGATGATGGTGCTGTTTCCGTTTGCGGAACGGACAAAGAGGCAATGGACGAAGCACTCCGTCTCATCGAAATCATCGTAACTGATTTTGAAAAAGGTCAGATTCTTGAGGGAACAGTTGTCAGCATTAAAGACTTTGGTGCTTTCATTGAGTTTGCTCCCGGCAAAGAGGGAATGGTTCACATCTCAAATATTGCAAATCGCCGCATCAATCATGTGGAGGACGAGCTTACGCTTGGTGATAAAGTGAAAGTTATCTGCCTTGGCAAAGATAAGATGGGACGTATTAGTTTCAGTATTAAGGATGTTCCGGAAGAATAGGATAAGAAATATTAGGTATTGTAAGCTGCAAGCTGGTGAAAGCCGGCTTGTGGCTTTTTTTTGTATTGGCAATAAAAATAAACCACCTGCTATGCAGGTGTGCTCCCAAACAGCTTTAGCTTCAAGTAAAAAACCTCCATGTTATAATGAATATAAGG